>Ga0209958_1000309_pt1 | contig 117173 bp, 86 predicted proteins | sample ThiBio_inoc_plan_FD_183942 | JGI IMG/M metagenome (GOLD analysis project Ga0209958, IMG submission 183942) | Wastewater bioreactor microbial communities from Cape Town, South Africa - Thiocy_inoc_plan (SPAdes) | ecosystem: Engineered > Bioremediation > Thiocyanate > Unclassified | place: South...
ACCTCTTCCCATTCCGAACAGAGAAGTTAAGCCCGGTCACGTCGATGGTACTGCGTCACAGTGGGAGAGTAGATAGCCGCCGTTTTTTGAAAATCCCGATAAGCCCTGTTGCTTGTCGGGATTTTTTGTTACATTTGTCAAGTTAATTTTTTAGTGTTTCCAGCTAATAACTACCTCCCAATGAAGGCTTATATTGAACAACTTAGAAAAGAACTGCATCAACATAACTACAACTATTATATACTGAACTCACCAGTAATCACCGATAAAGAGTTTGACGATAAGTTGTACGAACTTCAGCAACTCGAATTAAACTATCCTGAATTTGCCGATCCGCTTTCTCCCACTCAACGAGTCGGAAGCGATCTGACCGGAGCCTTCGAGCAGGCCGAACATCAATATCCGATGTTGTCGCTTGGAAACACTTATTCGCCCGACGAAGTCAGCGATTTTTATCAAAGGGTACAAAAAGCCTTGAACGAACCGTTCGAATTAGTTTGCGAACTTAAATACGACGGTACATCCATCTCGCTTATCTACGAAGATGGCGCACTTTCAAGAGCTGTAACCCGCGGCGATGGGGTAAAAGGTGATGTCGTTACTGCAAATGTAAAAACGATTCGCAGTATTCCATTGTATCTGCAGGGCGAGTCGTATCCGGCTAAATTTGAAATACGAGGCGAAATTCTCATGCCCTGGTCGGTTTTTGATCAGCTTAATATTGAACGGGAAGCAAAAGAGGAACCTATTTTTGCCAATCCGCGGAATGCTGGTTCGGGAACCTTAAAACTTCAGAATTCGGCCGAAGTAGCTTCGCGGCGCCTGGATTCGTACCTGTATAGTGTACTGGGCGACGATTTGCCGTTTACAACCCATTTCGAGAGTCTGATGGCTGCCCGTTCGTGGGGGTTTAAAATTTCGGAGGCCGTACAAGTATGTTCGACACTGAATCAAGTGTTTGATTTTATTCACTACTGGGATATTGAACGTAAAAATCTACCCGTAGCAACGGATGGAATTGTTATTAAAGTTAATTCGTTCAGGCAGCGTGAGGAATTGGGTTTCACCGCTAAATCGCCGCGATGGGCTATCGCTTATAAATATCAGGCCGAAAAGGCGCTGACCCGGCTATTGTCGGTTAGTTTTCAGGTGGGGCGCACCGGTGCGGTTACTCCGGTAGCCAACCTTGAACCCGTACAGCTTTCGGGAACGGTGGTGAAGCGCGCCTCCTTGCACAATGCCGATATCATAGCTGCGCTGGATCTTCACATCGGCGATAGTGTATATGTAGAAAAAGGCGGTGAGATTATTCCGAAAATCACGGCAGTTGCCACCGAACTTCGCAATCAGGATGGGGAACGGGTGAAATTTATTGAAACCTGTCCCGAATGCGGTGCCACCCTTACCCGGATTGAAGGTGAAGCAGCTCACTATTGTCCGAACGATCAGCATTGCCCTCCACAACTGAAGGGTAAAATCGAACATTTTGTGAGTAGGAAGGCAATGAATATCGATGGTTTAGGAAGCGAGACCATTCAGCTGCTTTTCACGACCGGGTTGGTTCGTTCGGTGGCCGACCTATATTCGCTGAAGGTAAGCGATTTGTCGGGGCTCGAACGACTGGGATTGAAATCGGCACAAAATATTTGTAAATCAATTGAACAATCAAAGACAATCTCCTTTGAAAAGCTTATATTTGCACTTGGGATACGTTATGTGGGCGAAACGGTAGCCAAAAAACTGGCACAGGCTTTCAAGAGTATTGATAAACTATCGGTTGCTACTGTCGATGAATTGATAGCAGTAGATGAGATTGGCGAACGAATTGCCGGAAGCGTGGTTTTATTTTTTGCAGACGAGCAAAACCGGCAATTGATAGCACAGCTGAGAGAAGCGGGCCTGCAACTCCGGTTGAACGAGGAATCCGACAACAAGATCTCCGATGTGTTGCTCAACCAATCGATCGTTATCAGTGGTACATTCAGGTATTTTTCGAGAGAAGAGTACAAAAAACTGATTGAACAACATGGAGGGAAGAACGCCGGAAGCGTATCCGCGAAAACGAGTATGTTGTTGGCCGGCGATAATATGGGCCCCGAAAAACTAAAAAAAGCCGAAAAGCTGGGTGTTCGTCTGATTTCGGAAGACGAATTCCTGAGTTTAATAGGTCAGAATCCGACCCGGGACGAAAGTAGTCAACCAATTCAACAAGCCCCGCCGCAAATGGGTACCTTATTTTAATAATGAGTATGTTTGAGAAACTAGCTAAAAAAATATTTAACAAGAAAGTCCGCACTTTTTTGCGTTCTTCGCAGCGTCAGACGATGTTTGTTTCCTACAGTCGCGCAACTTCGTTTTTCCTGTTGTTCGAAAGCGATACTGCCGAGCAGAATGCCGGTATTCGACAATTGATCGAACAGCTGAGGACAGATGGGAAAAAAGTTACCGCATGGGGCTATTTGCCGGCTAAAGGTACTGGTGCCGATCCGGAAAGCGATATAAAAGTGCTTCATAAAAATGATTTCGATCTGTTACAGCGTCCCGGGGCGGACGTACTCCATCAGCTTAAAAAAGAGCGTTTTGATGTGCTCATCGACATTACTTCGCACCATTATATCGCGGTCGACTATCTCATTCTGAATGCAGAAGCCACCTTGCGGACCGGTATAAAAAAATCCGATCAGCCCCTCTATGATTTCGCCCTGGAAATTCCGGATTTATTGCCGGATGAGAAGGGTGGTAAAGAGGAAGATCAAACTATAAATAATTACAATCAGCTAATTTTTTATCTCAAAAACATACAATCTAAAGATTATTAGATTATTTTTGCATCAAATTTTGAAATATAGCTTACACATGATATCCAGTAAACTAAAAGGGATGGGTGTTGCCCTTATCACACCTTTTAAAGATGATGAGTCGATCGATTTCGAAGCATTAGCGAGGGTGATAGAGCATCAGATTAAAAACGGTACTGATTATCTGGTGGTGTGTGGAACGACAGCCGAAACGCCGACCCTCACCGAACAGGAGAAAGATCAGATCAGGGAATTTGTTTTGCAGGTGAATAATGGGCGTATTCCTGTTGTGTTGGGAGTAGGTGGAAATAATACCCGTTCGGTTGTCGAGAAGCTTCAGACAACAAATCTTGATGGCATCGATGCTATTTTGTCGGTGACTCCTTATTATAATAAACCTTCTCAGGAAGGACTGTACCAGCATTATGCAGCCATAGCCAAAGCCTCGCCGCTTCCGGTGATTCTTTACAATGTTCCGGGACGCACCGGCGTAAATATGACTGCTTCAACCACGCTGCGTCTGGCAGCCGACTTTAAGAATATTTGCGCCGTAAAGGAAGCATCGGGCAATTTCTCGCAGATTGACGATATCATAAAAAATAAGCCGGAAGATTTCATGGTGATTTCGGGCGACGACGGAATCACTTTCCCGCTCATTACCCTGGGGGCTGTAGGTGTAATTTCGGTGATCGGTAACGCGTTTCCCAAAGAATTCAGCCGTATGGTTCGCCTGGCGCTGCAGGGCGATTATCCCAAAGCACGCCAGATTCATCATCGTTTTACAGAATTGATTGAGTTGCTTTTTGTCGAAGGCAACCCCGCCGGTGTGAAAAGTATGCTGGCACTCATGGGCTTTATCGAAAATAAACTTCGTTTGCCTTTGGTGCCCAACACGATCAAAACCTACGAGAAAATCCGTCAGGTTTTGAATCAACTTTAATAAATAAATTTAATAATCCCCCTCTTAAATGCGGCTTTCTGTGGAAGGTCGCATTTTTAGTATAATTAGATACGGAATCATCGTCTTTTGAAAAAAAATTTTTATCTTTCGGAAAAAATACTAATGTATGGAAAAAATCATGAAAGAAACTGTTATTGAGCATGTTAAGCTTTTGCTTGAAGAGTCGGAACGGGAGATTACCCCTGCCGAACGAAAAGAGCAAAAGAAATATGCGATGCTTATTCAGAATGCAAATGATAAGAATTTATTATCCAGGATGTTGGACGAATCGTCGCAAATCAGGGATACCCGTAAACTGGCCTTGCGCATTCGACATCTTTTAAAAATTTATGGTATTCCCGGCTTTTTCAATCGTTTCGATACCTTTCTGATGGTGGTTTTCGAGAAGTTTGGATACCTGTTTGATACAATTGCCGTACCCCTGTTTAAGAAGAAATTACGCCAGGATACCGCTAAAGTGATTATCAACGAGAAAAAGTCGGTTTTCCACCGTCATCTTACCTCCCGCAGAAAAGAAAAAATAGGGCAAAACGTAAATTTACTGGGTGAAGTCGTATTGGGCGACCGCGAAGCCGACCATCGTTACCGGCATTATGTGGAGGCCTTGACCAATCCTCGCATCAACTATATTTCAATTAAAATTTCGGGTATTTATGCACAAATCAGCGCCCTGAACTATGTGCAGAATAAAAAGGATTTGTGCGAGCGTCTGGCGGTTATTTACCGTCAGGCAATGACCTACCGGTACGAGGATGAAAAAGGCAACCAACAGGATAAGTTTGTGAACCTCGATATGGAGGAGTATAAAGATACGCATCTTACGCTCGATGTGTTCAAAGAGGTGTTGAGCATGCCCGAGTTTAAACAATACTCGGCAGGGATTGTAATTCAGGCTTATCTGCCCGACGCCTGGAGTTTCCAGACCGAATTGCTGGAGTTTGCCACGAAGCGCGTAGCCGAAGGCGGAGCGCCGTTGAAGATGCGTTTGGTAAAGGGAGCCAACCTGGCCATGGAAACGGTGGTTTCGTCGTTGAAAGGTTGGGAGAATCCGATTTACGACACTAAAATTGACGTAGATGCCAATTACCTACGCATCCTCGACCGGGCCTGCAAACCCGAAAATGCGTCGGTGTTGCGTGTGGGCGTTGCTTCACACAATTTATTTACGATTTCGTACGCTCATTTGCTGGCGCAACGTAACAAAGTGGAAGATTATATCAGCTTTGAAATGCTGGAGGGAATGGCCAATTATCTGCCCAGGGTGCTTAAATCGCTTAATAAACAGATCATATTGTACACACCGGTAGTGAGCGATGCCAATTTCCTGAATGCGGTTTCGTACCTGGTACGCCGCCTCGACGAAAATACCGGTAAAGACAATTTTCTCAGTTATTCGTTCGATCTGAAGTACGGTTCGAAGACCTGGGAGTTTTTACGCGAGCAGTTTGAAGAAGCCTATAAACAAAAGGATACGGTTTCAATTCAGGCCCGTCGTACTCAGAACCGCAATAATGCGCAGGACTTCAAAGTATACGATACCTTCCACAACGAACCGGATACTAATTTCGATTTGCCTGTGAATCGTCGTTGGGCCGATAATCTGCGGATGAAATGGATGAAGAATGCGACCATCCGGCCTTATATCGTACCGGTACAGGTAGGAGCCGATCGCATTGAAACCGGCAAGCGCCTGAGTTATGTGGATCATAATCAGAACGATGAGGTGACGGTTTGCGAGGTGGTGCTGTCGGATCAGCCACAGGTAGCTGCCATGATCGAAATTGCCGAAAAAGATCCATCGGGATGGAGCGCGCTGGAGCCCGCTGCAGTAAAAGAGATTTTACACCGTACGGCGACCAATTTGGCGAACAAACGGGGCGATCTGATTGGTTGTATGTCGGCCATCACCGGCAAAACATTTACAGAAGGTGATGTTGAAGTTTCGGAAGCCATTGATTTCTGCCGTTATTATCCCCTGTCGCTCGAGAAATTCAGAGCTCAGCAGACCGTCGAATTGCGTCCTAAAGGTTTGGTGTTGGTAATTCCACCCTGGAATTTCCCGACCGCGATTCCGGTGGGTGGGGTAGTGGCTGCATTGGCCGGTGGCAACCGGGTGATTTTGAAACCCGCTACGGTGGCCTATCCTATAGCCTGGGAATTTGCACAATGTTTCTGGGAGGCCGGTGTGCCTAAAGAGGCGCTGCAACTGGTTTGTGCCGATGGACGTGCACCGGTGAATTACCTGACTACCCATCCTTCGGTCAAACAAATTATTTTTACGGGAGGTACCGATACTGCTCTGAAGCTGATGATGTCGAATCCCGCTTGCCCGATGTCGGCCGAAACGGGCGGCAAAAATGCGATGATTCTTACCTCGAGCTGCGACCGCGACCATGCCATACAGAACATCATGACCTCGGCCTTCAGCAATGCAGGGCAAAAATGTTCGGCTTGTTCGTTGCTGCTGCTTGAAAAAGAAATCTATGACGACGAAGAGTTCCGCGAAAAGCTGAAAGACGCCGCGCTCAGTCTACATGCCGGTTCGGCCTGGAATCCGGGGAATTTTGTGGGTCCGATGGTTTCGAATTACAACGATAAGCTTGAAAAAGCATTCGAACTGGAGCCGGGCGAAAGCTGGTTGGTTGCCCCCGAATTTACCGATCCGAAAAAATACGTACTTCGTCCCACAATTAAATGGGGGGTAAAGCCGGGAAGTTACACCTTTACTACCGAGCTTTTTGCTCCGTTGCTCGCCGTGGTTTGCGTGAACAACCTTCAGGAGGCTATCCGGGTGGCTAATTCGTCGGAATACGGATTGACGGCCGGCTTGCAAAGCTTGGATGAAAGCGAGCAGGAAGTATGGAAAAACAGTATTGAAGCCGGCAACCTGTATATCAACCGTGGTATAACCGGAGCTATCGTGAGTCGTCAGCCTTTCGGAGGGATGAAACGTTCGGCTTTTGGCGCGGGTATCAAAGCGGGAGGACCGAATTATGCGGTTTCGTTTATGGAGGTGGAAGAGTTGCGGCAACCGGATGGCGAGGAGCGTCTGGCAGTAGCTGCCGAAAGTTACCAGGCAGCCTGGGAAAATGAATTTTCTGTCGAAAGGGATATTCATCAGATTCACGGCGAATCGAACATTTTCCGTTACCTGCCTGTTAAAAAAATGGTACTTCGGGTATTGGAAAACGATAATCTTATCGATCTGCTGATGGTGCTGACGGCGGCTGAATGTGCCGGAGTGAAACTTGATGTGAGCTGTGCGGCCGATTCGCCTTTTTTGCCCGCATTGAAAGAAAAAGTGGGTAAGAAGCAACTGGTGACCGAGGATACGGCAGCATTTGCAGCCCGAATGAATCAGTACGAACGCGTGCGCGTTACCAGCGAGGCGGTTCCTGATGCACTGCTGAAACGGGCAGCCGAAACCGGAGTGTATATCGCCAACCGCCGGCCGCTGACCGAAGGATTGTTTGAATTGATCCATTACGTACGCGAACAAAGTGTAACGTACGAATATCATCGTTACGGAAATATAGTGGAAGATGCAAAGTAAAATAGCAATAATCGGATTAGGAGGAGTGGGAGGTTACTATGGTGGCCTCCTTTCCCGTTACAGTGAACAGCATCCTGAAAAACTGTCGGTGTATTTCATAGCCCGGGGCGCCCATCTGGAAAAAATAAAAGAAAAAGGATTGACGGTGATTACCGAAACCGGTACTTTCGTGACCAGGCCGGCACTGGCTACCCATCAACCTTCGGAGATCGGTGAAGTGGATTACCTGGTTATAGCTTCGAAAAGTTACGATCTGGATGAAGTCGCCGGGCAGGTACGTCCCCTGGTGGGTCCGGCAACCATTCTGTTGCCTTTGTTGAATGGAATTGATAATGTAAGCCGTTTACGTGCTCATTTCCCCGGCAATGAAGTATGGTATGGCTGTGCTTATATAATCGCCCGGCTGAACGAGCCCGGCGTGGTGGAAAGCTCCGGTAATGTCCATCATCTGCATTTTGGTCACGAAAAGAGAAGTTCGCCGGAGTTGGAATACATCGAAGACCTGTTTAAACAGGCCGGAATCGAAGCTTCGTTAAAGGCAGAAGCCATCCGGGCTATCTGGCGGAAATTCTTTTATATTTCGACAACGGCGGCCCTGACCACCTATTTGAATACCGGTTTCCGCGATTTAGTATGGAATGAGGAATACAAACCCCTGTATATCGAATTGATGCAGGAGCTGTTTGCTGTTTCGCAGGCGGAGAATATTGGTCTTTCCGGTTCGCTTATCGACGATATGATGCGCTATGGCGGCAGTTTACCTGCGGGTACTACCTCATCGATGAACAGCGATTATCTGGCTGGCCGGCGAATTGAAGTGGAAACGCTGGTGGGAGTGGTAGTGCGCCTGGCGCATAAACACCGGGTGGAAGTTCCGTTGTATGAGAAAATCTATAAGGCTTTAGTTGTCAATTGTTAATTATTAATTAACAATTGACAACTGGAATATTATTAGTTCATCAGTTTTTTATACCGGATACGCTTGGGTCCTTCATCGCCCAGGCGTTTACGTTTGTTTTCTTCGTATTCCGAATACGAACCTTCGAACACGAACACTTCGGAGTTGCCTTCAAACGCAATGATATGGGTACAAATACGGTCGAGGAACCAGCGGTCGTGCGAAATAACCACAGCACAACCGGCAAACGCTTCCAGACCTTCTTCGAGCGCCCGGAGCGTGTTTACGTCGATATCGTTGGTAGGTTCGTCGAGCAATAAAACGTTTGCTTCCGATTTCAGCGTCAGCGCCAGGTGAAGCCGGTTGCGTTCGCCACCCGATAATACGCCACACAATTTTTCCTGATCGCCGCCGGTGAAGTTGAAACGGGCCAGGTAGGCGCGGGCATTGATTTCCCGTCCGGCTACGCGGATAAACTCCGTTCCGCCGGATATCACCTGGAAAACCGTTTTAGCAGGATCAATCGAGCTGTGACTTTGATCCACGTAACCGATTTTAACTGTTTCACCCACTTCAAACGTACCTTTGTCGGCCGCCTCTATTCCCATCATCATTCGGAAAAGCGTGGTTTTACCCGCACCATTGGGACCGATGATTCCAACTATACCGTTCGGAGGCAGCATGAAATTCAGGTTCTCGAATAATAGTTTCTCGCCAAAAGCCTTCGAAACATCGATTGCTTCCACGACTTTATTTCCCAGGCGCGGACCATTGGGGATGAAGAGTTCCAGTTTTTCCTCGCGTTCTTTCTGATCCTCGTTCATCAAGCGGTCGTAGGCTTCCAACCGAGCTTTTCCTTTGGCATGACGGGCTTTTGGAGCCATCCGCACCCATTCCAGCTCACGCTCGAGCGTTTTCCGGCGTTTGCTCGCCTGTTTTTCTTCCATGGCCATACGGGCGGTTTTTTGCTCCAGCCACGACGAGTAATTTCCCTTCCAGGGTATTCCTTCGCCCCGGTCGAGCTCCAGAATCCAACCGGCCACATTGTCGAGGAAGTAACGGTCGTGCGTAATGGCAATTACCGTACCCTGGTATTGCTGCAGGTGATGCTCGAGCCATTCCACCGATTCGGCATCGAGATGGTTGGTAGGCTCGTCGAGCAACAGGATGTCGGGCTGGCGGAGCAGCAGGCGGCATAACGCAACCCGGCGCAGTTCTCCTCCCGAAAGGTTGGCTATGAGGGCATCTTCGGGCGGACAACGGAGCGCATCCATAGCGCGTTCCAGTTTGTTGTCGATGTTCCAGGCATCCACATGATCCAGTTTTTCCTGTAACTCACCCTGGCGTGCGATCAACGCATCGAAATCGGCATCGGGATCGGCAAATTTTTCATTAATCTGTTCAAACTCGGCCAGCAGGTCCATTACCTCCTGTACGCCTTCCTGTACGATTTCCTTTACCGTTTTGGCAGGGTCCAGCTTAGGATCCTGCTCCAGATAACCAACCGTATACCCCGGTGAAAACACAACCTCGCCCTCGAAATTCTTTTCGACCCCGGCGATGATCTTCAATAAAGTGGATTTACCGGAACCGTTCAACCCGATAATGCCAATCTTGGCTCCGTAGAAGAACGACAGATAGATGTTGTTTAAAACCCGTTTTTGTGGAGGGAAGGTTTTACTCACCCTCACCATCGAAAAAATTACTTTTTTATCGTCTGACATTTTTTTTATAATTTAAAGTGCAAAGATAAGAAGAATTCAATATAATTTTGCTAAATTGCAGACCCAAATTATTAATGAGAAAGGGAGCCTGAAAAATATGAAGAAATCGAAAATTAAAATTGAATATCCCTTGAACAACGCTTCGCTGACCATACTGTGGAACAGTATCGGGACACAATACGGCCTTTCGGAGTGGTTTGCTGATGAGGTGACGGTGGACGATACCACCTACACCTTCCGGTGGGACGATTGGGAACAGGAAGCGCGGCTGTTGCATTTGCGGCAGAATTCCTACATTCGCTTTCAATGGGAAGAGGATAAAGGTACGGACGCCTACTTTGAGATCAAAATTGTGACATCTGAGCTGACCCGGGAACTGGTGTTGCAGGTAACCGACTATGCCGGTCCCGAAGAAGGCGATGAAGTGATTTTGTTGTGGAATAAAAGTGTTGAAAAACTGCGCCGTTTAACAGGTATGTAATTGTAAGAAAAAATGGAAATATTATTTGATCAAATCAGCGCCGATATTAAAACGGCGATGCTCGCCCGTGAGAAAGTGGCACTGGAAGCCCTCCGGGGTATTAAAAAAGAATTTCTGGAAGCTAAAACAGCTAAAGGAGGTGATGGAACACTGTCCGATGAGCAGGCTGTAAAAATACTTCATAAAATGCTGAAACAACGCAAGGAGTCGGCTCAGATTTATGCTGCACAGGGGAGGCCGGACCTGGCCGGTAATGAATTGGCCGAAGCCGCCGTCATTGAACGTTATTTGCCGGCGCAACTTTCGGATGCCGAACTGGAAGAGGCCGTAAGGGCGGTGATCGCCCAGGTGGGAGCCCGGGGACCTCAGGATATGGGTAAAGTAATGGGGATAGCTTCCAAGCAACTAGCCGGCAAGACCGAAGGCCGGTTGATTTCCGAAAAAGTAAAGTCGTTGCTGGCTGCAATGGGATAGCATGGAAATTCTTGTTATTGTACTGAGTGCATTGCTGATTTTAGCAGGTATTGCCGGTTCGTTGCTGCCGGTGCTTCCCGGTTTGCCTCTGAGCTACCTGGGACTGCTGTTGCTTCATTTTGCTACCGATTATACCTTCAGCACTCTGTTTCTGGTGGTCTGGGCAGTTGTAATCCTTGTAATTCAACTACTCGACTATTATGTGCCGATATGGGGAACCCGCAGGTTCGGCGGCACTAAAAAAGGGGTATGGGGAAGCACCATTGGGTTGCTGGTCGGCCTTTTTATGGGACCCTGGGGAATTATTCTGGGTCCTTTTTTAGGTGCATTTATCGGCGAGCAGTTATCGCACAAAGATATTCAACAATCGTTTCAGTCGGCCTTAGGATCATTTATCGGTATTGTATTCGGAGCCATTATCAAGTTAATTGCGGGCGGAATGATGTTGTACTATTTCATAGCCCGCATAGTATAAACATGCCAATGAAAATTTCATGAATATCCTGGATTTCAACTTTTCGCATTCGCGTTCAAAAATTAAGGCACTGGTTGAAGGTGTCAGTCAGCAAATACTTCAGGGGCGACTGGTTCCCGGCGATAATCTTCCGTCGATCAACGAGATGAGCGAGATGCTGGTGGTGTCGCGCGATACTGTTTTTAAGGCCTATAAGGAACTCCGTCGGATGCAGCTGGTGGAATCGAATCCGATGAAAGGCTATTACATCACCGGAAAGGTGAAGCGCATTTTACTGTTGCTCGATACCTACAGTTCGTTCAAACAGGATTTGTACAAACAGTTTGTAGCTAACCTGAGCGGCGATTATAAAGTCGATCTTATTTTCCATCAGTACAACGAGCAGCTTTTCGAAACCATCGTGCGCGAGAGTACCGGAAAGTATACGATGTATGTGGTGATGAATTTTTCGAATGAAGTATTATCGCCGGCGTTGAAAAAACTACCTGCACATCAGGTGCTTCTGCTCGATTTTGGAAATTTCGATAAAGGGGATTATAATTATATTTGTCAGAATTTTGATGAGTCGTTTTTCGATTGTCTGCTGTCGGTGCGGGAGCAGCTCGATAAGTACCGTCGGTTTTGTTTTGTATTTCCCGGCGAGCATTCGCATCCCGTCGGTTCTATCGATGCCCTTTACCGCTATGGCGAAGTGGTTGGCAAACCCTGTACGGTAGTGCGTACGAGCAGCGACTGGCAAGGAGTCGAACCCGGAACGCTTTATATTGTAATTGTGCGCGAGGATATCGTTACTATTGTAAAAAGTGCCGACGAAAAAGGATATGAACTGGGTAACGATATCGGACTGCTGATTTACAACGAAGAACCGTTACTCGAGATTATTAAAAACGGAATCGCATCGGTTAGTGTCGATTTTGGATTAATGGGGAAAAAGGCAGCTCAATTTGTCATGAAACGGCAGCCCGTCCAGGAATTCCTGCCAACGACCATCCAATTACGCCCGTCGATCTGAAAAAGGGAGCGAGTGCAGAATAAATTCCGTAGTTTTTTTGAACTGTAGGTTAAAAAACGTACTTTTGCATTTCTATTATCAAATTATTCCTATATGCAATTAATCGCTAAATTATCACAGGTATTACCCTTACAAACCGGACAAGGACGCAATGGTGAGTGGAAAAAACAGGACATTATTGTTGAAACCGACGGACAATATCCCAAAAAAGTATGTATATCGATCTGGGGCGATAAAATATCGCCGCAACAATTACAGCCCGGTACCCATTTGAAGATTGATTTTGATGTGGAAAGCCGGGAGTTCAACGGACGTTGGTACACCGATGTAAAAGCCTGGAAGGTGGAAACCGTAACCGAAGGAGCCTATTCGCCCGAAATGGCGCCGCCTCCGCCGCCCATTCCGCCAGCTCCTGAATTTGGAGAACCGGGTGCATCGCCCAACGATTTTCCTTTCTGATAAACGATTTCGCATCTTATATGTTCCCGACCCGGCTATAAGATGCGATTTTTTTTTGCCTGTGATGTTATACTTTGTACTATAAGCTCGTCGTTTTACCGAAATGAGTCAGGAATTATTCAGGGCCGCCGTGTTGCCCATGCGCGATTATCTTTTCTCTACCGCCAGAAGGATTCTGAGCGAAGAGGATGATGCAGAAGACGCCGTTCAGGAAGTTCTGCTCAAACTGTGGTATATCCGCGATTCGCTGGGCACCTACGATAATGTGGAAGCATTTGTAACAACGGTTACAAAAAACCACTGCCTCGACAAGCTGAAAGTAAAGAAACGTACCGAAGGTATTACCGACAGTGTACTGGTGATGCAATCCGATACTACTCCTTACGAACTTACCGAACGAAGCGATACCCATGCGATTATCAGAAGGATTATCGAACAGTTGCCGCCGCTTCAGCGGGAAATAATACGAATGAAAGATATGGAAGAGTACGAGGTCGACGAGATCGCCGATATTACCGGAACGAAGCCCGATGCAGTACGGATGAATCTTTCGAGAGCACGAAAAAAGGTACGGGAAGAATTTTTAAAATGGAACAGCGTATGAAACTAAGGATACGACCCACTATGGACCGCGCGGAAATCGATGCGTTGATCGAGCGCTATTATGAAGGACTGACTACGGTGGACGAAGAAAAGCAACTGTATACATGGTTGAATCATCCGTCGCTGAAAGGTGAATACGAAGCCGAGCGGGCGATGCTGGGCTACTTTAAAGGCGAGCGGCCGTCGGTACGGCTTGTATCCTTTCAATGGTGGAGGCAGGTGGCCGTGGTAGCTGTGGTAGCGTTGTCGGGTTTTGTGGCCGTACAGGTATTTACACCTCCGGTGCAGGCTTCGTATGCTTATGTGAATGGAGCCAAAATCACCAATCCCGAGCAGGTTCGCTCGAAAGCGATGGCTTCGCTGGCCGGCTTGCCTTCGTCGGATGCCCTGGTGGACGAAAATCTGAAGAATGTAAGCACCGAGCAACTGATCGAAAGTCAGCTGGATGTTTTTGCAGGAATGGAATAATAACTTATTAATATTTTTGAACAATGAACTGGATACGAAAAATAACACTGGTCCTGGTAATTACGGGAAGTGCTGCTGCATTGCAGGCGCAAAGTGGCTTGGCGATCCGGAAGGTTTTTGATACCTACGGGAAAAGCAAGGATGCAGTGATGGTGGAGTTGTCGATGGATGTACTGCAGGGATACGATTTTGCGCTGTTTAAAAGCATCACAATATCGAATAATGAAGAAGCGGCCCGATTGGCACGCGACTGTATAGCCATCGACGAAAAAGATGCGAAAAAGGTGAAACAGGTAGTTGCCAACGGCGTCCCTACTTCGGTTTACCTGCAATTGCCCCAACGGGGAAAATACTTCCGGCTGATTTTATACAATCATGCTCGTCAGCCCGAGTCGAAAGTGACATTAATCTATATAGAAACCGAACAGGATTCGGAAGATGTACTTAAATTAATATTAAAAAAGAAATAATCCAATGAAAAAATGTAGTTTACTTATGGTAATGGCGCTGGCTTGTATTGCACTAAGCGCCCAGGAGCTTAAAAAAGATACCACGGTTCGTTTCAATCAAAAAACCATTCAGATCGTAGATAGTACGGGGCAGGTAACCGTGAAAGTATACGGCGAAAACCAGGAGCCTTTTGCTAAGGTGTACGAAGGGGTTTTCAGCGACGGGAAGAGTTATGAGAAATGGACTGTAATCGAGGAGATCGGCATTCAACTTCCGTTTATCACCAAATCGAAAAAGAAAAAGGACTACAGGATGGAGCCGCATTGGGCCGGCTTAGGCTGGGGTTTTGTGAACATCACCGACCGGAACTATACGATTAATAATATTGCCGGCGTATCGCTCAAATCCGAATCATCCAATGAGTTTTATTTCAATTTTGCCGAAAAGATCCTTCCGGTATTCCGTAATCATCTTGGTATAACCACCGGTATGGGATTAAACTGGAAAACCTATTACCTCGATACCGATCAATATTTTAGAGAAACAAATGGTGTCACCGGATTGGAGAATGCACCCGCCGGGGTAACGTTTAACTACAGCAGGCTCCGGATGTTGTATCTTACCGTGCCTCTTTTGCTCGAGTGGCAGCCTGGTTTTGGCAACCGGCAGAAGTTTTTCGTTTCGGCCGGCGTAATTGGGGGAGTCAACACGATGGCATCGGCCAAGGCACGTTACAAAGAAGGCTCCACTACCCGCTACATGAAAGAAAAAGGATTGAATGCAGCTCCTATTACACTCGATTGCATGGCTCAATTGGGATACGGCAGCTGGAGTGTCTATGCAAAATATTCGCCTTTCAGCATTTTCCAATCGCAAAAAGGTCCCGATATTCGTTCGGTTTCAGTGGGGGCAACGTTGAATTTTTAAAATATCCCTGAAAATCTGGATGATAAAGCATCTTACGATACCTTCGTAAGGTGCTTTAATTTTTTGTTATCATTCATTCATGTTTCCATGTCATTTTTTCAGGGTGTATGCTGAACTGAACTGTTAACTTTGCCAATGTTCTGTTTTATATTCATTTTTTGTCAACAGTAGGGGGAATAAAAACAGCACGCATCCAGACAAAGTATCTATCTGGCAGGAATATACCTGCAATGAGTTAATCTTGAAATACTAATTTTTAAATTCTGTGTACATGAAAAAAGTTGTTACTCTGATGGTCGTTTGTACCATGTTCGCCTCGCTGTCGGCCGAAAGCCGTAAATGGCAGGGCAGTCAGGAAGCAAAAAAATGGGACTATGTTACTCCCAACTGGTTAAATCCTGCTCTTCCGCTTCCCATTCCTACTTCTTTTGCTGAAGGTTCAAAAGCTTATTTCGACGATTCAATACTGCGCGAATCCGATACTTTGTCGGTGAGTGGGGTAGTGGTTTCCGATTCAGTGTTTGTGAATGCTACAAAACGTTATGTAATTCGTCGCACTGCCGATACCGATTCGTTGATGGGCGACGGAGCATTGGTAAAAGACGGCACCGGATTGCTGGTAATGGATGTGAAATCGGCGCTGAAAGGCGGTACGATTCTGAAAGGCGGAATGATGCGTATGGAAAAGCAAACTACTCCGAATATCTGGGGCTCGAAAATTGTGTTCATGGGTGGCACTGCCAACTTTGCAACTTCATCGAGCAGTTCGTATCCTACGGTAAGTGTTCCGGTTGAAATTCCGGCCGGCCAAACAGCTGTGGTTGAATTATCGCGCTACAGCTATTGGAATAGCAAGCTTACAGGAGCCGGAAATCTGCATATTTATGCCGGTGGTGAGCGTACCTATCTTGGAAAGGCGCGTGTGGCCGTCGACTGGAGCGAATTTACGGGCAATGTAAAAGTGGAAAAATATGTGATGGACGGAGTTAATCCCGGGTTTTACGGTTTGATTCTGAACACCGAAAAAACCTTCCTCGATTCGTTGGACGGGTATAAGATCGATTCGACCTTCTACAATAAAAAGCTGGAATTAGGCGAAGGTGTGTGTATTACTTCCGAATCGGGAACCAGGGCGTATGCGATTGGTGAGCTGACGGGCAATGATACCTTGTCGGTTATTGCGGGATACTACAAAAAATCGACTACTCCGATTATTAAATATTTTATCGGAGGATTGAATACCGATGTCGATTTATATGCACAATTCAACGATCCTCCGGGAACTACCACCGGATATAATAAAGTCGGATTTGTAAAAGTGGGAACCGGTACCTATCGACTGCTGAACAACAATAATAATATTATCGGCGGGCTTGAAGTACGGGCAGGAACGGTATTGGCCGATGATAAAGTGCTGTGGGGTAATGTACGCGGTTCGGTAGGTAATAATACCGTGGTTTGGCCACAGGGAACATTGGGTGGAAAAGGACGTATCCAGGGTAATGTGGATCTGCAGGGTAAATTGACTCCCGGTTCGAAAGGTACCGGTACATTGATGATTACCGATTCGCTGAGTCGTATCGACGGAGCCATAGGTACCCGCAACTTCAATCTCACCTGCCAGCCGGGTTCTACACTCGAGTTTGAAATCGGTTCGCTTTCGGCCTATGATAAGGTAATTGTTTCGGGAACGGTGAAAATGAATACCGACGAAAATCAGGTTCTTCCGGGAGCAGTTGTGAAATTGGTACCGGCAGCCGGAGCATCGATCAACGACAACGAACAATTCATTTTGATGGAGGCCGATACCATCAGTGCTTCCGAAGGTAGTTATTCGGTTGTAGCCGAAGGATTTAACAATGTAGACTGGTCGGTGGAACTGGTGCATACCGCTGAGCCACGCAACAGCAAAATGGTAGCTACCGCTAAGGTTAAAACCGGATTGAATCCTGTAACCGCCAAAGAAGTTACCATGGGTCCCAATCCGGCAACCAGCAGCATTTCGCTTCAGTCGCCGGTAGAAATTGCTTCCATCGAAATTCTGAATCTCCAGGGACAGGTTATTCACCGGCAGCAGGTGGGCCAAAACAGTCTGACCACTTCGGTCGACTTCCTCCAACCGGGAGTCTATTATCTTCGACTGAATAAAGTAAACGGAAGTGAAGTTCATAAGTTGATGAAACGATAGATTTTCCCGATCCATGAGAAAAATGTTAGCAAGTCTTCTGTGTCTGGCACTGCTTGGCAGTGTTCAGGCGCAGTTGCCTGCCTTCCCGGGAGCGGAAGGTTTCGGCAAGTATGCCCCCGGGGCCCGTGCATCGGCATCCCCTACCATCTATCATGTTACGAATTTAAACGATACCGGTTCGGGCTCGCTGCGTGATGCGGTGAGTCAGCCCAATCGCATCGTCGTATTTGATGTTTCGGGAATTATCCGGCTCAATTCACGCCTGGTTTTTGCCTCCAATTTATATGTGGCGGGACAAACCGCACCGGGCGATGGCGTTTCGGTTTACGGCAACGGAGTCTCGTTTTCGGGCGCCAATAATATTATTGTACGCTATATGCGTTTCCGTATGGGAATTAAAGGTGATTCGGGAAAAGATGCCGCCGGGGTAGCCAACGGAAAGAACATGATTTTCGATCATTGTTCGTTCAACTGGGGACTCGACGAAACCTTCTCGGTAAGCTGGGATAATAAGGGATCGGAGCCTGGCGATATCACCATTCAGAATTCGATTATCGGCCAGGGGATCATGACTCACTCGGCGGGAGGTTTGATTCAAACCAACGGAGGAGTAACGCTTTACCGGAATTTTTACACCGACAACAAAACCCGCAATCCCAAAGTAAAAGGATTGAATCAGTATGTAAACAATGTGGTTTATAATTGGGGATCGGGAGGGTGTTATATTCTGGGCGACACCGAGGGCTCGTCGTGGGCCGACATCACCGACAATTACTTTATCAAAGGTCCGAGTACCGGCGGAACGACCGCTTTTAATCGCTCTACACCTACCTTTCAGGTCTATCAATCGGGAAATAAAATTGACTATACCACCGATGGGATACTCAATGGCCGCGATGCCATTGCCTCCGACTATGGAACCGTAACGCTGGTAAACGATCGATCGGCATTTACGGGTATTCCGCAGGCTCACAAACCGATTGAAGGTAAAATGACTGCAGAGCAGGCCTATTACTGGATACTCGATAGCGTGGGCGCTTCGTTGCCGGCACGCGACGAGGTCGACCGCTATCTGATCGATGAGTTGAAATCGCTCGGAACCAGAGGAGCGTTGATTAACAGCGAAGCCGAACTGGGCCTGGTGAATGGCGTAGGCAATGTATTCAACGGACCACGCCTGCCCGATACCGATAACGATGGTATACCCGATAGCTGGGAAACTGCCAACGGACTCAACCCGAATAATGCAGCCGATGCGCTTATCAAACACGAGAGCGGATACCTTAATATTGAACGGTATATTAACAGTATTACCGCGCCGCAACCTTACGTTAAGTATCCTACTTCGTTCAGCGTGAGTAAAGTGGATGAGAATTATGTCGTGCTGCGCTGGCAGAACAACGATCCGGGAGCAACGGCTGTGGTCGTAGAACAGTCGGCCGATAACAAGGAGTTTTCGGTCATTAAAACCCTTGCATCCGATAGCAGTTCGGCCACGATAACCGGACTTACCAAAGCTTCGACTTATTATTTCAGGATTAAAACACAGCGGGGAGCTTTATCCTCGCTGTATACTCCTTCGGTAAAAGCAATGACGATCGGCGCCGATGCCCCCCCGGTAGCGTGTACCGATCCTGTGCCGGCCCACGAAGCCTTGTTGTCGGAATTTTTGCAGGTTACCCTGTCGTGGTCCAATCCTTCGTCGGCCGGTAGTATGTTGTATTATAATGTATATGTAGGAACCAGTCCCGAACAGCTCGCACAGAAAACGGCCGGTTCCACCTCATCCAGCTATACCTTGGCCATTACTCCCGGGGTTACGTATTATTGGCGGGTGGATGCTATGAATGTTCTTGGTTTACAAACGGGCGACCTCTGGTCGTTCACAACGGGATATCGTCCTCCGAAAGAAAAAGTAGCTTATTTTGCGCTGGATGAAACGGAAGGTTCGAAAGCAGTAAACGAAATTGAAGGAGAGGCTACAGCCCAGAATTTCGCACCGGTTTGGCAGGCCGGAAAGATCGGCAATGGCGTTCTGATGAACGCTACACCTGCCAATGCTGCGTTGGTGCAGCCGCATTACGATGCTATTTTACTCGACAATGAATCCTTTTCGGTAGAAATGTGGTTTAAATCGGCCGGAGGTTCGGTGGATTGGTACCTGATCCACAAAGGAAGTCACGTAAAAAACACTACAACGGGCGCCACCGGTAAATGGTTTGGAATTCAGTATAATAAAACAGGGTCGAACGACCGGCTTACCTGGGCTTACGACGACGATATCACCAAAACCGATATCAATGCGACGCCCGGATCGGCTTATTTCGACAATAAATGGCATCACCTGGTAGCCGTACGCGACCTCGAAATGAAACAGGCCCGCATCTATCTCGACGGAGTGTTGAAGGGGACGAAAGCCGATGCTACTGCTACCGGGATCGGTCAGACGGAAAATCTGGTGATCGGTAATACCAATAATCCGGGCGCCCAACCCACCAATGCATTTCAGGGAATGATCGACGAAGTGTCGATTTATAAAGGAGTGCTTGCGGAGGATGAAATTAAAGCCCATTACAATGAAGGACTCGTGTCGGGCGCTCGCTCGCTATATTATGAGCATGTTGTGGTAAGCCCCAACCCGTTCTGCGATGAGTTAACCGTACATACAGGGGAGCTAAAATCGGATTATCGGCTGACGATAAGCGATCTGAGCGGCCGTACCGTATACAGGCAACAAGGAAATGTAAACGGACAAGCCTTGATAGTACGCGAATTAAAAAACCTTCCTTCCGGAGTATATATGTTGAATATTTATTCGGCAGAAGTTCAACTCCGCCAAAAGATCGTAAAATACAATGATTAAAATTTCAACCATACAACTTACCTGCCTGTTTTTGTGCTTGTTTTCCGTGTACGCAAACGGCAAATCGGGCATCGACCGTTATGCTTTAGTAAGCCGTAATCATCCGCATATCACCGCCTTCGATTCGCTGGCATCGTTTTCGGTGGGAAATGGCGAGTTTGCTTTCACGGCCGATATTACCGGATTGCAAACCTTTCCGGCACGTTATTCCAAAGGGGTTCCGCTCGGCACTCAGGCGCAATGGGGCTGGCACAGTTTTCCGAATCCCGAAGGATATAAGCATCACGAAACGCTTAAGAATTACAATTTCAGGGGCAAGGAAGAACCCTATTCGGTACAGTTCAACGAGCCGGGTCGGCAGCAGGAGGCTGCCAACTGGTTCCGGGTGAATCCGCACCGTTTGCACCTGGGTACAGTGGGTTTCGAGATCAGGAATTTAAGTGATATCCACTCGCCCGATCAGACGCTCGATATGTGGGAAGGTGTACTCTATAGTAAGTTTGTATATCAATCGCAGTCTGTCGAGGTTCAAACGGCAGCCGATCCGCATCAGGATGCCGTGGGCACGTATGTAAAGGGAACTCGTTTGCCTTCGCTGAATTTCAGGTTTCCTTATCCCACGGGAGGACATGCCGATGATGCTTGTAACTGGGATAGTCCGGAAAGACATCGAACGGAGGTAATAGCCTCCACGTCGACCAAGGTGGTGTTGGCCCGTACGTTGGACGCCAGCCGGTATTACGTAACAATAAGTTGGGAAGGGAAAGCGCGTTTCGAGCAAAAAGAAGCCCATTATTATGTGTTGATTCCCGAAGGGGGAGAGTTGAAATGTGTAGTGCGTTATACCTTGAACGAACCGGCCGATCCGCGGAGTTTCGATGCTGTGGCGCGTGCATCCAAAGCGCATTGGTACGCTTTCTGGACCGAAGGTGGCGCTGTCGATTTTTCGGGCAGTACCGATCCGCGGGCAAAAGAGCTGGAGCGACGGGTGGTATTGTCGCAATACCTGATGGCTATCCAGAGTGCAGGTTCGGTGCCGCCGCAGGAAACGGGACTGACCTACAACTCGTGGTATGGTAAGTTTCACCTGGAGATGATCTGGTGGCATCAGGCTCATTTTGCCTTGTGGAGCCGGCCGCAGTTGCTGGCACGCACCCTCGACTGGTACTTCAAGGCAGAGCCCGTTGCCCGTGAAATTGCGCGCCGGCAGGGATTCGACGGAGTTCGTTGGATGAAGATGACGGATCCTTCGGGTAGTGAAGCTCCGTCGAAAGTAGGGTCTTTTTTAATCTGGCAGCAACCTCATCTGATTTACCTGGCCGAGTTGGTGTATCGCGCCGATCCTGATCCGGAATTTATCCGACGGTTTGCCCCTCTTGTAGATGCTACGGCCAGGTTTATGGCTTCGTTTGCCGACTACGACATGCTCGAGGGACGTTATGTGCTGAAGGGGGCTATTCCCGCGCAGGAGACCCTTCGGGCCTCCGAGACCGTGAATCCGCCTTTTGAGCTGGCATACTGGTATTTTGCGATGCAAACAGCCCAGAAATGGAGAGAGCGGATGGGGCAGAAGCGTCACCTCGAATGGGACGAACTGATTGATAAACTCTCGCCGCTGGCCTACAAAGATAAGTTGTACCTGGCCGCCGAAACGGCATTGGATACTTACGAAGACATTCGTTTTACCTCCGATCATATGGCTGTACTGGGAGCCTTGGGGATTATCCCTAAAACGCCCTTGGTTCGCACCGATTATATGAAGAATACGCTGAACTGGGTTTGGGATAACTGGAACTGGGGTAAAACCTGGGGATGGGATTATCCGATGACCGCTATGAATGCCGCTCGTCTGGGAGATCCTGAAAAGGCGGTGGGCGCTTTGCTTATGGAGAAACGAACCAACACCTATCTTCCGAATGGGCATAATTACCAGGACGGCCGGTTGCGGGTGTATTTGCCGGGCAACGGCGGTTTGCTTACCGCGGTAGCGATGATGTGTGCCGGCTGGGACGGATCGAAAGGCAAAAATCCCGGATTCCCGAAAAATGGTAAGTGGAAGGTGAAGTGGGAAGGTTTGCATCCGATGCCATGATCCTTCAGAAGAAATCAACCTTTAAATAAATTTTTAGTAAATAATACAGATGAAAAACAAATTACGGACATTCGTGCTGCTGCAGGTCATGGTGTTGATGTGGTCGTGCGATACAGCGCTGGAAGAGTATTACCGACAGCCCGACTGGCTGAAAGGAAATGCGTGGGAAGTACTTGAATCGAAAGGGAATTTCACCTTGTTTTTATCGGCCGTCGAGAAATCGTCGTTCAGGGACCTGGTTCAGGGAAAGGGTATTGTAACGGTGATGGCTCCCGACGACGGGGCATTCAACGCCTATCTGAAGGAGAAGGGTTATTCGGGAATCGATGCAATCCCTGCGGTGGAGTTGGAGAAGCTGGTGGCTTATCACCTGGTGTATTATTCGTTTTCAAAAGCTGCTTTTGAAGATTATAAGCCCGATGGCACCGATTCGGAAAATGATTTGCGAGGCATTTATTACAAGTTCAGGACCAAAAGCCGGGATGACAATTCGGTGTGGAACGATCAGGCGTTTGAAGGTAAACAACGCAAAGTAATCCATAAAGAGCGTTTTCTTCCCGTCTTTTCGCATTATTTATTCGAAAGTCTGAAAATTGATGCTGAAGCTAACTATACCTACTTTTTTCCATCATCGGAGTGGACCGGCGAACAGGGTTTCAATGTGTCGAATGCTTCGGTGAACGAATATGCCATTGTAACCGACAATGGGTATGTGTATACGCTTAATAAGGTGATCGAACCGCTGGAAACTGTTTACAACGCACTTCGCAAACAGTCGGATTATTCGATGTTTGTTGAGGCATACGACCGGTTCGCCAGTTATATTTATGATGCAGATGCTACGACGGCCTATGGTAATGGCGATTCGTTGTATGTGCGTTCGCATGGTTCCGAATTACCGGCTATAGCTTCGGAATGGACCAACACGGCATCGGGTGTGGATTATACGCAATTATCGGCGCTGTCGCGCCGGGCCAACAATGTATTTGCCCCCGACAACCAGGCGATGCAGGCATTTTTTAACACTTACTGGTCGGCCTATTACAGCGATTTATCGAAAGTCAACTTTCTTCCTTTGATGGCTTTGCTGGCCAATCACGTTCATAGCGGCGATGTGGTTTTTCCCGAGATGATCGAAAAAGGACAGGTGAAATCGCCGATGGGCACTTTGGTGAGTTTCAACCGCAGCGATGCTAAATTGCGTCGTATGTGTGTGAATGGTACTGTATACGGATTGAATAAACTTTTAACGCCTCCGGTTTTCACTCAGGTAACATCGCCCTTGTACCGGAATCCTTCGTATACCATGTTGCTCGACATGTGCATCAGTTCTGATTTTATCAATCCCTTGCTGAGCGATCAGGTTAAATTTACGCTTTTCCTGCCTACCGACGAGATGATTGAAACCAACACAACGCTGGAGGGACGGCAAATTAAGTATGTGAATACCAATGCCAACTTGTACGGAGCGCAAACGATTCAGATCGAAGGCGATTTGGGACTGGAAGATATGAAGGTGAACCAGAAAAAAAGTATTGCAGGGAATCATATTGCAACCCGGGTTATAATGCAGCGCAACGATACGACGGTATATGCTACCATGAATCCGTTCAATTACCTGTACTCCATCGGATCAAAGGTTTATTCTTCGGCGCTTTATAATACCGGCGATCAGCAAAAAGCACCGGAATTCACGGCCGTTGGAACCTATCCCAACGGCAAGGCTTATCAGCTGTCGGGCGAATCGGCTTCGGCTTTGGTGCCGGAAACCAATCAGCTTAAAAACATGATTACATCGGTGGCATCGCCGGCCGACTTTGAATATTTCAAGGCATTAGTTGCTGCCGCATCCATCGATAAAACAGCGCCACCTTACAATTTCCTGTTAGGCGAGCGTTTTATCGTGTTGGTTCCATCCAATGCCGCTGTTTTACAGGGTTTTGCACAAGGTAAAGTGCCGTTTTCGCCTGCTTCAAAAGTAGCCGATTTTCTGAAGCCTTATTTTATCAATGTTTCGGCCAGCGGCTTGATCGATTATCCATTTGCCGGAACAGGGGTGGATACCGAACTGGTGAGTTTCGGTCGTAACAGTAAAGGCGAAATAGTGAAATTCCGACTGCTCGATAAAGGAAAGAATCTGGTGTTGATCGATGCCAAAGGCAAGGAACACCGGATCAGCACCATTCTTCCCCGTATTTATGCCGATGGGGCTGCCTATATAATCGATAGTTTACCTGATGTTGAATAAGCGGTTAACAGTAACAAATATGAAGAAAAAAATAAACATACTACTATTTACCCTGCTCGCACCGGCCTTGCTGGTGGCGCAAACCATCATCACCGGTAAAGTGCTCGACAGCAGGGATAAGCAACCGCTTACCGGCGCCAATGTATATGTGGTAAATGCCGAAAACCGTTCGCTCGGCGGTTGCATCGTCGATCTGAACGGCGGGTACCGGTTGCAGATACCCGATCAGAAAAACCTCAGAATCACGTTCTCGTTTATCGGATATACTTCGAAAGTAGTCGACTATACCGGTCAGCGAACCATCGATGTGCTACTCGAAGAATCCGGTCAGCAACTGTCGGCCCTGGAAGTGACCGCTTCACGCGTCGAACGCAATGCCCAGGGCTTGTCGACCCGCGAAATGGTAGGTGCCGTTCAAAAAGTAACCCTCGAAAACCTGGAAACCTCGATGGTAACCAATATCACCGAAGCGCTTCAGGGAGCTATGGCCAATGTGGATATTCTCACCGGAGCCGATCCGGGTTCAGGAACCTATATCCGGATTCGCGGAACTTCGTCGTTGTCGGCCTCGTCGGAACCTTTGTTTGTGGTCGATGGTGTTCCGCTGCCGGTCGATGTTTCGTCCGATTTCAACTTTGCCACGGCCAATTCCGACGATTACAGCCAGTTGCTCAATATCCCGCCCAGCGATATCGAAAGTATCGAAGTGTTGAAAGATGCTGCTGCAACAGCCGTATGGGGATCGAAAGGAGCCAACGGGGTATTGCTGATTACGACCAAAAAAGGTACTAAAGGCCGGTTGACGTTTTCGTTTAATTCGAAAAACGAATTGAAACGCGAACGAAATTCCATCCCCATGCTCAATGCCAATCAATATGTGTCGATGATGCAGGATGCTATTTGGAATACAGTGAACGATATCGGACAGGGCGACGACCTGGCCAATACCTACTTATCGTTGCTCTACAATACCAAAGAAATTGGCTTTGATCCGGCATGGGTGAATTTCGACGAATACAATCAGGATATCAACTGGCTGGACCTGATTACCCAACCGGGCTTCTCGTTCGACAATAACTTCTCGGTATCGGGAGGCGGCGATAAAACCGATTACCGCGTATCGCTTGGTTTGCTCAACGAAGAAGGAACTACCGTAGGCACTGCATTTCAACGTTTCAGTACCTCGCTCAATATGCGGTACAAATTCTCCGACCGGCTCGATATTTCGACCAATTACAGTTTTACCAACGGGAAACGCGATGCTTCGTATGCTTCTTCGGTGCGATCGCAGTCGCTTACCAAGATGCCGAATATGAGTCCGTATATTGTTGCCGACGACGGCAGTTTTACCGATGAATATTTCACGCCCTATACGTATTTCCAGGGCAATTATTCCAATCAGGGATTGTACAACCCGGTAGCTATGGTCAACGAGAGTGTAAACCAGACCAATTCGATGACCAGCCGTTTGATTTTCAACCTGCATTACCGGCTGTTCAAAGGATTGGATTATTATGGAGTCGTAGGATTCGATGCCCGTACGAATAAAACCCGTAAATTTTTACCGCAGTCGGTAACCGGCGAATCGTACATCAATAAAAATACAGGCTTGAGTTCCGACGGCGGATCCGACAATCTGTATCTGACGACCGAAAATCGTCTGATTTACAATCAGATGTTCAATGAAGATCATAAATTGCTGGTAAGTGCTATTCTGCAAACTTCCGATCAAACGAGCTCGTCGTATTTCAGTTCGACCAGTGGGAACGCCGGAGCCGGTCTGAGCGATCCTGTTATCGGAAGCAATACAAAAAATGCATCAGGAGGTTCGGGACGTGTATTGTACCGGAGTATCGGAGGGGTTCTCAACGCGCATTATACGCTCATGGGACGTTATATGTTCAACGCCGGTTACCGTATGGAAGCCAGTTCGAGCATGGCCCCCGACAGCCGCTGGGGCGGGTTCCCCACTGTAGGTGTTGCCTGGCAATTGGGCGATGAGCCTTTTATGCAGGAAATTCCACAGATTTCGGTGGCCAAGATTCGTTTAAACTGGGGACAAAGCGGGAATTCGCCTTCGGGCTCGGCGCCTTATGTGGGTGCTTTTTCGGCCATCCCCAACGGGTATGGCGAGATGCCGGCCATTCAGCCTATCCGCATCAACCTGAGTAACCTGAAATACGAAATTATTACCCAAACCAACCTGGGTATCGATCTCGGCTTCTTCGACAACAAGCTGAATGTGACCGTCGATGTATACGACAAACTGACATCGGATATGTTGCAACGGAATGTCCTCCTGCCCGGATCGACAGGTTTTACCACCGTTTCCTATTATAATTCGGGAAAGATGTCGAACAAAGGCTGGGAGTTCAGAACCGATATCGAAGCAGTGCGTACCAAAAAATGGCGGTTGAATTTTGATTTTAATATTGCCAATAATCAGAATGAAATTCTGGAATTGCCCGATAATAAAAAAGAGACATCGTATACATTTGGAAATAAGCGTTATGCCTATAAATTTGTTGAAGGCGATCCGCTCGGTTCGTTCTACGGCTATAAATACGAAGGCGTTTACCAGAACGTGGAAGAAACCTATGCTCACGATGTAAACGGTAACCTGATTTACGATATCAACGGGAAACCGGTGGTGATGAAAAACGGATCGGATAAGGTGTTCCCGGGCGATGCCCGCTATGCCGATATTAATGGCGATGGGGTGATCGATCAGTACGATATCGTTTATATCGGCAATTCCAATCCGATTCTGACGGGTGGTTTTGGCTTCAACCTGATGTATAAAAGTCTGGGGCTGGTGGCTAGTTTTCACGGACGCGCCGGTCAGAAAGTGATCAACCAGGTGCGGATGGATAACGAGTATATGTACGGTAAAGATAACCAGAGTGTTGCGGTGTTGCGTCGCTGGAGAAACGAAGGCGATGAAACGGATATTCCGCGTGCCCTGTACAACAAGGGGTTCAACAACCTGGGATCGGACCGGTATGTCGAGGATGCTTCGTTTTTACGATTGAAAACGCTGACCTTGAAGTACGACGTGAATAAAGAGGCCTTGAAAAAATTAAAAATTGCGAAGTTGCAGTTTTATGTGACGGGTTACGACTTGCTGACTTTCAACAATTACAAAGGTCAGGATCCTGAGATTTCGTTATCGTGGGCCGAAGGAGTTTATCCGGTATTTATCGATAAAGCCTCGACTCCGAAGCCTATGCGTGTAGCTTTTGGTTTGAATGTAACCTTGTAAAAAAGAGAAACAATGAAGAATAAAGTTGTAAAACTAATTTTTTTCCTGTCGGTAGTGTCGATGCTCGGCTCGTGCGAGGATTACCTGACGGTGTTGCCCGAGAACAATCAGAGTGTATACGAGTTTTGGCGCACGAAAGAGGAGGTTGAATCGGTACTGGGCGCCGGCTACGTGAAATTGCGCGATGCGCAGGAAATGCTGTTCCTGCTGGGTGAAGCGCGCGGCAACGGATTGTTTTTTCAGAATGAAGTTACCGAACTTCAACGTGAAGCGCAAAAAGTACGTCGTATGGATATATTGGCCACCAATGAGTTGGCCCGCTGGGATAAGTTGTACGCGGTTATCAACATGGCCAACTCGGTCATTCGATTTGGTCCCGATGTGGTGCAACGTGATGAGTCGTTCAACGAAAATGTGATGAAATCGTTTCTTTCGGAAGCGTATTTTCAGCGGTCGCTGGCTTATTTTTACCTGGTACGGAGCTGGGGCAAGGTGCCTTTTGTGAAAATACCGTATGTCGACGATGAGGCGGGATATGCCTTGCCGGCGTCGGAACCTGGCGAAATACTTCAGGCTTGTGTGGCCGATTTGCAAGTGGCGCTTGAATCGGCTAAATCACATTTCCCCGAAACCAATGTCGATAATCCCCTGAATACGAAAGGAAGAGCTACCCGTTGGGCAATCCTGGCGCTTATGGCCGATATTCAGCTCTGGTTGGGTAATTACGATGCGGTGATAGCCTCTTGCGAAGAGATCATCAATTCGAACCGGGTAGGATTGATCGGGAAAGAAATGTGGTTCAACAATTTCTTTCCGGGCAACAGCAACGAGAGTATATTTGAAATTCAATACAGTTATGCACTCGGGCAGACTAACTCGTACATCAGCTGGTTTGATACCAATACGATGTACCTTATCTCGCCCTATGCTCAGTCGTTGTTTGCGGCCGACGATGTGCGCGGCCTCAACGGCAGTTACGATGCGGGAGGCAAGTTGTGGAAATACATAGGAATCAATAAGTCGACCAAGCGCAACAGTTCGTTGCAGAACGATCAGAATTTCATCCTGTACCGTCTGGCCGATATTTACCTGATGGAAGCCGAGGCTTATGCCATGAAAGCTGCCGATGCACCGGGCGATCCGAATCTGGATAAATCGCTCGAACTGGTGAATGCGGTGCGTACCCGGGCCGGGATCGAACCCAGCGCTGGAAGTTCCGACCGATTGGGTATGATTCAGGCGATCTTACAGGAAAGAGAGCGTGAATTTCTGGCCGAAGGCAAGAACTGGTTCGACATTTTACGCGTTGCGAACCGGGATGTGCCCGGATTCCGGGAGCTGGCGCTCACCGAAGTGCTGCAGGTGGTTTCGGCCGGTAATCAGGCCATGGTTCGTGCCAAACTGGCCGACCCGAATGCCTGGTACCTGCCCGTACATTTCGATGAGTTGAGTGTCAATACTTTCCTCGAACAAAATCCATTTTACGAAAACCTTGGTAATTAAGCATAAATTCATTCTATCATGAAACGATTACTTTTCTATCTCATAATGCCGGTGTTGGTGCTCAGTTGTACCGACCCCCATTACGATACTCCTTATACATCGGTCATCGACAACTTTCCGGCTGCCACCTATATGGAAAACGACAGTTCGCTGAATGTATCGCTGTGGGTAAAACTGCTCAAGCATACCGATATGTTCAATACGATTAATCTGCAAGCTTCGTATACCTGTTTTGTGCCCGACAATGAAGCCATGAAGCTTTACCTTCAGCAACAGGGTGTAACTACGGTCGAAGCGCTGAATAAAGAAACGGCGCGGCTGCTGGTACGCTTTCACACCGTACCGGGTACGAAATACAGCTCAGTCGATTTTACCAATGGTTTGCTGCCCGATTCGACCGCTTCGGGCGATTACCTGGCTACCCGTTTTCTCGACAATGGCGGATGGGTGCAGGTAAACGAGGAAGCTGTAATTCAGAAAACCAAGCAGGTAACCAATGCTTACCTGCATATCCTGAACCGGGTGCTGACACCGGTTACTGCTACCTTGTGGGAACAGCTCGATCAGTCGCGGTATGCCGTTTTTGCCGCTGCCGTGGAAGCTACAGGACTTAAAGAGCAGTTGAATACCATCGTTACGCAACAAACCAATGCGAACGGACAGCTTATCAGCCGGAAATACCTCTACACGGTGTTTGCGGTTTCCGACTCGGTGTATCAGCTCAAGAATATTAACTCGCTGGCAGCTTTGAAGGATACGCTTAAAGCGGGTTCCGATATTACTTCACCGGCTAATAAGTTATATCAATATGTGGCTTATCATCTTTTGAATCAGCAACTTTCGTTCGACGAGCTGTCGTATTTTGCCGAAAGCGATAAAACTCGTTCGAAGAATTATGCAACGATGGCTACCAATGAATTGATTAATGTATCGGAAAAGAACAAAGAAATTCTGATCAACAGCATCGGTTCTCAATCGGCAGGAGCCCGCATGATACGCATCAATAAAAATTGCAAAAACGGGGTTATTCATGAGGTGGATCACTGGATGCCGGTAGTATCGCCCAAAGCTACAAAGGTAAGGTGGGAGCTGACCGATTATCCCGAACTGTCGTTTATCAGTTTTTATCGTAAATCCTCGGGTTCGTCGACCCAGCAGCGTGTCATCGGAACGGGTGATGTGACGAGCTATCGCTGGTTGTCGGTGCCCGAGTCGAAAAGCGGGCTTACCTACGAGCTGTCGGGGAAGAACGAATCGGTAAAAATCAAGGCGCTGAATGCCGATTACCTGATTCTTTCGCTGGGCACCTTCGGTTGGGTCGAAATGCAAAGTCCTGCCATCATTGCCGGAAAATATGCGGTATACCTGGAGCACTTTAATCCCAAAGCGAATGAGGCAGGAGGCAAGCTTATGTTTATTCTGGATGGCAACTACCTGGGAAATGAAGTAACCACTTCGGGCGCCAATAAGACTACGGATCAATACCTCACCAATACGAAAATAGGCGAAGTTACTTTTTCGCAAACCGGAACCCATACCTTGCGTATTCTGGCAGGCGATTCAAAGAATGCATATCTCGATTGTATCACTTTTTCACCCTTGTAAATTAATTAGACGATGAGAAAAATATTTAAATCAATGATGAACAGTACATTGCCGGCATTGGGGCTGGCGTTGTTGCTGATGATGTTTCCAGGCTGCGACGATAGCTGGAATAAGTATTACCATCAGCAAACGGGGGGTGAAGAAGAAATCGACCAGACTATTTCGGAGTTTCTGGCCTCACAAACCGAGTATTCCGATTACCTGTCGCAACTGAAAGCCACCGGTTTGGATGAGCTGCTCGAACGCGATCAGCAGGTGACGGTCTGGGTGGTAAGTAATGCGGGGATGGCTGCTTCCGAAGTGCAGGCCGGCGATACCCTGCGTATGAAATATCATATGAATTATCTTCCCTTTATTCGTTCCGATCTGAAAAGCGGGAAACGCATTCGCTCGCTCAACGGCATTTATTTTCAGATTGCCGAACGAAACGATTCGGTTTTTGCCAATTCGTCGCGGGTGATTCGTTCGTTCCGGCTTAAAAACGGCGTAGTTCACGAGATCGATCGCCTCATGAAATCGAGGGTGAACATGTACGATTACCTTCGTGGGTTGGGCGACGATTATTCCATTATCCGCGATTCGATTTTCCGCTACGATAAACGGGTGTTCGACCGAGCCAATTCGATTCCCATCGGCGTTGATAAAACCGGGAATACCATTTACGACTCGGTGTTTTACGTTCATAATCCGATATTTGAAAAAGCGCAGTTCAACTCCGAATTCAGCCAGTTTACCTGCTTCCTGCCCGATAATTCGGTCATCGAAGAGTGTTTCGCAGGCATGCATACCCAATACGGGAAAATGGGAAAAACCGTGACCTTGCAGGACTCTTTACTGGCTATTCAGTGGATAAAGGAAGCCATGTTCTACCATGGAATTCTTACTGATTTTTCGGTAAAAGATATCAAATCGGTCTACAACCGTACCTGGCGCACCACCGTTCAGGAGCTTGCTACTTCCGATTTTGAAGAGATGAGTAACGGCAGGGTGTATAAAATGAAAAAGGTGAAAATACCGAACAATGTGATTATTACCCGGATAAAATCGTTGGTTCATTACTGGGAATACCAGGATAAATTGTATCCCGATCCCGAAGATTTATATGTGTTTAAAGGTCTGATTGCCGGCACCAATAACCCCACCATTTTTGTGGGCGATGCCACTCCGGTAACTTCTGTTTTGCCCAACTACGTGTTGTTGCAGCTTACCGGCGATGTGGACAATAACGACGAATTTTCGGTCGAGTTTCCTCCGCTGGAACGCTACCTGTCGGAAGAAACCGGGAAATACAAAGTCAGGGTCATGGAAGTGCCCACCGGCGAATACAATTTGTACATGGGTTTCCGCGCATCGGCGCATCCCTTTGTAAATATTTATTTCAACGGGCAAAAAATCAACCTGAATCCGATTCAGGCCAGCCTGTCGACTCCCTGGAATTACGACCGGGTGAACGAAACATCGAAGGACCGCGATCCGGTAAACGGAGTAACCCGTTGGGATGGTCTGGGCGGCCTCGTAGGAACAGTGGTTATCGATGGTGATGGAATGGCCAGCTTCCGCATTAAAGTGGAGTTTGCAAAACTCAACGATGCCGGAGCACAAAAGAAAATGCAGGTTTACCACTGGACGCTGAAACCTACGGAAAACAATTATTAACCCGAAAATCAGAAAATTATGTATAGACGCACAAAACTAATATTTTTTCTTCTGCTTGGTATCGGAAGCGGGTTATCGGCCGTAGCACAAAACCATACGCTGCGCGGACGCGTACTCGATCCGGTGGGAGAGCAACCCATCGAAGGTGCAGTAGTAACCATCAGCAGTACCGGACAGGCAGTTAAAACCAATACGACAGGCGAATTTTCGGTTTCAGTTCCTTCGCTGACCGGTGATATCACTACCTGGTATCCGGGCTTTTACACCGACCTTCGACCGGTGGCAGGACAACAGGAGCTGCGCATCGTGCTGATTCCCTTGTCGAAAAAGAATTATTCATCAACAGTGATATTACCGTTTCGCGGCATTGTTTCCAATCAGGCCAAGGCCAGTTCGCTGCAGGCGGTAGCTAAGAAAGACGTTTCGCTGCCCACCACCAGCGCCGACCGCAGCATGTCGGTGTTGCCCGGTGTTCAGGTAATAGGCAAGAGCGGAATGCCCGGCGAAGGCAACTATTTTTCTATCCGTGGAGTCAATACCCTCACGGCGGCCTCGCAGCCATTGCTGGTCATTAACGGAGTTCCCTACATGCCCGATCAGAACGAATCGGGGATTATCGGCGGATTTTCGAAAGGAATTCTGAATGGGATCCATCCGCGGGATATTGAAAATATTACCGTGCTCAAGGGAGCTGAAACCGCTTTGTACGGCTCGATGGGATCCAATGGAGTGGTGATGATCGAAACCGACAAGGCCGTCGACCTTGAAACCAAGGTGCAATTAATTTCGCAGGTGGGCGTGTCGAACAACCAGCGCCGGATGCCGGTGATGGGGGTCCAGGATTACAAGAGCTATATCGGAAATGTGGCTCTTACCCGCTACGACGATATGGCACAGGTGCTCAATCTGTTTCCTTACCTGATCGACGATCCCGGCTATTACTACAACTTCCTGTACAACAACTCCACCGATTGGCAGTCGCTGCTGTATCAACCGGGCTTGACAACCGACCATGTGTTGAAAATCAAAGGGGGCGATGCTATTGCCAAATACGACTTGTCGATAGGAGTTAAAAGCGATAAGGGACAACTGATTTCGACCGGTTACGACAAGTATTTTGCGCGGTTGAATTCGGATGTGAACCTGAGCCGGAATATCCAGTTTTTCTCGTCGGTGCTGATGGCGTATCATTCGTATACAGCCCAGGAGCAGGGGATGCTGGAGTCGACCAATCCTCTTCTGGCCGCTATGAAAAAAGGTCCGGTGTTTTCGCCCTGGCAGAAGGATAACGAAAACCGTTTACTCCCCGATTTAGCGGTAATCCGCGATCAGGACGACCAGCTCATCGTGAACAACAGTGTGAGTAATCCGCTGGCTATCGTGCAGTCGCTCGATGCCCGCGAACACGGCTACGATGTGCAGATCAACGCAGGTTTGAATTACAAAGTAAGCGACGGGGTGAACCTGAAAGCCCTGGCGGGGATTTATTACTATCTGAGCCGGCAGAATGTGTTCGTGCCGGGAATCACCAACCGCACGATAATGCCATTGAGCAACGGTTTGGCCACCAATACGGTGCGATCGGCCGAAGGTACCACGTATAATCAGTACTATCAGCTGGGAGCCGATTACAAAAAAGTATTCGAAGGTGTGCATGCACTGGATGCCTCCATCAACTGGAATATGTTGATGAACTCGATGGAATATGATGCCGGTACGGGTTACAATACAGCTAACGATTTCTACAAAACCCTGAACAATGTTACCTCGGCCTCGCGCCGCTATTTTGGATACCATCAGGTATGGAACCTCTGGAGTACTCATGCCCGTGCGCAGTATGTATACGACCGGCAGTTTGCCGCAGGAGTTTCGCTGACGGCCGATGCATCGTCGGCCAGCGGCCCCGATGCTCCGCAGGTTCAGTTGTATCCAGCATTGCAGCTAAGCTGGATGGCACACAACGGAGCCTTGAAAGCTAATCCGGTAATCGATCGGCTAACACTGCGAGGCGAGCTTTTCCAGACGGGAAACAGCCGTTTTTCCTCCTCGTTGAGTAAATATCACTATATCAACAAGGTGTTTCGCGAATTGTCGGGTATCGTACGGGCCGGGATTCCCAATACCGAGATTATACCCGAACGTACCACTACAGCAGGCGTAGGGGCCGATATTTCGTTGTTCGGTCACCGGTTCGATCTTACACTCGACATGTACCATAGCCGGAATACCAACCTGATTATGCCGGTATCGGTATCGTCGGCTTTTGGTGTGAATTATCTGTACGATAATGTGGCCAGTACTTCGAATACCGGAATCGAAGCCGGATTGCAATGGGCGGTGGTGCGTACGCGCGACGTTCAGTGGAATGTGGGGCTTAGTATTGCTGCGAATACCGAAAAAGTGCTTTCGCTGGGCGGCCAGGACGAGTTGGTGCTGGAAATGGAAGATGGTTCGGCCATTCGTACGCAGGTGGGACAGCCTTTGTATTCGTTCTACGGTTACCAAACCAAAGGAGTATTGAAAGATGCAGCACAAGCCGCCGGTGCCGATGGCAGGGGCGGAGCGCTCACTACCTTCGTAGGCACGGCATTTCAGGCCGGCGACATGTGGTTTGTGGATCAGAACGGCGACAGTAAGATCGACGACCGCGACCGGGTGAACCTCGGTTCGGCATCACCGTCGATCTATGGTTACCTTACTACCTCGTTCAGTTATAAGAATGTCGAGCTGAGTGCCGGCTTCAATTATTCGGTTGGAAACTCGATGTACAATTCGGTTCGCCGTTCGATGGAGTCGATGACCGGTTTCACGAATCAATTGGTAACGGTTAACCGGCGCTGGATGTCGGACGGACAGCAAACCGATATGCCGCGCGCCGTGTTTGGCGATCCGATGGGCAATAGCCGCTTCTCCGACCGCTGGATCGAGGATGCATCGTTTATCCGCCTGAAAGAACTGACACTTTCGTGGCATCTGGAGCATGTACTTCGTGGCACCACTTTGTTTTTGACGGGCGAAAATTTGCTTACCCTTACCAACTACCTGGGGATGGATCCCGAAACCATGTATTCGTACGACGCATCGTTACGCGGCTTCGATTATGCAAAAGTAGCTCATCCCATCACCTTTAAATTAGGCTGTAACATTCAATTCTGATCATATGAAGAACTATATAACAATATTTGCACTGCTGGCGGTGCTGTTTAGCGGAGCATCGTGCGACGATTTTATGACCCCGGATACCGGCGAGATATTGCCAGAGAAACACTATCCGGGCGAGTATTCCGAATTGTATTCGGGTTTCATGGGGCTGGCTGCGTCGCTGCAACAGGTGGCCGACCAGGCTTCGTTCCTGGAAGGATTGCGGGGCGATCTGCTGGAGCCGACCGCCAATGCACCCCGCGCCCTTTGGGATGTGTATCAGTACAACGATCTGTCGGGGAATACCCTGGCCGATCCGGTTGGCTATTACAACCTGATCCTGAATGCCAACGATTATCTGCAACACGTTTTTGCCTATAAAAAGGAAAAGCCCGACGTCATCAGCGAAGCCGAATACAAGGGGCTGATTGCCGGAGCAATCCGCTACAAAGTATGGGCTTACCTGATGCTGGCCCGTATTTATGGCGAAGCTATCTGGTTCGACGAAACACTGACCGAGTTTCAGGATCTGAGCAAATATCCGGTAATGAATTACGATCAGTTGATTTCCAATTGCCGTACACTCATGGAAACCGGAATATATGGTTACAACGGTCTGCCCGAAATACGGTGGTCGACCGTACTTTTTCCCGGTCAGGCCGATTCGCCTACCAACCTGATGTGGAATCGCATCTGTCCTCCTTCGGAAGTATTACTGGCCGAAATATACCTCAATCAGCAGGAGTATCAGAAAGCCTGGGATCAGTGTGTGGCGATTATTAAACGGGGTGGTGAAAATGAAGCCTCGTACCAGTTGAACCTCAGCGAATACAACGGAGAGTGGAAAACGTTCAGCTATAATTTCGTACGAAAAGAACAGATTACCGTTGCATTTTACGATTTTTCGCTGAAACAAACCAACCGGTATATCGAGTATTATTCCAATAATTTCCCGAATAAATATTTTCTCCGGCCTACCGAAGCTAATCGCCGTCGCTTCGAAAGTCAGTACAATGCAGGTGGTGTGAAAAACGACCAGTACCGGGGGGTAGGAGTGACCTATAAATTTGTGAACGGAAACTGGGTATTGCAAAAATTTCTGGCCGGTCACGAAACCTCGGATAAAATACATACCAACGATGTCCAGATCAGCCTGTACCGGGCAGCCGAAGTGCATTTGTTCATGATTGAAGCATTGGTGGGAATGGGGCGTTTTGAAGAAGCCCTGGCGTTTCTCAATAATGGGGTTGGCTCGTATTACAACGCTTCGAAAGGCAAATTCAATCCTCCTTTCGAACCTTATCCGTCGAGTTTGTACCGCACGAGTTCGACCAGCGAATTGGCCAACCGCGGAGTACGGGGTCGTGTCAACTTAGGCGAAGTGGGCGGGTTCTCGTTGCAGGCAGCGTCGGCGCTCGATACCCTGATTGCTATCCGTCGACTCGATTCGCTGTTGGTGGAAGAAACATCGCTCGAACTTGCCGGCGAGGGGAAAGCGCTGTATGCCATGAACCGCATGCTCCGGAAATGGAGCCTCGATGCCCCCAAAGCCTGGGCGCAGCAATGGATATCGGCAACGGGTAGCGCTAACCCGGCAAATCTCTGGGGCAATGAGGTACAGCAATATTGGGCCAAAACGGTGGCTGCCAAGTATGCCGATGGTTCGCCTATCGAAAGTCGGCTGGCTGCGGATAAGAAAAACTGGTTTATTCAATTTGATTTAAAAAATAAGTAAATGATGAGAAAGGTCGTTGTGTGGTTGCTGGGATGTACGTTGAGTGTTGGATTGCAGGCGCAGCCGGGCACTGTTTTCGATCCGGAGTTGAATCTCCGGATCGCGGCTCACCGGGTGCCGCAGGGGGAACGAACCTTGCGCTACCGGCCCGACGGCAACGACCTGGTGAGCGACAACGGCAAGGGGAAATTCAACCGGGCGTTGTACGGAACACATACCGGTTTCCGGGTGGAGACCGGCGATGTTCCCGAGTTTGCACTGTACCTGCCACGCATGGGAGGAAATTTGTCGTTCCGGCTTACCAAGGGTTCGCAATCCGTTTCGCTGAACTCCTTATCGTCGGTCGAGAGCCGCTACCGGCCGGGCAGCCGTTTGTATACGTTAAAAGATCCGATGCTGGGTACCGGCGACCTGAAGATACAGGTGCTGCCCTATGCCGAAGGGGAAGGGATGATTGTCCGGATCGAAACCGGTGCGATTCCCGAAGGGTTGACATTGAGCGCGCGATTTGGCGGAGCCTCCGATAAACGGTTCAGTCGCGAAGGCGATCTGGGAGTCGATCCGGCCGATAGTTTCGAGTTTAAACCCGAAAACTGCAAAGGAAACCGGTATGAGTTAACTGCTAATCGCTTTGTGCTGACGTTCGGTACCAATGGTTCCCGCACCCTCACCGGAGGATTCCCGGCCGGCTCCCGCCTGAAACTGGATGAATCGCCGGCCTTGCATGCCGACATAGCGCTCCGGAAAAAGAACCGGTATTATATCTGGATTCAACTTCCCGATTCGGCTCCGTCGGTTGCTCCCGGGAAACGTTTCGAAATTGCCGAAAGCCGTCGTAAAGAAATAGCCTCCAAGCTCCGGATTACCACGCCCGACGAATGGATCAGTCCGCTGGGGGGGATAGTGTCGGCTGCAGCCGATGGGATCTGGGATGGCCAGGTATGGCTTCATGGCGCCGTGGGTTGGCGCATGCCGCTGGCAGGCTGGCGGGCAGCTTATACGGGCGATGTGATGGGCTGGCACGATAGGGCGCGCACCCATTTTGAGGCTTATGCAGCTTCGCAGGTCACGGAGGTGCCGGTACGTTGGCAGCATCCTTACCAGGATTCGGCGCTCAACCTGGCTCGTTCGGCCAAAGTGTGGGGGACGCCTATGTACAGCAATGGATACATCGGACGTAATCCGCGACGCAACAACCAGATGCATCATTACGACATGAACCTGGCGTATATCGACGAATTGCTCTGGCACCTGAACTGGACGGGCGATATGGAATTTGTACGCAAGGTATGGTCGGTACTCAAATCGCATCTGGCCTGGGAAAAACTGAATTTCGATCCCGACGGCGATGGCTTGTACAACGCTTATGCCTGTATCTGGGCTTCGGATGCATTGTACTACAACAGCGGGGGCGTAACCCATTCCTCGGCCTATAACCACAGGGCCAATCGCATGGCTGCTAAAATAGCCCGGTTGCTGGGGGAGGATGCCCGCCCTTATGAACAGGAAGCCGATAAGATTCTGAAGGCGGTCAATCAACGGCTCTGGCTGCCTCATCGCGGTCACTGGGCCGAGTTTGTCGACTTTATGGGACATAAAATGACACACGAAAATGCGGCCGTCTGGACCATCTACCATGCCATCGACGGTGATCTGCATTCTCCCGAACAAGCCTGGCAGGCAACGCGCTATATCGATAGGGAAATTCCGCATATTCCGGTAAATGCCAACGGTATTCCTGAAAACTTCTATAAAGTGGTTTCCACCACCTCGTGGATGCCTTACAGCTGGTCGGTCAACAATGTGGCACTGGCCGAAATTTATCATACGGCGCTGGCTTATTGGCAGGCCGGACGCAACGAAGCTGCGTACCATCTGCTGAAAAGTGCGGTGATCGATAATATGTACCTGGGGCAGAGTCCGGGCAATGTGGGACAAATCAGCCATTACGACGCTGCCCGCGGAGAGTGTTACCGCGATTTTGGCGACCCGGTAGGGATTTTATCGCGCACCATCGTGCAGGGTTTGTATGGGATATTGCCCGATGCTCTTCACGGAGAACTCACCATCAAACCCGGATTTCCTGCCGGGTGGAATCATGCATCGGTGAATAACGGTACGGTGCAGTATTCGTTTCAGCGTGTACAAAACAAAACGGTGTACAAAGTCGCCCAGCAATTTAATGCTTTACTGAAGGTGAAGATGGTGGTGCCGCTCACCCGTGAAAAACTGATAACTGTTAAGGTAAATGGCCGCAAAGCCAGTTATAAGAGGGATGAACAGGCGGTGGGACGGCCGCTTATCATCGTGGAAGTGCCTGCCTTGAAATCGTTTACCCTGGAATTGATTGAGGAAGGAGACCGGTTGAACCTGGATCCGGAAAGGATTAAAACCAACGATCCTGCGCGTGTGGCCGTAACTGACTTTAAACCGGTGAAACAGGGTGAGATCGCCTGGCAACGTCCGGTGTACTACGAGTTGGAAAACCCGCAGCCAGGGAAGGCGCAACCCTCGTTTACCCGTGTAAATGCGGCTTATTGCGAGCCGGTTACCATCGACTCTTTCCTGAATGCCGAAATCAATCATATTTTCCGTGAGCAGTATTTCTCGCCACGGTCGCCTTATACCACCCTCCAGATCCCGGTTCAGGGAATAGGGGAATGGTGTCATCCTAAGCTCACGGCCGGAATCGACGACAGCGGATTGCGGAATGCATCGCCGGGCAACCGGTTTACAGGACCGTCGGGCATTCCGTTCCGATCGATGCAGCAGGGTAATAACGTAGCTTTTGTCTCGCTCTGGGATAATTACCCCGATCAGATTGAGGTGCCGTTGAGCGGTTCGGCTTCGCGTGCCTACCTGCTGATGGCCGGTTCGACCAATCACATGCAGTTCGATGTGGATAATGGCTGGATCGTGGTCGAATATACCGAAGGGAGGCCCGATACGGTTCGCCTTCGGAATCCCGATAACTGGTGTCCTATCGAACAGGATTTTTACATCGATGGTAACGCTTTTCAGTTGAAAGGCGAACCTCATTGGCGGGTTCACCTTAAAACCGGCAAGTTTAGTCAGCAATTGGGCAAAGATCTGGGTATTACTGGTGTTTACGGAAGGAATATCCCCGGAGGTGCCGGTATTTTGCTCGATATCGAACTCGATTCGACCCGTATGCTTACAAGTATGAAAGTCGAAGCCCGGGCGAATGAAGTGGTGATCGGCCTGGTGGGGCTTAGCTTACAACGGCTGTCGTTTGATCAGCCTACGCTGGGGCTACGGTTTGCCGAGTCGGAGCTGAAACGTTTTCCCGAGGCCTGGCAGCTGGATCACGGCAAACGTTTGTTTTTCGGCTATGCCCAGGGAGTGGGAGCCAAGGCCATGCTGGATGTATGGAAACGAACCGGCGACCGGAACTACTTCGATTATGTGTACAAATGGGCGGATACGATTGTAAACGACCAGGGTCAAATTCATTTGTATGAGAAAGAAACCTACAATCTCGATTTTATCAATTCGGGCAAAGTACTGCTGGAATTGTATCAGCACGAACCGAAGGAAAAATGGCGCCGGGCTATCGAGGATCTCGTCGATCAATTGAAAAAGCATCCTCGGACTAGTCCTGGTGGTTACTGGCACAAAAAAATATATCCTCACCAGATGTGGCTCGATGGGATCTACATGGCTTCTCCTTTTATGGCAGCCTATGGAAAGCAGTTCAATCAAAAAGCATGGATCGATGAGGCGATTCGTCAGGTGGTGTTGTGCTATCAAAAGTGTGTGGATCCTGAAACGGGTTTGTTGCACCACGCCTGGGATGAATCGCGCACACAACGTTGGGCCGACAAACGTACGGGACAATCGTCGACCCATTGGGGGCGGAGCATGGGCTGGTATATGATGGCGGTGGTAGATGTGCTCGATTTTGTACCCGAAAAGCATCCCCGTCGGAAGGAGTTGATCACGATAATCCGGAAGATGGCCGATGTATTGCCCGCGTACCGCGGAGCCGACGGGCTTTGGTACCAGGTGGTGGATCAGGTGAAGCGGCAGGGGAATTACCCGGAACCTTCGGTAAATGCGCAGTTGTTGTATGCTGTTGCGAAGTCGGTAAATAAAGGATATTTACCTGACGAATACAGGAATATCGCACGGGACGTGCTCAAGGCGATGGAATTCCGCCTGTTGAAAAAAGAAAAAGATGCCACCATTACACTGGCCGGATGTTGCGCGGTTGCCGGTTTGGGTGGAAATCCGTACCGCGACGGAAGTTTTGAATATTATATAAACGAACGACGCCGGGATAACGATGCCAAGGCAACCGGTCCGTTCATAATGGCTTGTCTGGAACTCTATCACTATAAATAATCACAAAAAAATGTTCGTATCATGAGAAAAATCAACTTTCTGAGTCTTATTCTGATAGCGCTGTTTACCAGTTGGACAGCTAAAGCAGAGGTGAATTTTGATCTCACCACGGTGGGTGGGGTATTGGTAATGGGTTACGATGATGTAAGCGCTGAACGTAACAAAGCACAGGAAGAACGCTGGATTACAGTGGTCAATTTTGGTGCCAGCGGCACTTCGGGCCGGTGCAGCAGTGTTCCCAAAACTTTTGATATAAAATCGGGTCGTACCATCGAATTTTTCCTCGCCAAATGCGATAAACTGGTTATTAATGCCAATATTGCTAACAATCGGGGGTTAAAAGTGAATATTAACGATGGCGCCGATATTTTATTAGCGGGTACCGGGGCTTGTATGGATTATGAAGTGCCTGTAAATTCGGAGGTACCGGTGAAAATTAAAGTACAGGGTCAGAACTCCAACTCATCGTGGACTTCCCTATTCACTTTTTATTATGAACCAAAGGTTCCTTCTATTTCATCGTTCAAAATCAATAACCTGGAAGCTGCTATCGATCGGCAGGCTAAAACCATCGGACTGGAATTACCTTTTGGAACCGATATTACAGCAGTAACGCCCGAAGTGACGTTGGGAGGAACAGCGAAAGGTTACAGTCCTGAAGGTGCGCAAAACTTTGCTTCCGGTCCGGTTGTTTATACTGTTACCGATAGTGCCGGCACCAATGTGGATTATATTGCAACCATTACAGCTAAAGCAACTCCCGATACCGAAAAGTCGATCACCTCGCTTACCATCAATGGTCGTCAGGCTACCATCGACGAAGCTACAGGCGCCATAGCCTGCGAATTTCCTAGTTTCGAAGGTCCTCTTGCCAATTGGCCGGTTGCGTTCGAACTTAATTCGCCGACGGCTACAGTCGATTATGTATCGGGCAGCAGTTTTGATTTTGCAGCCAATGCTTCGCTGACAATTAAAGTTAAAGCACAGGATAATTCGGAAAAAATTTATGTGGTTACCCCCACGGTTTCGACGAAAAAGAATGTTGCTCTCTTGAGCATAAACGGACAAGCCGAGAGTTATGACGAAAAACTGTTATCGGCCTTTGCTCCTTATTATGTGTCGCATTTGAAAGCCCAAGCTACGGCTCCTGCCGATATCGCCGCATTTTACGCTAATTATGATCTTATAGTTTTGCATTCCAATGTAGCGGGCGCCAATCCTACTGCTCTGGCCACCAAAGCCATGGTAAGTGTGAAGCCGATCCTGAACCTGAAAGCCTTCTTCTACAACGCTGATCGTTGGAGCTGGTCGACAGCCACACCTCAAAATGCATCCGCGGGATCCGATTCGGCTTTTGTATCCAGCTCGCTGCAAAACCACCCGATATTTGCAGGTGTACAATTTGAAGGCGAAAAACTCCGCTACTACGATAATCTCCCTGCAGCCAACACCAATGCTGTTCAGTATGCCTCGGATCTGGCAACGCTGACCGATTTTACCAGTCATACCCTGGCCACTGTGAATACTTCCGGCATTCAGATTCATGAAATCCAGAATAATCCCGCAGCCAAATTTATCATGATCGGACTCAGTATGGAAGGCAATAACTACACCTATTTTAATACAAATACCATCAAACTGCTCAACAATACAGCAGCTTATTTGCTCGATTCTCAGGCCACCTACAACTATCTTACCACTTCAGCTCCCGGGTCGGAAGCGGCAAGGCTGAGCTATCGCAACGGTAGTATCCTGAATCCGGCTTCAGACGAGCTGACGGTGTATGATCTTGCAGGAACAGTGGTGCTACGGGCGGCAACGAATCAACTCTCGCTGGCAACACTGCCGCAAGGCATTTACATTGTGAAAGCAGCCGGTCAACTGCTTAAAATTCTGAAATAAACAATCAGCGGATTGAATTTCTAACCGGCTCATGGGCATTCGTTTGACTGTGGGCCGGTTTTTACTGACCCCCGTTGAATGTACATCTTTCCATACCTGCGTATGGTTTTACATAGAGCAAACGGTAATTTTCTGTTTCTTTGTGTTCTGAATTAAACGCAATACAAATACAATGATGAAACGCAGCTTTTTGAAAATACTACTTTGTAGTTTCTTTTTAACCTCTTTGCTGGTAACTTATGCACAGCGTCCTATGGAAAAACTCGACCGCAGCGTCGTTGCACATAAGGTGCCCCAGGGGGTGTATGTGAACTGGCGCATCACCGCCGACGAATACAAAGGCACTTCGTACCGGTTGTACCGCGATGGCACCTTAATTCATGAAACGGGCACCGAAGGAGCTTCCAATTTTACCGATCCTGCAGGTACAACCGGTTCGGTGTATACGGTTACCGCGGTGAAAAACGGTACTGAATCGGCACATTCGCAACCCGGTCGTATGCTGACCACCGGTTTCCTGGAAATCCCTTTACGCGATTTAAAAGCATTGGGTAAATCGGGCTATTTTCCCAACGATGCTACTGCTGCCGATCTTGATGGCGATGGCGCTATGGAAGTGATAGTGAAAAGGGTCAACGCCGGTTGGGGCATCGAAAATACCCAATATTCGTTCTTTGAAGCTTACAAACTCGATGGCACTTTTTTGTGGGCGATCGATGTGGGACCCAATGTGAACAATGATGTGGAAATCAATATTGCTGCTTTCGATCTGGACGGCGATGGAAAAGCCGAAGTGTTTATGCGCACGGCTGAAGGAACTATATTCGGCGATGGAAAAAAAATAGGCGATACCAACAACGATGGTATTACCAACTACCGGGGCACTGCAAGTCCTCAGGGGTATATGAACGATGGACCGGAGTTTCTATCGCTTATCGATGGGGCGACCGGCGCCGAACTCGACCGGGTCGATTTTATCCCCCGCGGCCGTTCGTCGGATTGGGGCGACGATTATGGACACCGTTCCAATAAGTTCTTTTTTGGAGCGCCCTATCTCGATGGGCTAAAGCCCAGCATTTTTATCGGTCGGGGTATATATACCAAAACCGAAATGCGTACCTATGATGTGGTGAATAAAAAACTAGTATTGCGCTGGGAATTTAAATCGGGTAATTCGGGACCGTATTTCGGCCAGGGGAATCATAATTTTACCATTGCCGATGTCGATGGAGATGGAAGGGATGAAATAACCTGGGGTTCGATGTGTGTGGACGACGACGGAAAAGGACTTTATTCGACCCAGATGGGGCATGGCGATGCGATTCACGTCAGCGACTTCGACCCGTACCGGAAAGGTATCGAGGTGTTTAGTTGCCTGGAGAATTCGCCGGTATACGGGACCTTGTTCCGCGACGGCGCCACCGGTCAGATTTTGCATCACTATGTGCTGGGTCGCGATTGCGGCCGTGCTTGTGCCGGCAATATTACCGATGCCTACAAGGGTGCCGAGATCTGGGGTGCCGGTTTTGGATATTCAGCTACCAATCTGGTGCAGCAACAGCATTTTGGTGTTTCCGAGAATTTTACCATTTACTGGGATGGTGATCTTACCAAGGAATTACTCGATCATTCAGGTTTTTCAACGGGTACTGGCGTGGGATATGGTCAAATTACCAAATTCAACAGCTACGGAAACATTTCAACCCTCCTGAATGCCAACGCATATTCGAACAATTATACCAAAGGTACTCCTAATTTACAAGCCGATATTATGGGCGACTGGCGCGAAGAGGCTATCTGGTGGCGGCCCGATAGTATGGCATTGCGTATTTATACCACGACTCATCCTACGCAACACCGGATTTATACCTTGCTCCACGACCATCAGTACCGTCAGGCAATCTGCTGGCAGATGTGCGGCTACAACCAGCCGCCACACACCAGTTTTTACCTGGGTAGCGACTTTCCCGAACCTATTGCTCCCAAAACAACCAATGGTATGATGGTCTGGAAGGGCTCTACATCCGATTTTAGCGCTTCCAACTGGATGGATGGAAACGATGCCGTTGCGCTTCTTGCCGGAACATCGCAGGGAATAGCGTTTGCAAACGGCCGGCGGGTGTTGTTCGACCCCAGAGGCGTGCAACGCTCTGTTTCGCTTTCGTCGGTAGTTGAACCCGAAGCGCTTACCGTTTCCGGTTCGGCCGATTATTCGATTTCGGGTAGCGGAAGCCTGGCGGGTGCTATGTGGCTCGATAAATTGGGAGAGGGCAAACTGACGCTCCGGGGCATTCATACCTACACCGGTATAACCGATGTATGGGAAGGTACCTTCGTATTAGCCGATACCTTAACGAATTCGCCGGTGAAAGTTCGCCGGCATGCCGTACTCGAAATTCCGGGTAAGGCGGGTGCAGGTCTCTCGACCGAATACAATGCACAAATTTATGCCGGAGGAAAAGATGCAGTGGCTGTTTCAAAAGTTAAAGGCGGTTTTCTGCTGGCCGAAGGTGCACGTCTGATCATGGACCTTTCCTCTACTGCCGAAGGAAGCAACGATCAGATGATCGTCGATGGAATCCTTACATTGGCTCCGGGAAGTATTATTGAAATCAATCCCACCGAAGGTAAATTAGGACCGGGTTCCTATGCATTGGTTAAGGTGAATGGGATCAGCGGGGATGTTTCGAAAGTGAAAGTTGAAGGAACCACGGGTACGGCTACCGAATTAGCCTACAATGAATCGACACGTACGGTTTATCTGGTGGTAAAGGGCGTGCGCTCGGCCTCCAGCGTTGTTTGGACCGGTAGTGCCAGCGCCGTTTGGGATCTGGCTGCTACCTCCAACTGGTCGAAAGATGGAGCCGAAGATATTTTTGTGGGCAACGATACGGTGATGTTCGATTCTTCTTCGTCGCGCCGGTCGATTACCATTGCTGAAACCTTGAATCCGGCACATATGGTGGTAAATAGTACGCTTCCGTATGCATTCGATGGTTCCGGAAAACTGACCGGTACTATGAGCTTGCAAAAGATGGGCAGCAGTTCGCTCTCGATCAACAATAGGAACGATTTTACAGGGAAGGTGCTGGTTCAGGGAGGTGTTCTTGCGATGAAGTATGCGCCTACTGCCACCAATATGGGAGGAATAGGTCCGAACGATTCCGATCCTTCCAACCTGGTTTTGAGCGATAGCGCTGTGATACAGATTAATACGGCCAACGAAATGACCGGTCGCGGTATCTCCTTTAGCGGACCGCAAGGGGGAGTAATCAGTGTGCCGCTTACTTTGTACTGGGACGGGCCGATGACGGGCACAAAGATGACTAAAACGGGTTCCGCAGTTCTGAATATCGGTAACAATAATACAAATTTGCAAGAAACCGTTTTACGGAGCGGAACGCTCCGGCTTAATGCTACAGGGGCTGTACCCTACGGTCCCGGGCGCAAGCTTACCATGATGGGCGGAACTCTTGAAACTGTAAATATAACAGGTACCTACCTGCGGAGCGATCATAGTATCGAAGTGCCGCAATCGGCTGCAGCTACCTTTATAGCAGCTCCCCGGTGCGAATACAATGGAAGTCTCACCGGGAGCGGAACCATCAACTGGGTGGCCGATTTTATTCGTGCGTACATCAACGGTAACTGGTCGCAATTTGCAGGTCGCATCAACATTACGCGGAATAATGCCAATTCGACCTATGAAGATAAATTCATAGTAAACACTCCTTTAGGTTTCCCGAATGCTGCCGTACATCTTGGTTCGAGCGGCCTGATTATGTGTTACAAAAACGGTACGGCCGACAATGGTACCACCACGATTAAAATGGGCATGCTTTCGGGTGTTGCCGGATCGGTGATTTATAATGCGGGCGTAGAAGTAGGTGCATTAAACACCAACGGCAGCTTTGCAGGAACCTTTACGGGGGCAACAGCCGTACGTAAAGTAGGTACGGGGCTGTGGGTACTGTCGGGCGATAATACGAATACGGGTGCAACCACTGTGGCCGAGGGATCGGTGACTGTTTCGGGTAAACTCGGATCAGGAGCCATTTCGGTACAGAATGGTGCAATGCTCACCCTGAACGGTTCGGCCGGCGGATCGGCTATCGTATCCAATGGCGGAACGTTGGTGCTGGGAGGTACGCTGTCGGGGAGCTTGAACAACAGCGGCTTGGTTCGGGGTACCGGTACGATTAACGGTATTTCGATTTTGAGCAGCGGAGCCGAACTGCAACCCGGAAGTTCGATTGTCGGAACTCTTACCTTCGGGTCGAGTTTGACGGTTCGGAGTGGGGCCCGTTTGTCGATGCAGGTACTGGGTGGCGGCAATAACGCCGATCAACTTAAAGTAGGGGGAGTGCTGACTCTGGCAGGTACCCTGGAAGTTAGTAGTTATGCCGGAAGTTTTGCCGAAGGCGCTGAGTATAAATTGCTAACCGCTCCTTCGATAAGCGGCCGGTTTGAGGAGATAATCTTACCTGAATTGCCGGCAGCATTAGCCTGGGATACTACCGAACTGTATACCCAGGGGGTATTGAAAGTGATTGCAGGAGTAAGCAGCGTTGCAAATCCCCGGTTTGAAAGCCAGCTGTTGAATAATCCGTCGACCGGCCGTTTTATTGTTAATACGATGGCGGCATTTGTTGAGATGCAGGTCCGGGTGACCGATTTGAACGGACGAAGTATTCAGCAGGGCGTATGGACTGCCGATGCCGAAGGGCGTATAGTGGTCGATTTGACAAATTGTTCGTCCGGAATTTACTTGCTTACCGTAACACATCCGGCCGGAGAGCGTAATATTCACCGATTAATCAAATTATAAATAAGGATGAAAAAAGTAGTAGGGAGTTGTGCAGGCTTACTGCTGACGGTGGTTCTGACAGCTCAACAATGGCCGGCCGTGCAACCGGAAGCGCGACCGGGTTCGCGCTGGTGGTGGCTGGGAAGTGCGGTCGATACATCCAATATTAGCTATAATCTCGACCAGTATTCGAAAGCGGGGCTGGGAGCGCTCGAAATTACTCCCATCTATGGAGTAAAAGGTAACGATGCCAACGATTTGAAATTTCTTTCGCCGGAATGGATGCAGATGCTGAAACATACCGAAGCCGAAGGCAGGCGTACGGGAATTTCCATAGCCATGAATACGGGTACGGGTTGGCCATTTGGTGGGCCGCAGGTAAGTATTGACGATGCTGCAACGAGAGCCATCTTTCAGGAGTATAGGGTTAAGGGTGGCGATGATGTTTTGCTTGATGTGCAGGTGCAGGATGCGCGGCAGCGCGACTATGCAACCTTGGGCTGTGTGATGGCCTATCATCCTTCAGGAAAGAAAATAAATCTTACGTCGAAAATGAGCGATGGAGTGCTTCGTTGGAAAGCTCCCGCCGGCGAATGGAAAGTAATTGTGCTGTACCTGGGTAAGACGCGGCAGATGGTAAAACGTGCGGCTCCGGGAGGCGAAGGCTATGTGGTAAATCATTTTGATAAAGCAGCCGTGAAACGGTATTTCGATCGTTTCGATAGGGCTTTTGCCGGTTCGGAGGTGGAATTCCCCAAAGTTTTTTTCAACGATTCGTACGAAGTGTATCAGGCCGACTGGACGCCCGGTCTGTTGGAAGAGTTTTTTAAACGCAGGGGATATCGACTGGAAGAATTCTTCCCGGAGTTTCTCGATACTGCCCGCCCGGAAATCAGCACGCGAATCGTATCCGATTACCGGGAAACCATTTCCGATCTTTTGCTTGAAAATTTCACCCGTCACTGGACTGCCTGGGCTCATTCGCATGGCAGCCGTACCCGCAATCAGGCACATGGTTCGCCGGCAAACCTGATCGATACCTATGCGGCGGTCGACATCCCTGAGTGCGAGGGTTTTGGATTGTCGCCTTTTCCTATCAGGGGATTACGGAACGATTCGCTCACCAAGCGGAACGATTCGGATCTGTCGATGCTGAAATATGCTGCGTCGGCTGCGCATATAGCAGGTAAACCTCTCACTTCGAGTGAATCGTTTACATGGCTGACCGAGCATTTCCGTACTTCGCTGGCGCAGTGCAAGCCCGATATGGACTTATTGTTTGTGTCGGGGGTCAACCACATGCATTTCCATGGTACGCCTTATTCGCCTAAAGAAGCTCAGTGGCCGGGATGGCTGTTCTATGCTTCCGTTAATATGTCGCCTTCCAATACCATTTGGCGCGATGCTCCGGCATTCTTCCGGTATATCACCCGCTGTCAAAGCTTTTTGCAGATGGGGCGCCCCGACAACGATTTCCTGGTTTATCTTCCGGTATACGACATGTGGAGCGAACAACCCGGTAGGTTGCTTATGTTCGATATACACAAAATGGAAGAACGTGCTCCCAGGTTTATCAAAACCATTCATGAAATTTATTCGGCCGGCTACGATGTCGATTATATTTCGGATGCTTTTGTACGTTCTACTTCCGTAAAAAACAAACAACTGATAACCGAAGGAGGAAGTACTTACAAAGCCTTGATTGTTCCTTCGGTAAAACGTATTCCGCCCGATGTGCTGGCCCGTCTCGTTTCGCTGGCCCGTCAGGGAGCTACTGTGTTGTTTATGGATCAATACCCGTCGGATGTCCCGGGTTTCGGCAACCTGCAAAAACGACAGAAGGAGCTGCAAAAACTGCTGAAACAACTTCCGGCTGCCGGCGATTTTTCTGCAGTAAAAACGACCAGCCTGGGTAAAGGACGAATTATAACAGGTTCCGACTATCACGCTGCTTTGTTGAGTACGAATGTGCGTCCCGAAACCATGAAGCTGGAGCAGGGTTTGCATTGCATCCGTAGGGTCAACGACTCCGGCCATCATTATTTTATCGCATCGTTGAAAGAAAACGATACCGATGGATGGATCACGCTGGCGGTGGATGCCAAATCGGCCATGATTTTTGATCCGTTGACCGGCGATAAGGGTAAAGCCGATACCCGGCTAAACGAGGGGAAGTTTCAGGTTCGACTGCAGTTACCTTCGGGCGCTAGTGTCGTTGTACAAACATTTGCCCACGATGTGGCTGCCGAAAACTGGAAGTATTACCGGCCTCAAACCTGGAGCATGAACCTCGATCGGGGCTGGAAACTGCGTTTTACCGAAAGTATCCCTGCTATTCCCGGCGAATTTAATATCGATATAGCTCGTTCGTGGACTACGCTCGATCATCCCGATGCCAAAATTAACCGGGGTACGGCTACTTATACGCTTCAATTCGAACTTCCGGATGTAAAAGCCGACGAGTGGATGCTCGATCTGGGCGATGTGCGCGAAAGTGCGCGTGTGAGGGTTAATGGGCACGAAGCTGGAACGCTGTGGTCTGTTCCCTACCGTATCGGAATTGGTTCGCTGTTGAAGCCTGGTGCTGTCAATCTGCTGGAAGTGGAAGTAACCAATCTTCCTGCGAACAATATCGCTCACCTCGACCGGCAAAAAGTAGCATGGCGTAATTTTAAAGAAATCAATATGGTGGATTTAAAATACCGGCCCTCCGATTACTCGGGCTGGGAAGTGATGCCATCGGGGCTGAACAGTACCGTTAAGCTTGTTCCAATGATTAAAAATTAACACAACTACCAATATGAACAAACAATTGAAACATCTTCTGATGGGAGCTTTGGTGCTTCCCGCTTTTATGAATGCACAACCGGTGAGCGACGAAGCTGCATTGAGAGCTATAGCTGATAATATCCTCAAACAGCCGGTAACCCAGTTTGTGGGGGTGACTACCAAAAAAGTGTACAACAGCACTGCCGAAATCCCGAAAGGTGAAGATGTACGTTTTATGAGTCCGCTTTCCGAATGGCATTATTCCAACGGAGTACTCGACATGAGTCTCATTCGTCTGGGACAGTACCTCAACGAACCTAAATACATCGATTATGCCCGCAAGCATGTAGCGTTCGGTTTCGATAATCATGCCTATTTTAAGAATACGTTCCGCAACGATCGCAAACACTGGCATTGGCCGTTCGGTCAGCTCTGGAACTTCAAGGAACTCGACGATTGTGGTGCCATGGGAGCTGCGGTGGTAAATGTATACCAGTTCGACAAACGCAAAGAATACCTTACTTACATGGAAAACGCTGCCAATCATGTGATGAAGGGGCAGCATCGTTTAGCCGACGGAACATTGTGCCGTACCTTTCCCCGCGAAATGACCGTCTGGGCCGATGATGTGTACATGAGTGTGTCGTTGCTTTCACAAATGGGAAAACATACGGGCGAGACCCGCTATTTTGATGAGGCTGCAAAGCAAATTCTACAAATTGCAGATTATTTGTGGTGTCCCGAAAAACAGTTGTTTTACCATTGTTACTACACCGGCCTGAAACGTACCGGGGTTGCTTTCTGGGGCCGTGCCAATGGCTGGATCACTGTTTCGCTGGGAATGTTGCTCGAAGTAATGCCCGAATCGCATCCCAAACGTGCCGAGCTTATTCAGTTGCTCGAAAAACAAATTGTGGGCTATTCGCGCTATCAGAATGCCAACGGTATGTGGAACCAGTTGCTCGACAAACCGGAATCGTACGACGAATCGTCGGTGACGGCCATGTTTGTATACGGTGTTGCAAAAGCGGTTAATCATGGCTGGATCGATGGCAGATATGCCAGTATAGCACGTGCGGGCTGGAAAGCAATGAAAGAGACCCAGATCACTGCCGACGGACATTTCAAGAATGTATGCGTAGGTACTGGTATTTCCGACGATCTTCCGTTTTACTACAATCGTCCGGTGGGTGAAAACGAAAAACACGGACTCGGACTCATTCTGGAAACCGGCATTGAAATGATGAAATTAACTGCAAGGAAATAATTAAACATGAAGTGGCTGAGCCTTACTCTTTTATTGCTGGTGATCCCCCCGGTGCTTAATGCCGCCGGATGGCCCGAGATGTTGTGGACAAAAGATGTTGGTGCCCGGCAGCGGCCTGCTGCTTCAACGGTGTTTCTGGTAAATGATTATGGCGCGGTTGCCGATGGACGAACTTCTGGCACCGCTGCCATCCAGAAAGCTATAGATGCCTGTGCCGGAAAGGGAGGAGGGATCGTGAGCTTTCTGCCGGGAAAGTATCTTTCAGGTTCGCTTTTTCTTAAAGAAGGTGTTCACTTTCAGATTCCCGAAGGTGTTGTGCTGCTGGGAAGTACGCAGTTGTCCGACTATCCCGATATTCCCACACGGGTTGCCGGAGTTGAAATGATGTGGCCTGCGGCACTGATTAATGTGCTGGGGACGAAAAATGTAAGTGTGGGAGGAAAGGGGATAGTGCACGGACAGGGGAAGGTGTTCTGGGATGCGTACTGGGCGCTTCGAAAGGAGTACGAACCACGTGGCCTGCGCTGGATCGTAGATTATGATTCCAAACGCCCGCGTACCCTGCTCGTGGCTGAGTCGACCGATATTACCGTCAGCGATTTAACCTTCCAACAGTCAGGATTCTGGACGATTCATATCTTGTATTCGCAGTATTGCACCGTCGATAATGTGGTTATTCAAAATAATATTGACGGACACGGACCTAGCACCGATGGTATCGATATCGACTCCTCGTCGAAAATCCTGGTGCAGAATTCCGACATCGATTGCAACGATGATAATATCTGCCTGAAGGCCGGGCGCGATGCCGATGGTTTAAGGGTAAACCGGCCTACCGAATATGTAGTGATTCGCAATTGTATTTCGAGGGCCGGAGCGGGTTTGCTCACATGCGGGAGTGAGACTTCCGGAGGAATCAGGTATGTGCTTGCCGAAGGATTGAGAGCAAAAGGTACGTCGGTTGGCGTTCGATTAAAATCGGCCATGAATCGCGGTGGTATTACCGAACATATCTATATCCGTGATGTGGATATGGAAAATGTTCGTATTGTGCTGGAGGCTACGATGAATTGGAATCCTGCCTACAGTTATTCGAAACTTCCGGGTGAATTCAACGGGCACCCGCTTCCCGACCACTGGAACAAAATGCTACAGGTGGTTGATTCGGTGCGTGGTACTCCGTTTTTCAGAAATGTTTGGCTTTCGGATGTAAAAATCCGTAATAGTGCCGAATTTATGAGGGTGAGCGGGAACAAAACTTCCTATATGGAGCAGTTCTCGTTCAGGAATATTGACGCACAGGTTCAAAAAGCAGGCTCTGTCAACTATGCCCGCAACTGGGAATTTACCAACGTAACCATAAAAGCCGACGATTTAAAAGAGCTGCGGTTACAGCATGCCGAAAATCTTCAAAAAAAATAAAATGTCCATGAAGCATTTTTTACTCTTCTGTTTATTCTTTTGTTCACTATATGCCGGTGCCGAAAATTATTTTATAGCTCCTGCCGGGAATGATGAGAATGATGGTTCGATCGAAAGTCCTTTCGCTTCGTTGCGTAAAGCTCAATCGTTGGTGGTTCCGGGCGATACGGTTTTTATCCGTGGCGGGCGCTACCTGGTTCCTCAGGATCAGGTGATGACGTATTATGATATCTGGGGCTATGTATTCGATATGCAAAAGAGTGGTACTTCATCCAAACGAATTTGTTACCACGGATATAAAGACGAACGTCCCGTGTTCGATTTGTCGCAGGTAAAGCCGGCTAATAAAAGGGTCATCGTGTTTTATGTCAAAGGCTCGAACCTTCATTTTAAAAATTTTGAAGTGGTGGGTACCCAGGTCACTATCGTTGGACATACCCAATCAGAAGCCTTCCGGCTGGACGGCGGTAATGCTAATATTTTTGAGAATATCGCTGTTCACGATGGAATGGCGATCGGATTTTACCTTGTACGTGGTGTCAACAACCTGGTTTTGAATTGCGATGCGTACAACAATTACGATACGGTATCGGATGGAGGAAAGGGAGGAAATGTAGATGGGTTCGGCGGACACACAAAGGCCAATTCGTACGGAAATGTATTCAGAGCTTGCAGAGCATGGTACAACAGCGACGATGGTTTTGATCTGATCAACTCATCGGAAGCGGTGACCATCGAACATTGCTGGTCGTTTTACAATGGTTACCGTCCGGGAACGTTTACAGCGGCTGGCGATGGTTCGGGTTTCAAATCGGGTGGTTACGGAATGTCGGAAAATCCATCGGTACCAGCTATTGTCCCGCGGCATGTAGTGCGGTTTTGCCTGGCTTATTATAACCGTAGTCAGGGTTTTTATGCGAATCATCATTTAGGCGGAATCAACTGGCACAACAATACGGCCTATCAAAACCCTTCGAATTATAATATGTTGAACCGAAAATCGGCTGCCGAGGTGGTTGATGTTCCTGGCTATGGTCACAACCTCTGCAACAATATTTCGTATCTGCCACGAACCGCTGCGAATCATATTATTAATGTAAATACCACATCCAGTTCGCTTATTACCAATAGTTTTTATCCCGCCGGTATGGATGTGAGCGCCGGCGATTTTATCAGTTTGGATGCAAAACAGCTGACTTTGCCGCGAAAAGCCGATGGCAGTTTACCCGAAATTACTTTCTTGAAGCCCAAACCCGATAGTAAATTAATCGATAAAGGCACAAAACTGGGGTATGCTTACAGTGGTAATGCTCCCGATCTGGGATGCTTTGAGCACGAAATAACTACGGGTACGGCATCACCCGTAGCCGGTGAATTTAGGTATCGGGTTCGTAACAATACCTTGTTTGTCGATGCGCTGTATCCCCAAAATCAAGGTCCCGAGGAGTTGGAGATATTTACAATGAAGGGTGAACGTAAACTGTTTCGATTTAATGGATTAACCCTCGAAATTCCGTTGCCGGAAGGCATTTACATCATTCGACAGCAGGGAATATCAAAAAAAATTATGATCTTTGGCGAAGTTTTCGGAATTAAAAAGAAGGAAAGGCATGCAAAAAGTTCGCTTCGGAATTATAGGAACCAATTTTATTACCGATTGGGTCATCAAGGGAGGATCGCAGGATCCGCGGTTTGAAGTAACTGCCGTTTATTCGCGTTCGGCTGAAACGGCACGGCAGTTTGCACAGAAGTACTCTATCCCGCATACGTTTACTTCGTTGGAACAGCTGGCTCGTTGCGATCAGGTGGATGCGGTATATATTGCGTCGCCCAATCTGTTGCACGCCCAACAAAGTATTTTGATGATGCAGCATGGTAAACATGTATTGTGCGAAAAACCACTGGCAATGAGTGTTGCCGAAGCCGAAGCTATGTTTGCTGCTGCCCGCCAATCAGGTGTCACACTGATGGAAGCGATGAAGCCCACCCTGACACCCAATTTCAAAGCCATTATCGATAATTTGCCCAAAGTGGGTACGGTGCGTCAGTATTTTGCATCGTTTTGCCAGTATTCGTCCCGCTACGATCGCTTTAAAGCAGGAGAACTGCTCAATGCTTTCAATCCTGTACTGGGCAGCGGGGCTCTACGCGATATCGGTGTGTATACGCTTTATCCGTTGGTAGTGTTGTTTGGAAAGCCGCTCCGGGTATTGTCCAATTCCATACGCTTATCATCGGGCATCGATGGTGTAGGTTCCATTATTCTTGAATATCCGGGTTTTCTGGCAACCGTAATATATGCAAAAATAGCCAATGCCCACCTGCCTGCACAGATTTTAGGTGAGGAAGGTACGCTGGTAATCGACCGGATCAATCATATTCAGGAAGTAAGTTTGATTCCCCGGAAAAATTCTCCGGCCGAAGCGGCGGCTATCGCACTCGATCCCCACTACCAGGGCAAAATTAATCTTACTCAACCAAGTACGTTGGATGAATATTTTTATGAAGTGAATGAATTTATCGATTTAGTGCTGCAAGGTCGCCGGGAATCGGAAATCAACTCCTGGGCAAATAGTCTTACTACACTTGAAATCATCGATTCAATTATCAATAATGACTAATTTGTCACCAGAATCATCTACTTCAAACAGTTTCGGATACCTGAAATACTGACCGTTTATGCTGCGATGACTATGTACGGCCATCATCAACTTACCGTCGAAGGTACGGAATAGCATTCCGTGGCCGTAATTGGGTGGGGTGATGGGCTCTTTTTCCTGTATCCACGGGCCGTCGATCTTGCCGCTTTTCGAATAAGCCACTCCCTGGGTATAAACATCGTAAATCCAGCTGGTCCACAACATGCCGAGCTTCCCGGTTTGAGTACGGAACAAAAACGGTCCGTCGGTTACCTTGTTGGGTTTGTCGTTGCCGTTTTTGTCTTTTTCACGGCTCCAGGGCGAATCGCTGGCCCGGAAAAGGATCTTCGATCGGCCGACCGTTCCACTTAAGTCGGGTTTTAAACGGATTCGCTCCATGGTCCCATTGCCATTTTGCAGCCATTCGTGACAGAAGATCATGTAAGGTGTACCGTCTTTTTCGATCCAGAAAGTACCGTCCAATGTTGGCATATGGGCAGGGAGGTATTCAGGATCAGCCATGGGTACATAAGGTCCGTCGGGTTTATCGCTCACCAAAACATGCGACGCACGGCGTTCAATTACATTCCCGTCTACCGTATCGATTTTAACTTCCCGGTTGGTAAAGGTGGCGAAATTATAAAATTTACCTTTATACGCATGAAGCTCGGCTGCCCATACCATCGGCCGCGGACCCATCCACGATTTCGGATCGGTTTTCAAAACCGAATAGGGACCACTCCAGTTTTCCAGATCCTTACTCTTCCAAAGCTTGCCTCCGGTACCAGTCATGTAATAGGTTTGTGTAGCTTTGTCGGCCAGAATATACGGATCGCTCAAGCGTATCGAATCTAATTTTAAATGATGACGAACACCTGTCGGTGCACGCTCGTTCCAGCTGACCTGTGGCCAACCCTCTATATCCCAGTGAATTTCTCGTATGATTAGTTTGGAAGCCCCATCTTCGGCCTTGAGATAGGCATGCGCAATCAGGTAATCGGTACCGTCGAAGGTGTAGGCTGCATTATGTCCAACACCTGCCCATTCTTCATTTCCCTGCATCACCGGGGTTCCTCCGCCTTGTGCCATCGAAACTCCGTCTTTGTCCAGGTACGGACCGCGTACGTCTTTCGATCGTCCCACACGAATATTATAATCGCTTTTCGCTTTCCGGCAGCAATAATCGTAGGAAGCAAACAAGTAGTAGTAATCGTCTTTCTTCACTATAAAAGGAGCTTCCACTGCTCCGTCGCCGGGTTCGGCGTCGTTGAGGAAAGGCGAACGTTGCCCCTTGACCAACGTATGCCATTCCTGTGGTTCTGCCGGCTTCGTTAAGTCGCTGGTGAGCTTTACAAGTTTTAAACCACCCCAGAACGATCCAAAGGTCATCCACGGCGTTCCAGATTCATCAATTATTATATTCGGATCGATGGCATTCCAGAAGTCACGATGTACCACCGATTGCAGCAATAATCCGTGATCGGTCCACGCGTAAGCCGGATCGTTTTTATCCAGGGTAGGGTTGGTGGCATGACCAATGGCCGAATTGTTTTTACCAAAGGTTGAAATGGAATAAAACAGATGGTACTTCCCCTTATGGAAAATAATATCGGGCGCCCATATATGATTACGGAACCCCTTTATCAGTTCCTGCGCCCAGGTTAAGTCGTTTCGAAATACCGGTCCTTCATAGTTCCAGTGTACCAGATCGTTCGACGAATGCATAGCGATGCCTCGTCCGGTGGAAAACATATAATACTTTCCGTTGTGTTGGGCCATCACCGGGTCGTGCACCATCGGTAAACGTGTCTGAGCTTCCAGCCATCCCAAACCTGCAACCAGCAATAATGCCAGAAAATGTGTTTTGTTCATCATTATTATTATTTTGACCGATACAAAGATAGAACACAACTTCTGTCGTTGCAGAGACAAAAATGTAAAGATGGAGGACAATTCAATTATTTTCGTGTGAACGCCGGTTTAATTTGAAATTATAACCTGTTGATTCATAAAAAAACGATTTAATTTTCCGTTAATACTGTACCATTTTACAGAAAAACGGTTACTTTTGTGGCTGTTCAGTTTTAATTTTCCGAAAACGTAGCATATGCATTATACTCTGCCGGGTTTAATTATGATTTTTACTGCTATGGCTCTTGTAGTTATGGTGGTACATTTCTGGAGTAAAAAAGATATTCCCGGTGGTAATTGGTTTCTTACGTTGATTGTGCTGATTTTTTTCTGGTCCGTGTTTGGAGGCGTCGAAGATATGGTCACTTCGCTGGAAACAAAAATTCTTTTCTCCAAATTCACCTATTTCACCATACCGTTTGTTCCTTTCGTTTGGTTTATTTTTAATATCAGGTATATGGGGCTGCTTAAACATTGGTACGGCCCCCGGTTATTATGGTTTTTAGTGGTACCGGTATTTATTGTTGCATTTGCCTGGACAAACGATTTGCACGGCTGGATGTGGCCCACCTTTACCCGGGCAACATCTGATCCCGAATCGCGTATTTTATACGGAACCGGCCCTGCCAAGATATTGACAATCGTATATTCCTATTCCCTAATTCTGATCACCACGGCGCTTATAGTATATCGTATTATACGTTCCGAAGGGGTGTTGAAAAAGCAATACCAGGCTCTCCTTGTTTCCAGCTCGTTTCCATGGATAGCTAATATTTTGTATATTACTGGCAATTCACCCGCCGGTATCGAAATTACCCCTATTTCGTTCACGGTGATGGTGGCTGCTATTCTCTGGAGCATGTCGCGCAATAATTTGTTTGACCTCATGCCGGTTGCGTACGATATTTTATTCCGGAATATGAGCGATAGCGCTTTTGTGCTCGACAATCAGAATCGTGTGGTAGAGATAAACGAGTCGGCACAGCGGGTACTGCATCTGCGACGCGAATCGATAGGGGCCGAACCCAATATCGCACATTCGGCTTATCCCGACCTGATGTACCGGTTTCTTGAAATGGAAGAGGGACGTACCGAATATGAACTGAATGATGGTGAGCTGATTCGATGGTACGATGTAAGGGTTACTAACCTGACGTACCGGAACGGTAAAAATGCAGGTCGTATGTTTGTACTGCGCGATATCAGTATTCGCAAAGGATTGGAGGCGGAACTTTTGAAGGCTAAAGAAGTTGCGGAAGAAGCCAGTAAGGCTAAATCGGAGTTTCTGGCCACCATGAGTCATGAAATCCGCACGCCGCTGAATGCAATTATCGGCTTTACCGATTTGTTGAAAAATACTCGCCTTAATCCTGTTCAGAAAGAGTATGTCAACAATGCCAATGTTTCGGGGCATGCCTTGCTGGGGATTGTAAACGACATTCTCGATTTCTCGAAAATTGAAGCGGGATTGCTTATCCTGGAGCAAATTAAAACCGATGTAGTGGAGCTCCTGGAGAATTGTGTTGATATCGTGAAATATACAGCAGAGAAAAAACTGTTGAATGTTATATTGACGATTGATCCGGCTATGCCCCGTTTTGCTGTAATCGATCCGATCCGGTTGCAGCAAATTCTTACCAATTTAATGAGTAACGCGGTCAAATTCACAAAACAAGGTGAAGTGGAATTGAAAGTTGATTGTGAAATCTCTGATAACCAACAGGCGAAGCTGAAGTTTTCGGTACGGGATACAGGGATTGGTATTTCGGATGAACAGAAATTGAAATTATTTAAAGCGTTTTCACAGGCCGACAGTTCAACTACCCGGAAATTTGGAGGTACCGGCCTGGGTTTGGTAATTTCCGATTTGATTGCTAAAGAGATGGGTAGTAAAATTCATTTTCAGAGTCAACTTGGAAAAGGATCTGTCTTTTTCTTTGAATTAGTTACGACTGTAGAAGAAGGACAGCAGGTAGTGTATGAAGAAAGTGCTTCGGGAACCACTGAACTTTCGTTGAAACAATTAAAGGTATTGATTGTCGAGGATGTCGAAATTAACATGATGATGATGCGCGCACTTCTTAACACAATATTGCCGGCATCTGAACTTATAGAAGCTGAAAATGGAGTACAGGCTCTGAAGGCGTTTACCGAACATCGACCCGATTTGGTGCTGATGGATGTTCAAATGCCCGAAATGGATGGTATCGAAGCAACTCGTGCTATACGTGCTTTGGAGGTAATGAGCCGCGTCCCGATTATTGCGCTGACTGCAGGCGTTTTGCGCGAAGAACAGGAAAAATGTATTGAAGCAGGCATGAATGAGATTCTAACTAAGCCGTTAAATCCTGAGAAATTCCGTAACACGATAAGGAAATATTTGTAGTGGTATAATTAAATTTCGATTATCTTTGCACCTTTTTGTTTGTGTTGTGGTTTCATTAATGCTTTATGTGTAAATTATATGTCAAAACAACTGGCCTCTAGGGCCTGGTTCAACTATATGTTGCTGGCAACGGGAATCGTTTGTATTTCATGGTCGGCTATACTCGTTAAAATTGCGGGAATCAGCGGATTCGGTTCCGGTTTCTATCGTTTGCTGTTTGGCACCCTTGGAATTATTCCATTTTGGTTGTATTATCGTAAGCCTGTGCGCGACTGGCATGGTGTCCGAATCGCGATCGTCTGTGGTGTTCTTTTTGCGTTCGATATAGCACTTTGGAATACTTCAATAATGCTTTCGAAAGCTTCCATTTCTACTTTGTTGGCTAATCTTGCTCCGGTATGGGTGGGGTTGGGGATGCTGTTGTTTTTACGCGAGCGACCTGGCAAGTTGTTTTGGCCGGGAACAATTGTAGCTATGCTGGGCGTAGCGTTGGTTATCGGTATCGAAGAGTTGATCCGGTTCGAGTTTTCAACAGGCAACACGCTTGCCATCGCTGCCAGTATCTTCTACGGAGCTTATCTTCTTACCGTTAGACGCGGACGAAACACCCTCGATACATTGAGTTTTACGACGATCTCGATGATCGCAAGTACTGTCGTGCTTGGACTCATAGCTGCGGTTACGGCTACTCCCTTGTGGGGGTTCAGTACTACAACCTGGTGGGCCTTGGTTGCATTAGGACTGGTTCCCCAGGTGGTTGGTTGGATTACCATAAATCAGGCGCTCGGACATATTAATCCAACCGTTGCTTCGGTAAGTTTATTGTCGCAAACTGTTTTTACGGCTGTTTTTTCGGTACCGGTACTGGGCGAAATGCTTACGGCTACCGAATTGCTGGGGGGTGTGGTGATACTTGGCGGAATATTTCTGGTAAATTTTAAGCCGATCAAATTAAAGAAATAAGGTGGAATGCATTTAAGGGTTCCACCAGGGAGATGTTCGAGCGTTCAGTATCTCCAGTTGTTCACCGATCATCGGTGTAAGTAACTCATAATCGGGCCGTACTTGGTTGTATTGTTCACTTATTTTTATCAAAGGCTCATCCCAGGCATGGGCTGCCAATGCAAATTTTGAATTATGGATGGGAATCAACCTGCGCGCTTTCAGGTCGGAAGCTGCTTGTACGACTTCTTCAGGATGCATGTGAATGTACTTCCAGCGTTTATCGTACTGTCCGGCTTCCAATAGAACCAAATCAAATGGCCCGAATTTTTCACCAATATCGGTAAAATGACGATCATAACCTCCATCTCCTCCAATAAATATTTTCAAGGATGGGGTTTGCAATACAAACGAAACCCAGAGTGTCTGGTTACGCTTCAATCCTCGACCTGAAAAGTGCCGTGCCGGGGTGGCATGCAGCTGAAAACCATCGTTTAGGAACAATGAATCGTTCCAGTCAAATTCATTGATTTTTGCTGCGTCGACCCCCCAGTGTTCCAGGTGCGCACCAACCCCCAAACCGGTATATATCTGCTTTACCCTTGTATGTATATCGCGGATTGTGTGCATGTCCAGATGATCCCAATGGTCATGGGTAATAATCAGATAATCAATTTCCGGAATATCATCGGAAGTATATTCCGAACTCCCTTCAAAGGCTTTGATAAGCATCGAAAAAGGAGAAGCATATCCGCTTAACACCGGATCGACAAGTATTTTTTTTCCGTCTAGTTGCATGAAATACGACGAATGTCCCATCCAGATAAGATAATTTTGCTCAGCAGGAAGTGTGCTTAGCTCTGTTTTTGTTGATGGAAGTTGATGCTCGGGGCGAAGGCGTTCGCGACGACCGAAAAACATCTTCCAAAAGGTGGTGAATACGTTGTCGTCGGATGTGAAGGAGGGAGTTTCGCTTATGTTCTTGAACGACCCCTGACTATACTGGAGAGAAGCTTCTATGCGTCGTAACCTTTCGCCTTTTGCTGGCTTGCCAAATTGAGGAAGATTCAAAATAGCCAAAGGTAACATTACTAAGGTTAATAAAACAACAGCAAAAATTCCCATATTTTTTCGTTTCATATATTTATTTCCAATAACCAACTGCAGTAGCATGCCAATTCAACAGTTTGGCTCAGAAATAGTTTCCCTTTTCTTGAAATATTTTGCCGAATAAATCTTAAATATTTTTTCTTCCGTTGCAATGTTGCGGCAAAGGTATTCAATGACTGTTAAGGTTATTCAATGGTGTTAAAGTTAAGACTATTGTTGAATATTATCAGGCTGATAGCTGTTTTCATAAGTTTGATGTTAACTGACAATTGTCTGATTGCTGATAATTTAATGGCGATGTTATTTTACGAATATCTTTTCATGGAATATTTAAATCCACTGAGTATTTAGCTTTGGCCGATCTGCTTTTATCAACTGCAATCTGTTACAACCAGATTGCAGTTGATGAACCGGAAATATCTTTACTTAGATTTAAATTTCAGTTTACATACTTGATGATAATCCGGATCAGCACTCCCTATGATCGATTTCAGATAGTTTTTTGTGTCGATAGCTATATCTACTAATCCGGTTAAAGGTCGGTATAATAGCTGGTTTCGTTCATTTCTGGTCAACTCAAATTGAATCGATGCCTGAATTGCACTTTTATTGCTTTCTATTAAGGAAGTATAGATTTTCGTTAAAGTCTCGATTTTTAGATTTTCTTCATTGGGGGCATATTCTGGAATTTTAGATAGTAGTGTTATCAGATTGCCAAAATGATCCAGTTTGTTGTCATAGCCCAGTTGAGCAGTTGAGTGTTTGCGAATTTCGATCCCGTTTGCAGCAGAGATTTTAATGTCGTCGTCGCTTGGTTTTCTTTTAGGTCTGCTCCCTCTCAATTTTCGTACGATCGATTGTACACTCTCATCGACCAATGCCGACGATTCGCTTGATTTTAGGAAGTTAATAACTTTAGTCGCTATTTTGTTAATAGGCTCGAACGATAATTTACGCGCATCGACAGCCAAGGTATAAGCCGAGTGAGCATTTTCATATTTACTCATTACAAACTTACATTCAGCCAGTTTGTTTTGCAAGGCCTTGAGTTTTATGCTTTCTCGTGATGGATTATATCGCTCACCATAAGCACTAATAAACGATAATAAACTTTCAAAATTTGTGATGTTCCGAATAATTCCTGTTTCCGAATGTTTTTTCATAACTGTATAAGATTAAAAGGTAAATAAAGGTGTTAGTTGGCACAAATATAGTGAGTTAATTTTAAATCAGAGCAGTTTTTGGGTTGAAAAATGAAAAATATATATTAAAAAAGCTATGGTTTTGAATGTTTTTTACGACTTGAACTGTTTGAGTGTTGTTTTTTATTATTATCGATAGTTAAGGATGAGACAACTTTTATTCGCCAGACTTGTTATCTTAAATTCTGGCGATTATTGTTTGTAGTGACTATGAAACGAGCAACTTTAACCTAGCGTTCGATATTGATCGTATTGTAAGTATGCCTGTTTCGTATAACCTGTAAAAATTGAAGTAAGTATGAAAGTAGAAATTTGGAGCGATGTGATTTGTCCGTTTTGTTATATCGGAAAACGAAACTTTGAGCGGGCCCTGGCACAATTTGCCGATCGCGATACTCTTGACATAATCTGGAAAAGTTTTCAACTCGATTCATCGATGCCCGAAGAAGCGAACGAAAGTTACGAACAATATTTAGTTCGACGAAAAGGATTAAGTAATGAACAGGTGAAGGTAATGCTGCAGAATGTAACACATTCGGCGCGACAGGTAGGACTGGATTATAAGTTTGACGATGCAGTGATGGTAAATTCACACAAAGCGCATTGTTTTATTCAGTTTGCCAAGTTGCACAACAAAGGAAATGAGGCTGAAGAACGTTTATTCAAGGCTTTTTTTACCGATGGCGAGAATATCGCGGATCATACAACTCTCGCAAAACTCGGAGCTGAACTTGGTTTCGACGAAAAAACGATGCAGGACGTATTGGACGATCACCGCTATGCTATTGAAGTAAACCGGGATATTCAGGAGGCCCGCAATTTAGGCGTCAACGGAGTTCCTTTTTTTGTTTTTAATCGTAAGTATGCCATATCGGGAGCTCAACCATCCCACGTTTTTTTTGAAACGTTACAAAAATCGTTTTCCGAGTGGCGTGAACAGAACCCTGTGCCACAACTGGAAATACAACAAGGTCAAAGTTGCAATGTAGATGGAATATGTGAGTGAAATAAGTATTGTACAGCGAAATAATCTGTTGATTTTATACATTTTTGACGAATCAAGTGAATAAAATCTGAACGTTTCATGCATTGGGGTGTATAATCAGACAAAACACATTAAATTTGTCGGATTATGAAACAATTATTTCTTGCTCTTTTTTGCATTACATCAGTAGCAGCTCAGCAACCTGCCACCGTTTATCCCTTGACCCGGGTTACTTGTGAATACGATTGGTACGAACAGCAGGCAAAAGCCTGGCGTAGCGAAATCGACAGCGGTATAACCGATCGTACGGCCTGGATCAATTGGTTTAGGGCCAATCGGTACGCAGCAATGGCTAATCACGAAAAATGGTCGTTGCAACTGGGGAGCTTTTTCCTGAAACAAGAGGAACTCGTGCAGCTGGCTGCAGTGCGGATTCCCGAAACTTTTGAGTATTATTTTCTGAAGGCTTACCATGAGAAAACAGTTACCGATGAAGGTAGAATAAGCCTAAAGAAAGCATTGCAACTTCGCCCGGCTGATCCGGTGCTGTTACCCGATTTGCTCGTAATGTACCAATATGAAAATGATTCGGTTGCTTTTTCCGAAGCTTGCCGGCGCTGGTACGACAGCAATGAAATGCCTCAGGAGTTTATGATGAATGCATACAATAATCTGGTTAGTCTCGAACCTAATTCGATTTTATTGGTGACAGGCGACAATGATACTTTTCCATACTGGTTGTTGCAGCAGGTTAAAAAAATTCGTCCCGACGTGCTGGTGCTCAATGTGTCGCTCGCGGTTTATGAAAACTACCGGAATCGGATTTTTGCCAATGAAGGCATTCCTGCTTTAGTTTTCGACAAAGACAGCAATATTCATCTATCCGATATATTTCAACACCTGGTGCGATTTGCAACTCATCGTCCACTGTATGTTTCGCTATTTGCTGCATCGGAAATTTACGAACCTTATAAAGATAAGATGTATTTTGTCGGATTAGCGTACAAGTATAGCAATAAGCCGTTTGATAATATGCTGGTACTGCGCAACAATGTCGAAAATCTTTATTTGCTCGATTTCCTTAAAGAAAGTTTTTATACTACCTATGCACAATCGTCGATCGATAGATTGAAATCGGGTTATTTTATGGTATTTATGAAACTGTACGAAAACTTTCAGGCAAAAAACGACAAGGTGAACGCCGGAAAATATAAAAATCGCGCAAGAGAGTTAGCGCTTCAGGTGAAAAAAGAAGAATGGGTGCAATATTTAGATAAATAAAGGATGCTGAGCACTAGTAACCAGCAAAACCAATTATCGGATGAGGAACTCATGGGTCTGCTTGCCTCTGGCGAGCAGACAGCTTTTGATGAATTGTATCGTCGTTACGCTTCCAATATAGTGAACTTTTTCTACAGGATGTTGAACTACGACCGTCAGCGAGCTGAAGATTTATTACACGATTTATTTCTAAAACTGATCGAACATCCTGAATGCTTCGATTGTAACCGGCGTTTTTCCACCTGGTTGTACACGCTTGCCGGTAATATGGTTAAAAATGAATACCGTAGTCGACGTGTACGCTCGGTAAACGTAACGCTCGACGAAGGTGCAGAGCTGTCGATACAAGATAATAACGATCGGGAGTTGTTTTACTCTCAGTTACAAAAAGAGGTGGCAAATCTGGAACCTCAATCGCAGTTGCTTTTCAACTTGAGATTCTCGGAAGAGTTAAGCGTGAAGCAAATAGCCGAATATATCAACTGTGCCGAAGGAACGGTAAAATCGCGCTTGTTTACGTTAACCCGAAAGCTTGCCCGGAAATTAATATTCTATAAACCCGAGTTGTAGTAACATGATTTCGACGCGCTATTCTCAGGACACTTATTGTGTTAAATCAAAATAAAAATTATTCTCTATGAATCCGAATATTGAAGACTGGCCGCTAACCAGGGCATTTGAAGACCTTACTCCTCAGCAGCAGGTACGGGTATGCAGCGAAATGGGAGAAGAGCTGTACAGAACTATGTATGCTTTGCATCGGCAAATGCCCCTCCGGGAATCTGCGCAGGTTAAGCCGCTGGATATAACGAAAGATAAGCTCGATGCAGCCTTTAAAGCTCGATATGCCTCAGTGAAAAATCAGAATTCACCATCCGAACCAATGCTTCATGCGGTTGCTGTCCGACCCGGATTTTTATCCTGGCGCTTTCTTCGGTTTGCTGCTGTAGCAATCGTTTTATTGTCGTTAGGTTATAGTTTGGGCGTGATGTTTGCTCCCAACCAGGAACCTCAACTGCAAGTACGAGAGCTGATTCGTTATGTCGATCGACCTGTGCACGAAGTCGAATATCGTACGGTGTATGTCGATCGACCGGTAGTCGTATATGAACAACTGCCTGTGTACGATTCATTACCCCTGGAACATACTACCGATCTGGTGCAACAAGAAAGCGGCGGAACTAGTCTTGCCGGCGATTCGCTACTCCAGAATTTTGTGATCACCTTGAATTGACTTTTACTTTGCAAAGCCTACTGCATGGTTAAGCATCGGACGTTGCCATTCGTTCAATTTCAATAATCTGATAATGCCTTCACGGTTCATGAATGCTCTTGGACGTGTGCTGATACCGTTGGCAGCACAAAATAAAGCGATGTTTTGGGATACGATACCGGTGTCGATGGCACCCCATTCTTCTTTGTAAGAGGCGGCTGCCTGATTATCGAATTTTGATAAGTCGGTTACCATGAGTATAATAAGGGGGGCCATACCCCGTTCTCCGAATAATTTCCGATGATCGCCCGCTACAACCGGCGTCAGTCGGTGACCTTTAGCGTCATATACGTGCACGCCTTCATTAGTAAAGGTGTAAAGGGCTACTTCCTGCTTGTTCATAGCCGATGCTGCCGTTCGTTTGCCTGTTTCGGGCCGGTTGATACCGTTGGCTGCCCACATTAAATCGGATAAATCCTGATCACTGATCATCCGATCGGAGAATTCATTACCCGACTTTCGGTCGTTTAGGGCCTGCATTACGGTTGATCCCCTTTTTAAATTGGGTTTGTTGAGTTGGATGGGTTTCAGGTCCTGTGCCTGCAAACTTGCTGTTATTACCCATAGCATTAGAAAAGTGATCATTTGTTTCATGTTGTGTGAATTTTAAATTTGAGGAACAAACATACGATTTTTTTTTATACTTTTACGTCTCCAACCGTCATTGGAAACGATCGGTAACTTAAAAGGAGTACAGTGGCTTTTTAAGGAAGATCCGAATCGGGAGCATGTTTTATATAACCAGTCATGAACATGGAACAAACGTATTCTGATAATCAACAACTCAAATTTAAGGTTCAGCGCATTATTGCTACTGCTTCTTTTCTGATTTTTATCGGAAAGTTGATTGCCTATTTTCTGACCAATTCGGTTGGTATTTTAACTGATGCCCTCGAAAGTACTGTGAATGTAACTACAGGATTTATAACCCTCTATGCGATTTATGTGTCGCTGAAACCCCGCGACGAAGATCATCCCTTCGGTCATGGCAAAGCCGAATTTCTTTCAGCTTCTATCGAAGGATTTCTGATTATGATTGCCGGCGCTTTTATTATTTTCGAAGCAGTGAAGCGATTTTTTGTCCCGGCCGATATTCAGCAGCTGGATACCGGTATCGTCATCGTAGCCATTGCGGGTGTGTTGAACTATGTCCTGGGATGGTACAGTATATCGATCGGCCGAAAACACAATTCAATCGCGTTGGTGTCGGGGGGCAAACACCTTCAGTCCGATACTTATTCATCGGTCGGATTGGTGGTGGGATTGATTCTTTTGTATTATACGAAGCTTCCCTGGCTCGATAGTTTGATAGCGCTCATTTTCGGAGCCATCATTATAATAACAGGAATTAAAATATTGAAAGAAACCACTTCCTATCTGATGGACGAGGCCGATTTTAAACTCATCAACCGCTTTGGATCGCTTATTAACGAAAATAAAAGCGATGATTGGATCGATATCCATAATTTTAAACTAATAAAATATGGCAATGTGTTTCATGTAAACTGCGATTTGGTATTGCCCTGGGACACCTATCTGTCGGATGCCCACCGTGAAGGTGAAAAACTGAAAGAATTAGTAACTTCCAGTTTTTCAGAAGATATTGTGTTTCACCTTCACATCGACGAGTGTTTTAAAAACTATTGCAGTCATTGCCGGAAAAACGATTGCAAGGAGAGGGTAGAGGCGTTTGAAAGTCCGGTCCGGTTTGAACTCGAGCGGTTTATGGCCGAGAAACTCGAACATTGAAGCCGGGTTCCGAATTGTGTGAGAGCCTGATGTGCCATAGGTTTCACCAAATCTTGAATACTACCGCAATGTCGTTGGGAATGGTGGCCGGACGCTGAATGACTAATTGATTATCTTCCTGTTTCCAATTCAGTTTTTCCTTGCTTCCCAGCACAGTTATTCGCTTGATTTTTTTCTGTACTTCCTTTTTCCCCAGTTTTGTGATTGTAATTGTACCGTCGGGAACCCCCATCAGTGTTGCGTACAGAATATTCCCTTTTTGATTAAAACGAATATCTTTCGACGAGAATTTCACTTTACCCTCGTTAAAACCCTGTGCATGTAAAGGATTGGCATTTTCGGCAGCCGGACCTTCGCCGAATACCTTCCAGGGACGGGTTTCAAAAATACTTTCCTGATTAATTTCCATCCAGCCGGCAATTCCCTCCAACACTGCTATTCCTTTGTCGTCGATGGTTCCGTCGCCACGGATAGGGATGTTCAATAATAAATTGCCGTTTTTACTAACCACATCGATCAGCATATGGATGACGTCTTTGGCCGATTTGTAACGGTTGTGGTCGTATACCGAACGATTATAATGCCAATCTCCGATGCAGGTGCAGGTTTGCCATGCTTGCGACTGAATGCGGTCGGGAGCTCCTCTTTCCACATCCCACACTAAACTCTTCTTCTGTTCCTCGGTAAGTATCTTTCCAAATAATACGGCATTGAGTTTTCCGTTGTTTACAGCCATATTGTGATTGTAGAAATGAGCGGCGATTTTCAATCCTGCATCGCTTACAGGGTAAAGAGGTAATCCGGTATCGTCGAAGTACAACAAATCGGGATTAAACTGATTAATCATATCTACCGTGCGGTTGTAAAACTTATCGCAATACTCCTGAGAAGGAATGGCAGCACCGTTTGCCCAACCCCATTGGCTGTGGATTCGGCCTATGTCGTGACTACCTTCGCTCAGCGGATGATTTTGAGCATATAATTCCTGAGGATCGAGACCATCCCACCAGGTGCCGTGTCCGTCGGCTTTTGTAAGCTTGCCATCATAGGGGATACCGTCGAATTGGCCGCCCTTGTCGGCCCGTTGTGCAGTCTCCATCCAGGTCCAGGCATGTGCAGCATGAACACTTAATCCGAAAGGTAGCTTTTGTTTTTTAGCCGCCTCGGCCCATCCGGCGAGGATGTCTTTTTTGGGGCCTACACGGGTGGTATTCCATTCCTGGTATTTGCTGTTCCACATGTCCAGATTGTCGTGATGATTGGCCATAGCAAAGAAATATTGTGCTCCTGCCCGTTTGTACAGTGCTACGAGTTTCTGAGGGTCCCAGTTCTCGGCTTTCCAATCGTTAATCACTTCTTTGAAACCTGCCTTCGACGGATGTCCGTAATTAGCTACATGCCAGTTGTATTGCCGGCTTCCCTGCTCGTACATAAACCGGGCGTACCAGTCGCCTTGCTCCGGTTGACATTGCGGTCCCCAATGTGCCCAAATTCCGAATTTTGCATTTCGGAACCATTCCGGAACCTCGTATTGCTGAAGCGATTGCCAGGTAGGTTCGAACTTGCCGGGAGCTATAGGTTCGTTGCCGGGACTTACAGGCGACGGATAGGTGATTTGCGCTGCCAACTGAATAGATGTGAAAAGTGTCAGAGTAATACCTGCTGTTCTAATTGTTTTGATCAAGGGCATAATTAATTACGTGCTTTTAAAAGTGATATTTTAATTGTATGTACGGATGCAAATGTACATTATTTTCAGAACAATATGTTCAAATATTTCGACCACTGATAATACTATTCCGTTATTGAAATTATTACTCCGTCATCTTACCGTAGATTATATCTGACTGTTTTGCCTGCTAAATTGATTGTTTTATTATTCTGGTTCTGTAGATTATAGTGTATCTTTACCCAAAAAAAATTGCCAGATGATCAGTTTACCTTCTTCTTTTCTCCATAATCCGATTTTGCTCAATATCGGTTTGGCACGTCATGTTGCCGATTGGAATTACAGCAATGTAAACAGTCCTTTTTTGAGAATTTACCTGGTAATGGAAGGGGAAGCGTGGCTTTCGATAAACGGGAAAAAATATAAGCTGACGCCAGGGAATCTGTACCTGATTCCACCTTACACAGTACATGATGACGCATGTGACGGTCGTTTTATGCTCTATTACATCCATGTGTACGAAAATAACGACACGAATCTGAGTGTTTTTGAAGAGTTCGATTTTCCGGTTGAAATTGCAGCAACCGAACTCGAAGAGCTGATCGTGAAAAGATTGCTCGAAATAAACCCCGGATTTGAATTACGACACTACGATCCTCATTCCTATTCGTCGGAATGGGCATTTTTCAGCAGTATTGCCCGGCGACAGAGTCTGGAGCCATATGTGCTGATGCAAACTAAAGGAATTATAAATCAGCTGTTTTCATGTTTTTTGAAACAAGCTGTACAAACCAATTTGTACAACGATAGCCGTGTGTATAAGGCCGCGCAATACATTCGCGAACATCTCCATACTAAACTGTTGCTTAAAAATATAGCCGGTTATTGCAATATCTCGGAAGATTATCTTATCCGGCTTTTTAAACGTGATTTGCAAATGACTCCGGTAGCATATATCAATAAGAAAAGGATAGAGAAAGCACAATTAAAGCTTATTGATGAGAATGTTTCCATTAAAAATATTGCTTACTCGCTGGCCTTCGACAACTTGTCGTATTTCAACCGGGTGTTTAAGAATATTGTGGGAAAAACACCGTCGGAGTATATCCGATGTGTGCAGGAAGCTGATGTTCTGAAGACTTGACCTTAGTTGATGGAGAGTAAGGCCGAAAATATAATCACATCCTGTAAAAAGTGAATAAGCCATGCCCAGAACATTCCTTTGGTTTCGAGTATGGATTTGGCCAGCAACCAGCCTAAAAATCCGGCTACCAGAACTCCGGCGATTCCTCCCGGATTGCCCCAGTAGTGTACCGTCCCGAATACTACAGCCGAAACAAGAGCAATTTGCCGGTCGTTCAATACATTTTTTAATGCTACCACTACACCCAGCCTGGTAATGCTTTCTTCGACGAATGAATTGGTGAGGGCAAACAGCATGCTGAACGGTAAAATCCGTACCATTTTGCCGGCCGATAAATCGTTGCCTTTCAGTAGTTGAAAATAAATAACAAGAGCTGTGACTGCGGAAATGATGACGGCGAAATTTCGACCAAAATGGTACCAGTTTTCTGTTGCTTTGGGCTGTATCCCTACCCAAGGTTCAGGTTTAATTGCCGCTGAAATATGTCCGATACGGAAATATTCGTCGAAAGTGCTCCTTTTTACACGCCGAAGTACCAACATCAACACAATGGCGGCCAGCAGGGTTGTTGATTGATATAGCAGTTGCTTGTTGACCGACAAGGATAAACTATCGACGATCACAACGCCATTGGTCCAGTGTCCGATAAATACAAGGGCAATGGTGAATGCACTAATGAGGAGGACAAGGAGAAGTGCTTTGTAATTGAACATAACTATTGTTTGACGGGTGTTTTGTTCTTTTTTCGTATCGGGCCGATGAGTTTTCAATGAGTTTTACCTTGCCGGTGGTTTAGCGCAGCAGAAAATAATAAAGTACTCCCCATATGGCGATAAACAGTAGGCCCGGATAAAATGCGGTTTTGAATTTTTTGCGGTCTTTCTTATAGAGCAAGAGATACAGACAATAAATTGCGAAAATAGCAATGAGGCCGATGGGTATAAATGGATATGCCATTGGATTTGAAATTAGTGATTAAAAGTTGGTTGGATGCATTCAAAATTATACCAGATCGCAGGCATCTCCAGGCATCCAATGCTTATCCTGTCCGTCCCATTTCACGTTGCAACCAATAGGATTGGTCAGCGGAACGCTTACAGGACGGCCGGCCAGTTGCTCGTCGAGCGCCCGTTCGAGATCGTTGACAGTTATTTTGGAAGCATCGCGCGGACTGTCGACGGCACGCCCGGTATAAATCAGTTTACGTTCGCTATTGAATACAAAGAAGTGCGGAGTTCGCAAGGCTCCGTATTTCAGTGCAATCTCCTGCGATTCGTCGTGAAGATAGGTCCACGGAAAGTTATGTTCCTCCATTCTTTTCACCATATTAGGGAAGCTATCTTCTTCGTATGTGTTCTTGCTATTGGAGTTAATGGCCACAAATCGAACGCCTTTGTCGGCGTATTTCAAGGCTGTGGCACGGGTGGTTTCGTCGGATCCTACTACATACGGACAATGGTTGCAGGTAAAAAAAATAACCAGCGTTCCGGAGTTGAAATCGCTGAGCCGATAGGTGCGGCCGTCGGTAGCCGGAAGTTGAAAATCGGGGGCCGGTTGGCCTATTTGTAAGGTAAATGCCATAATATTTAAAGTTTACTACTTGTAACAAGCCGGGGCTTGAAAAGTTCTGGTCGACTTTATTTATCAATGGCTTGAGCAGATCGTGCCGATGTTGTTGAAGGTACTCCGTAGCTGTTGGTTGCAATGTAGACTCAATTCAATGTAGGTTACCTTTAAAGCCGTTTTTACAGGAGAAAAATCCTTTAATCTGCCGATATGTCGCTTATCTTGTCAAATTGGCAGTTGGATAAAAAGAGAATTATTGTATAAATTATTGATTATTATCTTGTTATGTGGTAATGGCAACTCCCTGGCATTTCTTTTGCAATTTTCTTTACCGAAAAAACAAAAATACTAACAACATTAAAATAGGAGGTAGTTATGACACTCATTAAAAGAACTCAGAATGTACCAGCATGGCCGAGCTTTTTCAATGATTTTTTCGATCGTGACTGGTTGGATTGGACGAACCGGAATTTTTCGAACACCAATACGACGCTTCCGGCCGTAAATATTAAGGAAAGCGCCGACCGGTTCGAAGTGGAGATGGCCGCACCGGGCTTCGAAAAGGGCGATTTTAAAATCGAACTCAACAAGGATGTGCTGACGATTTCGTCGGAAAAGAAGGTAGAAAAGGAAACCAGCGATGATCAGCAATTCACTCGCCGTGAATTCAGCTACCAGTCGTTTTGCCGTTCATTCAGCCTGCCCGACAGTACCGACCGCGATAATATCTCGGCGCGCTACGACAACGGCATCCTGAAAGTGGAGATCCCGAAAATGGATCATGCGAAGGACCGGCCTGTGAGGGCGATCGAAATTCAATAAGTTAAAAGGTCTGCCGGTAACCCCGGCAGATTTTTTTTATAATCCTTTCTTTTGAATTTTCTTGTGGTATTTTTTATGGATGGGTAAAGCTGCCGATGCATACCACGGATAATACTCAGCAGCTAATACTCCGGCCGCTACTGCCGGATCGGTAACGACCAGCTTCTCAGCTTCAGCTATCGTACGCACATCAAAAATATAAATCCCGCGATACCGGCGTTCGTTTTTCCCGATCGGCCCTGCCGAAACCAGCCACCCTGCTTCCGACATACGGCCAATGTTTTGCATATGCCCGGCAAAAATACTGTCGAGCTGCTGTTTTTCGCTTACTTCGGTGGGTCCGGTTTTCAGAATCACCAATACGTACCATTTCATGCCGCGCTCGTCGGCGCCCAACTCTTCGGCTAAGGCCGGGTCGTAGTCCTGGGCAAACATAACAGTGGAAGCCAGGAGGAAGGAAAGTACTAAAAATGTGTATTTCATTCTTGTGTTTATTGAAAGTGCTGCAAATGTAAAAATATAATTTAATTTCAGGGGCAAAGTCTCAAAACATTCTTTTATATTTGCAAGTAAATGGAATAATCATTCCAATCCTTAAATCGAAAAACACATGAGAGACGAGAAATTGTTTCGCGAATTTCTGTATGGCGACGATGAGATGACCATAGGAATTGCTCTTGGAATTGCCCGGGGCAATGTACAAGGAGTGGTATCGGCGCATGCACGGGCCAGAGTGAACCGCAACAGGCGGGTGGTGGAACGTATCGTTCACAAACAGAAAATAGTATATGGTATCAACACCGGTTTTGGTCCGCTTTGTACCACGCTGATCGACGAAGAAGATACACGGAAACTTCAGTACAATTTATTGATGAGCCACAGCGTGGGAGTGGGCCGGTTTATCGACCCCGAAATTGCATTGCTGATGATGATTCTCAAGTTGCATGCTTTGTGCAAGGGCTATTCGGGTATAGCTATCGAAACGATCGAACGAATTTTGTGGCATATCGAAAACAGGGTTATTCCCTGCGTTCCCGAACAAGGATCGGTGGGTGCGTCGGGCGACCTGGCGCCTCTTTCGCATCTTTTTCTGCCCTTGATCGGCATGGGGCAGGTGTGGGTGGAGGGAAAGCCAATGGCAACGGAAGTGATCCTGAAACAGCATGGACTCTCCCCGGTTGAACTGGGTCCGAAAGAGGGACTCGCACTTATTAACGGTACGCAATTTATGAGTGCACACGCCATCCTTCTGCTCGAAAAGCTACAGAATTGTCTCGATCATGCCGATATTATAGCAGCCATTAATCACGAAGCGATGTTGGGCTCGGTAAAATGTTTTGACGAAGAATTGCACCGGCTCAGACCTTATGCAGGTTCCACTTATGTGGCAGAACGGATGCGAACCTTGTTGAATCGTTCGCAGATGGTGACTTCGCATAAAAACTGCCACCGCGTTCAGGATCCTTATTCCCTGCGTTGTATTCCTCAGATTCACGGAGCTTCGCGCAATGCCTGGCTGCATCTGAAAGAAATGATACTCACCGAGATTAATTCGGTGACCGATAATCCGATTATTTTTACGGAAGATAAAACGATAAGCGGCGGACATTTTCACGGACAACCCATTGCGCTGCCCATCGATTATGCAGGACTGGCTGCTGCCGAACTGGGTAATGTATCCGACCGGCGGGTGTATTTGTCGATGATGGAAAGTGTTCCCGGATTACCGAAGTTGCTGCTCGAACATACAGGACTCAACTCCGGATTTATGATTCTGCAATACAGTACGGCTGCGTTGACAAGCGAGAATAAAACACTCTGCTTCCCGGCCAGTGCCGATAGTATTCCCACCTCGTTGGGGCAGGAAGATCATGTGAGCATGGGATCGATAGGTGTTCGCAAAAGCCTGAAAATTGTTGATAATCTCGAAAAAATACTGGCGATAGAGATGCTGACGGCAGCACAGGGTTTCGATTTTCGCCGTCCGCTGAAGTCGGGTCTGCTGGTTGAAAAAGCCCATGAGGTGGTTCGTCGCTACATTAGTTTTGCCGATACCGACCGGGTGTTTTATGCCGATATCGAACAAGCGATTGCCTTGCTTCGCTCCAGGGAAATGATCGCCGAATTGAATGCTACAGCTCAGATTCATCAAATCAACTTTAAAAACGAAGACCATGAAATATTCGGAATTTATTGATACTTACGCGGCACATCCGTTTTATACGGCACCCCGGGGCACTCGCTTACATGCCCGCTCGTGGACTACCGAAGCGCCTATTCGTATGCTGCTTAATAATTTAGATGCTGCAGTGGCCGAGGATCCTGCCAACCTTATTGTGTATGGAGGAACCGGTCAGGCGGCCCGGAATCCGGAATCTGTCCGCGAAATTATCCGGATATTGCTCGAGATGGACGAACATCACTCGTTGCTTGTACAATCGGGCAAGCCGGTGGGGTTGATTCGCTCGCATCCCGAAGCGCCACGGGTGCTTATTGCCAACAGCAACCTGGTGCCTGCCTGGGCAAACTGGGAACATTTTGAAGAACTTAAAGCCCGTGGGCTGATGATGTATGGCCAGATGACGGCAGGAAGCTGGATTTACATTGGTTCACAGGGAATTTTACAGGGCACTTACGAAACTTTTGCCGAATGCGGACGACAACACTTCGGCGGAAATCTGAAGGGCCGGCTGATCGTGTCGGGCGGGATAGGGGGGATGAGTGGTGCTCAGCCTCTGGCGGCGACGATGGCCGGAGCTGTATATCTTGGAGCCGATGTAGACGCGACCCGCATTCAGAAACGATTGGACACCCGCTACATCGACCGGATGACTGCGGATTACGAAGAAGCAAAGCGCTGGACACTGGAAGCCATTGAAGCTGGTGAGGCGGTTTCGATCGGCTGGGTGGGCGATATTGGCGATTTACTCGAAAACCTCCTCAAGGATACTATCATACCCGATATTCTTACCGATCAGACATCGGCTCACGATCCTTTGAACGGCTATGTGCCCAATGGTCATACATTGGCCGAGGCCGGCCGGCTGAGAGCCGAGAATCCGGAAGAATATAAACGCCGGTCGCTGAAGAGCATGGCCCGGCATGTAGGATTTATGCTCGAATTGCAGCGCAGGGGCAGCATTACCTTCGACTACGGTAACAATCTTCGCGAATTTGCCCGGCAGGGGGGAGAGCTGAATGCGTTTGATTTCCAGGGATTTGTTCCCAGGTTTATTCGTCCGCTGTTTTGTCAGGGCAAAGGTCCGTTCCGCTGGGTGGCACTCTCGGGCGATCCCGAAGATATTTATACTACCGATAGGGCGCTGACGGAGCTCTTTCCTGAAAACGAACACCTGCACAGCTGGTTGCTTCAGGCGCGGGAGAAAGTATCCTTCCAGGGTTTGCCCAGTCGCATTTGCTGGCTGGGACTCGGTGAAAGGGAACAGGCCGGATTACTCTTCAACGAACTGGTGCGAACCGGAAAAATAAAGGCGCCTATCGTGATTGGCCGGGACCACCTCGACTGCGGTTCGGTTGCTTCGCCCTACCGCGAGACAGAAGGAATGCCCGATGGTTCGGATGCTGTGTCGGACTGGCCTTTACTCAACCTGATGGCCAATGCAAGCGGGGGGGCGACCTGGATTTCGTTTCACCACGGAGGTGGAGTAGGAATGGGCTATTCGCAGCATGCCGGTATGGTGGTGGTGGCCGATGGCACCGACCGTGCAGCTGCTTGTCTGCACAGGGTATTGTTCAACGATCCGGCAATGGGAGTGTACAGGCATAGCGATGCAGGATATGAAACTCTTTTGAACGGTGATCCGTGGACGATTGGCGGATAAAATCATCCAACTACTTATACTCCAACTTCTTTATCCATTATGCTAATAGGTCCGTTTACTCAACTTCTTACGATGGCTTCGCTCCCTTTACGAGGACCCATCACCGACGATCAACTGGAGATTATTCCGGATGCAGGGATTGTGGTGCGCAATGGTTGCATCGTCGAAGTGGGAAGTTTTGCCGAATTGCGCATCCGTTACGCCGAGAAGAAACTGGTTCCTGTCGAGCGCAATCTGGTGGCTTTCCCTGGAATGATCGACGCACATACCCATCTTTGTTGGGCGGGGTCGAGAGCTGCCGATTACGCACTTCGGCTGTCGGGGAAAAGCTATCTTGAAATAGCAACAGCGGGAGGAGGCATTCTCGATACTGTTCGTAAAACCCGTGCAGCCACATCCGATGAATTGGTGCAACTGACTCTTCAGCGGGCCAACCTTTTATTGTCACGGGGAATAACCACTATCGAAGTGAAAAGCGGATATGGTTTGACAGTGCACCACGAATTGAAAATACTGGAAGCTATTGCCGACGCCAACAGGCAAACAGCTGCCGATCTTGTGCCTACCTGTCTGGCCGCTCATGTGGTACCTCCCGAATATAAAAAGGGTTCCGTAGTGTCGGAAGAAGAGTATCTCACCGTTCTTCTGAATGAGCTGCTTCCCGAAGTAAAACGCAGGAATCTGGCTTCCAGGGTAGATGTGTTTATTGAAAAAGGTGCGTTTTCGGAAGCTGCAGCCCGGTATTATCTGCAGGCTGCACGTGATAGGGGATTCGATCTGGTAATTCACGGCGATCAGTTTACAGCCGGGGCAGCGGCTGTTGCCAATGATCTGCATGCGCTGAGTATAGATCACCTCGAAGCGGCCGGTGCAAAGGAAATAACTACCCTGGCTCAGGGATCGACTATTGCTGTTGCTTTACCCGGGGCTTCGCTGGGACTCGGCGAACCGTTTGCTCCCGCCCGGAAGTTGCTTGATGCGGACAATGCACTGGCTATTGCCTCCGATTGGAATCCGGGGTCGGCGCCTATGGGAAATTTACTTGCACAAGCTGCTATATTAGGTGCAGCCCAGCAGTTGTCGACGGCCGAAGTATGGGCGGCCATTACTTACCGGGCTGCTGCGGCATTGAAGCTCGGCGACCGGGGCAAACTTCAAAAGGGGATGAAGGCCGATATTATTGCTTTTCAAACTAACGACTACCGGGAAGTGTTATATCGCCAGGGTGAACTTCGCCCGTCGATAGTCATAAAAAATGGAAAAATGTTAACAATTAATACTAAGCAATTATAATGAACCAGCTTATCGAATGTGTGCCTAATTTCAGTGAGGGCCGCGACCTCACGGTTATCCATCGTATAGTAGAAGAGATCGATAAAGTGGAGGGAGTGCAGGTGATCGGTATTGATCCCGGTAAAGCCACTAACCGAACAGTAGTGACCTTTGTAGGAGAGCCCCAGCCGGTGTGCGAGGCGGCTTTCCGTGCCGTGAAAAAGGCTGCCGAACTTATCGATATGAGAAAACATAAGGGCGAACATCCTCGTTTTGGAGCCACCGACGTATTGCCGCTGGTTCCTGTAAGGGGAATTTCGATGGAAGAAACGGCAGTGTATGCCCGTCGGTTGGCCGAACGAATCGGTAACGAACTGGATATTCCGATATACTGTTACGAATTTGCAGCATCAGAAGAAAAACGCCGCAACCTGGCCAATTGCAGGGCGGGCGAGTACGAGGGGTTGTCTCAAAAGCTTACGGATCCGGACTGGCAACCCGATTTTGGTCCCGCGGAATTCACTACGCAGGTGGCACGCACCGGAGCAACGGCAGTGAGCGCCCGCCATTTTCTTATTGCTTATAATATCAACCTGAATACTACTTCTACTCGTTGGGCTAATGCTATTGCTTTCGATATCAGGGAGAAAGGCCGGGTGAAACGCGAAGGAAACCCCCTTACAGGTAAAATTGTGAAGGATGCCGCCGGTGAGCCGGTATATGAACCCGGATTACTGAAAGGTGTAAAAGGAATAGGTTGGTATATCGAAGAATATGGGATTGCACAACTGTCGTTCAATATTACCGATACAACTCAGGTGTCGTTACATCAGCTTTTCGAACTGGCCTGCGAGCGAGCTGCCATAAGGGGAGTGAGGGTTACAGGTTCGGAACTGGTGGGGGTGGTTCCGCTGCAACTGTTGCTCGACACCGGTAAGTATTTTCTACGGAAACAAAAACGTTCGATAGGCATTCCCGATGCCGATATACTTAAAATTGCCGTAAAGTCGCTCGGACTCGACGAACTATCACCCTTCGATCCGAAGAAAAAGATTATTGAGTACGTAATCGACGATTCGTCTGCATCGAAGTTGATCGATTTAAGTGTAAAACAATTCACCTACCTTACGGCTTCCGAATCGGTGGCGCCGGGAGGTGGATCGGTATCGGCTTGCATGGGAGCGCTGGGCGTAGCGCTGGCAACGATGGTTGCTAACCTATCGTCGCATAAAAAAGGCTGGGAGGAACAGTGGGAGGAGTTTTCGCTATGGGCCGAAAAGGGCAAAACATATCAGGAGGAATTGATTTCCCTGATCGATGAAGATACAAGGGCCTACAACCGGATTATTGCTGCGTTCGGACTTCCGAAAAAAACGGAAAAAGAGAAGTCGGATCGTTCGATGGCTATTCAGGAGGCAATCAAATATGCAATGGAAGTTCCTTTCCGCGTAGCTACAACCAGTTACGAATCGATGGAAGTGATGCTCGAAATGGTTCGAAAAGGGAACCCGAACTCAATTTCCGATGCCGGGGTAGGAGCGCTGGCGGCCCGGTCGGCCGTGATGGGTGCTTCGCTTAATGTGCAGATCAATGCCCTTGATTTGAAGGATAAACAGTTTGCTGAACAAATGATTCGGGACGTGAAAGAGCTGGAACGCAAAACACAGTTGTTGGAAACGGAAATATTAGCCATAGTAAAGGATAAATTAATTCAATGATTCACAGGAAAAGTGTAGAAATTTTCCACAGTTTTCCACAGGTGTTTTTGATGTTAATATTTTGATTTATAGCGTTTTGTAGGTTTGGAGTAAGTTTTGCCCATCGGATACCAAACATTAAAAAGTAGAATATGAGAACAATTCAGTTAGCAGCTGTAATGACAGCACTTATTTTCACAGTAACATCCTGTGTCGAAAATTCAGAGAAATACAAATCGATTGTTGCTCAACGCGATTCGCTACAATTTCAGGCACAAGCCATAGAGGCCAACTATAACGAAACCATCGGAATTTTGAATGAAGTGGAAGAAGGATTTGCGCAAATTCGAAATGCTGAAGGTAAAATGTTGAAAGAAGTTCAGGGTATCGAAGGGACAAGTACTTCACGTAAGGAGCAACTGGCCGTTCAGCTGAATCAGGTAAAAGAGCTGCTGGAGCAGAATAAAAACCGGATTGAACAATTACAACGGCAATCGCAGCAACGGAGTAAAGAAAATACTACCTTGAGCCAGACTATTCAGCGTCTGCAAACCGAACTGGAAGAAAAAACAGCCTTTATCGCTTCTTTACAGGCCGAATTGGAAAAGAAAAATATTCGTATCAACGAACTTTCGACCACGGTGGGCCAATTAAGCACCGATTTGAATCAACTCAGCGAGGTTTCTGAAAAACAACAACAACAGATTAAGAGCCAGGATGTTGATATGAATACCGTTTGGTACGTTATGGGTACATCTTCCGAACTGAAAAGTGCACAAATCCTTTCCACCAACGGTATCTTCCGTCCGTCGACCGTATTGGATAAATCCTTCGATCAAAGTTTGTTTACCAAAGTCGATAAACGAACACTTAAGGTAATTCCCACCGGCAGCAAACGAATTAAACTTCTTACGTCGCATCCGAAAGACAGTTATCAGCTGGTAACCGCCGACGATAAAACGGTATCGGTTGAGGTGCTCGATCAGGCTTCTTTTTGGAGTGTATCAAAATACCTGGTGATCCAAAAGTAAAAAAATATTGACTTCTGATTTAATTAAGTACGAACCTTCACTTTGTGTTAAATTTAGTTTTGCAGCTTCATCTGTCCCCGGGAATAAGCGGGGATAGATGAAGATTTTTTTTGTGCGCAGTTCGTGGTCGGATTTTATTTTTTTTACTACCTTTGTTTTCCATGAATAAGCACATACTACTTGTTGAAGACGATACCGCTTTTGGAATGATGTTGCAAAAGTGGATGAAGCGTAATGGCTATGATGCGACTTTGTGCGACAGGATGAAAGAAGCACAAAAGCTGATTGCCAGGCAAGCGTTTCACTTGATTCTTACCGACTTGCGATTACCCGACGGCGATGGTATCCTGTTGTTACAATGGATTCGCGAAAGTAAGCTGGTTGTGCCGGTTATGGTGATGACCAGTTATGGCGAAATACAGACGGCAGTGGCCGCAATAAAATTCGGTGCGCTCGATTACCTCGAAAAACCGATTGTTCCTTCCATTTTGAAGGAAAAAATAGATCAGGCGCTTCGTGTTAATCCTGCTGAAAAAAAAGCTTCCAAGAAGCTGGAACCCCGGCAGGATATGGTGATGGGTTCGAGTGCAGTAGCCCGAAAAATGTACGATCAGATTCATAAAGTAGCGCCAACTCGTTTTTCGGTACTTATTTTAGGCGAAAGTGGTACCGGTAAGGAATATATTGCCAGAATGATTCATGCTCAAAGTACGCGTAGCGAGAAGCCTTTTATTGCGGTCGATTGCGGGAGCCTGTCGAGGGAGTTGGCTCCAAGCGAGCTGTTTGGTCATTTAAAAGGTTCGTTTACTTCGGCCTTCGATAATAAAACGGGAGTTTTTGAACAGGCCAATGAAGGTACCGTGTTTCTGGATGAAGTGGGAAATCTGTCGTATGAAGTTCAGATTCAGCTGTTACGCACCTTACAGGAACAAAAAATTCGCAGAGTGGGATCGGCAACCGATACGAAAGTGGATGTAAGAATATTGGCCGCCACCAACGAAAATCTGGAAATAGCAATTGCCGAAGGCCGTTTTCGTGAGGATCTGTATCACCGGCTCAACGAGTTTTCTGTGCTGGTGCCGCCCTTACGCGAACGAAAAGAAGATATTGCCGAGTTTGCCGGCGAATTTCTGCGTCAGGCCAACCTGGAGCTCGACAAGCAGGTGCAGGGATTCGATCCCGTGGTTATTGAGAAATTTCAATACCACCAATGGAGCGGCAATCTGCGCGAACTGCGCAATATGGTACGACGGCTGGTGCTGTTTGCTTCAGGCGATACAATCACCACCGACGATTTACCCGAACTGAGTCAACCGTCGGTGAACGATATGCAATGGCTCCAATCGGCTAACGAAAAAGAGCAGATTGAGAATGCATTGCGAATCGCCCGGGGCAACAAATCGCAGGCAGCGAGGTTGCTCAACGTCGATCGTAAAACCTTGTACAATAAAATGCACCAGTACGGTCTTAAATTGTAATCTCCAACAATCGCTTCACATCTTCCTGCCATCCTTCGTAAGGGTTGGCTCTGTTTTGATCCATTTTTTGCAACAATGAAGTGGGGTAGCCCAATTGAGCCATCATCGGTAACATTTTATGGCAGGTAGCCTGGGCTTTGCCAAAATCGTTGGCCTGAAGTGCCTGCTTTAAAACCGCCTGGTTTTCTATCGTCGATGTTCTGAATATATTCATTATTTCCTCATCCTCCTCGTCGAAAAACGACTCGACGGGCATTGCTTCCCCAACTAAATTTTTCAACTCTTTCTGGGAAAAAGGTTTCAGTAGTAAACCAGCAAATCCCATAGTCAGCGCTTGCTCGGCGGTGATGTCGGCTCTTCCGGTCATTAAAAAAACAGGTTTTTCTTTCTCCGAATTCAGAATATCCAGGCCACTGCTGTCGCCCATCTCCATGTCGGTAAGCACCAGGTCGTAACCGGTTTCAACGATCCGGTGTCCCAATCCGCGAAGCATATCGCATACCAGTTGATGCATGACGGGATCGTCGTCGTACACTGCGATTTGTTTTATACGACAGGTAGCGTGTTGTTGAAGTTCCGCAGGCTGGGCAGGTATCCTCACAGTAACCAGAGTGCCGTTTCCCGGTTCCGATGCTATGCGGATCGTCCCCTTCATTAATTCGGTGAGCCCTTTCACCACATACATCCCGAAACCGCTGCCTTGCGCCAGCGAATTGTTTTTCTCAATCCGGGTAAAAGGCTGGAAAACATCCGCTATTTTGTCTGCCGGAATTCCGGCGCCCGTATCCTGGACCTTAATCTCCAACTGTTCATTACGATAGGAGACAGTAACCGATATGGAGCCTGTTGGCGTATACTTTACCGCATTTGAGATCAAATTGATCATAATCTGGCGGGTCTTCAACGCATCAATCTGCAGGCCGACCGTATCGGCCGTATGGTGTAAGCTTAACTTTTTTGCGCTGGCCAGCGGTTCAAACATTTCGACAATGTCGCGAGTCAATTCTCCGATCTCCACGGTCGAGAGGGTTAACTGTAACGTGCCCCGTTCGAGACTGGAATATTCCAGCAGGTTTTCGAGCAATGCCATGATATGACCGGCTGCATGTTGTATGACGTGCGTGTCGCCGGGTCTGTTGTCCAGACAGGCTACGATGGAATTGAGCGGACTCTTGATATCGTGTGCAACCGATAGCAACAGCCGGTGTCTGCTCTCGAGCACCATCCGTAATTGTTCCCGGGCTTGTTTTCCACGGTTTACATCGTTGATAATTAGAATTATAAAGAGTACGATAAAGCCCAACGCAATCATACCGCCAATAATCGAATAAATGTAGTTGCGTGAAATCGATTGTTCGCTTCGTGTAATTGTGTCGAGTACAGAATGTAAGGTTTGTTGGTACAGGTCGGTGAGCAGTTCCGATAGCCGGGAGGCAATGGTCCGGTCGGTAATCAGTAAATTCCCGGCTTTTTGTTCAATCTGCTTGATATTTTCGGCGTACAACCTGCTCGCTTTCCGACTGATGGTGTCGACTTCGGTTAAAATCGAAGGAAGTTCGGCTTGTTGCAGCTTCACCGTATCGATGCGTTGGTTGGTAAGGATCAGGGTGCTGTCGGCTTCGGGCACAAATACATCTTTAAGCCGGCGAAGTAAGTTTTTTTTTGCCGACGCTCGCACGATCGTATCGGCCTTTATACTGACGATATTTACTGTTTCTGTTTGAGGCGGTGTGTAAGTGTTCAAGCGTTGCCTGAGGTCCGCAAGTGGATCGCCATTGCCGAGCAAATTCATCAGCGATTTGGTGTTGTTAACCTGATCGACCAGCAACGAACGTACTTTTAAAAAACCAACAGCTCCCGGATGATTGCCGGTGTGCAGCAGGCCTATGAGCGAATCGATCTTTACAAACGACGAATCAATTGACCGATGGTAAGTTTTATCATTGGTAGCTAAATACCGGCTTCCTGCCAGTTGAATGGAATTTACTTCGCCGATGAGCTCATTGGTAAGCCGGAAATGGGCATAGTGAAGCTCAAATTCGGCACGTTGAACTTTTACATCATTTCGTAGGTTGAAGATGTAGACGATGGTGAATATTACTATTGAAGCCGAAATAACGATCAGTGTAGCAGCTTTGTAACTTATTTTTCGCTCGATGTTCATGTTGCAAAGTTATAAAATATACGCTGAGTTTAAACTATTTTGCAATAAATGAGTCTATATAGTCGGCATGCCTGAAAACAATAATAATTTATTAATCAGAAAGAATATGAAACGAATTGTATCAATCGCTTTAGTAGCAGTAGTGCTGCTTGGTATGGTTACGACGGTCGAAGCTCAACGTCGTGATATGAGAAAAGGAGAAATGCGCCAGGGTAAGCGCGAAATGATGTCGGCCGAACAACGAGCCGGATTTATGGCAAAGCAACTGGACTTAACCGACGCTGAAAGGCTGAAACTCCAGGCATTGTTCGAAAAGCAGGAAACGAAAGCAATGAAACACCGCGAAGAAATGCAAAAGATGCGTGAAGAGCGACGAGCTAAAATGGCAGCAGAACGGAAAGCTAATCAGGCCGAATTAATTAAAATTATCGGTAATGATAAGTTTCAGGAGCTGCAAGCCAAGCGGATTGCCCGTCTGGAAAATGAAAATCGCAGGTTAAAAATGAATGCTGAAAAGCAGGGACGTCGGCATCCCGGAATGGCGAAGCACAAAAAACAGGCAAATTAATTTTTTATTTTGAAATATGGTTAGAAAATGGTGGTTCGTTTGCCTCCTTGCAGGCATGATGAGTGGAACAGCGGGTGCAAAAAACAAGTCATTACCCCGTGAAAAAGAGATGGGAGCTTATCTGATGACTTACTTCAAGGACGATACTCATGGTTTGTACTTTGCGGTCAGTGAAGATGGCTATACTTTTACCGATGTAAATAATGGTTTGCCTGTGATTGCCGGCGACAGTATTGCTTTTCAGAAAGGAATACGCGATCCTCACATCACCCGAGGGAAAGATGGAGCTTTCTATCTGGCAATGACAGATTTACATGTGTTTGGTAAGGAAAAAGGCTTTCGAACCACCCGTTGGGAACGACCCGATGAATATGGTTGGGGGAATAATCGCGGATTTGTATTGATGAAATCGTACGATCTTATTAACTGGACAATGCACAATGTAATTGTTCAGGATCTTTTCCCCGATTTGGACGTAGCATGTGCCTGGGCTCCCCAGACCATCTACGACCCCGTGGAAGATAAAATGATGCTGTATTTCACGATGCGTATAGGCGGCAATGGCAAAACTAAAATGTATTATGCCTATACCGACGATTCATACAGCACCCTGGTATCGCGTCCCGAAATTATATTTGAATATCCCGATCCGTCGGTTCAGGTGCTCGATGCCGATATTTATCAGCTAAAGGATGGAAGTTTCGTGATGACCTATGTGGCGCAGGAAGGACCGGCCGGAATAAAAATAGCGCGCTCCAACTACATCAACAAAGGTTATGTATACGAAGCTCCTCAGATCGATTTCGAACCTCGTTCGTGCGAAGCGCCTAATATCTGGAAACGCATCGGTGAAGAAAAATGGGTACTGATGTACGATATTTTCAGTATCAATCCCCACAATTTCGGATTTGCCGAAACCACCGATTTTGTCCATTTTACCAATATAGGGCATTTTGATAAAGGGGTGATGAAGCGTGCCAATTTTGAAATTCAAAAACATGGTTCGGTGATCCACATTACGAAAAAAGAGGCGAAAAAACTGATGCAACAGTATAAGAAATAACGATGAATAATTCCAATATTCATTTTAGATGGTGGAAAATTGTTGTTTAGAATTGGTCATTTGTTCGTACCTTTGCTGTTCTAACTTTTGGCTCAATTAACATGAATATTTTTTCGACTCCGGTCTTTCCCGAACTTTCCAACCGCTGGTCGGCATTGCAGCAGGCAATGGCAGCCAGCGGTGCCGATGCATGTATATCAACCGTCTATGTGAATGTATTTTACCTCACCGATACCATCTATAACGGATATTTTTATCTGCCCGCCGAAGGCAGTCCCCTGTTGTTTGTGAAGCGACCCGCAGGACTCAATGGCGATGGGGTTCATTACATCCGGAAACCGGAACAGATTGTTGAATTCTTGAATGAAAAGGGAATGGCTTTGCCACGCAACCTGATGGTTGAAGTGGACGAGTTGCCTTATTCGGAGGTAGAACGGTTGAAAATGGTATTTGGAGTCGATAAGCTGTCGAATGCCACCGCTGCCATACGTCGCTTGCGGGAGATCAAATCGGAATACGAGATTGGGCTGTTGCGTCATTCGGGAGCCTTACATGCCGCCTGTTATGCCGAAATTCCGGGTCTATATCGACCGGGAATGACCGATCTCGACCTGTCGATCGAAATAGAGCGTTTGTTTCGCCGGAAAGGGGCAACCGGACATTTCAGGGTGTTCGGTCAGACGATGGAATTATTTATGGGAAGTGTAATCGCGGGCGACAATGCCGTGAATGCATCGCCCTACGATTTTGCCATGGGAGGGGCCGGTAGTCACAAATCGATGCCGGTGAGCGCCAATGGTACCCGAATTGAGCCGGGCTGTACGGTGATGGTGGATATGGGAGGTACGTTTACCGGATATATTTCGGATATGTCGAGAGTATTCTCGTTGGGGAGTGTAAACGAACTCGCTTATAAGGCGCATCAAACAGCCCTTGAAATTCAATCCGACATTGAAGCTGCGGCACGACCGGGAGTGGCTGCTGCCGACTTGTATAACCTGGCGCTCACGAAAGTAAAACAAAGTGAGCTGACTTCCTTTTTCATGGGCTACCGCCAGCAGGCGGGTTTTGTCGGTCATGGGATTGGAATCCAGATCAACGAATCGCCGGTTTTGGCACCCCGTTCGCGCGAGGTGTTGCAGGCCGGGCATGTTTTTGCGTTGGAACCTAAGTTCGTGATTCCCGGGGTGGGTGCTGTGGGAGTCGAGAATTCGTATGCGGTACACGATAGTGGGATCGAAAAACTAACTTTACTGGAAGAAGGAATTATAGCCCTATAATTTTCCAAAAAATATACAATTTTTGCAACTTTAATAATAAAATAGAGCAATTGTAAACAATTTTCCGATTAAAACGTTAAATGTCTTGTGTAATTAAATCTATGAACGTGATGTCCTATTTGTTGCTTACGATACCTTTGCTTGCGGCCGCCTTAGCTTTTGTGATGATTCCGTTGATAAGGAAACTTGCGTTGGGTACCGGTTTAGTCGATTTGCCAAATTCCCGGAAAGTACATCAAAAGGCCGTTCCCCTTGTTGGTGGAATTGCTGTTTTTTTAGCTTCCAATCTGGCCATGCTGGTGGCCTACTTTTTCGAGCCTTCCGTAAAAGAAATCGAGTCTCATTTTATTCTGGCACTTGTGTTGCTGGCCGTTGGTATTATCGACGATCATCGCGATTTAAGCGCCTTGCTCAAACTGGGAATTCAATTGGTACTGGCACATTTTGTATTTATGGCGGGTATCCGCATCGATTCTTTTTATGGTTTTTTTGGAGTATATGAGCTGGCACCCTGGATTCAGTATGGGATTACCCTGCTGGTAATTGCAGGGGTGGTAAATGCGTTCAACCTCATGGATGGAATTGATGGACTGGCCGCAGCGATGGCAATCGTTGCAATGAGTGCGTTTACCGTAATTGCGTTCATTACGTCTCAATTGGTTTTGGCATTGGTGTTTTTGGCTTTTATTGGTTCGCTCATCGTATTTCTTTTTTATAATTTCAGTACCGACAAAAAAATCTTTATGGGCGATGCCGGTTCGTTGGTATTAGGATTCATCCTGGTGGTATCGGCTATACAATTGCTTCAGAAAGCCGATGCACATCCCCGTATGAATCTGGTGCTCATCAGCGTTGTCGCCGTACTGCTGTTACCTGTCCTGGATTCCATCCGTGTGTTCCGTCAACGTATAAAAGCAGGAAAGAGCCCGTTTGCACCTGATAAAACTCATTTACATCATCTGGTACTCTCATTGGGCATGAAGCATTGCATAGCAACAATTACAATCGTAGGAATTTCATTGCTGCATGTAGTGGTGGGTTATGTCATTCAGCTCGTAGCCGGTCCTACGGTTGCATTGCTGGCGATGGTCCTGCTTTATATCGTCACGTTGAGTCTGTTGACTCAGACTGTGGTCGTACGTTCGGGGAAAAAGGAATTAGAAAAAATAACCGCAGCACAGGATTAAACGTACCGCTTGTTTATATGTTGCAAATCGATTACTTTTACGGTTTTCAACCTGATAAACAGTTGAGGTATGCGAAAATCCTGTGTTACTTTATTCTTCGTGCTCTGTAGTCTGATGTTTTTATGGGCACAGTCGTTCAACACTTTTCCCGTCAGTACTCAGAAACCACCGCTTCATGGCAAACATTGGATGGCAATCACCGGTAAGCCATTGGCTGCGACGGCTGGTGCAACCGTGTTCATCCAGGGAGGAAATGCGGTGGATGCCTCTTGTGCCATGTTGGCTGCAACCTGCACTATGTGGGATGTGCTGGGTTGGGGAGGGGAAACCCAGGCGTTGATTTATCATCCGGAACTCCAACAAGTGATTGCAGTGAATGCATTAGGAGTGGCGCCTACCGGAGCGACTTCTTCGTTTTTCAGGGATAAAGGTTTGAAATATCCACCACAATATGGTGCATTGGCAGCGATTACACCCGGTACACCCGGCGGCCTGCTGGTTATATTGGCCGAGTTCGGAACCATGAGTCTGAAAGAGGTTCTGGCGCCGGCCGTGCAGTTAGCCTCGGGATATCCGATTGATGCACAGACAGCTCATTCGATTGAACGTGAAAAAGACCGTATTCGTGAATGGCCTTATTCGGCCAGGGTGTTTCTGACTCACCGGGGCGATGAACGAGAGGCGCCCTATCCCGGAGAAATTTTTGTACAAACCGATCTGCTGCTGACGCTGCACAAATTGATCGATGCCGAACAGCAGGCGCTTACGGAAGGCAAGAGCCGTAAAGAGGCGATTTATGCTGCTTACGATCGTTTTTATACCGGCGATATCGCACAGGAGTTTGTGCGCGGATGCCGTGAACAAGGTGGTTTACTCACGATGTCGGATTTGAAAAATTGGAAAGTGATTCAAGAAGAACCGGTTACGACCAACTACCGGGGTGTGGATATCTACAAACTGCGTGAATGGACGCAAGGGCCTGTTCTGTTACAAACGTTGAATATCCTCGAAAATTTTGATCTGAAAGCGATGGGATATAATACTTCGACCTATATTCATACCGTTTACCAGGCTATGAATCTTAGTTATGCCGACCGCGATTTTTATTACGGCGATCCCTATTTGCCGCCCGAGGAACCTATACGAGGGCTGTTGTCGAAAACATATGCACGTGAACGATCTCGACTGATTACTGCCGAAAGAAATAATCCGGCTTTTTTACCCGGCGATCCCTATCCATACGAAGGGAAATCGAATCCCTGGTTACATTATTTGAAAGCTACGCAAAGGGATTTGACTTCAGATATCGATGAACAGTATTACCGCGATTTTGTTGCCGGGACTACTTCGGTAATTGCTGCCGATACGTCGGGATGGGTCGTGTCGATGACGCCCAGCGGCGGTTGGATTCCGGCTTGTATTGCAGGGAATACAGGTATAGGAATGAGTCAGCGTATGCAAAGTTTTGTGCTCGATCCGGCCGAAAATCCGTTTAATGTTGTTGCTCCCGGTAAACGTCCACGCGTCACATTAACCCCTTCGCTGGCATTGAAAGACGGTAAGCCCTATCTGGCATTTGCAAAACAGGGTGGCGATGAACAGGACCAGCTGCTCTTACAGTTTTTTTTGAATATTGCCGAATTTGGGATGACTGTACAGGAAGCCTGCGAATCGGCGGGATTTATATCGCACCAGATGTTTTCGAGTTTTGGCGATCATATCCGGCAACCGGGTTCGCTGGTGCTGAATTCGAAAATTCCGGAATGGACCCGGTCCGAATTGCAACGAAAAGGATATACGCTTCAATTCAGGGATCGTACCAGCGGACCTGTTAATGCAATTCTTTTTGATTGGTCGAACGGTGCATTTTGGGGAGGCTCCAGTAACCATGGCGAGGATTATGGAATAGGATGGTAAAATAAGTCAGTTACATCACCACAGTAGAAAGCCCGGAGCTAAGTCTGATTTTTTATAAACGGCTTACGCCTGCTTTTTTTTCAAGGAGGAAGATGGTAACAAAGCCGGCAACGATCAGGAGGATCGCACCCCAAAAGTGTATATCCATAGAAGGCAGGATACGTTCGAACCGGAATACCTTTTCAGCCGTATTCGTCAACGCTCCGAATTCGTTGACAGGAAGCAGCTCATTCACACTGTTGAACGACAATTTCCAAGGCCATATCACCACCAGTGACCCCACGATAAATCCGGTCAGAGCTCCTATGGTCTGATTTTTATGGTTCTTGTAAATCCAGGATAAAAAATGCGAAAAAGCAGGGAGCCCGATTATACACCCCAATGCTACAGCAGTCAGATTAGTGATATTCAACTCGGTGATCGAACGAAGTACCAACTCGTAGTTACCCATCAGCACCAATACGAAACTTCCCGAAATTCCCGGTAAAATCATACTGCAAACAGCTATAATTCCACACAGCAGCAGGTATAAAAAAGAATCGTTTTCACGACCCGGACTCAGTATGGTGATTGAGGCCGCGATAGCGGTCCCAAGCACCAGAGAAACGATCACAGAGCTATTGACCCGGGTGATGGTTTTTCCAACCAGCCAGATCGAGGCCAGGATTAATCCGAAAAAATACGACCAGATATAAACCGGGTAATGCTCGAATAAAAAACTCAACAGTTTGGCTACGGTAAATATACTGGCAACGACTCCAGCCAGCACCGTTGCTAAAAAAGCCAAATCGGTATAATCGGCAAAGGCTTTAAAATCGCGTTTGAGCAGCAACCGGAGAGCCTGAAGATTCAAGGATTTAAAGCTGTGGATGAGGCGTTCGAAAATACCGGTAATGAGTGCAATCGTTCCTCCCGAAACCCCTGGAATGACATTGGCTGTGCCCATGGCAAAGCCTTTCATAAAAATGGCGGTGATGTCTTTTATCGTGTTCATTTTTTTTGCAATGATGAATAAAACATTCTCAAACAACAACTTGTTCACAAAAAAATATTACCTTTGCAACGACTAAAAACGTTGGATGTTTAAAAGTAAGAAGGATTTGGTGAGGTAAATAACCCTCGACAGTTGTCAAAGGTTATCCATTGAGCATACTCGGGCATAATTTTGTCCGGGTATAAGATAGTTCACTTCATTTAACAAGTAGCAGGTATCGTTCCTGTTGCGGATCATTTAATTTTTAAACATCATGAACAACGAAAATACATCCATCCGCGAATTCGACTTCAACCTGATTTGCGAATATTTTTCCGGCCTCGAACGTCAGGGGCCAGGTAGTCCCGAAGTCACCCTCAAAGCATTAGAATTTATCGATCCTCTGACGGCAGACTCGTGTATTGCCGATTTGGGTTGTGGTACGGGCGGACAAACCATGGTGCTTGCCCGGCATACTCCGGCTCAGTTGACAGGCCTCGATCTTTTTCCTGCGTTTATCGATCTGTTCAATCAAAATGCGGCAAAGTTACACCTTTCCGAAAGGGTGAAAGGGGTGGTAGGTTCCATGGAACATCTCCCGTTTGAGAAAGAGTCGCTCGATTTAATATGGTCGGAAGGAGCCATTTATAATATCGGTTTTGAAAGAGGGATCAACGAGTGGCGCGACTATTTGAAATCCGGAACTTATATTGCCGTAACTGAAGCATCGTGGTTTACCAACGAACGTCCCCGCGAAATCCACGACTTCTGGATGGAGCATTATCCCGAAATAGATACCATTCCGAACAAAGTAGCGCAGATGCAAAACGCCGGTTATATTCCCGTTGCCACCTTTATACTTCCTGAAAACTGTTGGACGGATCATTTCTATGCTCCACAGGCACAGGCACAGGAAGCGTTTCTGAAAAAATACGCAGGGAATACAACCGCCATAAATTATATCGCATTCGAACGGTATGAAATGAGTATGTATCAACGTTACAAAGCGTATTATGGCTATGTGTTTTATATTGGAAAGAAACTGTAACTGTTAACAAAAGTCCTGGTAGTCAATCAACTACCAGGACTTTTTAGTATGTAAGTGAGGAAAGGGACAGGGGAAAACAATGCGAAGCAAAAAAACAAAAATGAGTTGCCGACTGTTGTTTACCGATAGAGTGTAACAGCTAAATAATGGAGAATATGAAAACCAATAAAATTATTCCCTGCCTGTGGTTCAACGCCGATGGCGGTACGATTTCGAAAATCGTGGCATATTACAAAACTATTTTCGGCAACGAATTTAGCGAAGGGGCCATTATACCTCTTGGAGAAACACCCGGCGGACATACCGAAATGTGCGAAGTACAGATTTTCGGGCAAAAATATTCTCTGATGAGTACGGCTACAGCCCATCATCCGCTGAACGACGCCATATCGTTTGCAATTAATTGTGCGGATCAGAATGAAATTGATAAATACTGGAATTATTTTACCCGTGAAGGAGAAGAGTCGCAATGCGGTTGGTGTATCGATAAGTATGGGCTTCGCTGGCAAATCATTCCCGCAGATATGGAAGAACTGATGAACCGACCCAATGCGTTTGAAGTAATGATGAAACAACGGAAAATCATCATCGAAGAATACTTCAACTAGAACCGGATCATATAAATTATCGTTATGCAAACACTCGAAGTAAAAGCAGCGCTTCAAATCGCAAAACCAGCTTCCGTGATTTTTGAAGCTGTGGTGAATCCCGAACACATGAAAAATTATTTTATATCCAAAAGTTCGGGACGCATGGAGGAAGGAAAAACCCTTGTGTGGCAGTTTCCCGAATTTGAATTCGAAGCACCGGTGCGCGTCGGTAAAATAGAACAGGACAAATACATCTCATTTGCGTGGGACGGAGACGACGGAAAAGAATTATCCGTTGAAATAACACTGACGCCGCAACCGGATCATTCGACCGTAGTACGCATATCCGAAATAGGTATGGAGAACACCGAAGCCGGAATCGCATGGCTGGTAGGAAATACCGAAGGGTGGGCAAATTTCCTTGCCTGTATGAAAGCATGGCTCGAATACGGGATCCACTTACGGAAAGGCGCGTTTGATTTTATGAAATAAAACCGAAGAGCAGCTTTTATTCGGTCATTACCAAAATGTTGTATCTTTGTTCCCGTCGGTCGGGTAGGAAGTAGATTACGGGGGAACAATCCGCCCCCGATAAGCTCCTTCGGTACGATGAAGTCAAAGAATTGCCCTTAACGAATGACAACTGAAAAAAAAGATGTATGTTTGCATGCTCAAAAATACCTTGAATAAACTGTTACATAGATTTTCAAATCTAACTTCTAAATGCACAAAAATCACATTAATATCGATTACGAATTGCTGATGCAGTTGAAGGAGGGAAGCGAGAAAGCATTTTCGGTGGTTTTCGAAACCTACCACCGGTATTTGTATGTATTGGCCAGCCGGTATTTAATGTCGGATAGTTATGCGGAAGATGCTGTGCAATATACTTTTATGCGTTTGTGGGAGGGACGGGCGACTTTTGATTATAAAACCGGCATCAAGAACCTGCTGTTTACGATACTGAAAAATTATATTCTGAATGAAATCAGACATAATAATATCGTGCTTCAGAAGAATTACGAATTGGCCCAGTTTACCGAAGAAATGGAAGCCGATTTTTTGCACGATCTGGAAGATGCCGATTTCAGGACGCATTTATACCGGTTGATCGATCAGCTGGCTCCGCAGAAACGAGAGGTTTGTTTGCTGAAGATACAACAAGGTTTGTCAAATCAGGAAGTGGCGGATGCCATGCATATTTCAGTACCGACGGTAAAATCACATTACACCCAGGTTATTAAATTATTGCGTTCGCAATTAGATAAAATTATGATGATTCTTTTGGCTATAAAATATTTTATATAGAATGCGATCGGTACCTCATACCTTTTTGAATAAAAACTGTTTAATAAGATATTAGTTGCAAGGTAAAAAACAGATAAATCCGATATGATAGATCCAACGATTATCGATAAAGTACTTTCGAAGACAGCCTCTCCGGCCGAAGCGCGTAAGGTTGCGGCCTGGTTTGCTACTGCCGAAGGACAGGAATATTTCTCCCGGCGCTACGACAGAGAATCGTATTTGCTCAATGAAAACATCCTTTCCGAATGGTTGGACCATGACGTGCCGACCGACCGGATGAAGGTTCGTTTCGTGTCGCAGCTGAAAGTACGAATACGTACCTTTCGTTTCAGGGTAGTTGCTGCGGTTATTATTCCCTTTATTGTTTTGGCAGGTGCCTTTATATTTGTAGCTGATCGTACCGGTGTGTTTGCAAACACCGGTATGGCCGAGGTTATAGTCCCGTACGGAGAACAGGTACGGGTAGTTCTTCAGGATGGAACGGTCGTACAGCTTAATTCCGGATCGCATTTACAATATCCGAAATCGTTCGGGCTTTTCAGCCGGAATGTAAAACTTTCGGGCGAAGGATATTTTTCCGTGGCAAAAGAAGCCAGACCATTTATAGTGAATTTAGAAGAGATTGTTGTAAAAGTTACAGGAACGAAGTTCAATGCCAAAGCATACCTCGATGATGATCTGATTACAGTTTCGTTGGAAGAAGGGAGCGTGAATATTGCCGATAAAAGTAATAATGTATATCCGTTGAAGGTAGGTGAAAATGCAGATTATGACAGGAGTTCGGGAATATGTACCGTGAATCGGATTGAAGATATGACTTTGCATACTGCATGGCGAACTAAAAGTTTGAATTTTTACAGAACACCGCTGAAAGAAATTCTCAAAACCCTCGAACGGCAATATGAAGTACAATTTGTTGTCAATGATCCATCCTTGTTAAATTATAAGTTCAGTATTTCAACCAGTCGTATCAATGCGAGTGAAATATTGATGGATTTAGAGAAAGTCTCAAAAATCATTTTTACGCCCAAAGATAGTAATATGTACGAAGTATCCTCATTAAAGTAGGGCCTCTGTAATTTCTGAAAGGTAGTGAAATGGCCTGTTGATTATCTGTGTGCTGGTACACATTTAATCAGCAGGTTATTTTTTTTTGCAGTGACTCATACCTTTTGAAACATCGTGTGTTTACTATACACAAAACACAAAAATAATCTTAAAGTAATAAATGCATGAAACAAACAGGAGTTATTCCCCGAATTATGTTGCTTTCTTTTTGTCTGTTCGTTGTCACCATTAATTCGACCGCACAGAAAGTTACGCTCTCGTACAAAAATGTACCTTTTGAAAAAGTGTTGAATTCCATTAAGAAACAAACAGGGTTGGCGCTTGTATTTAGTGAGCAATTAGTAGATGTGAATCGTAAGGTATCCATCAATGTAACTTCTGTTGAAGTACACGACGTTCTTAAGCAATTGCTGGCAGGCACCAATGTCGATTTTGAAATCAAAAACAACAAATTGTATTTGCTTGAAAAGAAAACGGTTGAATCCGGAATTTCCGGCAATCCATCCATCCGAATCACAGGCTTGGTAACCGATGAAAAAGGCGATCCGATAATTGGTGCAACAGTTATGGAAAGTTCAACCAATAAAGGAACGATAACAGACATAAATGGTAATTTTGATTTGGCGATTCCGGCAAAAGGAAAGTTGACGGTTTCATATATCGGCTATCAAACAAAAATAATTTCAGTTACGGAAGGAGGCTTTCTTAAAGTGTCTCTTGCGGAAGCAACAAAGGCCTTGGAAGAAATCATTGTGATAGGCTATGGTACGATGAAAAAAAGTGATATTAATGCTGCAATCGTCTCGGTCAAACCGGAAAATCTGGAAATAAATGCGGCTCCTTCGTTAACACAGATGTTATCGGGTAAAGCGGCTGGTTTGACTATTCTCGGCGGAAGTGCTCAGCCGGGAGGAGGTGCCGAGATCTTAATACGTGGAGCGGCTTCTGTCGGAGCGGGAAATGAACCTCTTTATGTAATTGACGGTTTCCCCATCTCCAATACCAATGTGGATCCCGGAAGTGGAACCCGGTATTCACAGGGGAGCCGAAATATCCTGAATACAATCAATCCCAATGATATAGCCTCGATTGAAATCCTTAAGGACGCTTCTGCCACGGCAATCTATGGTGCCCGCGGCTGTAATGGGGTGATTCTTATTACAACGAAACGAGGCGGATCCGGATTGAAAGTTGAATACAGTGGCAATTATTCGGTTCAGGCTATTGCAAAACGTCCTGATATGCTTACCAATAGAGAATTAATGGAGGAAACGAATAATTATATGTATGAAGAGTATCTGATAAGATATAAAGCATATCCTTATGGAACCCGGGAAGTAAATACCCTGCCGGCCTTTCGTCCCCGATATACAGAATCTGATATAAGTTCGGCCGGCGCCGGAACCGATTGGTATGGATTGATCACGCAGATGGGGCAAATCAATCAACAGAATATTTCCATCAATAAAGGAAATGATGATACGAAAGTCATGTTCTCTCTTAACTATTTTGATCAACAAGGAGTCATTAAAACCTCCGGCTTGCAGCGTTTCTCCGGTCGTTTGAATTTAGATCAAAAACTCAGTTCATGGTTCGATTATGGCATCTCCTTGTCAGGCTCGGTTTTAGAAAACCGAAATGCAGCTATCGGAGGAAGCGAAAACGAAAATTCGGGTATCATTCAATCTGCATTACAGTATTCGCCCAATATTCAGCCGGTAAAGGACGAGAATGGAGAGTATATATTGAATCCGAGCCAAGCGCTGATTCCCAATCCGCTTTCATTTTTAGAAATAACGGATAATACAACCGATAAACGCTGGCTGTCGAATGCATTTATTAATATGCATTTAAGTAAATATGTAGTGCTTAAATTGACAGCAGGCATGGATGATCAACGAGCAAGGAGAAAAGTATATTTGCCCAAGACCTTTATGTATGGAAAAGGACAGAATGGGGTTGCGACAATTAATGATATAACGAAGGTAGATTATATGACGGAAGCCGTCTTAACATATAACCGGAATTTTAAGGATATACATAAATTCTCCGGGATGATGGGCTATTCGTTCCAGCAGTTCAATGTAGAAGGGCTAAGTGCGAATACATACGATTTTTTTACGGATGCCTTCCTTTTCAACCGACTTTCGATTGGAGAAGGAGATGCCAAAGTTGATTCATGGCGTTCAAGGTCGGTGATGGCATCTTACTTCGGTAGGGTACAATATGCTCTGAAGGATAGGTATTTATTTACTGTTACTGCACGCGTAGACGGAAGCGATAAATTCGGTGAAAATAATAAATACGGTTTTTTTCCGTCAGGTGCTTTTGCCTGGAGGGTATCGCAGGAAGAGTTTATGCAGTCGCAGAAGCTGATCTCGGATTTAAAGTTAAGGGTCAGTCTCGGGCAAACAGGAAATAGTAATATCGGAAATAATGCCTATGAGTATTATGCCGCAAACGGACGTAACTATTATCTCGGTGGTATTGAAACTACAGGTGTTGGTTTAATACAGCTAGCCAATCCTGATTTAAAATGGGAAACAAGTACCGAACTGAACTTGGGGATTGATTATGGATTCTTCAATAATCGTGTATCCGGTAGTGTCGAAATTTTTAAAAAACAAATCTCCGATTTGTTGTCAGCAAGAAGGCTGATGTCGAGTTCAATTTTGGGGAGTGTTCCGGCTAATGTCGGAAAAACCGAAAGCAAGGGATTTGAGCTGACATTGGCAACCAGAAATATTACCGGTCCTTTCGCATGGAATTCGAATCTCACATTGACCTCTTACCGGGATCGTTGGGTAGAAAGAAGCCCCGACGTTATTCTACAGCCATTTGAAACGGCAACAGATCCCCTTCGTTCTGTATATGGCTTTATTCCGGATGGTATTATGCAACCGGGTGAAACTGTTTCGTATATGCCCCAGTTAATACCCGGTCAAATGAAAATCAAAGATCTGAATACCTTAAAGGATGGAAAAGTTGTTGCCGGTCCGGATGGTAAAATCGACGTTGCCGATATGGTTTTTCTGGGAACCAATACGCCCGATTTTACGATGGGAATTGAAAACAGTTTCTCATTTATGAATTTCGATTTGAGTTTCTTCTTGTATGCATCGGTTGGAGCTTTAGGCTGGTCGCATTTAAATTATAAATACGGAACCGGCTTTGAAATTCTTAAAATTAAAGATGGCAACAATTATTTGGCCGAAATTAAAGACCGGTGGTCGAGTAAAAACATGAATTCAACTATGCCGAGTGGATTGCGAAATCCTTATCTGCTGGCCGGACATTATGCTCACGAAGATGCCTCTTTTTTAAGAATGAAAAATATTACGCTGGGTTACGACTTGTCAGAGAGAATAATAAAAAACAATCATATCAACAAGTGCAGAGTATACGTAGATGTTCAGAATGTATTTACGGTAACAGATTTCTCAGGACTCGATCCTGAAGTAGAGGATAATAGTGCTCCTTATCCGCTACAACGCACTTTTTCAGTCGGATTGAATTTGTCATTTAATTAACCACAACAAAACAGGATAGCAATCATGAAATACAAAATCTTATTTATTCTTTTCACTTTAGGAATAGCATTTTCGGCTTGCGAAGGCGATTTGGAACCGCAAATATACGATAGGATCTCCCCCAGTAATTTTTATAGAACTGTGAACGACTTGGAGGTTGCCACCACGCCAATTTACTGGGAACTTAAAAATAATGGTTGGGGACCCTATATGGTTTCCGACGGAAGCAGGTTTATAATGAATCAAGTTGCTACCGAAGAATGGACCTGTAAATGGAGTTGGGATGCCTTCCAGAATCTGAATTGGATTATCGGAGAAAAAATGGCTTACGGGTTTTATGAAATGATATTGCCTGCCGTAACAAAAGCCACCTATGTTATCGAGCGAATTAAAGAATGCCCGGTTGAGGAGGAAATCAAAGCAAAGTATATTGCGGAACTACGTTGTCTGAGAGCTTATTTTGCAGCCGATTTATACATGCTTTACGGTCCGTTGCCCATTATTGTTACAAAAAAGGAAGCTCTCTACCCCTCGTCCGATTATAAACCCGCTCGTCCGACTTCCGAATCGATTGTGAGTTTCATTGAAAAAGAATTACGAGAATGTGCGGATGCACTTCCGGCGGTTCAGCCGGAATGGGGACGGTGTACGCGTGGTGCGGCATTGGCGAAGCTGCTCAAGGTTTACATGTACGAGAGAAAATGGGATAAAGCCGTCGAACTGACTGCTGAAATAATGACGCTTGGTTATGAATTGCAAAATAGTTACGCCGACATTTTTTCGGTGAATAACGAGCGTAATAAAGAAATAATTTTTGCCGTTCCGTGTGAACCTAAAGACCAATTTGGTTTGCTCTGGTTTTCCAATGCTTTACCTCCTGATTTTAAATCGAAAGTCGGAGTGAATTATACGGCATGGAACGGCTGGAGGGTACCGTGGACGTTCTACGACAGCTTTGAGAATGGAGATAAACGTAAAAATCTTATTTTGGAAACGTACCAGAATAAGAACGGTCAAACGGTGAATCTGAGAGCCATCGGAGATGTAGGAGGATTGGCAATGAAATATGGCGAAGACACTCAGAATCCCGGACAGTGGGCAGGGAATGATTATATTCAGTTTCGGTATGCCGATATTTTACTTTGTAGGGCCGAAGCGCTGAATGAAGTTAGTGCAGCTCCGACTCAGGAAATGATAGACCTCCTGAACCAGGTTCGTCGCAGAGCTTTTGATAATTATAATACTTCAAATCATTTTTTATCATTAAGTCAATTTCCAACAAAAGAAGCGTTGAGAAACAGAATTCTTAAAGAAAGAAGTTGGGAACTTTGGTGTGAAGGAGTAAGGCGCGAGGATTTAATACGACATGACCAATACCTGGAGGTTGCCCGACAGGCCGGAGCTTCCTTTGTTAGCGATAAAAACCTTCTTTATCCTATACCTACCTGGGCAATTATTGAAAATCCGAATTTGAGAAATAATCCCGGATATGATGAATAATGCCGCTAATCTCTTCAATACGCTTGAAACGTATTCTCAGATTTAGATACCCTTTTTTGTATAACTTTTATTTACTAACGAACATGAAACATACAATGAAAAAAACAGTAATCGGAATTTTCTTTCTCGTTTTCTTAATGTCGATGAAGGCGGAAGAACGGATCATTTTCTCCGAGAATTTTGAAGAATCGACGGTCGGCACCGACTTAGTAGGAAAAATGCAAGTCAAAAACTTTAACTCAGAAGGTGGGGCGAATTGGACCTATGATTTAGCCACAGGTGCTCAGGCTTTATCCGGAGCTAAATCTGCTCATTTGAATATATTAAATGCGGGAAATCAATGGTGGGGACTACAATTTAAAGTCGAAGATGCGGCATCGACTACAGTAGGTAAAAGTTTAAAGTATAAAACTACCTTTAAAATCAAATCCTCAACAGCCGACAATTTCTTTCAGTTTTATATTCAGGGTATGAGTGGGTTTGTGCAAGAAGTTCCGATCCCTGCAGGAAATGTTATTCAGGAGATTACCATCGAATCAATTCCGATGGACAATACGGGAATGGCCAATTTTATGTGGGCATTCGGTAGTCATGCCAATGTGGGTGATATTTGGATTGATGATATCGTGATCTCCGAAATATATGAACCCATAAACTATTCGGAGAATTTTAACAACGTTGTACCTACGGCTACAACTATCGGCGATATTACTTTAGCCAATTATGGTAATGGGGCATGGACGTTCGGGGTAGAGCCATTGGAATCGGATGCTTCGAATCAATGTGCCTGGATGAATATTACCGAAAACAGTACGGATTGGTGGACCTTGCAATTCAAGATCGACAAGTTTGCGGCTATTAAAGACAAACAATATATCATTAGTTTTAAAGCTAAGTCAACAGTTCCAAACTCGTTTTCGGTAAGAGTGGAGGGGGTAAGTTCGTATGTTGCCAATATTAATACTACGGGAGGCGACACCTTCGAGAGCTTTGTATTGGAAACTTCGCCAATGGATAAAAGCGGGCTTGCAAACTTTTTATGGGGATTTGGACGTCCGACTGTATATGATAAAATATGTATTGACGATTTAATGATTCAGGAGAAAAGCGTGACCACAAAAATCCCGGACTTCCCGGAGGGCTCTGACGTGAAACTTTATTTTTCGGAAAATCAGCTTCGGATTGTAAATGGTTTGTATTCAAATGTGTATGTGTATAGCCCCGCCGGCGTCCTTTTAGCTTGTTCGCAAACCGACAATCACGATGATAGTGTATCCATACCAGGTGGACAGAAGCTGTTGATCGTGAAAATAATAGATGCCGGAGGCCGTATAACAACTAAAAAGGTAATTGCTCAAAACTAATACTATATGTACAGGGTACTGTTGTTTTTGATATGGGGTGTTTGTACGATGCTCGTTCAAACAGTGCATGGTGAGAATATATATACTGCAAACAACCCGCTGATCCGTTACATGGGGCGTATCGACTTCGATCAGTCGGATCATGCGCTGCTATCCTGGTCGGGGAGTTCAATCATCGTTACATTCAGAGGGACGAAGATCGCTGCGGTAATGTCGGGGGCTAATTCTAAAGTTGCATTGTATGTTGATGGAGTTAAACAATCCGAACTTTACCAAATCAGATCGGGTAACGATACGGTTCGTATTGCAGATAACCTGACTGATAGTGAACATGAAGTAATCATCAGGAGGGCTTCTCTGGTCGATTTGCCGTTAATTACCTTCTATAGCATTGTGACTGATGGCGAGCTTTTGGAGCAGCCGAACAATGGGAAAATTAAGTTGGAGTATTTCGGCGACTCTGTTTCGGAAGGATATGCGGCCGCTACTCCTGATGGGATGGGCAGGGACGACCGGGCGTACGATGATAATACGTCTGCGTATACATGTCTTTTAGCAGAATTGCTGGATGCGGAGTATACCAACATAAGTATCGGCGGCCTTGCTGTTTGTGAAGGCGCCGGCTCTGTGAAGCTCGGTATGGAGAAACGTTTTGATAAATTATACCCGTTTAATTCCAATAAGCTGTGGGATTTTACAAAATATAAACCCGATCTGTGCATCATGGCATTAGGTGTGAACGAATATTATATCTCAGGCGGAATTTCCTGGGACGAATGGCGCTCGAGATATAAACAGATCGTGTTAAAACTCAGGGCCGAATATGGTGAAGATACTCCCTTCCTTTTTGCCGTAGCGCCAATGGTTTCATCACGTTCGGAACCGGTTTTGAATGTTAAAAAACTGGTGTCCGAATTAAAATCGCTGGGAATAAACGCATCGCATTACATTTATAGTTTCTTATCCTACAATGGGCATTTAATTGCTTCCGAGCATCAGCGTGCTGCAACCGAATTATATAAGTTTATTAATGAAAATAGACTTGTTTCAGGGTTGAAACCGGAAGTGGTACAACCGGAAAAGGCTGTTTATATCGACCGGAATAATCGGAAATTAATCATAAAAGGATCGGACCGGATGATCGATTCGCTAGATGTATACACCGTGAATGGGGTGGTGATTAAGTCCGCTAATGTTGGAAAATCAGATGTGGAAGTCGATATTTCTGATGTTCAGGCAGGTATATACTTCGCAAAAATAAATTACGGCAATAGATCCGAAACGTATAAACTAATCAGCACTTATTAATTCTTAAAATAATCGTCTTATGAAACAACTAATCACAATTTTAATGGCGTGCTCTATTTCGGTTTCACTTTTCCCGACAAATGGAGTTGTTTATTCGGAAAATTTTGAAAATGCAACCGTAACAGCTACCACCTTAGGCAATGGTGCTGCGATGAATTATGGTGGTGGCGCGGCATGGACTTTTGCGTTGGAAGAAAATTATCCCATCGCGGGTACTAAATCGGCCTATTTTAATATTACGAATCCCGGAACCGATTGGTGGACTCTCCAATATCGCATCGATTCAAAATTTGCAGTGAAAGAGGGGGTTCAATATAAAGTGTCGTTCAAAATTCAATCTTCGGTAGTAACCGAAATTAAATTCAAAGTGGAGGCTACCACCGACTTTACCCAAATATTAAACCTGAAAGGGGGATATACCATAGAAGAATATTCAATTATAACTTCTGCCATGGATAGAGACGGAGATAATTCTAACTTTATGTTTGCATTTGGAAGTCCGGCTGTGCCTGCAGAGATATGGATAGATGATATTGTAATTGAAGAGCTTGGAGCAACAGGATTAGATAAAAATACATTTGAAAATGTAAAAGTATGGTCGGAGGGAAATAAACTAATCATTGATTCTCCCGAATTATATACGTTCAATGTATTCAACACGGCAGGTCAGACTATTTTCTCCAACCCGCAAAGCATTTCAGGTAAAACAAGCCTGGATATTGTCCGGAACGATTTTGTGTTCGTGAAATTAACATCGGTTGAAGGATTTTCAAAAACCGTTAAAATACAAATGCATTGATGTGAATGAAAGATCATCGAATAAAGGATGGTCTTTTTTCTGATTCAGAATAACTTAAATGAAATATTCATGAAAACAACCGGTGGAGTCAAGCTTTCGCTAATTATCACTTTATTCCTGGCTTCTTTATCTGCAATAAATGCCAATGGTTATACAAACCCAATATCGAATTATGCTCCGGAGGATTATGCCAACCCTGGTGTGGTATATTATAACGGCTATTATTACGGGGTAAATACGGAAAATAACTGTTCACGAATCGTTGTCTATAAATCGGCCAGACTGGAAAACTTATATTTCAGTCCTAAGGTAACAGTTTGGACTGCACCCCCAGGTACCGATCATAGCGAAGCAATATGGGCTCCGTACTTACAATATATTCAAGGGAACTGGTACATATATTACACTGCCACCTGGGGTGGGGTACTCCAATACCACCGAATGTTTGCTTTACGGGCAAACACCCAGGATCCACAGGGAACATATACCGATTGTGGAAGCGTCTACGCTACCAATACCGATTTCTATGCTATCGACGGAAAGGTAATTGTTAAACCTACCGATGGTTCACTGTATTTTGTTTGGTCAGGTGCATCCAATCTGCCTTACCAGAATATTTATATTGCTCCGATGGATTCTCCGACACATATCAGCGGTCCGGCGGTAATGATAAGTGGTAGTATAGCCGCATGGGAAAACGAAGTTCGTGAAGCTCCTGCTTATATCTATAAAAACGGGAAAGCGGTTATTGCATATTCAACCGGGCAATTGCTGAATCCGGGCGCCGCAGGCTACAAAATGGGGACCCTGACCAATACGGATGGAAATTATTTGAATCCCGGATCTTGGACGAAAAGCAGCGGACCTGTTTTTCAATACTGGAGTGGAGCAGGAGGGAGCGTTTATGCTCCCGGAGCGTGTTGCTTTGTTAAATCTCCGGATGGAACGGAAGATTGGATGGTTTATCATGCAAAACACTTCAATGATTACAATTACAACCGCGAAATAAGAGCGCAAAAGTTCACCTGGGATGCTGATAATAATCCATTATTCGATCATCCGGTACCTTCCGGAGTTGTATTGGCAGTACCGTCCGGTCAGGATCCGTTACCGCCGGAAATCGTGTCCGGAGGAACGTATAAGATTGTTGCCAGGCACAGCTCCAAAGCATTAACGGTACAATCATCGTCACTTTCAGCGGGGGCGGTAATTGAACAAAGGACCTATAATGGTGGCAATAATCAGAAATGGATAATAACGGATTTAGGAAATGGATATTATAAGATTATTGCAAAAAACAGCAATCTGGCTTTAAATGTTGCCAACTATTCATTGGATAATGGAGCTGGTGTTATTCAGCAAGTCTATACAGGATACGATGACGAGCAATGGAAAATATGCAATTTAGGTAACGGATATTATGTACTAACAGCTAAGCATAGCCAGAAATGTTTGGATGTCGTGAATGCTTCAACTTCCAACGGGGCACTCGTTAATCAATGGCCGTTTTTTGGAAATAATAATCAGGAATGGCAGTTAATGAACCTTGCCGAACCCTCTGTTTTAGGCGAAATTAGTGCCGGTCTTCAGTTGAAGGCTCTTGCAGGCATTAAAGTTTTTTCAACTCCCGCGGGTGATGAATTCGCAATAGAATTTGAAGGGAGTACAATGCCTGGAACTCTTGAAGTGTTCGACTTAACCGGTGCAACTTTGATAAGCAATGTGATAGCAGCTACCAATAATCAACTGAAAATAAACACCTCAGATTTGAAAAATGGTGTTTATGTACTTAGAATAAGCATGGATAATGGTATTTTTACCAAAAAAATCATCGTAAAAAAACAATAGAATTTAATCTTAAAAACTCATCTTTCTTTAATGATTAAGGAGAATAATCGTGAAACTACAAAGGACTATTCTTATTGATGTTAAAGTATTTATTAAAAAAAATATGAAGAAACTTTTTTTGGGGATGCTCGTGTTTTCGGGTCTTATGGTCTACTCATGCAACAATAAAATCAATGAACCTGTTATAGTCGATAAAGATACTGTCCCAACTATCCCCATCGATCCCAGTTATAATATTGACATCAACGACTTTTTGATGCGTGATCCGTTTGTCTTTGTTGACACAATCAGTAAAAAATACTATATTCATGGTAATGCCGCCAATAACAAAACCATTCATGTGTATGAAAGTAAGGATTTGAAGAAATGGAAGTTGCTGGGTAGTTCCTTTACGGCATTACCTGATTTTTGGGGTAAGCAGGATTTTTGGGCGCCTGATATGTTTGAATATCACGGGAAATATTACATGTCTGTAACCTTCAGCGCTCCGGGATATAAAAGGGGGTGCTCGCTGCTGGTTTCCGATTCTCCGGAAGGAACTTATCAGCCATTAATAAACGGACCGATTACGCCAAAGGAATGGACCTGCCTCGATGCAACGATTTTTATTGAAAATGATCAACCTTATTTAGTGTATTGCAGAGAGTGGCTTGAAGTTGTCGATGGCGAAATATACATCCAACAACTGAGTGCCGATTTAAAAAGTACTGTGGGTGATCCGGTGTTACTTTTCAAGGCATCTTCGGCGCCATGGGTCGGCAACATCTCTGCCTATGGAGTCACGGGCAAAGTCACCGATGCACCTTTTATACATAAGATTTCCGATAATCAATACATCATGCTGTGGTCGAGTTTTGCAAAGAAAAACGGTAAATACTCCATCGGGCTAGCAAGGTCCAATTCACTAATGGGCCCATGGACTCAAAACTCAGTGCCATTGAATGATGACGATGGCGGCCATGCAATGATATTTAAAAGCCTTGACGGTGCCACTAAAATTTCTTATCACTCGCCCAATACGCATCCGAGTTATGTCTCGATCTATGATTTAGATATATTTCAAGGGGAGATAACCATTGTAAAATAAAAAGTATGAATCGTAAAGTAATTGTATTTCAAGTAGTATTTGTGTTTCTTTCTTTTTTCTCTCTTAACGCGGCTAAGCAGTTGATCCACATTGAATGTTCCGATATAAGTTTGATTCTTAGACAAGAGGATAATTTGAAAATTTCCATTGTTTATTTTGGAAATAAATTCGAAGGTACGGATGCTTTGCTTACGAAAAGCTATCAACGTCGTCCCGATAATGAGGAAGAATTTAGTCCTGCTTTGTATCCTGCTTATGGTGGGCGTTATTATATGGAGCCGGTATTAAAAGTTTCGCTGCCGAACGGGGTTGAAACATGTGACTTCATTATTGATTCTATCGTTCAACCGCATGCCGGGTCGACTGGTATTAGCAGGACGGTGCTGATTTTAAAAGACAAAAAATATCCGCTCAAAGTGGATGTTGTTTTAGATGCCTATACGGCTGAAAATGTTATAACCCAGAAAATTAAGGTCAGAAACTATTTTGCAGCCCCTATTGTCTTAGAACGCTTTTACGCATCGTATATGCCTGTTTTTGCCGATCAGTATTTTTTAACCCAATTCAATGGTACGTGGGCCAATGAAATGCAATGCAATGAAATACTGTTGACGCAGGGCACTCGGGTCATTGAATCAAAGAAAGGTGTAAGGACAACTCAATCCGAGAATCCGTCTTTTATGCTATCTCTCGATACTGAGGCACAACCTGATCGCGGTGAAATTATTTTAGGTTCGTTGGCATGGTCGGGCAATTATAAAATTAATTTTGAGTTAGATGAATTTAATTCACTGAATATCCTGGCTGGTATTAATCCATATGCATCGAGCTATAAATTGGAATCAATGAAAAGCTTTACAACACCACAAATGATTTGGACATACAGCAATACCGGCTATGGCCGAGCGTCCAGAAATCTACACGACTGGGCCCGTAACTACGTGCTTCGAAATGGGAATCAGGTGGGTAAAGTCGTTTTAAATAGTTGGGAAGGCGCTTATTTCAGTTTCGATGAAAAAACCATTAAGAACATGATTGACAATGCTGCTGAAATGGGGGTTGAAACCTTTGTTTTGGACGATGGTTGGTTTGGGAACGATTATCCGAGAAACTCGGATCGTCAGGGCTTAGGCGATTGGCAGGTAAATAAGAAGAAACTACCAAAAGGTATTGATGATCTTGCCGCATATGCTGTTTCAAAAGGGCTGAAATTCGGTATCTGGATAGAGCCTGAGATGGTTAATCCACAGAGTAATCTTGCAAAGGAAAAACCCGAATGGATCGTAAAGAGTCCGGGCAGAGAGATCACTACTTTGAGAAACCAATGGGTGCTTGATTTAACAAATCCGGATGTTCAGGATTTTGTGTCCGGAGTTTTTAAAAACACAGTGTCGCTTTCTTCCGATATCTCCTACATAAAGTGGGATGCCAATCGTTATATCGAAAGTTTCGGATCATCCTACTTGCCGGAGGATAAACAAAGTCATTTTTGGATTGAATATGTGCACGGACTGTACTCTGTGTACGAGCGTATTGTGAAAGCCTTTCCGGACATTGAAATTCAATTATGCGCTTCCGGAGGCGGGAGGTTGGAATATGGAGCCTTGCCCTTCCATAATGAATTTTGGGCAAGTGACAATACGGATCCTTTTACGCGTATTTTTATTCAATATGCTACTAATATAATTTATCCCCCAAAAGCTACAGCATCGCATGTGTCGATTAGTCCCAATCATCAGACAGGCAATAGTTCTTCAATCAAATTTCGATTCGATGTAGCAATGATGGGACGTTTGGGTCTTGAATTACAACCGGAAGATTTAACGGAGAAGGAACTCGGGTTTTTGAAAACATCGATCAAAAAATACAAGGAACTCCGTCATATCACTCATTTAGGCGACTGGTTCCCGCTTAAAAGTCCATATGCGTCAGATAAATATACAGCAACACAATTTGTAACAAAAGATAAATCCGAAGCTTTATTTTTCTCTTATAGCTTGGATTACCATGGCAGGACCTGGATGCCGAATTTTGTCCTGCAAGGATTAGATCCGAACAAAACATATAAAGTGACTGAAATTAATGTTTTAGATAAATACTATTTCTGGGGCACTACAAAAACTTTCACCGGTGCTTATTTAATGAAAGTGGGTGTCAACTTAAATTTATTGTTGCGCGGAGAAAGTTGTGTGCTGCATTTGCAGGAACAACCTACTCCCGTGTTTTAATGGTGCAGAATGATGTTTAAGTAGGGGCTTACACAGATTAGAATACGACTTGCTCGTGTTCGGACGGGGACCGGTCGCATACAAATTCATTTTCCGATATAAACGGCGCACGCGCTTGGGATTGACCTCGTAGCCAATGCCACGAAGGTAATGTGTCATCCGGGGTACACCGTAGAACGGGGTAATCATGTACTGTTTGTCTATCTGCTTCATTAGTTTCTCATTATAAGAACCATCTTCACGGGGCGAATAGTAGAAGCTGCTACGGGGCACATCCAACAAATAGCACTGGCGTGAAACGCTTAAGGAGTGGGTCTTGTCGATTTTACTCATCAGTTCATTTTTGGCTATTTCCCCAATACTTTTTTTAAGAAATCAACCTCGAGCTGAAGCTGACCGACCTTCTTGAACAGGGCGTCCTTCTCCTTGTCATCCTCTGTCTTTGAGGCACCTCTCTCGAACACCTGATCAGCCTGAGATAAAAATTGAGTCTTCCAGGTCGAGATTTGACCCGGGTGAAGTTCATACTTCCGCGCGATCTCCTGGACTGTTTCTCTTTCTTGAAGGGCTTCTAAAACGATCTTTGTTTTAAAGCTGGCACTGTAAGTTTTCCTTTTCTTCATGACAACAAAATTAATATTATTTTTAATGATATTTGTTGTCTAAGATTAGGGGGTAATTATAGAACAAGCATTAGCCCCTTATTTAAACAAAGAAAACATCTTAAACTTAAATATTGAAAACGAAGAAACCCGACCACAAAATGATATAGTTTTGAAAGTTTCAAAAAAAGGAGCGAAAGTGGTTGAGATAAATGGGGAAAAGGTTGATTCGAAAAACTCGCCAGAAAAGAGTGTTTCTACAATTCGACCAACAAATACTTTCCAACCGACTATTGAGAAAATACGGGAGTACTTTCTGGCGCAAAACAGCAACGAGGTTGAAGCACAGAAATTCTTCAATTACTTCCAGAGCAATGGATGGAAAGTTGGTGGCAAAGCACCTATGAAAGACTGGCAGGCAGCTGCCGGTAATTGGATATTGAACATACCGCAATTTTCGCCGCAGCCTCAAATCGCCGTACAAAAGCAACCGATTCCCGGGAATCTAAATGTGACCACAGGAAAAAACTACTCTGAACCGCTTTAAAATATGAACAACAACCTGTCCATAATGCAGACCAGAGGTAAAGAAATCTTTGGTGATCACTTTTGTATTTATCCTGAAGATCATGAACTAGTACAAAAATTATTGACGTGGTTCTTACAAGATGAACAGCAAGCAAAACAATTCAATATGAATCTTCACAAAGGCATATTATTGACCGGTCCGATTGGTTGCGGCAAAACCAGCCTTATGTCGCTTATGCGTTTACTTGTACCACAACCGCAACGCTTTGGAATCAATTCATGTCGTGAAATAACTTTCGATTTTATCAAAGATGGGTATGAAGTTATACAACGGTATAGTATCAACGCTTACTCCAATACTATAAATACTTCACGTCCCAATACTTTATGTTTCGATGATCTTGGAGCAGAAAGTACTTTTAAGTATTACGGCAATCAGTGTAATGTTATGGGTGAAATTTTGCTCTCTCGGTATGACCATTTTATCAGCAACCATATGCTAACCCATGCCACCACCAATCTTTCAGCTTCAGAACTTGAAGATTATTATGGAAACCGTGTTCGTTCGAGAATGAGAGAAATGTTTAACCTTATTGCATTTGATGGTGGAGCGAAGGATAAGAGGAGGTGAGAATGGAATTTGAATAAACCATTTTTTAAAAAGCCAGACAATTGAATGCATTTCATTGCCTGGCTTTTGAATTATCATACTGACTTTTTCAATATTATTTGTGTCCCATTTCCAAACTTTTCAGTTTAAAAATCATATTATCGCTTACTTTATGATTAATATTTAGAGATGGTATTGAGTCTCATTTAGATAATGACTAATATTGCAACAAAAATAATAATTGAAAGATGGAAAAAGCACAAACTGAAATCAAGGAAGAACTAACTTTACAAAATGTCCCTAAGGCAGTCAATTATTTAATTAATGAAATTGCTGAAATGCGTGTAATGTTAGAGCACATTGAAAAGCAATTAGGATTAGGTGTTGATAAGCATCGTCCAATAGGCATTACAGATGCCTGTAGAATTTTAGATCAGACTGAAAGAGCTGTAAGTAAATTGGTTCGTTCAAGATCTATCCCGCATTATGTTCAAGACAAAAAACTGTACTTTTTTGAAGATGAATTAGTCAGATGGGTAGAGTCTTCCCGTGTAAAAACTTTTGCTGAAGAATATAATTTAAGGAGGAGGTAATAAACTATGAAATTAACCAGAAAAGAATTATATGATTTGGTTTGGAGTGAACCAATGACTACGGTATGTAAACATTTTGGGATATCAGATAATGGACTTAGGAAACATTGTAAATCAATGAATATTCCAACACCTCCTTTGGGATATTGGGCGAAATTGCAAAGCCAAAAAGAAGTAGAAATAATACCTCTGCCAAGTGAATACGAAGGGAAAAAGCAATCTGTCGATTTGAAAGAAGTTGACCCCAATGATGTGATTGTGGATCTTGTACCTCCGGTAAATAAACAAGGAGACCTTGAGAAATTATTACTGTCTGAAAATCCCGATTGGTATAGAGTTCAAGAAGTTTTATATGCAAAGGATGCCCTTATTATTGATACGAAAGAGAAACTCAGAGGTACCTTTGAGACGGCAAAAAATAATGATTATCTGAAAAGGAACCCGTACAAAAGTAAAATTAAAGAAACTTTAGATGTGTATGTTGCCAATGTGTCGGTTGACCGTGCATTGTCAATATTTTCCACCATTATAAAGGCGATGAATAATCGGGGACACAGCCTCAGAATTGATTCGGATAAAACATTTTTTGTGGTAAACGAGGAAGAATTTCGTGTAAATATCACTGAGAGAAAAAAACAAAATCCAAACAGCAGTAATCCAAGAGATAATTATAACAATATATTTAGTGGCGAACTGCATTTCAATATTTTCTATCATTATGGATATTGGGAAAAAAGTACATCCTATAAAGATACCTCATATACAAAACTGGAAGATAAGATAGTTGCAATCATTGCTTATTGCGAAATTAAGTCGGAAGAAATCAAGGAAAAACGCATCGAAGATGAAAAGGAACGTATTAAACGAGAGGAAGAAGAACGAAAACGTGAAGAATTCAAAGCGAAGCAGAAAGCTGAATTGAAAGAATTTCAGAATTTATTTACAATGGCTGAACGTTTACATAAGGCAAATATTTTGAGAAATTATATTTACACTTATGAGGAATATCTTCAAAAGATGGAAATTACAGATGAGGAGATGTTACAAAAAATAGAATGGGCAAAAGAAAAAGCAGACTGGCTTGATCCTTTTATTTCAAAATCTGATAAATACCTGGATCATTATGATAAAGATGAGATTATTCAACCAGATTGCCCCAAACAAAATTCATGGGCACACCAAAGTTATTATGAAAAATCGAGTGGATATAATTTCTGGGCACAACCGTGGTGGAAAAAGAAAAGGTAATGAAATAGTTTGTTTTATAGATTCATCGTATATTAATACTATATAATGAAGGATAATTATGAACTTGTGTTAGTGTGTAATGTGAATAAGTACATAAATTATTTGTTTTAATAGAATCTTAAATCTATTTTTGTAGTTCAATTTAAAGACTCATTGTATATTATGAATATAGATCAGGGAAATAAATTAAACCAACTCCTACAAAATTGGCATCCGGGAACACTTTTATTTTCTTCCTGGTTGAATGAAAATGGATATTCTGTCCAGTTAATGCAACAATATCGTAAATCAGGTTGGTTTTCATTGCTATCGAAAGGGGTTTTGTACAGAACCGGCGATAAGTTTTCAGCTTATGCTGCATTGTCAGGGTTAAGAACTCAATTGAATAAAAGCTTTTATGTTGGTGCTCATTCTGCCTTAGAGCTATTTGGATTCAATCATTATGTTCCTATGGGGAAACCCCTTTTAATGGTTGGACATTCAAAAGAAGACAAAGTCCCCAAGTGGATGGCGGAAACAGATTTTGAATTTGAAATAAAATTCTTTATAACTGAAACGTTTTCTGATCCTCAGTTGATAGTAATAAATAAAGATGGTTTTGAGTTGCTGGCTTCTGTCCCAGAACAAGCTTTTCTTGAATGCTTGCTATTGACTCCTAATCAATATAATTATATGGATCTCTTTTATATCATGGAACAACTTACTGCGTTAAGACCGGAAGTGATTCAGTTTTTATTAGAGAATACAGATAACTTCAAGATAAAACGATTATTTCTTTATATGGCAGAGAAAGCCAGCCATGCATGGTTTGGCAAGTTAGATAGAAGTAAAATACAGTTAGGTGTTGGAAAACGACAGTTGACAGATAAAGGCGTTTACGTACCAGAATATATGATAACTATCCCTAAAGAGTTGTTTGAATATGAATGAGACTTATAAAAAGCAGGTGGCGTTATTAATCCGGATTATGCCATTGGTTTATAAAATCAAAGATTTTGCAGTACATGGTGGTACGGCTATCAATTTGTTTGTAAAGGACATGCCCCGATATTCTGTGATATTGATTTGACTTATCTTCCAATTAGAAACAGAGAGGAGAGTATAAAAGAAATCAATAATCATCTGAATTCATTAAAACAGCAAATTGAAAAGGCTATTCCCGGAATTCGTGTTATTCCAAAACCATCTGTATTGAAATTACAATGTACTTTTGGCGGAGCAACTGTGAAAATTGAGGTTAATGGTATTAAACGTGGTATCATTGGTGAAGTCGAAGAAAAGGAACTTTGCGAGAAGGCTCAGAAAGAATTTAAAATGAGTTGTGTAGCCAGGGTAGTTCCTTTCTCGTTGCTATATGGTGGTAAGATTGCAGCGGCTTTAGGCCGTCAGCACCCACGTGATCTTTTTGATTATAAATACATGGTTGTTGATTCTTTTGATGACGTAAAGAATGGTTTGATGTTTTATTTGTTAGGAAGCGATAAACCTCTTCTTGAGTCTTTGCAACCTAATCCTGTTGATCAGCAACAAGCTCTTGAAAATCAATTTAAGGGAATGTCGGATGTGCCATTCGAATATACAGATTTCGAAACAACTCGAAAGAATTTAATAGAAAACGTCAATCAAAATCTCAGCGATACTGATAAGGAATTTCTGCTCTCTTTCGAAAGTGGAAGTCCTGAATGGATTAAATGTTGTGCCGGTGATTTAAGCGGTTATCCTTCTATACAATGGAAGTTGAAAAACATCCAGACTTTGAAGAATATAAATTCTTCTAAGTTTAATGAAGGAGTTGAGAAACTGAGGAAATTTCTTTTTGAGAATGACGGAGATATAAATCAGATTGATAAATAAATTCTAAAGGTGTTGTCAATAGAATTGCAATTATACGGAAATGAGTTACTATGTTATAGATGTTGAATCGGATGGACCAATTTTAGGAGTGAACTCATTGGTGCTGTTCGGTTGGATAATGAACTGCAAACAACTTTTTATGGGCAAACACGTCCAGTTAGTGAATCTTATAACGAAGAAACACTTGCCATCAGTGGTTTTTCAAGAGAAGAACATGAGTCTTTTGAAGATCCGAAAATTGTTTTCGAGCAATTTTCGTTATGGCTCTCTGAAACAAATACTAACGGGAAACCTGTTTTGATCTCAGATAATAATGGATATGATGCTTCATGGATTAATTGGTATTTTCATACATTTTGTGGGAGTAATCCTTTTGGTTACAGTTCCCGTCGTATAGGTGATTTATGGTCAGGCTTTAAGAATGATATGCGTACATCCTGGAAACACATGAGGACTACAACTTTTATTGATAAAGATGGCAGGGAACAAAAAGGTTTTAGCCATACACATAATCCAGTAGAAGATGCATTGGGAAATGCTCATGCGCTTCTCTATATGATTAATGAAGGGCTTAAATTGAAATTGTAATCAAACTATGAATGAGTTGTGTGAAGATTATTTTAAATGATAATAACCTACAATTTAAAGCAATTCATTCATTGGGTTTCTAAATTGTAAGCCCCCGATAAACTACACGTTTTGGTATTAAATAATTATCAAGACCTTTGCTGGCAAAGTTAATATTATGATTCCAACCAGCAAAGAAGAATTTAAGGCGATATTAGATCGTCAGCAGCAAAG
>Ga0209958_1000310_pt1 | contig 116243 bp, 88 predicted proteins | sample ThiBio_inoc_plan_FD_183942 | JGI IMG/M metagenome (GOLD analysis project Ga0209958, IMG submission 183942) | Wastewater bioreactor microbial communities from Cape Town, South Africa - Thiocy_inoc_plan (SPAdes) | ecosystem: Engineered > Bioremediation > Thiocyanate > Unclassified | place: South...
CATTCCCGCAATAGCAAGACAAAAAAAATTTACCGACGCTTTCGGGCCTCTCACACCGCATGTGTGTTTCTCGAAAGCGGGTGCAAAAGTAGATACTTTTTTTTTCTTATCCAAACGTTTTGAGAAAAAAATGTGCTATAAAACATAAATTTTTCTCAAAACGTTGATAATCAACCGCATCTATTTGTTATAATTATTTAAAATCTTCCCACTTCGTGTCAAGCATATTGCCGGTCTTCTGAAAAGTAAGGTGCATTCCAAAACAGGCACGAAGAGTTTGAGGGGTATGCGACGGTCCCGAGAGGGCTAAATATTCGCGTAACATAGGACGATAAATAGGATCGACACAGTTTTCGATGATGGTTTCGGCACGATCGATCGGACATTTTCCGCGCAAATCGGCAACTCCATGCTCGGTGATGATCACATTTACCGAGTGTTCGTTCTGGTCGACGTGCGAAACCATGGGCACGATTGCCGAGATTTTTCCTCCTTTTGCCGTCGAAGGGGTAGTAAATATGGATATATAAGCGCTCCGGGTAAAGTCGGCCGAGCCACCGATACCGTTCATCATCTTGGCTCCCATTACGTGAGTACTGTTCACATTCCCGAAAATATCGGCTTCCAAGGCGGTATTAATGGTAATCAGGCCCAGGCGGCGTGCCAATTCGGGGCTGTTCGACATCTCCTGCGGACGAAGCACCAGTTTATCGCGGAAGAATTCAAGATTTTCGTAAATCGACTGCAGCACCGGTGTAGTAATCGTAAGCGAGCATCCGCTTGCGAACGTCACCTTTCCCTGGCGAATCAATTCGATCACCGAATCCTGAATCACCTCGGTATACATTTTAAAGTTCGGAATATCGGGATTGGTACCCAGCGAAGCCATCACCGCGTTGGCAATATTGCCTACGCCCGACTGAATAGGAAGGAACTCCTGCGGAATACGTCCGGCCTTCAACTCACCCGCCAGAAAGTTGGCCACGTTCTGACCAATTTTATCGGTCACTTCGTCGGTAGGGGCAAAACCTCCTACTTCGTCGTCGAGGAAAGTCTCCACAACACAGGCAATTTTCGAAGGATCGACCTTCAATACCGGCGATCCCATGCGATCGGCAGGATGCATTAACGTCAGAGGCAAGCGATGAGGAGGATCCAGGGGTTCGAAAATATCGTGAAGTCCGCGCAGCTCTTTCGGATGCTTCCGGTTAAGCTCTATAATAATAATGTCGGCCAGGCGGGCAATGGTAGGCGAAATACCCACACCGGTAGTTAGTACGATCTCGCCGTCGTCGGTCAAATCGCAAGCTTCGATAACGGCAACACGCGGTTTGGGCATAAAGCCAAAACGAAGATGCGGAGCTATCGACGATAAGTGCATATCGAAATAGGGAGCATGATCAGTGTTCAATGCATCGCGCAAATCGCGGTTCGACTGATAGGGAGTGCGGAAAAGCACTGCGTTGGCACGTGCCAGCGCACCGTCGAGCGAATCGCCTGTCGATGCTCCGGTATAGATCCCGATCTTAAACTCTTTACCCTGCGCATGCAACTCTTCGGCCCGTTTGGCTATCGCGGTCGGCACCGACTTAGGCGAACCGGCCGGCGTAAAACCGCTAAATCCCACTGCATCGCCATTGTTCACTAAGCTTGCTGCTTCTTCAGCTGTTACAAATTTGTACCTTGACATATCTTATTAAATAAAATTTGCAAAATTAAATATCTATACTGCAGCCATTTAACCTTGCGTGGTTAGTGTTTTAAATTTAAGCGCAAAATTACATCTAATTTTTGGAAAAACCTCAGGATTACAGAAAAATTTCTTTAATAGAAGTATCTCACGAGTCAGGAGCCCGGAATCGCGATAAGGGCGCTTTCAAAATACCCGTGTCCCGATTCTTGGTGCTTTCCAAAAAAATGATGATATTTGCATTCAAACAAATATTTTATACAAATTATGAATACTATCCAACAACTTGCACCGCAATTGCTGTGGAAACATTTTTACAGCCTGACGCAGATTCCTCGTCCATCGGGAAAAATAGAACCGATTGCTACTTTTCTGGCCGACTTCGGTAAATCGCTGGGGCTGGAAACGCTTCGCGACGAAGCTGGCAATGTGCTGGTTCGTAAGCCGGCTACTCCGGGAATGGAGAACCGCAAACCGGTAGTGTTGCAGGCGCATATGGACATGGTGCCCCAGAAAAATTCGGGTGTTGCCCACGATTTCGAAAACGATCCGATCGATGCCTATATCGACGGCGAGTGGGTTACCGCACGCGATACGACCCTCGGGGCCGACAACGGTATCGGGGTAGCGGCTGCCATGGCGGTTCTCGAATCGACCGATATAGCTCATCCGGCCATCGAAATGTTTATTACCGTCGATGAAGAAACCGGTATGCACGGCGCGTTCGGGCTACAACCCGGTTTTCTTCAGGCCGAAATCCTTATTAATATGGACTCGGAGGACGAAGGTGAATTATACGTAGGTTGCGCGGGTGGTATCGATGCCAATGTATCGTTTGCCTATTCGGAAGTGCCGGTACCCGAAGGCGACGTGGCTCTCAAAGTTACGCTTAAAGGACTGAAAGGAGGACACTCGGGGGTCGATATTCATCTGCAGCGTGCCAATGCCAATAAATTAATGTTCCGTTTTCTGAAAGAAGCGGTTGCCGGTTACGAAGCCCGCCTGGCCGCTATCGACGGGGGCAGCCTGCGTAATGCGATTCCACGTGAAGCTGTTGCTGTCATTACTGTGCCCGAAGAGGGTGTTCGGGATGTACTCGATTTAGTCGATGAGTACGCTGCTTTATTCGTTGAAGAGTATGCCGGTGTGGAAGACGGGATTTCGTTGACCGCCGAAACCACCGGACTTCCTTCCGGATTGCTTCCCGAAGAAATTCAGGACGACCTTATCAACGGGGTTACAGCCTGTCCGAACGGTGTATTCCGGGTAATCCCCGAACTGCCTTCGGTGGTGGAAACGTCGAATAACCTGGCTATCGTGAAATCGAACGGCACATCGGTGGAATGCAAGTGCCTCATCAGGAGCTCGGTGGAATCGCGCAAAGATGAATTGGCGTCGATGGTTGCCAGTGCATTCGCACTCGCCGGAGCAAAGGTCGAATTCAGTGGTGCTTATCCGGGCTGGAAACCCAACCTGCAATCGCCCATTCTGAAGGAAATGACCAAAGTATACGAAGAGAATTACGGTAAAACACCGAAGGTGATGATCATCCACGCCGGACTCGAATGTGGAATTCTGGGAATGAACTATCCGAAAATGGATATGATTTCGTTTGGACCTACCATCCGTTACCCACACTCGCCCGACGAAAAAGTGAATATCGCTACAGTGGAAAAATTCTGGGATTATTTGGTAAAAACACTGGCCAATATTCCTGTAAAATACTAATCAATTGAAAAAGTGCAGGCTCGACTTGCACTTTTTCTTATTTACAACTCGCTTTACGGCTATAATATGAACAAATTTTTAGTAACCGCCGCCATTTCGGTATGCGCGGCATTTGCGTGGGCAGCTCCGGCCGACACCGCAGCAGTCGACACCTTTCGCTTTACCATCACCAAATCGAACCCCATTACGCCTGTCAGGAATCAGGCAAATACCGGCACTTGCTGGAGCTTCTCGGGCCTTGCCTTTTTCGAATCGGAAATGATCCGGTTCGGCAAACCCGAAACCGATTTATCGGAAATGTTCGTCGTACATCATTCGTACAACGACAAAGCCGATAAGTTCGTACGTACCAATGGTATGATTAATTTTGCGCAGGGAGGTTCGTTTCACGATGTAATGTACGTACTTAAAAACTACGGTATCGTACCTGAAACCGTAAAGCCGGGGTTGAACTACGGCGAAGAGCGCCACAACCACAGCGAGCTCGAACGGGTTGCCCGCTCTTTTGTCGATGTGATTATCCAAAACCCCAACCGAAAACTTTCTACCGCCTGGAAAAAAGCTTTCCATGGTATTACGGACGCTTATCTGGGCGAACTTCCCCGGGAATTTACCTACGAAGGTAAACAATACAGCCCGAAAAGTTATATGCAGACCACCGGATTGAACATGGACGATTATGTTTCGCTTACTTCGTTTACCCACCATCCGTTCTACAGCTCGTTTGCCATCGAAATACCCGACAACTGGCGCTGGGGCGAATCGTATAATATCCCGCTCGACGACTTTGCACGGGTATTCGACTACGCTATCCGGAAAGGGTTTACCATCGCCTGGGGATCGGACGTGAGTGAAAAAGGATTCAGCCGCAACGGGGTTGCCATTAATCCCGTTGTGAAGAAAGAAGATTTGCCGGGAAGCGACCAGGCCAAGTGGCTGGGGTTAACGCAGAAGGAAATCGAAGAAAAGATTTACAAATCGGAAGGTCCGCGTCCCGAAATTAAGGTGACTCAGGAAATACGCCAGCAGGGTTTCGATAATTACCAGACCACCGACGACCATGGCATGCAGATCTACGGAACTGCTACCGACCAGAACGGCACGAAGTACTACCTGGTAAAAAACTCGTGGGGTACCGAGAGCAAATACAAAGGAACCTGGTATGCCAGCGAATCGTTTGTACTGCATAAGACCATTAATATTATTGTACATCGTGATGCCGTACCCAACGATATTCTTAAAAAATTAAAACTGTAAAATGCAAGGAAAACAACGTTCCGGAGATTCGTCTCAACCTAAAAAAAAGCGCTGGACCCCTACGAGCGGTAATATAACTCGTATCAAGGTAAAAGAACCGGCCGGATTAATGACCTTTTTGCTCGATAAGATGGGTGGAATGAAACGAAATTCGGTAAAAACCATGCTTTCGCACCGGCAGATTATGGTGAATGGCGCTGTTACCACCTTTTATGCCACTGAGCTGAAAACGGGCGATGTGGTGGAAATAAGCAGCGCACGCGGGAATATTGAATTATCGCATCCTAAACTGAAAATGCTGTACGAAGACGATGCCATCATCGTAGTGGAAAAAAAGGAAGGTTTGCTCACCGTGCTTACCGGGGTCAAGGAAGAAACCACCGCCTTTTCGATTCTGAAAACCTATGTGCAGCAAAGCAGCAAACGCAACCGGGTGTACGTGGTTCACCGCCTCGACCGCGAAACATCAGGTATTCTGATGTTTGCTAAAAGCAAGGACATCCAGCTACGGCTCCAGGAAAACTGGCATACTGCCGTCACAGGACGAACGTATGTAGCTGTGGTGGATGGCGCTGTTGCAAAAGAAAGCGATACAATAGTAAGTTGGTTGAGCGAACACGAAAAATCGTTGAAAGTACGGTCGAGCGCCACCGACGATGGAGGACAGCAAGCCATTACCCACTACAAGCGCATCAAAAACAACGAGCATTATTCCCTCCTGGAACTGAATCTTGAAACCGGGCGGAAAAATCAGATCCGGGTTCATATGCACAGCATCGGGCATCCGATTGCGGGCGATAAGAAATACGGAAGCGCCACGAATCCATTGGGACGCGTGGCGCTACATGCCCGTTTACTGGAATTTTACCATCCGGTAACCGAAAAACTGATCCGTTTCGAGACTCCCGTGCCGAGGAAGTTTTTAAGCTTGTTTCATTAAGCCTCAAACTCCATCAGGTAGGCTTTGATAAATGCATCGATATCACCGTCCATTACCGCATTCACATTGGATGTCTGGTAATTGGTACGGTGATCTTTTACCCGGCGGTCGTCGAATACATAGCTGCGGATCTGCGACCCCCACTCTATCTTCCGTTTACCGGCTTCCACCTGGGCCGTGGCAGCTCTCCGCTTTTCGAGCTCCAGTTCGTACAATTGCGATTTCAGCAAACGCAACGCATTATCCTTATTTCCAAACTGCGACCGGCTTTCGGTGTTTTCGATGATGATTTCGTCTTTTTCGCCCGTCACCGGATTGATAAACTTATAGTACAAGCGAACGCCGGTTTCCACTTTATTCACGTTCTGTCCGCCTGCACCACCCGAGCGGAACGTATCCCAACTCAGATTGCCGGGGTTAATTTCAATCTCGATGGTATCGTCGACCAAAGGCACCACAAACACCGAGCTGAACGAAGTCATGCGTTTACCCTGAGCATTATACGGCGAAACCCGCACCAGCCGGTGCACCCCGTTTTCCGATTTCAGATAACCATAGGCCATTTCACCTTCAAATTGCATTGTCACGGTTTTAATCCCCGCTTCATCGCCATCCTGCAGGTTGGTAATTTCACACTTATAACCCTGACGTTCGCCCCAACGCTGATACATGCGGAACAGCATCTCGGCCCAGTCCTGCGCCTCGGTACCACCGGCACCCGCCACAATTTTCACCACAGCACCCAGCTTGTCCTCCTCTTTCGAAAGCATATTTTTCATTTCCAGGTTCTCGATCAACTCAACAGCATATTTATATGCCGTGTCGACCTCCTCCTCGGTCACTGCCTCTTCGCGGTAAAAGTCGTAAGCCAGCTGAAGCTCGTCGGCGGCAGCCTTCACTTCATGATAGCCATCGACCCATTTGCGCAGGTCTTTCACCTTTTTCATCTGAGCCTCTGCCGCCTTGGCATCGTCCCAGAATCCCGGAGCCTGCGTCCGGATTTCCTCTTCTTCAATCTGAATTAACTTGGTATCGACGTCAAAGATACCTCCTCAGCGCGTCCTCGCGCTCCAACACATCTTTAAGTTGGTCTGCTGTAATCATTCTTTTTTATTGTTTTAAATTGATAATACATTCGTTACATAAACAGCCTCAGCAACACAGGAGGCAAAAACACCATCAGAAATCCGACGGTAAATCCCGCCAGCGTTTGACCGGGCGTGTGCGCTTTCAACTCAATACGCGATAAGGCGGTAAGCGCCGATAGTACCAGCATTGCGACGAGCAGGCCCAAAGGATTAATACCCAGGAAATAGGAGTATCCGAATATTCCACCGGTAAGTCCGCCGATTCCCGAAAGATGAGCGCTGATCTTCCAACGCCGGTTGATGAGCAATATGGCTATAAGCGATAGGGTGGAACCCACCCCCATGCCCACCAGGAAAAGCGGCATCTTCAGAATCCTCCACATGAATAAGGTCCAGAAAAAATACGCCACCAGCGAAAACAGATAAGGCATCGTACGCTGTTCCTTTTTCGATATGTACAAATCCTTGATTTGTCCGTTACGCAGCATCATTAAAATCGGAATTGCCGGCATCAATGCCGTAAACAGGAAGGTGCCACTCACCGCAAACCACTTCCAGATAGAATTGAAATACATTCCCAGCGGACTCATCACCAACAGGATGATACCGAAAGTAGGCATCAGCAGGGGCTGCAGAACAAACGAAACGACCTTGTGAAACTTCAGCATAATTATAATTCTTTACGTAAGCGGGCAACCGGTATATTGAGCTGTTCGCGGTATTTGGCAACCGTGCGCCGCGCAATCGGATAGCCTTTGGTTTTCAACACATCAGCCAATGCATCGTCGTTCAGGGGCTTGCGTTTATCTTCATTCTCCACACAGTCCTGAAGTATTTTTTTGATCTCCCGGGTCGAAACTTCTTCGCCCGAATCGTTGATCATCGATTCGGAAAAGAAGTATTTCACCGGATATACGCCAAACTCGGTCTGGATATATTTACTATTGCTCACCCGCGAAATGGTAGAGATATCGTACCCCGTAATATCGGCTATATCTTTCAGGATCATGGGCTTCATATACACATCGTCGCCTTCGGTAAAAAACTCGCGCTGGTAGTTCACAATCGCCTGCATGGTGGTGAGCAGGGTTTGATGCCGTTGCTTAATAGCATCGATAAACCAACGGGCCGAATCGATTTTCTGCTTGGCAAAAACCACCGCATCCTTCAGTGCGGCATTCTTTTCCCCTTTCTGATCGGTATAGGTCTGAAAAAGCTCGTTATAGGTCGTACTGACCCGAAGTTCGGGGATATTACTATCGTTGAGATGAACCCGAAGTTTCCCCTCATCGTTTTCGAGGATGAAATCGGGCACTACCACCGACATCGATTTCTCGAGCAGATTGCCGCCCCAGGCATTACCCGGCTTGGGATTCAGATGGGCGATTTCGGTAATGGCGTCGCGCAGATCATCCTCCGTAATATCGAGGTATTTAATAATTTTATCGTAGTGCTTTTTCGAAAATTCCTCGAAATACTTTTCGATAATCTGCAGTGCAACATCCACTTCCCGGCGATAGGTTTTACGCTCGAGCTGCAGCTTGAGACATTCCTGAAGCGTGGTTGCACCTACCCCGGCCGGATCGAACTCCTGCACCATCGCGATGATCTCTTCCACTTCCTCTTCGTCGGTCTGAACGCCTGCCTGGAACACAATATCGTCCACCATCGATTCCACCGGCCGGCGAAGATAGCCCTCGTCGTCGATATTCCCAATTACATATTCGGCCACAATCCGCTGGTGATCGCTTATCGATTGCAATCCCAGCTGCTCGATCAGATGCTCGTGAAACGTTTTGCCGATCGAAAAGGGGATATCCTCCCGCTTGTCGTCCTTCGAACTATTGTTCACCTGAAGCCTGTAATCCGGAATATCGTCGTCCATCATATATTCCTCCAGGTCCATATCGTCGTTATTGCCCCCGTCGTCGTTCAGGTCGTCGTCCGTGTAGGCATCCTCCTCGTTCAGTTCCGCACCCTCCTCCAGCGCCGGATTTTCTTCCAGCTCCTGGCGGATGCGCTCCTCCAACTCGAGCGTAGGCACCTCCAGCATTTTGATCACCTGTATCTGTGCAGGCGAGAGTTTTTGTTGCAGCTTCTGTTCTAACGACTGTCGTAGCATGGGTTGAAAAGCAGTTATGAATGCAAAGGTAATTATTTTTGAGTAAACTCAAGGTCGATGCGGCCCAGATAAAGTCCGCTGCGACCCATTTGCGCTATCATTACCCGCCGTCCCGCAGCATTCGGAGTGGTTACATTTTCGAGCAACGAATGCGAGTGCCCGCCTATAATTACATCAATATTAGTAGTGGCGCGGGCGATGGTGAAATCGTTGACTTTGACATCGGTCGAATCGGAGCCCAGGTGCGACAGGCAGATCACCAGATCGCATTTTTTCTTGTTGCGCAGGAAATCCGACACCTCCCGGGCCGTAGTTACCGGGTCGTTGTACACCACACCTTCGTAGTTTTTCTCCATGATGAGTCCCGCTGGTTCCACCCCCAGCCCCATGATTCCTATTTTCAACTTACCTTTTTTCACCACCAGCCAGGGCTCAACCAACTCCCGTATTTTCGATGCCGACACATCGTAGTTCGACACCACCACCGGGAAATTTTTCAGGGCCAATATCGTGGCCAGAGAATCCATACCATTGTCGAACTCGTGATTCCCCAACGCTGTAGCATCGTATTGCATCTGGTTGTAGCCTTTCACCTCCAGCCGGCCGCCGAAAAAATTATAGTAAGGAGTACCCTGCGAAAAATCGCCCGCATCGACCAGCAGCACATGCGGTTCTTTTTTCCTGATTTCGTTGATTACTCCCAGCCTGCGGGCATAGCCCCCCATATCCGGATTACGCGAGGCCGAAGCATCGGTAGGCTCGATCTGACTGTGCGTGTCGTTGGTATGCAGAATCACCAGCCTTTCGGTTTTCTGTGCAGCAGCTGCAGCCGAAATCAATACCGCTGCCGCAACGATGAAATAAAGTTTAGTTTTCATTGTTTACAATCCTCCCTTCCAGTTTCGCATGAATGGTTCGCCCCGCAGCATGTTCGGCACGCACATGTTCCAGCAGCATATCGCGGACCAGGATACCCGTGTCGACCCGTTTCACACGGCGGGTAAGCGCCGTCATGTAATCGTTGCCTTCGGCCAGGTAATCGTTGGTAGCAATTATATAAATCTTATTCGCATCGAGCGCCTCGTTGCCCACCCGGATACCTACGGCCTTTCCATTGCTGATCTGCATGCGCAGGCCACCCACTCCCTGTCCGCCTATGCGGGCAAAAAACTGCAGTAAGTCGTCGAGATCCGATCCTTTGAGCCACAACACTACCAGTTCGTTCTCGAAAGGCATGAGCTCGAATACCTTCCGAACCGTGAAGGGACCGGCCGAGAGCTGTGTGCGCAACCCTCCCAGGTTTACGATGGCCACATCCACCGGCGCACCCAGGTACGCCGACGCCCTCTGCAAATAAACATCGGCGCTCCAGTTCGACAGAAGGCTCTCGGGCTTGTGAGCACGCATATCCTGTTCAATATAGCCAATCACCTCATCCATCCTGGCATCGAGCTGTTGCTTGTAGGGCGCTAAAAACGATTTAAACCCGGCATCGGCCGTGGGTTCGACCGAGGCGTCGAGCGCGATTTTAGCTCCCTGAATCTCCGTGAGCGCCCATTTGGGCGACGTACAGGAAAGCAACAGGAGCATGGGGAACAGCAAAGCTATTTTCTTCATACCATAGTAATTAGTTGTTTATAATTCGCACCACCTTTGTAACTTCTACCCGCGGATCGAGGTAATCGGATACCAGCAATTGATGCCCAACCGGGCTTATAGCCGTTGCACGGCGCAGATCGAGGGGCACCACCGCACGCTCGTTGCCGGCTTTCATTTCCAGCTCTACGGTAACTGTATGCGGTCCGGCTCCAGGTTCCAGCTTCATCAGCAACCGTTTTGCGCCCTGCTGAGGCACCAGGATCAGCTCCTTTACCCGCAAACCGGCTCCAGGTTCAGCCTGGCTCATCAACACCGTGCTCACTCCGTCCTTTTCGGGAGAGTGGTTTTCAAAATAACCATCGGAACCATAAAAAAGTTGTTTCCATGCCAAATCTCCCGACCGGTCGGGCACCACTCCCGGATGCCGGGTAGTAATATACCGGGCCAATTTATAGGCTGCCACCAACGACCCCTGATACGTCATGTGCTGGTTTTCGGACACTGTGTTCTCGAAACTTTCGGCCGTAAATGCCGCAGTATCGTAAGGCATCTGCAAATCGAGCCACGAAACGCCGGGCCCGGCAGCTTCCTGTACCACCTTTTTAAATTGTCCGTAATCGTGCACATGACGATGGTACATGGGCAAGGTGAGCAAAACGAGCTCGACATCGTTCGCATCGCACAATTCAATTGCCTTTCGAAGAAACTTCAGAGCCTCTTTACTCGGCATATGTTTCGAATATTCGTAAGCTTTGAATCCGGGCCTTTCGTACTTGAGCAGCGTGCTATCCTCGATCCCCGAGGTGAACCGGATGTACCGCCCGAGGTAAAGACCCTGTTCGGGGCGCTGTTTTATTTTACTTAAAGCAATATTACGCCGGATCTGCGCCGTATCGGTAAAAATAAAACTGTGATTCCGGATCGTGTTCGACCATGCCGCGGCATAATGATCGGAAGCAAACAGTACCGGGGTCGACAGCATTTTTTCAACCACATCCTTACGGGCCGAGAAACTTTTGAATTGCTCCGACAAGGTGCCCGGCTTCAGTTCGTGCGAATCGTAATCGTTGAGGGTGAAGGTTTCCACCACCGCCAGCCTGGGTTTACGAACCTTAATCGCTTCTTTCAGGCTATAATAGGTATCGGTCATGGTGGTGCCCGGCGACGCCAGTATAAAACACGACGCTCCCAGGGCATTGGAAAGGTGTTCGGGACTCACGCCCGTGTACAGGTGCGAGTTTCCCACCATCACCACATCCACCGGATTGCGCTTCGTAAATTCGTAATAAGCATTCCACTTGCGGCGGGTATGATCGTTGGTATAATCGGGATTGAAATACCCTTTAGCATCGGTATAGTACACAACTCCGGCAACAAGGGCCGAAAAAAGTACCAATTTAAGTACAAAATCGCGGTGCCTTTTTTCCTTTTCAATTGCCGGAGGCACCGGCTTGACAGTCGTATTTTTCAGTGATTTGGCCATCGCTTATCAGAATTGAAAGTAAATGAAACTATTGTCGTTGGCAGCTCCGTACGCCCCCAGGTAAATAATGCCCAGGGTGAGCGCCAGGTAAAGCCCCCAGCGCACATATACCGGAGAGGCAAAAAACCGGTCGAGCAGCTTCTCCCCGTAACGCTCGGCTACGATTTCGTAAATCATCATCGCCACCAGGGCATAGAGGGCGAACGTAAACTCCCGGCTATTGAGCCCGAAATTGTACAACATTTCGGCATTCCCGAAACCCAGATTGCCGAATACCAGCATTGCATCGGCAAAAGTTTGGGCCCGGAAAAAAACGAGCGAGAACATCCATCCGGCCACTACCAGCAGGGCTGCAAAAATCCGCTTGAATGTACTCCCCGGCTGCTCCAGCTTCAACACCGGATCGAGCACAATCAGAAACAAACCGTTGATAATCCCCCAGATCACAAAATTCCAGGACGCGCCATGCCAGAGCCCGCTCAGGAAAAACACCACCAGCAAATTTACCAGTTTACGGCTGGGCCCTCTCCGGTTGCCTCCCATCGGTATGTAAATATAATCCTGAAACCAACTCGACAAGGTGATATGCCAGCGTTTCCAGAATCCCGAAAACGAAGCCGAAAGATAGGGACGGCGAAAATTGGTGGTGAGCCTGAAACCAAACAAACGCGCCGTGCCGATGGCAATATCGGAATAGGCCGAAAAATCGAGGTACAGCTGAAAAGTAAAAAACAACACCCCCATCAGCATCGCGATGCCCTGCGCTTCTGCTATTGAACCATAGGTCTGATTGATGAATACCGCCAACCGGTCGGCTATCACCACTTTCTTGAACAAACCAAATACGATGAGCAATAATCCGCTGCGCGCCGCCTGATAATCGAACGTTTTCACTTCGTCGAACTGGGGCAGCAATTTCTTCGCCCGCTCGATGGGACCGGCCACCAATTGAGGGAAAAAACTCACAAAAGCCAGAAAATTAATGAGCTTGTGCGTAGGCTCCATCTTCTTGTAATACACATCGAGCGTATAGCTCAGCGACTGAAAGGTGTAAAAACTGATGCCTACCGGAAGAATAATATGCAAGGGCGAATAACTGAACTCTTTCCCGAAAAAAGCAAAAGCACTTACAAAACTATCGACAAAAAAGTTGTAATACTTGAAAAATCCCAGAAAACCCAGGTTGAGAACCAGACTCAGTATCATCAGCGATTTCCGCCTCCGGGGCTCGGTATCGGGCAACTGATGAATCTTCAATGCCAATACATAATCCATAAGCGAACTAATGAGGATAAGCGATAAAAAACGCCAGTCCCAAAAACCGTAAAAAGTATAACTGGCAACCAGTAGAAACAAATTGCGGAGCTTCAGATTTTTCCGGAACAATAACCAATAAAGCAGATAAACCAACGGCAAAAATACCGCAAAATCGAAAGAGTTAAACAGCATGGGTATTATATTTATATAAAGTCGCAAATTTAATACTTTTTTCGGGTTGACCCAATTACAGGGATTTTAGCTACACACCCTAAAAGAATTCAACATTTATTGGTGGGCGTGCAAATGCATGTTTGATAGATTCGTTGGTATCATAACAGATTTGTGCATCGCTAGAATCTGCTCCGGTAATAATCCCATCATTGATTAGAAGCAACTTTCCTGTGACATCAAATACACTACCAAGAGAGCATCGTTATTGGAAACCCTCTTGGCACGTGTATTTAGTTACTCTATCACCAATAGCCTCACTCTTCCATTTCCTCTAACATCCGGAACTGGAAATACATCCTCTCCGATTCGGTTTTGCACTCCGGGCAGACTTCCATTTCTACGAAGTACCCACTGAGGTCCTTGGGGATGACCATCTCGAGTCCGTACAACTCAATCAGCATTTCCAGCAGGGCTACGCCCCTGAGGGTGATGAAAGCGTGATCGCCACAATTCTTACAGTAAGACGTGATCACGTGCGGATAGCTGAATGGTCTTGTCAGCAATTCACGATTGGGTTTGAAAGGCCCCTGCATCAATTGCTTTTCCTTTTCGGTGTCGATTACGCCGAGCGCTTTTCTCTTAAACTCTTGTTCTTTTTTGTCCATCTTGTTCATTTTTGGGGATTAAACATGGCGAAAATTGTTTGTTGAATAATTTGTTATCAGTCTGTTAAAGACCACCGAACCGGATATAGTTCTCCCGTGTTCGTTTCTGATTATTCGTAATTTTCGCCTTGTGAACAAGACAAACAGATGGTTGGGCTGTGTTTTAATTATTCATGTGTACACACTAGTGACAGAAGCGGGGGCAAATGTATAAATTATTTTCTTGTTAACCAATAACTTCCATCATAAATTATTTCATCACCCCGGGGATGTGCAAATGCATGTTTGATAGCTTCGTTGGTATCGTAACAAATTTCTGCATCGCTAAAATCTGCTCCGGTAATAATCGCATCATCCAGCGTGACCCCATTCATCCTGGTGCTGCGAATTTTGCATTGCGCAAATCGGCGTAGTCAAAATGCACATGAACGATGTAAGCTTCCGTGAAATCGGCTGAATTCAATTTGGCATGCATCAGATTCGATTGGAAGAAGCTACCACTTTTAAACATTAAACGCTGAAAATTAACCCATTGTATTTTAGCACTCGAAAAGTCGGTCCCGGTAAAGTCGCAGTCGCTTAAATCGGCTGTTTGTAATTCAATATATCGTAAATCCGCATTACGCAAAACCAGACCATATGTTTGGTCGGCCGGGAGTGTGAGGTACTCCTGAAGAGTTTGGAGGTGAGAAAGGGAGGGATGATGATTCATATTAAATTTTACAGAATAATTATTTCTTCTTGAAAATCAGGTCTAAACCCTAGATTCTCTCGTTTCAAAACACAAGGTTTACATAGATAGTAATATAAAATGCAATCTTCTTTCTCGTTGGCCAGTTTTTCAATTTTTAATTTCAGTTTGTTAATACCTGAATCTGTTAACACGCATTCGAACACACTTTCATTGCATCTAAGACCATATTTTTCCAATGTTTTTGCAATTTTATTCCGACGTTTGTCGTCAGAGATGTCATAAGCTACAACTACAAACTGTTTCATGATTACCATTTTGGGTTATAGGGTTTATATTCTTTTGTGTTATCTGTCAAAAAGTTTACAAGCGCCCTGGCTTGTAAAAACATAATCTCAAAGAAACGACATTCTTTTTTTCTGAACAGCTCGAAATTATTCATCCGGTCAATCACTTTTTGTGACAAGGTTTTCCGGGTATAATCATCTAAAATTCCATTCAACTCCCTCAAGTTTTTATTTTTCATAATCAGTGCGATGACGACCCTGTCAACAGCCTGTTGCCGGAATTCCTCGATTAAATCAAAGACCAAAGAAAGCCTGTTGCCATCAGGTTTGTGCAGGTAACTCAAGCACGGATTTAAACCGGTTTTTAATATCGCTTCAGTAATACGGGCATACAAAATACCATAACCATAGTTCAACATACAATTTACCAAATCTCTTGCACCCTGCCTTTCCCGTCCATTAAAAATCATTTTATTGGCAATCAGAACTTTCACCATATCCCAATAGGCTGATGATGCCTGCCCTTCAACGGCAAACAGCTTCAGCCTGTATTCGTCTAAAGATTGAGGGTTAATGTTCTCGACATCTGCACACAGTTTTTTCATTTTGTGTGAAAAATCAGGGAACAGAGTTTTCAATTCCTGATTTTTGCTTAAGTAATACTTCCCATAATACTTGATCAGATTGAGTTGATTGTTGATTTTTCCGGTTACAAATTTCCTGATTAGATAGAATGATTTATGGTCTGTATATGCTTGCAGCTGCGCGATACCAATATCGGCATTCACAAATGTCGGATTAACAATAATAGCATATGCAGCACCATTATCTCCCAAAAAATCAATGGAGATTTTATTCTCAGCACAGCTTTTTATCAGGTTCGAAGATAAGGTAACACCATCGCAAAGAATGGTGATGTTTTTCAGGTTGATAAAAGGTATCTCCCTGATAAGTTTTCCCTGATACTTTACTGTTACATCGTGATCTTTCTTACCCAAAAAGAATCCGGGTTGAGTGATCGCCAGATCAAAGCCCGACGATTCAAGTTTTCGATACTCATGCTTTCTCGACAAAACTGCTTCCCGGCTCTGAATGCTCTTTTTAGTTTTTGTTTTATCCTTACTTTTTTCCTTTATACCCCAATATTGATGAAGAAAAGCCGTTTTGTTCAGCACATTAGCTTCAGCCAACAACATAATAGTTTGTAGTTGATTCGGTAAGTGATTTGTTTGATTCGGATTTAACCGTATCCATCGTTTTTTCAATAGCTTGATAATCTCGATGTCAAGTTTGTTTAGTTTTTCTTGTGAAACCAGTTTCCCGTAGAAATTCGCAATCCCCTGAATGGTTTCAGTTAATTTCGAAGATATAAACCCCTGTCCGGTTTCCGCAGCATCATGCAGTTTTTCTCGTAAGCGATTGAATTTCGTTTCCGATAGGTCGATGTTACCATCTTTAAAATGAATTCCCAAAAAATCGAAACCATCTGATACGGGAACGACCGCTGAACCCTCATTAAGAGTCAGACTTAACTGTTTGGTTATAACTTGCACGACATCGTTCAATGCCTCATTAGCCTGTGCTTCCGTTTTGCCAAGTATAATAAAATCATCGGCATATCGTACAAATCCATACTTTTTGTCCATCATCAGCTTGTCCAACTGATATAGGTAAAAGTTTGCAAGTATGGGAGAAACAACACTGCCCTGCGGAATACCTTTAACCGTGTTTTTCCATTGTTTCCGATAATTCACACTCCCCATCATCACGAACATTTTCATCAATTCTGTAATTCCCGGACTTTTCAGGAATGCATTTAATCTTCCAAACAATGGAGCATGAGGTATGTTGTCGAAGAAATTATCAATATCGCAGGATGCGAGCCATGTGTAGTGTTCAATTTTGACAAGATGTTGCACCTGACGAATCGCTTTTACCGCGCTTTTATTTTCTCGGTAAGCATAACTAACAGGTAAAAAGCTCTTTTCAAAAATCGGCGTTATAATCTGGCTTACAGCTGTTTGAACAACTTTGTCGTTTACAGTCAGTAGTCCCAACCGTCGTTTCTCATTTTCTTTCTTCGGAATAAAAACTTCCCGGTAAGGTTGTTGGATATAAGTTCCGGCAATCAACTTCTGCGATAATTCTTCCAGATACTGATCCACGTTCCGCGCGTAATCTTCCACTGTCTTTTGATCAATTCCTCCCACAGTGTTTTTCTCCTTTACTTTCAGCCAGGCTGTGTAAAGGGTTTGCTTGCGGCAAAGGGTTTCGAATAATGGGTCGTTCATAGTAGTGCGATTTAATTGATTTTATGAAATGGGTTGTCACCTTTTGGCTCACAACAAGGCTAATTCATGAAATATGGCGATTAATATATCAAAGACTAGCTTGTCTCAATCGCCTTTCGGCTCACAACAAGGCTAACAACTACTGTATTAGATTATTATAAAAAAATATTCAGTCTCAATCGCCTTTCGGCTCACAATAAGGCTAACAGGTTGCTGATTGGATTAAGGAGAAGGAAGAATCGTCTCAATCGCCTTTCGGCTCACAACAAGGCTAACGTATATGGATGATTATTTTACAGTAACAAAGAATCGTCTCAATCGCCTTTCGGCTCACAACAAGGCTAACGGAGGGCCTCAGAAATGGAACTAAACCTAAGCACAAAAAGTCTCAATCGCCTTTCGGCTCACAACAAGGCTAACTACAATTTTTTGTACCCAGTGTCGAATGAAAAAATAGTCTCAATCGCCTTTCGGCTCACAACAAGGCTAACTAAGATAGTTAAAATGGAGGCTGACGTTTTAAGTGTCTCAATCGCCTTTCGGCTCACAACAAGGCTAACTACTTTTGGCTTACTATGGTAATTTTCCTCGCTAACGTCTCAATCGCCTTTCGGCTCACAACAAGGCTAACAGAAAAAAGCTTCAAGCTAAGAACGATGAAATTACTGTCTCAATCGCCTTTCGGCTCACAACAAGGCTAACAAATGTTGAAAAATATTCTTGCCTGTATCTGGCTAGTCTCAATCGCCTTTCGGCTCACAACAAGGCTAACTCGATCAAAATCAACATATTGAAAACAGACAATTCCTTCTTCACATTCAATTAATTGCAAATATAAGTCTTATTATCATATAATTACCTCACTACTCTTAAAATTCTTCGAAAATGATTCTTTCAATCACTTCTTATATTTATGAAAGAGCATTGTAAATCGCATATATAAATGATATACAAAGATATATGCCAAAAAATAAATCAGAAAACATTATTCCAAAACACTCAAAAACAGCATTTTCGAAAAAAACAGTGTTTCTAACCCGCAATTCAACTTGATAATCAACACAATACCACATGAACACAAGTGAATTTTCGAAAAAGAAATTAGTTCATCATTGTTTGGTTGGTATTTGCGAAAAAAATATATTGTTATTTCTATACAAACAACAACATCCTTTTTCTATACAACTGGTATTATGACAGTTAGATTAAACACTTGATTTCGCAAGATAATCACGATTATGTTCAGTCTCCTTCTCTCTGTTCTATAACCGGACTAAAGCTAATCAGCTTTAGTAAAAGTTACTGTTTCGTATTTCAAAGAGCGTTATATTTTAGAGATTCACAACTCTAACTATTTCTTACATTAAAGTGTATTTACCCAACCCGAAAGTTGTTGTTGAACCTACATGTAACCAACTTCCCATCACGAGCAAAGGAATCCATTTATTCAGGTCATTTCCTTCTAACAACATGTTTCCCAGAATACCATCAAATTTCATTTTGGTGTTTTGCGTTCCCGAAAACCTGGTTTGATTAGAAAACTCCCGATTGGGCATATGTAAATTTATATGTTCTGTTCCTTTAATCCATTGAGCTTTTTGCTCAAAGATAGTAGCATCAGCATCACCGTAGAGTACCGCCAATTGCATCAAACGATTCAGCAAGATTTCAACGAAATGACCAAACTCAGGCACATCGAAATAAGGCTTACTATCTTTCGATAATCTGAGAGGTGTTTGTAGAGCTATGCATAGTTTATCATTTGCAGAAACAATTGGAAGATGGCTATACCCTATAAGCGGAATCCGACCAAAATATCCGAGATTCTCATATACTAAATCAGTATTCAATACTTCTAACGAAACTGCTCTGAATTTCATATGTTCTTTTCCCACGCCAATATCCCCCATTGCAGTAATTGCCCTAAGAGCGTTGTTGACATGGCTGTTAGCATTGCCAATCAATGTAAGTTCGAATCCAAAGCTATCACCTTCAGCAAAATACGTTTTATGGTTGCTAAATGGCACAATAATGTAAGGATGAGGCTGCTTAGCAACCTTCCTGTCATCGTTGTCATTATGAGGTAAAGCAAAAGAGTTGAACAACACCGAAAAACTACATTCATATTTCAAACTGCATTGTTCACAGGGTTTCCGGTTATACCTGCACACCTGTCGCTTCATTGCCTGCCCAAAACAACCCCGGAATGTTGAGCCCTTGAATACTGGTAAGAGAATTGGCTCCGCAGCCTGAAAAGTGATGCGGAGGCGGGAGAAATGGAGGTTCTTTATAAAGTCAGAGTCCATATAATTGTAAAGCTAAATTGCGAAAGGTTATTTCTACCATTCTGGATAATGTCCAGATTGTATAAATGAAAATCATCTATTGTTTGGCAAGTACTCCCCAATATTCATATTGATGAGTTGTATTGCTAAAATGATATAGTTTTACAGGAACCCAATGATCGAATATTGACCCGATTAGAGTTCCCGCGATAATCGGTCCTTGAATAAATAAATGGATTTCCGTTGCATCACTCAATTCACCTCTTCGTTTTTGTCTGACGGCGTCGATGAAAGTACCTATTGTTTCATGTGAAAGTCCATCCATATTTAATTCCACAATAGGCATATCTTTTAAGTTTGATTGAGATTTAATGAAGTCATTTACACGTGTTTTAATGGATGCATCAGTTGATATAAGAGATAGGCAAAAAGCCTTTGGATTGCTACTTGTAATACCCTTGAATGTGTCTTGTATCTCAGAATAATTGTTGATTGATTTTAATGTCAATCCCAGTTCTTTCAATTTTTTACTTTGATTTTTGACTTTTAGCCATACCAAGAATGAAATTATAGCGCCGATTATACCGATAAAGGTACCAGCTTTGTCAATAATGTCATAAATTGCTGTCCACATAATGATTAGTTTTTTAGTAGTTCCTAAATTGAACAAATTGAAAAATTGAAGTTTTGATATTTCCTTCATTAGTTACCAAACGAAGGGTGGTAGAGCATACGCAGTCGATTTGTTGCTCTTTGGCCAAGGCTACAAACTGGTACAGAAAGCAAGGTTCACCGCTGATGTGTAATGCATTGCTTTTGTCTTTCGATGCTGCCAGTTTTACCTTACATCGTAACAGATATTCCGTAGCCAATGATGCTACCTCTTCAGTGTCTGCCATCGGATCAATCTCCGGAAACGGAATATCCACCACTGAATTAAACTGATTCAAGGCAGTGTTCTTCTGTTTTTCATCCCATTTCTCGTAAGGATGGTTGGATAGGTTGATCAGCATGAGATTAGAGTTTTTTATAGATATTATTTTGGATAACTTCATTGGGGTTTGGTAAAACAGGGCGATTTTTGAACTCATTATTACCCCCATTATTAATTCCATTTTCCATATATCTGGTTCTTTTATTCCAGTTTACAATAGTGTTATTCATCTCATGGTTTAGTGTTAACATCTCTTTCAATTTTAGTAATCTATCGATTTGCCAAATACACATGGAGCCCTTATTTTCCACGTACTGAACTTCCTTAAGTTGAGAACACAGATATTTGGCAAATATATTTTTGAAGTGTTCTGTATCCGGGATATTATTTGTCACTCCCAGTGCCCATGAACTATTTTCAATAAGTGTTGTGTATCGTTCTTTTCTGTCAATTATTGATAATGATTTTATGGATAGTAATACAGAACCTAATCCTAAAGGTTTGCCCATACCTAACTTATGACAACAGCCATCTGGTAGCTCTAGGGCAAAAAGTAAAGCTCCCAATTCTTCATTTGTTAGATTTTCAAAGCGGATTCTTCCTCCAAAAACTGAGTTGATTGATATTGGGTTTATTTCATTAGGATTACTTCGGCTAATTTCTTCTGTCTCAATCCATGTATTGGGGTCACTTATTGAACTTGAAGTTTTTCGATGCCAGTAATTTTTATAACCTCTGATTAATGTGTCTTTATCCGACCATTTTTTCTGATGCGATGGAGATGTATTAATGTTTGGCTGTTCCAAATAATGTTGATGAGTAGTTGCTTTGGGTGATGATAAAATCTTAGGATGTTTTGGGCTGATAAGTTCAAAATAGGGACTTCCATTTAAATAACTATCTTCAAAGAATACCTTGGATGGTTCATTTATTGTTCCGAAGATAGTTTGTGAAAAATCAGATTTGCTATTGTTATCTTGGATTATATGATCTCCAATTGAGTAGTTGTAAGGTATTCTATGGTATTTCGCATGGCCAAATGAAAGAACATTCCCTTTTTCATCAATACGGTAAAATACAGGGATTCCAAGCTGAACAGGGACAGTTACATTCCCAATGCATTCTTCATTGTTATTAACAATTTTCCTTTTTTTCAATGATTTTAATATGTCGATTGAGTATTCACTTCTGGTGTCATCCAATTCATAACCTTTAATTGCTTCATTTGGAACATTTATGCAATTAGCTGTTTTGGTGAAAATCCAAACCCTACATCGATTTTGAAATTCACCAACAGAAAATTTGCATATATTAGAAGCGGTGTCAAACTGATAGCTATGCGGATTTCTTGAAAGATGATAATCACTTGTCGATTGAATTGCCGTAGCTTCATAAATCACATAAATCCCATTTTTGAATTGTAAAAATCCACTATTTACATTCTTTCCATCACTTAACATATTTGATCTTCGAAATAATGTTCGATTATTAAATTGATCCAATTTTCCGAAAGAGGTGATATTTACCAGATTTCGAATCAATCCTCGTAATGAAGAACCAGGAATATATGGTGAATTATTATTGTTTGCAAATAGATTATCTCCGTCTCTAATGAAGAGCGGACTTTTGGATTCAATTTGTATATCAATGTGTCCACTTAGTCCTTCAAAGATTGAGAATTTATTTTTTCCGTTTGATTCAATAATATTTTTATTGAGGGGTACGAAATTATAGGGAGCCCGAGCTGGATCATTCATATTTGTATTATATTCTCTTTTATCCCTATTCTCTTCAATACGAGTATGACTTCTAATATCCTGTTTTTTAGATTCATAAATCAATTCTTTGGTTGTTGACAACCATATTTTTGATAAAGTTCCACCAGAATTGTCGAATTCGACCGATTGATTTAATATGTCTTTTATTACAGAAGAAGGGGATAGTTGCCGAATATCCATTTTTATAGTTTTCCCATTGTCATATTCAATAAGATAATCATATCCTTTTTTTGTCTGTCTGCTTATCAATATTCCTTTTTTCATAACTCACCCTCCTTATACATTACAAATTCAACAAAACGTACATCTTCGTATGTGGCTTGCATTTCATCGATATAGCCGATATACGAGCGTGTGTGAATACACAACCTACCTTTTCCTTCATTTATATCAGAATCTGAAATTTCCAAATCCTTTAACGGCAGTATAATCTCTGTACCTCGTTTTTCGGTTAGGCAGGAGAAGTTTACATCATTCTCGGTCGGTTTAGTTTCTGTACCAAACATCACTTGGCGGGCATCTACCACTCCTTGTTCCTCTCCTTCGCCGTCTTTCCTTAATCGTGCTTTGTATTTGCCCTGATTATTCCGCCATACAAGCAGTTCAGCATCTTTGTTAAAGACACGCAACTTAAGAATTTTTTCAAGTGTTACATCTTTATCTTCTTGTTTATAATAGACAAATTCATGATTTACAAATTTACCAATCACAACACGATGAAAAAGATATGCGATGAACCATGCTTTTTGTGGGGCATTCCCGAAGATGTCTTCATCAGTTTTTATTTCAAACTGTTTAGAGGATGTATTCACCTTATTAAGCTTCAACCCGTTGGGTTTAATAGTATTTTCTATCATGGCTATTTCGATTTATAATATTTTACACGTTCACTATATACATGATAGTTATTATCATTATGGAGAGCATCAACATAGGATTGCATTACTTCAGTTTTTTGTGAGTCTCTTAAATCATCCAATAGTTTGTACTCATCGATACCGTCATAAACAATAGCGCTCACACCTTCCAATACTCCCCGACCAACAGATTTTTCACCACCAATTGGCAAGTCAGCTGTCCAAAGGTCTTTTAACAGGAGCAACATTAACCCTTTGTCCAACGGATTTGGATTAACTACTTTAATAGTAAAGCTTTTAATATGAGTTTTTTCTTTCTCTGGAAACAAGGGAACTTCTTCAAACAAAGCTCCATCAACTGTACCTCCTGTGAAGCGATCAATCTGGATTCTGGTTTGTATTTTTTCTACAACTTCTTCAACAAAGATCTCATCAACAAATACTCTTGAAGGCACTGTATAACCACCTTTCTTTACTGTAACTTTATCTTCTTCCTTTTCTATATCACCAAAAAGACCGGCTAGAATTGTTGTAGTAGTATCTGTATCATTCTGAATCGTATTAAGTATTCTTTCGGCCCTGCTGCGTAATGCTCCTTTGATAGATGTTCCAGACAAAATATTTTTTCCTCCCGATTTTAAATGTGTTGCATCCGGGGCAGTTGGATCAGTTGAATAGGAGCGAATAATAAGTGAGTTTCTTATGCTGAAATCGGCTTTGATCACGAAAGATTGGTTTTGCGGGAGAAGTAATGACTCTACCACCGGAATAGCTACTTTAATTTCAGTTAATCTATTGTTGATCCAATGTTCAAAATGGTCATTATTCTCAAAATCTAATTCGTAAAGTCCTGCATCACCTTTAACCTGACCGTACCCAACTGTAGATTTTGATCCCAAATCAATTCCTTTATTTAGTACAGTTGCAATATTATACGCAATATTTAAAGCCAGATTGTAATCTGCTATAGTATTTTCTTCCACCCGGAATATCATCATCAAACTAAACTTTGCACCCGGGGCAAGCAGTTCATAATCGAACTTCGCACCGGGAGCTACCGTTCCTTTTGTCGAATCGATACGAGTGCCATCTCTTACTTCAATTACATTAACACTTGCCTGAGGCAATTTTGTTAATAGAATATCGCTACAATCTATATATGAAGCATTTCCCTCGAATTTACCCCAATATTTTTCTATTGCAGGAAACTTCTTAACATCAAATTGCCGGAATATTTTCCCCAAGAATGAGGTAGCTGGAATGAAAGGGAGTTGTCGGGTATTATCCATGTTTCCCTCATGAAATCTTTCGGGCGGAAGGATTTCCCCATGATTATCAAATCTGTATTCCGTAGTAACTACATCTCTGTCGCTGCGGTCACCTCTTCCCGAACCAATGCCTATCGGACGTAAATTTTCCAGTGCAGCTGTTAATATGATTCTACCGTTTTTCATCTTATTTTTTATTTTTGTTTAAGCGACGTAACTGATTCAAATATTGCTCGAAATAGAGAGTTTTGAGTTTTCTTTTTTTCTCATCAGATATAATATCTTGATACTGTATTGTTAAATCACCCGACAAAACGGAATTAAAATGATCAATCAAATTTTTCTCACCTAAATATGACTTCTCCAAATGACCTTTTGCTGTTTGGCGCAAATCCTTTAAAAATTCCCTAAATTTATCTGTATCAGATGCAATTTCTTTTAGTCTACTCAACAAATTATTGCTATCAATCTTAGGTTCTGTGTTTTCAGCATCCTGTAGTGCTTGTATTATTATTTGCTCTCTTATCCGGTTATAGGTAATTGTTTTTATGATTAATCCTGACATTTCCGGTATTTCTTGTATAGATGGTTGTACTTCCTCTACAACTTCTATCTGTTCAGTATATTTCAGTTGTTTATCCTGCATATTAAGCAAAGAAAATGAAACTTGCCCGTAACCCTCATGGTTTCTTTCTCCCAACCCGAAGGTTTCCAAATACTCGTGGTTGGAAGGCAGTTTGTTTAGCAGAAATGTACTGCCGGCTGCAAAAACATTTTCCGATGGTTTACGTAACTTCCATACATTTAAAAACCCATCTATACGGGATTTTTTTGAAATCGATTTTACAATGTCAGTGTTGACTAAATAGTTATTTAAATCAATTGTTCTTAAACTTGAGAAACCATTGCTATTTAGCACAATAGTATCGGATAATAAAGTCATTATCACTTCACCTTCATTGTTTGTTTTACCATTCTTCGATTCGCTTGTCCAGTTAAAATAAGCTTTCCCATATTCAGATGTTGTAGAACGTCCCACTCTAATCATCATTCCATTCTGTATTAGCTTTTTTAATAGTTTCTCATCATCATCATTTTTTATCGCTACAAACCCTTGAAAAGCCATTTTTGCGGGTAAAGATTGGTAGTTAAAAAGAATACCATCTTTAGATGTTCTTGTTTTTCTGTCGATTTCGTTGTGAAGGTTGATATTCTTATTAATCCTCAAAGGGGTTATAGTATCATTATCTATGGCGATAAAGGATGAGATACCCTGTGTCTGTTCATCTGTTTTATCTACAAGTAGATTGTGAACCTGTTCTGTATTGGTTTTTTCTCTGACTAAAGCAGCCGGAGCGGGAAAAAACATGGTCTTATTTTCTAAAGGATAAGCGTTTGAAAAGCTACAGTCGCCACTAACAATTAAACGTATGAAGTCTTTATCAGCAGGCTTTTTCGATTCAAGGTAAGCATGTGCAAATACACCTTGAATGATTGTTCCCCGGATATATTGCAGTGTTTCGTACATATTCGGGTCATCCGAATGTTGTGTGATGATAATAGGATCCGATGTAGTGATAGTAAAATATAGCTTCTTCATTTTTCGTTACCATTTAAAGACTCAAGGTCATGTTTATTACTATCAATTAATGAACACGAAATTTGTCCTAATCCCCTGTTGCGCATCGAGCCTATTCTGCGGGTTAATGACAATATATCTTTAAAAACACTTACGTATTGATTGTCAAACGCTAGCTCTCCCACAAAGTGAAAGCCCCTTTTCAATACCCGAATTGTTCTTAAAGAAGTTTCAGCAGCTATTCCATCTTCATTTATTCGGGTTGTCGTTCTTAGCGCGGTAAAATAACTTATTACCTCTGAACGTGATATTCTGCCTTGTTTAATCTCTTTTCTTAAAAAAACCTTATTTGCATCATATTCGTCCACGCAAAAATTCGAGACATAAACTGACTCATTTTTAATATTTGTATTACCTGGCTTTCCAAATAATAATTCTACAGGGTCGTCGGTTGTATTATTATTTGAAAGTTTTATCGGTTTATAGGTATTCAGCAACTTAGCTTCAGATCGTAGTATTCCTTTAATACGTTTTCCGGGAATAATGGGAAGACCAACTTCATCAAAGACAGAATCTTTATCAATGATTGCTCCGTATCCCTCCGAAGCTCCAATAAGTGCATCTGATAACAGAAACATTTTTACTTTGTGTGACTCCATATTATTATTCGTTTAGTAAGTTGTTGGGGTATAGTTCAAGCAGCTCAATCATATCAAAAAAAGGATCGATACTAAAATTATTCTGAGCAAAGAAGCTTGATTTAAAATCAGGATGTTGACATTTTAGTTGCTCCATAAAATCGGGTACTATATTTTTTACGGATAAGTTTTCTCTTAAATCTTTGATTTTTGAGTTAGGCAGGGTACTCTTAAGCAAGTTTGTTTGACGTTTGAGTTCACTAAAAGAGTTCGCTGTAGCACGTTTATCTGTACTATAAGGTCGATTGAATCCAAAAACATCATATTGCATATTTCTTATTTCTTCCAATGAATTTCCCAGCCCGCTATATGCTAATTGAAAATCAATCCAATTGCCTCCAACTGATAAACCGCTCCTTTTTCTGGCTCTTTTTGCAGAAAGACAAAGTTCTTCTGCAAGTTCATAGGCACGATAAAACGGAAACTTAGCCTTTACTACAACAACACCAGCACAAGTACTTACAGGTTTATCGGTATCTGAAAAATATGCTGAGAAATATTCCATGTATTGCTCAGCAAACCATATCCCAAGTTTACCATGACACACAAAAGTAACATCATCACCTCCCAGTATTATTGGTCTAATTGGCAATATTTCCTCATCATTTGGCTCAACTGGTTGAAGTATGCTTGAAAACTTATCTTTTAGATTATGGTACTCTTGTAATACTTTGATAAAAGAATCTTTCACTACCGATTTTACCCTTATTGACATTTCCCTCGTATCTTCTACTGATGGTAAATTTCTGAATATTTCTCCAAAACCATTACCATCGATGTGAACAATAGCCACATGCGAATCTTCACCTTTCTTCATTCGAAGTTTATCGATTTCATTCGTAAACTTATATTCAGTTTGAAGTCCTGCCTCCACTAATAGATTGTCGCTTTCCAACTCAATTTTTTCAATATAATTTCTTTTTGTTTTGGTCACAGAGGAAATTAATTCGTTTCTTTCATCGATATACTCAACAGACAAGGAAGAATACCTGCAAATATCGGTAATGCCATGGGATGAAATTATATTAACAGGAAGATGTTTTCCTTTATTTTGAGCCAATAATTCGAAAAGTTTTTTTATTTCACTCACATAAGAATTATGGTCAAAATCGCTTTTTATCGCAACAGCTAAAGTAACTCCCGGGAATTGATATATAAGATACTCGGTAAAATCTTTAATAAGACCTTTGGCTTCTGTTTCGGAATTTGTAAAATACAGAGCATTACCGCCACCAATATACCCGACTTCAACAGATTGATTGTCTGTGAAATAATCATAGATATGCTCGATGATATAGGATGCCCCCAGATTATCTTTGAGCTTATTTGACCCAAAAACATAACTTTGAATTGACATCGTATCAAAAAGAATTGCTGTATTCATATGCTGTTTTGTTTTGATTAATAAAATTTTCACCTCTCCCCAATCCCCACCCAACAACTTACCCAACACGCAAAATCGCCAATCATCTTCCTGTCCATCCCAATGGCTGCACGCCATTTATTGTCCTCGCCAATCTTGGCCTGCTCGCGGCTGAGGATGTTGCAGGTGTCGATGAAGCGGTTGTGGGCGATGGTACGACCATGATCGGCGGTTGCTCGTTCGGAGGGCGACATGAAATGCCACTCGGCGCGGATGGCGGCATACCGTACTGCTGCTTTCAGCAGGGCTGTGCGAAGTTCGGTCAGGCGGGTTTCGCTGAGCTGCTGATAAGCCTGTTGGGCTGTGGTGTAATCTAAACTCATTTTCTTATCCTTTAAATCTTGTACATCCTGTTCATCCGGTCATATTATTTTCTATTTAAACCCTGGCAAATCGCCGCTTAAACAACCCGACCATCTTTGCCGTAGGTTTCGGGATAAGTTGTCAGAATATTCCCAACCAAACGCATTACCTGCTGCACAGTCGGGGGATCAACATAAGCCGCAACATAGGAAATCCTCGTGTGATACAACGATTCAATGCCACTGTAGCAATTTTTATCTCTTATTTCCGTGTGAACAATGTCTGAATACTGTTTACTTCTCAGGGAATAAAAAGCGATTGTATTGTGAATAGCAGGTCTGTTGCTTTGCCGGACCGGCATTGCCAACCTCAGATTAGTTTGTGTAGTACCGGGACTAATGGCTTCGTAAGTGCCTGGTTTTTCTGGAGCGATAAACGGCTCGGGGATGATCTTCGGGAAGCCTGTTTGTCCGGGTGGCTCCATGCCCGAACTCACGTGATAGGTTACTTTAGGTTTGAATACATCGCGGCACAACACTACTTGTAGCCCGTTCTCGAGCGTATACTGTTGAAATTCTGGACGGCACAAACCAAAAGGACTGAGTACGGCCGGCAATACCTTGTTTTTCATGGTTTCTCAATGTCACGGTTACAATAAATCAAACTACACCATCAGCAACCTGTTTGTTTAGAATCTCAGATGCATTTCTGCATATCAGGCTTTAAAGCTACCATTGTAAGTTGATCAACGAAGGAAGTTCAGAATAGTAGCGTTATCAAGCTCAAACAATACCAAAGAAACTGAAAACTTCAGTCCTGCAAATCTATACAAATTACTTAATCCATGCAAATATTTTTTAATATATTTTTATGAGCATAACGGAACAATGACTTTGTGGTTCAGCTGAATAGCCAGCTAACAAATAATTCAATAAATATATATCAGGTCTGAATTCCCCTGAATTCTAAAAAAAGCCTAAATTATCAAATTATTGAAACAATGTTACATATAAAGCGTTGTTACAATTAAAATTCTTACTTTTGCCACATGAAACCCAACGATATTCTTGCGCAGCACGATGTAAAAAAAACACTGTCCCGCATTGCTCTGATTAAAGCCCTGCAAACCAGTGAACAACCGCTTTCGGAAAATGAAATCAGGGAGCAGATGCTGGATCAGTACGACCGTATCACGTTTTACCGTAATATTCAAACCCTTTCCGAATCAGGAATACTCCACCGTATTGTTATTGATAATACGCACGTTAAATATGCATTAAATTGCTGCGAAAAGGAGCATCATCATGCAATCGATCACGTTCATTTTTACTGTAAGAAATGTGGAAAAACCATTTGCCTCGATCAGGTACCGGTTCAGCAGTATCCTCTTCCCGAGGGTTTTAGACTGGAAGAATGCGATGTGGTAATCAAAGGGTTATGTAAAGACTGCCCCGGGGGTCACAATGCATAAGGAATTGATCACAGAAATGGTGAGGAAGGTGGGAATGGCAGGGCGATCTGCGCTGAAAATGCAAGGTAAAACCCGGATTCTCTTTGTGCTTCAGATGCTGATATTACCGCTATCGCTGACTGCCCAGTCCGGGTTAGGGTTGTCGGAGTTGTCGGGAAAGGTGGCTGATGAGGCTGGCCGGCCCTTGCAGGGAGCAACGGTTACCCTCAACGATAACCGCTACGGCACTGTGACCGACAGAGATGGCAACTTCCGTTTCACACAACTGCCGCAGGGCTGGTATGTAGTGGAAGCCTCGTACCTGGGCTGCGAAAAAAACACCCGGACCATCCACCTGCCCTTCAATGAGCAACTCACCCTGCAACTGAAGCAGGCAGTGCACCAGCTCGGCGAAGTGTATATCAACGATTACGCACACCGCAGGAGCCAGCAATCGGCCACTGCCTTCCAATTTGCCGATCGGGAGTTTCTGGAACAAAACGAATCGGGAAGCCTGATGCAAACCCTGAGCCGGTTGCCCGGTATCGGGTCGATGGATATCGGATCGGGCCATTCCAAACCGGTAATCCGCGGCCTGGGATTCAACCGGGTGGTAGTGGCCGAAAACGGGCTGCGCCACGAGGGGCAGGAATGGGGCCACGACCACGGCCTCGAAATCGACCAGGAAAGCGTGGAACGGATCGAGATTATAAAAGGTCCGGCCTCGCTTATGTACGGCTCCAACGCTATCGTGGGGGTGATCGACCTGAAGCAACTCTCGACACCCGCACGCCAAAGCACGGCCGGTTCCGTGGAGCTGAAAGGCGCAACCAACAACAAACTGGCCGGAATCGCGGCTCACTACCTGCAACGCGGCAATCGCTGGTACTGGAAGACCCGCCTGAGCGGAGCCGGTTATGCCGACTACCGGGTGCCTGCCGACAGCATCGAGTACATGTCGTACTATTTCAAACTGAAAAACCAACAGTTGCGCAACACGGCCGGCTACGAGTACAACGGCGGAATTACGGTAGGTTATGTGGGCGACCGGTTTACTTCACATGTGTCGCTGAGCAATGTGTTCACGAAAAGCGGCTTTTTTGCCAATGCCCACGGGTTGGAGATCCGCAACTCTTCGATTGCTTACGACCGGTCCGATCGCGATATTGATTTACCTTCGCAACAGGTGAATCACACCAAAATAATGAGCAATAGTTTTTTGCAAACCGAAAAGCTAAATTACCAGCTCGACATCGGATATCAGCATAATTTACGGAAAGAATTTTCGGAACCGGTGCCTCATGGGTATATGCCGCTGCCTCCCGATTCGCTGGAACGGTTGTTTTCAAAATCGTCGGCTTCGGTTCATTTGTCGGCCAGCGCAAACGCACTGGAACGGCACGCCCTGAAAGCCGGTATCAGTGCCGATTACCAGCACAACCGGCGGGGAGGCTGGGGTTTTATATTGCCCGGGTTTACGAGCATGACTTCGGGGGTGTACGGCATCGACACCTATACTCTTTCTGAAAAGTGGATGCTTACCGGCGGAGTGCGTTACGACCTCGGGAGTATCGTCACGGGAAGCTATCGCGACTGGTACCCGACTCCGGTGGAAGGAGGCGCGCAACAGCTGGAGCGGGCCTGGGAATTAAGCCGCATCTATCACTCGGTAAGCTGGGCTGCCGGAACGGTGTACACCCGCAACGAGCTCCAGCTCAAGCTGAATATCGGGAAAAGTTTCCGGATGCCCCATGCCAAAGAGCTGGCTTCGAACGGCTTGAATTATCATATGTACCGGTACGAAAAAGGCGACAGCACACTGAAAGCCGAGGAATCGTACCAGCTGGACCTGGGCCTGAGCATCAGCCGGAAACGGTGGGAGATTCACCTCAGCCCTTTTGCCAACTATTTCCCGAATTATATTTACCTCAACCCGACCGCATTGTACTACGAAGCACAGCAGGTATTTTATCACCGGCAGAGCGAAGTGTTCCGTGCAGGAGGCGAACTGTCAGCGCTGTACCGGCTTACGGCGACGCTCAGCGCCAGCGTCGATTTCGAATATATTTATTCGGTTCAACTATCGGGTGAAAAAAAGGGCTATACGCTTCCGTTTTCCCCGCCCGCCAATGCGGTAACCGCGCTTCGTTACGAACAAAAGCGGATGGGACGGCTCAGCAATGTGTATGCGGCGGCCGAAGTACAGCTCACCGCGGCACAAAACAAGATCGTACCGCCCGAGAAGAAAACCCCGGGATACAGCCTGGCGCATGTCCGCGCCGGAGCCAGCTTTACGATTGCCGGACTCCCGGTACATTGGCAGATGCAGCTTCGCAATATCTTCAACACCAGCTATTACGACCACACCAGCTTTTACCGCTTAATTGAAGTTCCGGGCGCCGGGCGTAATTTAACCACCAGTATCAAAATTTCGTTTCACTAATAAAACAAACTAATATGAAAGCTTTAAAAATTTATGTAGTCCTGCTGTTGGCAGTTATCGGAACAATGGCCTGTGAGAAAAATGAACTGCCGGAAATCACCGAAGTCGAAATCGGTCACAATAACTCGCGAAAAGCCGAAATAGGCGGCGATTTACATATCAATGCCCTGATCACTGCCGTACATAAAATTGCATCCATCCGGTTAGTAATTCATTCCGACGAAGAAGACCACCACCATGCCTCCCAGATCGAGCATGCATCGGGTGTAAAGGAGGAATGGGAAGTAAACACCACTTTTACCGGAGTGTATGCCAATGTGAAAAACACCACTTTTCACGAGGACATCGACATTCCTTCGCATGCCGGACCCGGACCGTATCATCTTCAGCTTTTCGTAACCGACCTCGAAGGCAATCAGGGAATGTTCGAGACGGAGATCGAGCTCATTACACCTTTAGCCGATTAAGCGCCATGAAGTACCTTATTGTCTTCACGGTAGTGCTGGCAACATTCGGCGCCTGCCAACCCAACGACCACGACGATGTAGTACCGGCTATCGAAATGACAGCCGGCACTGCCTTCCCCACCAATTGCGCTACGGTTTACCGGGGCGAGAGTTTCGAATTCAATGCAGTGTTCACCGATAATGTCGAACTGGGGTCGTACAGTATCGAAATGCATCATAATTTCGATCAGCACACCCACAGCACCGATGCCGAACAATGCACTCCCGACCCGGTGAAACAGGCGGTCGTACCGTTCCGGTTGATCGCCAACTACCCCCTTCCGTCGGGGCTGCAACGGTTCGAAGCAAAACAAACCATCTTTATTCCCGAAGATGTCGATACAGGAATGTATCACTTCATGGTACGCCTCACCGATGCGGCAGGCTGGCAGATTTTCAAAGGAATCAGCGTAAGAATTGCCGATCGTTGAAAATTCAGGTCTGCGAAGCCCGGTTAAACGTAAAGTGTATTTTTGCGGAATTGAATGACAACATGGTTAGTGATTTAATTCTGCCAAAGAAGAATTAATAATACAGCCAATTATACCTTTTCTTTTCTTTTACCTTTACTGTTTTATTTTTTTTAGTATAATCAAAATAAACTTTATAAGATATACTGGGAATTATGGAGAACAGACTTAATTTGTAAAGTTGGAGCGGATGATTATAATTAGTATGGTTTTCTGTATCATTATCGTTGTCGTAATAATATCCAAATGGATTGATGCGATTATAAGCGTTATATAACGAATAAGTCCAAATAGCCTTATTACCCCGCTTAGTAGTAATGGTATGGTTGAAACCCAAATCCAGCCTGTGATATGGTTGCATTCTTTTAGAATTCTTTGTACCATAAATCATTTCCACATTGGTGTTTCCTGTTTCCGGATTGAATGTAAAGTACTTGCCCAAAGCAGGAGTATAAGGTATGCCACTTTGCACTATCCACACAGCGCTCATCGTCCAGTTTTTACCCAAATCCCGATTTGCGTTCAGTGTAAAGCTATGCGGACGATTATAATCAAATTCGTAAGTTTTCCCGCCGTTTATGTTAGCAAAGGTGCGATCGGCATGTGAGGAAGCATAGGCTACAAAGCCGGTCCATTTTCCGGTGTTTTTCTTCACCATAAATTCCGCTCCATAAGCACTGCCTTTTCCGTCCGATTCAATCTTATTTTCAATACCGGTAATTTCGACCATATTCTCATAACCTTCTTTCAGGGTAACAAGATGTTCCATTTTCTTATAATAGACATTGGTCTCTGCAGTATATTTTCCGTCGGCAAAACGGCCATTCCATGAGGCAGAGAACTGATTTGACAGTTCGGGGCGTAATGCGGACGTAGCAGGAAGCCAAACTTCGCGTTTCAGCAACTCGGCTGGAGCAAAAACCAAATGTGAATTCTGCCTTACCCGCATGTAGTTGAAGTTCAAGCTGTGATTAGGGTGTAATCTGTACGACAAATTTACACGTGGTTCAACATCCAAGAAGTCTTCGCCATTGTTCGAAAAATTGCTTATGCGCAACGATGGTTGTAATGTGAAGCAGGAAAATAAACTTATTTTGTTGTCGATATAAGCAGCCGATTCAATAGAATGATAGATATCCCCAATTTGCGAGGGTGTGGAAGTAGATAGATAATTGTAATTAGGTTCGTAAATAAGGTAACTAACATGCCCTCCAAAATCGACATTCCAGTTGTTCAAAAAAGAATATTTCCATGCTGAGCGGAAAGAAAAATCCTTTACGGAGGCTATATTCAATGTCTCAATTTGTTGCGTAATATTTTCTTCTCTATAAGTATGGTACTGTCCTGATTTATTTCGATAACGACTGAATGAAAGGATATTTTCAGCGTACCATTTTGAGCTAAATACCCGATTCCATCTTCCTGCAACTAACCAGTTTCCCCATTGCTGGTTGATATGTCTGCTTTCATCCTTTGGCATTTTCCAAGGTTTAGTCCAGTAGTTCAAATAATCGTCGCCTTGATACAGGTTGACACTCAAATTGTTTCGTTGATCAGGTTTCCAGCTCAATTTGGCATTAATGTCGTGGAATCCGTAAGCCACAATGGAAGAATTGCCGTCCGACAGAACACTTGCACCTGCCAGTAAAGCATCCACTAAGGTTTTGCGGGCTGTGATAATATAACTCATTTTCTTTCCAACCAACGGACCTTCAAAAGAAACTGCAGCATCAGTCACTCCCAAACCGAACGAACCTTGGTGTTTTGAAATATCTCCTTCTCGTTGCGTAATATCTACAATCGAGGATAGTTTTCCTCCTTGTCGGGCGGGAAAGTTCCCTTTGTAAAAATCGACCGAATTGATCATGTCAGGATTAAAAACCGACATTAAACCTCCTAAATGATTGACATAGATAAGTGGTACATTATCCAACAGATATTGATTTTGTCCTGGTTCGCCCCCACGCACCATCATCAGACTCATACCTTCGCTCTGCGTTTGTACACCCGGAAGTAGCTGCAGGGCTTTTATCACATCGGGTTTACTTCCAATGGCAGGTAGTACCATCAACTCTTTAGCCGATAAACGGGTTACATCGTACTTTCTTTCACGCATGACAGTTACAGTGACCTCTGTCAAGTTATTTTCAATGTCCATTTCTATACTGATTAAACTGTCTTTTGCTGTTTGGAGCGTTACGTTCTGTGTTTTATAACCAATGTATGAAATCGTTAATACACAGGGAGATTGTAGTTGTATGCTGAAATAACCTCGATTATCAGTAGTTGTGCCTGTATGTTGAGTCGGTTCCCATATATTAGCACCAATCAGCACCTCGCCCGACTGTGCATCACGTACAAAGCCCGAAAGTTGAACTGCATAAGCTGAGAGTGAAGAAAACAACACTAATATTACACAAGAAAGAATTGCTTTATTTTTCATTTTGGTGGATTATTTGCCTTCGGAACTTCTAAGTAATTCTTTTCTAGAAGCTGATATTCCTGTAAATAGACCTATACCATTTTTGATATTGGAATACAGCGGATAGTGTTGAGATGATTGCCCGATATTGATTTCGCTGGCAGATTCGTATATATAATATTGCTTTACGTACTTATAATACGATTCGTCTACCGATCGAAGCTCAATATAAGGTATTCGCCCCCCATTCAGTTTAGTATAACCTTCATTGATGTAAAATTTAACTTTATAAGCGTTTTTCGTCATCAATTTATTGGAAAACAATGACAGCGGATTCGCTTCGTTGAGTAATACTGGATCCTGGCCGGAAATCATATATATTTCTTCCTTTCTTATTCCATAATGCTCCTCGAATGCGTTGGTTTCGAAATTATATTCTGTTATAAGCCCTTCCGTAACCAATATTACCTCCCAGAACCGTTTTTGTGCAGGATTGTTTTTGACATAAAATTCTACCGACGAAATTTTTTCACCCTCTTTTCCTCTTCCGGCCAAATCTGTAAAAACAACCGAATCAATGCCTGTAGGTTCAGGAACTGTTGTTTGTGCCGATATTTGGGGAAAATTCGGGATGTTCACCTTGCAACTGTAACTGACACCAGCTTTTACTATGCGCGAACTGACATACCAGCCCTTTTGAGTGTAAATTAATGTATCAGGAGCATCCAGGCTGTTTTCAATAATAACTTGTGCATTTGTAACATAGACAGGAGTTGAATCTGTCAGATTAGCTGTTAGTGTTACTTGTACCCTAAACGTACTATCGGCTTGCAACAAACTGTTCATTACCGGTATATGACTAAAATTATCAAATTCATCTTCTACTAACGAATGACAGGAAGATAAGCTGACAAACATTATTAAACTCGCAATTAAAAGTATTTTATTCATTGCTATCGTTTAAAATGAAAAGACTAAACCGACTTTCCACTGTGAATTTCTTTGGTTATAGAATCGACCCAACCTATATTCGCCAAAAACTCCAATATTCATCGTGAAATTATACCCAAGTCCCAATCCGGTTCCGATTTCAAAGGCGGGTTTATCCCAGTCACTTGTCTTTGTGTTAAGTGTGGTAATGTGCTGCGAAACAAGCCCAAATTGAACCGGTAAATACATATGCAAACGAAGTCTTTCTGTATTGAGAAATAATGGTAACAATTGCAATTCGCCATTTACTCCATAAAAAAAGGATTTCCCCAGTCGATCCATTCTGTAATAGGCTGTTTCTGAAGCGGACTCGATTTTTTCATTGCTAATAAATGTGCCATTTGCATAGCCAAAATAAAATCCTGCAGAATAATATTTATTAAAACCGTACAGACCTTCAAGCCCGTAATACGCATTCTTGTTATAAAATGTCTCTTTTAAAGTTACAGGTTGATTGATAAAATCAGGTACAATATTTCTACCGGTTACATTCGAGTAATTAATCTTAACGATAAATTGACCGAATTGCTTCTGATTGTCTCCAGTTAACTGTGCTTTTCCCGGATATATAAATCCGAATAAAATGAATACAATTAAAACTTTGTATGTCATATAATAATTGTTTTTTTAAGTCGTATGGAACTCGCATGCCACCATTACATTTTTGCATCTATACCATTAGCAATTGGAGGCAAGCCATGCCAAAAGATACTCCAATCTCTGAAAGAAGAGTTAGAGATAGATGTCGGTTTCAAAAAATGAGAGTGAAATGGAATTTGTTGTTTTTATGGGATCAGTAGTCATACAATTTTAATGCATATCCCATCAAAGTGTAGCGGGTAAGCGGGTAAGCAAACTGCAAAATTCGTAGCCAATGGGATATAATGTTAAAATGTATTTATAAAAAACGTATCTCAAAAAAACGAATTCATATTCGCATTAATACTCTTTGAAATCACGCACAAAATTAAAAACAACTTTTTATATAAGAAAAATATTATTTTCAAACCCTGTTTGTTTTTTCATATTTTTAAAATTAAAACTCAAATTACTATCGTATTTTAATATTTAAATACTCATTTTAGCACGAATAACAACATGTGCCGTGTATTGAGTTATTTGGAAGAGTCGTTCAAAGTCACAACATCCCCGATCAAACACATAGTAGGCATTACGTCGCGTAAACGTTCACGATTACCAAGCTGACCAAACATCATAACCAGCAATTGATTCCAACAGCTAAAATGCTTTACGTATTTATTACCTGAATACTTGCTTACAAGACCATCGAAGATATGCTGGGACACAACTCAATTGGTTGCGAAAAGATATATTTACCTTTGTTTATTGTCCGGGTTTTGATATTTCCAGGCAAAAAAAACAAATCCCATCGTCACGCAACAAATTTGCCCATAAAGTGCAGATATTTAACGATTTCAAAAAACGAATTATTTTTTAGCGGCACTCGTGAAATATGTTTTCATTAAATTTCAGTAAAAAAACTTTCAGTTTTATTTTTCTAAATGATTTGTATTTAGTACTTTCGAGGCATGTATTAAAGACGATAGGCAATAACAATCAAAATTAAACCCATGTTACAATAGCGCTTTAGGGTAATAAAAGCAACAAGATAACAATAATGCTTATCTGAGGCAAAATCCTCATCTGTCTCAACGTAGAATTAAAAGAGTATACCGTATGAAACGCATTTTTTTCTTAACAGGAATTCTGATAGCAGGAATTTTGGTTCAACTTTCGGCCGAAATCAGGTTACCGGCACTTTTTGCCGACCACATGATTGTGCAACGTGATGCAACTACCTCCCTATGGGGGAAAGCCGATGCCAACAAACGGGTTACCGTGGTAACCAGCTGGAACCTGAAACGTTACACCACCACTTCCGACGCCGATGGAAATTGGAAGCTTTCGATCAACACCCCCAAAGCCGGCGGTCCTCACACCATTATGATTACCGACGGCAAGCCCCTCACCCTCAACAATGTGATGAGTGGCGAAGTATGGCTGTGCTCGGGCCAGAGCAATATGGAAATGACCATGAAGGGCTATAGCAGTCAGCCGGTCGAAGGGTCGGCCATGGATATTCTGAAAAGCGGGAATAAAAATATCCGTGTATTTACCGTAGCCAAAAATCACAGCCTCAGCCCGCTCGACGACGTAAAAGGACATTGGCAGGAAGCCATGCCGGTGAGCATTCGCGATTTCAGCGCCACGGCTTATTATTTCGGACGGTTACTCAACGAAGTACTGAATGTTCCGGTGGGGCTCATCAACAGCTCGTGGGGAGGATCGCAGATTGAATCCTGGATGACCCGTGAGATGCTGTCGTCGTTTCCGCACATCGCAATGCCCGTTCCCGAAGAAAAAGTAAGCAGCCCCAACAAAAAACCCACCTACTTGTACCAGGCAATGATTCATCCCTTGGCAGGTTTTACCGTAAAGGGAGTAATCTGGTACCAGGGAGAAAGCAACTTACATAACTACCAGGAATATCCGGCGCTTTTTGCAGCCATGACCAAAGGCTGGCGCACCAGCTTCAACAATCCTGAAATGCCGTTTTACTTCTGTCAGATCGCTCCGTACAATTACAACCCCAGGGATAACAACTCGGCGCTGATGCGCGAAGCACAGCTGAAAGTCGCTCAAACGCAACCCAATACAGGAATGGCAGTGCTGATGGATACCGGCGAACCGCGCAATATCCATCCGGCTAAAAAGAAAGAAGCCGGCGAACGGCTGGCATTGCAGGCCCTGAGCAAAACCTACGCATTGCCCGGCATCAGTTCCGACAGTCCCGTATTTAAATCGATTGAAATAAAAGACAGTGTATTGACCGTGCTGTTCGACAACGCTCCTATGGGAGTAGCTGCACCCAATTTTGAATCGAAGCTGTTCACCCTTGCCGGCGACGATATGGTGTTTTACCCGGCAAAGGCGCGAATCAGCGGTTCGAAAGTGATTGTAACCTGCGACCAGGTTAAAGCGCCGGTGGCCGTGCGTTACGCGTTCGAAAATTTCGTTGCGGGCGATTTATTCGGTACCGACGGACTGCCGGTATCGTCGTTCCGCAGCGATAACTGGTAAGATCAGAGCCATTTGCGGCGTTTGAAAAACCAGAGCACAGCCGCCGCAAAGGCTACCATCAGCGCAATGGAAAACGGATAACCGTATTTCCAGTTCAATTCGGGCATATACGAAAAGTTCATGCCGTACATACTGGCAATCAGCGTGGGCGGCATGAATATGACCGAAACCACGGTAAAAATCTTAATAATCTTATTCTGCTGGATATTCACCAGACCGAGGAAGGTATCCTGAAGGTAGTCGAGCCGGTCGAATCCAAACCGGGTATATTCGAACAGCGAATTGATATCCTTGATAATCATGGTTAGCCTGGGAAGTAAATCGTGCGGGAAGAGGTTCGATTTCAGCATGTTCGACACCACACGCTGCTTGTCGATAATATTCTGGCGGATAATCATCACCTTTTCCTGAAGGTCCTTGATGCGCATCAGGATTTCCTGGCTCAGATCATCTTCGGTATTAAGGGTTTTACTGAGATTGGTAATCTGATCGGTAATATCCTCAATCATGTCGGCATCGTATTCCACCCGTGTCTCGAGCAAGGCCACCAATACCTGATAACCGGAGGTATAGCTCCGGGTGTCGGCATATATTTTTTTCACCGTCTCGTTGAACGAACGCAGTTCGATATCGCGCACCGATACCAGGATGCCGTTTTTCAGGATAAACGACACCGGCTGCATCTGAAAATTATCTTGTAAGAAGTTGGAGTTGGCAACTATGCTGTCCTCGGTTTGAATATACCGCGAACTCATCTCGATTTCTTCTATTTCTTCGTCTTCCTGAATATAGATTTTCAGGAATTGCTCGAGCTCGGTTTCCACCGCATCCGAAACGTCGATCAGGTCGATCCAGATCACGTCCTTCATGTTTACCTTTTTCAGTATCTCGAGCGATTTTGATATTTTTATCTTACCATCTTCCTGGTAAAAAAGCCGGAGTTCCGCCATAGTTCTCTACTTTTTTTCAGTCAACCCCCCGTTTGGGGCAGCCTGCGGTTATTACTCTTTCAAAGCGGCGCTCACCCGGTTGGTGAGATCCACAAATGCAGCTACATCGAGCTGTTCGGGGCGCAGGTCGAACAAGGGATCCGCAAACATCGGATGCTCCCTGGGCACCAGCGGTTTCAGCGAGTTGCGCATCGTTTTGCGACGCTGATTGAAGGCTGTCTTCACCACGGTTTTGAAAAGTTGTTCGTCGCATCCGAGCGCCTGCACATCGTTTCGCACCAGGCGAATAACAGCCGATTTGACCTTAGGCGGAGGGTCAAACACATGTTCGTGCACGGTGAATAAATAATCGATGGAGTAGAAAGCCTGCATGAGTACCGAAAGAATGCCATAGGTTTTGCTGCCGTGACGGGCAGCCATCCGTTCGGCTACTTCTTTCTGAATCATACATACCAACTGAGGTACCTGCTCGCGGTTGTCGAGCATTTTAAAAAATATCTGGCTCGAAATATTATAGGGCAGGTTGCCGATAAGGTGTACCGGCCCTCTGAACCGTTCGCTGAGCGATAGTTTCAAAAAATCGGCTTCGATAATATTTAAGTCGGGGAAATGCTGTTGCAGGTATACTACCGACTCGGTATCCACTTCCACAACCGTGAGGTTTACATCGGCGCGTTGAAGGAGGAATCGGGTAAGTACGCCCATCCCGGGACCGATTTCCAACACATCGGCGGGAGAGGCAAGCTGTAAACTATCAGCAATGCGACGGGCCACTTCCAAATCCTTCAGGAAGTGCTGCCCCAGGTATTTCTTTGCTTTTACTCTGGTCATGCTGGTGATAATCGTCGGGCATTGCGGATTTGGAATTAAATTATTATGTATCTTTGCAGGATATTGCAAACGACGCACAAAAGTAATCATTTTTTTTCAAACAAGCTATTTCATGCGCAAAATACTGATTTCGGGAGGCAAGGGAATACGAAAGGTTGTTGATTTTTTCTATCCTCCATTCAGGAAATATCTTTCGCTGCAATTGTTCCGGTATGCTGCTACGGGCGCTGCCAATCTGGCTTTCGACTGGGTGTTGTATTTTGTTCTGTACAACTTCGTAATCCGGCATCAGCTGGTGCACCTCGGTGTGGTTACCCTGAGTCCTCACATTGCTGCTCTTGCATTCACTTTTCCGGTGAGTTTCATGTCGGGTTTTTTGTTGCAGAAATACGTTACTTTCACGGCGTCGGACCTGCGCGGCAGTGTTCAGCTGGTGCGTTACGGCCTGGTGGTAGGAGCCAACCTGGCGCTTAATTATGCCGGGTTAAAACTTCTGGTCGATTTTCTGGGCTGGTATCCTACGCCTTCGAAAATGATCATTACCCTGCTGGCAACCGGGGTAAGCTATATCTCACAGAAAAAATACACGTTTAAATAACTCGTGCTTATGAAGTGGCCGGCAGGAGTTTCGGGGTCGAATAACAAAAACCTGCGCCTGGCGGGCAATCTGCTGGGAGTTGCCGCCACCATTTACCTGGGCTGGAAAATCGGCACCGACAACCGGTGGGAAGAACTCAGCGATGCCCTGACCCGGCTCCACCGGCTTTCGTGGATCTGGTTGCTGCCGGCCTTGCTGCTTTTACCCGTTAATATACTTTGCGAAGCATTGAAATGGAAACAACTGATTCGCCCCATCGAAACGCTCCGCCTTCAACAAGCGGTGAAAGCGGTGCTGGCCGGAACAGCCGCCGGCTTTGTAACGCCCAACCGTACAGGCGATATTGCCGGCCGACTGGGCTTTATACGTCAACAACACCGGAAAGCCGTGCTGGCTGCGGGACTTGTCAACAGCATTACCCAAAACGCAGCTATCGTGCTGGCCGGCTTGCCTTCGCTCACAATCCTTCTGCTTCGACAAGGCCCAGCAGCGCCCGATGTGGGGAAGTACGCGGGGTGGGCGGGAATATTTTTACTGGTAAGCATGGTGGGCTTGTACGGCCTTCGCAAAGTTGCTCTGGGCACTCAAACACCCTGGCTGGCCGGAATTCGCACGTTGAACACCCCGGTTTTCCTGGGCCAGACAGCCTGGTCGGCACTCCGGTTTGTCGTCTTTATGTTGCAGCTGTATTCACTGTTCCGACTCGGAGGAGTGGCGCTCAGCCCCGAACATGCATTACTCTCGCTGCCGGCGGCCTACCTGGCTATAACCTTTACCCCTTCGGTGGCCTGGTCGGAAGTGATGGTGCGTAGTTCGGCTGTCGTTTTTTTTACGGGAATATGGGGCTATCCGGCTATAGTGGCCGGCTTTGCAGCTTCGGCGCTCTGGCTTATCAATGTAGCATTCACCGCTGCTGCCGGGTCATTTTTTCTTTTTGCGCAACCGGGGCTGAGGTTTTTCGGCCGCCAGAACATCGTCGGAAGTTAACTTCGAAAAAGTATCGTCGTATTGCCGTACACCAACTGCTTGCCGGAACGACCGGATATCGGCCTCAAAGTTATTCATCTCCGTCGACAATTGTGCTAGTTGATCGTTAATCGACCGAAGTAAATCAGTGAGTTTCGTCGAACTTTGAAGCAACTCGGCAGCGATACGGCCGCCTGTCTCGGGCCGGTCGGGCAAACGAAGCATGGGAGCTTTTCCGGACACCAGCCAATCGAGACTTAATTCCGGGAAAGCGGTACGAATTTTCTCAAAAGCATCGCTCGAAATGCCTCCCTTTTTATCCAGATAACCGTTCGACAATCCGGTCATCTTGTAAAACTGGTTCCGGTTCAGTCGCTTGAACTCCAGAAACACTAATATTCTTTCGCGTATATCCATATGCACAAGTTAAAACTAGAAATATTTCTAGTTTTTATTTTGATTTTAGCTTTTATGCTATTATATTTGCAATAGCTATAGCACCTGGTGTCTTAAATGGGACATTTTTTCGCAAAAATACAAAAGAAATCTAACTATCAAAAAACTATTCGTATGGAAATTGAATCCCGACCATTAACGTACCCACCGCGACATGGATATATTGCCAAACTGGCTACATTGTGCAAGTGCAGTCGCAAGACGGTTACGCGTGCTTTGTTCCAGGGCCAACAGGGTAAAAAATCGGATCTGGTGAGAGATACCTATCGACAATTATTCAGCGGATCGCCGGAAAACAAGTAATTTCGGAACCGGATGAAAGCCGTATCGCTCCAATCGTGTATCGAAGACGCACTGCTACGACTCTCGATGCAGTACTCGTGCAGAGCCCTGTCGGTTCAACGCAGCCTGATCACAGTCCAATGCCGGCTGCCGAATACCCGGCTGAATTGTGTACTCGACATCGACGACGGTGTGCTTCCGCAGGTTCGTTTTTTGATCCGTTTTCCGGCCACAATCGACGCTGCCTGGTGCGGCGAACTGGTGCTGTTCGTGAACTTATTCAACACGCATCGCCACCGTCATCCGGGCTACTGGAACTTCGATCTCTACAACAGGGAATTGACCTACTGCTATAATTGGATTACCGAAGCCGGCGGTGAACGGTTCATCCTCAATTTCGTGCGGCTGATGAACGACTGTACCGGAACCTACGATACGGTTTATCCCGAAATCAATGGAATACTTTCGGGATTGATCGATGCCGAAAAGGCGGTCAGCAACTACCTCCGACACACCACCGTTCCACTCAACTAATCGTGCTGCATTGCTCTGTTTGCTGTACTTCCGCACCATCCACAAACTTCAGAATGTTAAATTAATGGGTATTTATGTATTTTTTAATCATTTTTTAAGACTCAAAGGCATGGCAGGATAGGTTAATGGTGTATCTTTGTCGAAAACACAAGTGTATGCGCCTCCATGTAACAAACGAAACATCCACCCTACGTGCCGTAGTCCTGGGCCAGCCCGGTTCGATGGGAAAAACGCCGGCAGCCGACCGCACCTACGATGCAAAATCGTACGAATCGGTAATGCTGGGCATTTATCCTTCCGAAGAGGAGGTTTACAGGGAAATGTCGGCTTTTGAAAAAGTGCTGTTAAACTACGATGTACAGGTATTCCGTCCGTGGACGCTCGAAAATTGCAACCAGGTGTTTGCCCGCGATGTGGGTTTCGTGATCGACGATAAAATAATCAACTCGAACATCATTCCCGACCGGGAGGATGAAAAAGAAGCCTACGAGATTGTGTACGACCAGATCGCCTTTAATAAAATTTACAATCTGCCCGAAAAAGCTCATGTGGAAGGGGGCGATGTAGTGCTGTACAACGAACTGGTTTTTGTGGGGCTGTATACCGGCGCCGATTATCCTGATTATAAAACCGCCCGGACCAATGCGTATGCTTATCATTTTTTGAAAGAGTTGTTCCCCGAAAAGGAGTTTATTGCACTCGAACTGAACAAACACGATACCGATCCGCGCCGGGGCGTGCTGCACCTCGACTGCACTTTTATGCCCGTTGGTCACGGCAAAGCCATCCTTTACAGGGATGGATTCCGGAACCCAAACGATTATCATCTGCTGACCGAAATTTTCGGCAACGACAATATTTTTGAATTAACGCAGGAGGAGATGTATCACATGAACTCGAATATATTTTCGATATCGCCGGGGGTGGTAGTGTCGGAGCGCAACTTCACCCGGCTGAATGAGCATATGCGCACAGCGTGGGGACTCACCGTAGAAGAAGTGCCCTATTCCGAAATTTCGAAAATGGGCGGACTGCTCCGTTGCTCCACCCTGCCTTTAATACGATCAGAAGACTGAATATGCAAACCACTTCTACCATTTTAATGATCGAACCGGCTGCATTCGGTTATAATGCCGAAACGGCTGCCAACAACTATTTCATGCAGCAACCCGACGAAACTCCGGCATGCATACAGACCAAAGCGCTGAACGAGTTCACCCTGATGGTTGAAAAGCTGCGTGGCGCAGGCATCCGCGTACTGGTGGAACGCGACACTCCCGAGCCACCGACTCCCGATTCGATATTTCCAAACAATTGGGTTTCGTTCCACGAACAAGGAGTGGCCGTGGTTTATCCAATGTATGCCGAGAGCCGGCGAATGGAGCGAAGATCCTCTATTTTTAAGTTTCTCCGCGAAAAAGGACACGCCTATCCCGAACTCATTACGCTCGCTCATTACGAACTGCAGCATTTATTTTTGGAAGGAACCGGAAGCATGGTGCTCGACCGTTGTAACCGGGTAGCTTACGCAGCACTGTCGGAACGCACCAGTTCCACCGTTTTTAACGACTTTTGCAACCGGTTGAACTTTGAAGCAATTGCCTTCAGTGCGTTTCAACAAGTTGGCACCCAACGACGGCCCGTGTATCATACCAATGTGATGATGTGCGTGGCTGAGCAGTTTGCGGTGGTGTGCACCGGCAGTATCGACAACCGCGACGAGCAGAGCAGAGTGATTGAAAAGTTGCGAAGCACCGGAAAAACCATCGTCGAAATTTCCGAAGCGCAAATGCATCAATTTGCAGGAAATATGCTTCAGCTGAGCAGTGCGAGCGGGGAGTTGAAACTGGTTGTATCGGGGTCGGCCTATGCGGCACTGGACGGGAATCAACTGGCCGTACTCAGGCAGTACAACGACCTGGTGGTATGCGACGTGCCAACCATCGAGAAGTACGGCGGAGGAAGCGTACGGTGTATGATTGCCGAAATATTTTAAAACAAAATAATATGGAATTTACAACACGAAGTGCAGCTGAGCTTATTGAATTGGAAAACCAGCATGGTGCACACAACTATCATCCGCTGCCGGTAGTGCTTTCGGAAGGCAAAGGCGTTCATGTGTGGGATGTAGACGGAAAGCGGTATTACGATTTTTTGTCGGCTTATTCGGCGGTCAATCAGGGTCACGGCCATCCTCGGATCGTGGATGCACTGATCCGCCAGTCGCTTCGGCTGAGTCTTACTTCACGGGCATTTTACAACGACCGGCTGGGCGTGTACGAGGCATTTATTACCGAATACTTCGGATACGATAAGGTATTGCCGATGAACACCGGCGCCGAAGCTGTCGAAACCGCTATCAAGCTGTGCCGTAAATGGGCCTACGAACGAAAGGGGATTGCCGAAAACCAGGCTAAGATTGTGGTGTGTGAACAAAACTTTCACGGGCGCACTACCACTATCGTTTCGTTTTCGGTGGATCCTGACGCCTACGGCCATTACGGACCCTATACGCCGGGCTTTGTGGTGATTCCTTACAACGATGTGGATGCATTACGCGAAGTGCTCGAAAACGAGCCCGACGTAGCGGGTTTTCTGGTGGAACCCATCCAGGGGGAAGCGGGAGCAAGAGTGCCCGGCGAAGGTTACCTGAGCGCCTGCCATGCCCTGTGTAAGCACTATAACGTATTGTTTATGGCCGATGAGGTGCAAACCGGGCTGGCCCGTACGGGACGGTTGCTGGCCTGCGACCACGAGGAGGTTCGTCCGGACATCCTTATTTTGGGGAAGGCTTTATCGGGCGGGGTTTATCCGGTATCAGCCGTTCTGGCCGACAACGAATACATGGAAGTGTTTAAGCCCGGGCAGCATGGTTCTACGTTCGGGGGTAATCCGGTGGCGGCCGCGGTGGCGGTGGCGGCACTGGAAGTGTTGCGCGAAGAACGGCTGGCCGAGAATGCTCAGCAAATGGGCGAATACTTCCGTGGCGAAATGGAACAGCTTTGCCAGGAATCGCCGGTTGCCGTGGCTGTACGAGGGAAAGGCCTGCTGAATGCTTTGATTGTCAACAATCACGACAAAAAAGACCTGGCCTGGGATATTTGTCTGCGCATGGCCGATCATGGTTTGCTGGCCAAACCTACGCATACCAATATCATCCGGTTTGCTCCCCCACTCATTATCACCCGCGAAGAAATGAAGGAATGCATCGCTATCATCAGGCAATGTGTGCGATGAAGAAGCCTGGCAGTAATGGGAGAGTTCATACTTAGGGATGCCAATCCTTTATACGGGGATCGGCACCCTGTGAAAAAACACCCTTGCTGACTGCATGGTTTTAACCAAAAAGCGGGGTGTTTTTGCCATCTTTCACTTGCTTTGCAGTAAGTGTTTCAGATGCCGGGCCGTGTATGAATTTTCAACCAGCACCAGTTCCTCCGGTGTACCTGCAAATACCAGTTCGCCTCCTTTATCGCCCCCTTCGGGACCGATATCGATAATGTGATCGGCACACTTAATCACCTCCGGATTATGTTCGATAATAATGAGCGTATGTCCCTTGGCGATGAGTGCGTCAAACGCTTTCAACAGGGTTTTAATATCGTGAAAATGAAGTCCGGTAGTGGGTTCATCGAAAATAAATACCGTAGGGTCGGGCTTTTCGCTGGCCAGGAACGAGGCCAGTTTCACCCGCTGACTTTCGCCTCCCGATAAGGTACTCGACGACTGCCCCAGCTTTACATACCCGATGCCCACTTCCTGCAAAGGCAGCAAGCGCTTCACAATGCGCTTTTCGGTAGTTCCGGTATGTTCCGAGAAAAATTCAATCGCCTGATTAACGGTCATTTCCAACACATCATACACATTTACGCCCCGGTACTGTACCTCCAGAATATCCTGCTTGAACCGCTTACCGCGACAATGCTCGCACTCCAGCACCAGGTCGGCCATAAACTGCATTTCCACCGTTACCGTACCTTCGCCCTGGCATTCCTCGCAACGTCCTCCCGGCGTATTGAACGAGAAATACGAAGCCGAATAACCCATTTGTTTTGAAAGCTGCTGGTCGGAAAACAGCTTACGAACCTCGTCCCAGGCTTTGATATAGGTCACCGGATTCGACCGCGACGACCGCCCTATGGGGTTCTGATCCACAAACTCCACATCCTTCGCCATCATCATCGAACCTTTCAGCGCACCAAACTTACCCGTACGGTCGCTTACTCCTCCGTAATATTTCTTTAATGCCGAATAAAACACCGAACGCACCAGCGACGATTTGCCCGAACCGCTCACACCCGTCACCACCGTCATCACATTCAGCGGGAACCTGACATTCACTCCTTTCAGGTTATTCTCTCGCGCACCAATCACCTCGATATAATTATTCCATTTGCGACGCTGCACAGGTACCGGGATCGTTTCCATGCCCAGCAGGTATTTCAGTGTAAACGAACGCTCCACCGCCTCCGGCTGTTGCCGGCCGATCGCATTCATATCGCCCCGGTACACTACCTCGCCTCCCTTACGGCCCGCATAAGTCCCGATATCGATAATATAATCGGCGGCCCGCATAATTTCCTCATCGTGCTCCACCACTACCACCGTGTTGCCCAGGTCGCGCAATTGCTTCAGCACCTTTATCAACTGATGCGTATCGCGCGGATGCAGCCCGATGCTCGGCTCGTCGAGAATATACAAGGAGCCCACCAGGCTGCTGCCCAGCGAGGTAGCCAGGTTAATACGCTGACTTTCGCCTCCCGAGAGCGTGTTCGACAACCGGTTCAGTGTCAGGTAGCTCAGCCCCACATCCATCAGGAACTGAATACGGCTGGTAATTTCCGACAACAAGCGCCTGGCAATCGCCGCATCGTGTTCGTCGAGCTCCAGGGTGTCGAAGTAGTGCTTCAACCGTTCCACCGGCATCAGCACCAATTCGTTGATCGATTTTCCGCCGATTTTTATATACGCAGCTTCCTTCTTCAACCGGCTGCCTTTACAATCGGGACAAACCGTCTTTCCGCGGTAGCGCGCCAACATCACCCGGTACTGAATTTTATACTGATTCTCCTTCAGATGATCGAAAAAAGCATTGATACCCCCGAAATGCCGGTTACCATTCCAGAGCAGTTCCACCTGCTCGTCGGTGAGATCGTAATAAGGTTTGTGAATCGGGAACCCGATTTTATCGGCCACCCTGATCAGCGCGTTCTTCCATTCGCTCATCACCTCTCCCTTCCAGCAAACCACCGCATCCTCGTAAATCGACAGCGACTTATTAGGGACCACCAGATCTTCGTCGATGCCCAGGATTTTACCAAAACCCTCACAGGTGGGGCAGGCGCCGATAGGCGAATTAAAGCTGAAGGTGTGTACCGTAGGCGTTTCAAACTGAATACCATCGGCCTCGAAGCTCTTCGAAAAACGAAGCAGATGAGGCTCATCGCCTTCGAAAACCTTCAACACACAGGCCCCTTTCCCTTCATAAAACGCCGTTTCGATGGAGTCGGTCATCCGGCTGACGGTTTCCTGCCGCCGGTCGACCACCGCTCGATCGACTACCAGAAACAGATGCGTATACCCGGTGCTTCCCTCCAGCACTTCGTCGATACGCAACAGTTGCCCGTCGGCTTCCACACGGCTAAACCCCTGTTGCATCAGGCTTTTCAACTCCTCGTTTACCGTTTTCCCGTCCGAAGGCAGTACTTCGGTCAGAATCATCAGGCGAGTACCATCGGGATACGACAGCGCCGCCCCGATCACATCCTCGGCTTCGTGCTTTTTCACCAGTTCGCCCGAAACCGGCGAATACGTTTTGCCGATGCGCGAATAAAGCAACTTCAGGTATTCGTATATTTCGGTCGAGGTGCCCACGGTGGAACGCGGATTGCGCGAATTCACCTTCTGTTCGATGGCAATGGCCGGCGGTATACCTTTAATATAATCCACTTCGGGCTTGCTCATCCGTCCCAGAAACTGACGGGCGTACGACGAAAGACTCTCCACGTAGCGACGCTGGCCTTCGGCATAGAGCGTATCGAAAGCCAGCGAAGTCTTTCCCGAACCCGACAAACCGGTGATTACCACCAGTTTATTACGAGGTATCTCCACATCGATATTCTTCAGATTATGAACACGAGCACCTTTAACAAGTATATTTCCCTGAGTTGACATAGCACAATTTTTATGAACCTGCAAAGATACAAAAAAGAGCTTACATTGAATATTCACAAATTTTTATTCGATTTATTTGTAAGAATATAAATTTTTTGTACCTTTGCGCCCTATTATTTCTATAAATATGCATATTTATCGACGCGAAGTACATTTTATAGAACGGATAGACTAAAAAACAACATGGTATGAAAAATAAAAGAAGCAGATTACAAGTCATTACGGAGATTCTCCGGTCGTCGGTAGTTGGAAGTCAGGAAGAGTTGCTGGCAATATTAGCCGACCGTAACCTGAACGTGACCCAAGCTACGCTGTCGAGAGATTTAAAGGTATTGAAAGTATCGAAGACCCCGCTTGCCAACGGCACGTACAAATACGTATTGCCTCCGGTAACCAAAACGGTGAGTCCGACCGGCAACCTGAGTACTTTCACCTCTCATGGCGCTGTAATCAGCATCGAATTCTCGGGTCATCTGGCCGTAATGAAAACCAAGCCCGGCTATGCATCGGCCATAGCGTGGGACATCGACAACAAGGGAGCTTCCGAGATATTAGGCACGATAGCCGGCGACGACACCATCCTGATCATACCCCGGGAGGGAGTCAGCCGCGAATCGATTTTACAATTAATGGACCTCACATTTTCGAACAAGGATTAAGGATAATAAAGTATGAATTTGATGAAACCCCTCAAGGGATTAGCGCTGAAGAAAAAGAAAGTTCCTGATCCTCAGGAACCCGAAGAACTGGACGGCATAGTGGTGAAAATTGCGGACGACAGCTGTCTGAGTTATGTGGATACGATTCTGAAAACAATTGAAGAAGCCGCCAAAATACGCGGTACGGGGATAGCCCGCCGTTCGCCGGAGTATATCGAATTAAAAATCAGCGAGCGCAAGGCGATAATAGCGCTTTCCGGTGACGAATTTGCCGGTTTTTGTTATATCGAAACCTGGGGCAACAAGCAATTTGTCGCCAACTCGGGCTTGATCGTCGTGGATAAGTTCCGCGGCAACGGGCTGGCCAAACGAATTAAGAAGAAGGCATTCGAGCTTTCGCGTCAACGGTATCCCGATGCGAAGATTTTTGGGCTCACCACCGGATTGGCCGTAATGAAGATTAATTCGGAGCTGGGTTATAAGCCTGTCACTTTTTCGGAACTTACCGACGACGAATCGTTCTGGAAAGGCTGTCAGAGCTGTGTGAATTACGATATTTTGCAGCGTACCGGTCGTAAACATTGTTTATGTACGGGCATGTTGTACGATCCTAAATGGGAGAAGAAAAAAGATAAATAAGGTGGAGTATATGAAAGAAAAAGTTGTTTTGGCATTTTCGGGAGGACTGGACACTTCCTTTTGTGCCATGTACCTGGCCAAGGAGCTGGGCTACGAAGTACATACTGCCGTGGCGAATACGGGCGGTTTTGATGCAGAGGAATTGAAAGTGATCGAAGATAAGGCTTACCGGCTGGGAGCCAAGTCGCACGTTACCCTGGATGTGACGCAGGAATATTACGACAAGAGCATCCGTTACATGGTGTTCGGAAATGTGTTGCGCAACGGCACTTATCCTATTTCGGTAAGTTCGGAGCGTATTTTTCAGGCGCTGGCCATCATCAATTACGCCAAGCAGCTGGGAGCCGATTATGTGGCGCATGGCAGTACCGGCGCCGGGAACGACCAGGTACGGTTCGACCTTACCTTCGATGTGCTGGCCCCGGAGATCAAGATATTGACCCCTACCCGCGATTTGTTACTTTCGCGCGAAGCTGAAATCAACTACCTGAAGGAGCATGGCTATGTGGCCGACTTCACGAGGATGGAATATTCGATCAACAAAGGCCTTTGGGGCACCAGCGTGGGGGGGAAGGAAACCCTGAAATCGGAACAGACCCTGCCCGACGAGGCCTATCCGAGCCAGGTGGAGAAAACCGGGTCCGAAACTATCACCCTTCAGTTCGAAAAGGGCGAGTTATGCGGCATCAACGGTGAGCTGAGCAACGATAAAATCGGGCTCATCAACAAGCTGGAAAGCATTGCCTCCAAATTCGGAATCGGGCGCGATATGCATATCGGCGATACCATTATAGGCATCAAGGGACGGGTAGGCTTTGAAGCCGCCGCACCCCTGCTCATCATCAACGCCCACAAAATGCTCGAAAAGCATACGCTTACCAAATGGCAACAATACTGGAAAGATCAGCTGGGCACCTGGTACGGCATGTTCCTGCACGAGGCTCAATACCTGGAACCGGTAATGCGCGATATCGAACAATTCCTGGAAAGTTCGCAACAAAACGTTACGGGCACCGTCATCATCACCTTACGGCCGCTGGGTTACACCCTGGTAGGAGTCGATAGCACCTACGATTTGATGAAAACCGATTTTGGCGAATACGGAGAGATGAACCGTGCCTGGAGTGCCGACGATGTGAAGGGATTCACCAAAATCCTGGGCAACCAGATGAAAATATACTACAACGTTCAGAAACGAAACTCCTGATTCCCGACGCCTAAAATTTCCTGGTTAGCCATATTTTTATTATTTTTGCAGTCCCAAACTGAAAATCAATAATAAACAACTATTTTATATGGCTACTACAGCAGATATCAAGAACGGGATGTGCATCGAGTTGGATGGGCAGTACTATTTCATCACCGAATTTTTGCACGTTAAACCCGGTAAAGGTGCCGCTTTTGTGCGTACCAAAATGAAAAACGTGGTAACGGGACGCACGTTGGAGAAAACCTTCAACGCCGGAGTGAAAATCGACGAAGTACGTATCGAGCGCCGTCAGTATCAGTATCTTTACCAGGACGATATGGGATACAATTTCATGAACAACGAAACCTACGAGCAAATTTCGGTCAACAAAGAACAAATCAACGGAGTCGACTTCCTGAAAGAGGGAATGACCTGCGAGGTTGTCGTACATGCTGCTTCCGAAACCGTGTTGTTCGTCGATCTTCCGGTGCAGGTTGCTTTGCTGATTACCTATACCGAACCCGGATTGAAAGGTGATACCGCCACCAATGCCACCAAGCCTGCAACGGTTGAAACAGGTGCTACCGTGCGTGTACCCTTGTTCATCAACGAAGGCGAGACCATCAAGGTCGACACCCGCGACGGCTCGTACGTGGAACGTGTAAAAATATAAGCTCTTACTTTCCCGGATGCATCTGTACAGGCTGCATCCGGGAAATAAACTTCATTCGCTGTTTTTTTGTACGAAACACATATGCACCCAGGTAATTCTGTTATCAGCATGTGCGTTCCGAACAACCGTTAAAACACAAATTGTTACCGTGTGAAAAAGCGTATCGACAGTTTTAAGCATGCAATCAGGGGAATCCGCATGGTTCTGAAATCGGAAACCAACATGCAGATTCACCTGATTTTTGTTATACTGGTAGTAGTTTCCGGGGTTTTATTTTGCATCAGCACCACCGAATGGATGCTGTGCCTGCTGGCTTTCGGGCTGGTAACGGGTGCTGAAATGCTCAATACCGCCATCGAAACCATTGTGGATCTGGTATCACCCGAATACCACGAACTGGCGGGCAAAGCGAAGGATATTGCTGCCGGCGCCGTGTTGATCAGCGCTGTTTTTGCCGCTGTCGTAGGATTGATTATTTTTGTGCCGCGGGGTGTGCAGCTGGGTCGAAGCATTTGGTCGTATCTTTTTAATTAGCATTCCGCGACCGGAGAGCCCTCCCCGGGGATTTACATTCCTTTTTTCGAATCAATATGTAAACCTGCCGTGAGCAGTCGCGGCCATCATCGCTACTATGAAAAAGTTTATTTACCGGTGGTACACCGATTTTCTCGACATTTTCTATCCCAATCTGTGCCTCGTTTGCAACGAAAGTCTGCTCCGGGGCGAGAAATCGATTTGCCTTCATTGCCTCCACGGCATTCCGAAAACCAATTTTCATTTACAACCCGACAATACGGTAGAAAAACGATTCTGGGGAAAAGTGCCGCTTTACCGGGGTACGTCGTTTTTCTTTTTTCAGAAAGGATCGCCCTTTCAGAAGCTGTTGCACGAACTGAAATACAAGGGAAATAAGGAAATAGGTTCGGTAATGGCGGCGTATGCAGCAGCCGATCTGCTCGATGCACCCGATTTCTGCTCGGTGGATGTGCTGGTACCCGTCCCGCTCCATCCGCGGAAATATGCCAGACGGGGCTACAATCAGAGCGAATGGATTGCCAAAGGACTGGCGACCGTGCTGCACAAACCGATCGACACAACTCATCTGCGAAGGATTCGCGAGAATACAACCCAAACCAGGAAATCGGTTTTCGACCGGTACAAAAATACCGAGGGGATTTTCCATCTGACCGATACTGAGGTTTTTAAAGGGAAACACATTCTGTTGATTGACGATGTGTTGACCACCGGATCCACCCTGGAAGCATGTATGCTGGCCCTGCTTCAAACCGAGCCGGTCCGCATCAGCATCTTCACCCTGGCGCTTGCTTAAGCACTCAGGGAGTTGAAGCGTCAAAATGTAAAATTAAACATCAAAATACTTCACAAATAATTCAAAATACATAATTCTGCTAAAAAACATACTTTTCGAGCAGGTTTACCCGCTTTTATTTTGTTATTTTGCAGGGAATTTTGAAAAACATCTAACAACATAAATACTAGTATGACAACACAAGAATTAAAACAAGCCTTTGAAGCTACCTATGGCAAACCTGCCGAAGCGGTTTATTTTTCGCCCGGTCGTGTTAATCTGATTGGTGAGCACACCGACTACAACGGTGGCGCCGTATTTCCCTGTGCATTAAGTTTTGGCACCAACCTGCTGATTGCTAAAAACGACCAACAGGTGATTAATTTCAAATCGTTGAATCAGCCGGAGATTATTTCGTTGAATTTCGATCAACTGACCACCCGGCTCGAAAAATCGTGGGTAAACTATCCCCTGGGAGTCATTGCCCAGTTTGTTAAACGCGGAGTGGCCATCACCCAGGGTTTCGACATTCTGATCTGGGGTAATGTGCCCAATGGAGCCGGTTTATCGTCGTCGGCCGCCCTCGAAGTGGTTACCGCCTATGCCTTCAACGATCAATTGGGAACGGGCTTCAACCGTACCGAGCTGGCTTTGATTGGCCAGAAATCGGAGCATGAATTCGCACTGGTAAATTGCGGAATTATGGACCAGTTCGTATCGGCCAACGGAGCGAAGGATCATGCCGTACACCTCAATTGCGACACCTTGGAATTCGAATTGGTTCCGGTGAAACTCGAAGGCGTTAAAATTGTGATTTCGAACACTCACTCACCCCACAAACTCGATTCGGGCGCTTACAACCAGCGTGTAGCCGAATGTAAAACGGCTGTCGCCCAGCTTAATGCCGTTCGTCCGTTGAAATACCTGGCCGAACTTACCGAAGCCGAATTCAAATCGATCGAAAGCGCGATTACCGATCCGGTGGCTCACAAGCGCGCCCGCCACGTTGTGGGCGAAGTACAGCGTACTTCGGATGCTGTAAAGGCATTGAAAGATGGTAACCTGGAATTGTTCGGCAAGCTGATGAATGCTTCGCATGTGTCGTTGCGCGACGATTACGAAGTTACCGGTCCCGAACTGGATTGCATGGCCGAGGAAGCCTGGAAAATTGACGGCGTTATCGGATCGCGCATGACGGGTGGCGGCTTTGGCGGCTGTACCGTTTCGCTGGTGAAAGAAGAAGCGATCGATACTTTTATTGCTCAGGTGGGTGCCAACTACGAAGCACGCATCGGCATCAAACCCGATTTCTACATTGCCGAAATTGGCGACGGCGCTACCCGCGTTGAATAAAAAGCAAAGAACATGGAAACAATATTAATGGATGGAAAAGCGGTAAAGAGCTATGTCCTGAAAAATAAAAACGGGATGTCGGCCGAAGTGACCAACTACGGCACCAAGATTACCCGGTTGATGGTTCCCGACCGCGACGGCAAACTGGAAGATGTGGTACTGGGTTTCGACACCTTGCAGGAAAACATCGACAAAGAGCCTTATTTCGGCTCCACCTGCGGACGGTTTGCCAATCGTATCAAAGATGGCCGGTTCACCCTGGACGGCGTGCAGTACACCTTGGCCCGAAACAATGGAGGCAATGCGCTGCATGGAGGCATCAAGGGCTTCAACGCACAGGTGTGGGAGGTAATCGAGGTATCGGAGAATTCGATTTGCATGAATTACAAATCGGCCGATGGTGAGGAAGGTTATCCGGGCATGCTGGACTGCTGTGTTACTATCACCGTTACCGACGATAACGAATTGAAGATTCGTTACGAAGCCGAAACCGATAAGCCTACCGTAATCGGGCTGACCAACCACTCGTACTTCAACCTGAAAGGCGCCGGTAATGGTACGGTTCGCGACCATGTATTGCAAATCAACGCCGATTTTCACACCGTGCTCGACGAAACCGCTTCTCCTACCGGCGAATTGCGTCCGGTGGACAACTCACCTTTCGACTTCCGCCAACCTACCGTGATCGGTTCGGTGATCGACGCTCCGGAATATGCTGCCGGCAGAGGCATCGACAACAACTGGGCGATCCGTAAAAATCAACCGAAGGAGCTGGCGCTGGCGGCAGTCCTGACCGAACCGGTTAGCGGCCGCAAAATGGAAGTGTTGACTACACAGCCCGGTGTTCAGATTTACACGGCCAACTGGGTGGAATATCAGCCTGGAAAATACGGAAAGACCTATGCCGAGCAGGAATCGGTGTGCCTGGAAACCCAAAACTTCCCGAATTCACCCAACATTGCTCATTTCCCCAGCTCGGTGCTTCGCCCGGGTGAGCGCTATGAGGAATACTGTGTGTACAAATTTTCGACGGTAAACTAGTTGCCGCCCTTTTATAAGGCAAGGTAAGATAAACGCCGCTACTTCGGCTCCCCAAATGACCAATTGTTCCGGACATGCAGGGAAGCTGAAGTAGCGGCGTTCAATCGTTTAACTGCTTTATTCGCGTACGGGATTCACCCCTTCGGTGGTCATGACGACCCGTTTCAAGGTACCATCGGGATTATAGTGCAAATCGTCGATACACACCGAGCGGCTGTAGCTACCTCCCTCGGTATTTATTCCGCCGTTGTGGTACAGGAAATACCATTTCCCTTTAAACTGCACGATACCCTGGTGATTGGTGTTGCTATTACCGGCAATTTCGTTTAAAATACCTTTGTATTCGTAAGGACCCTCGATACGATCGGCCATCGCATAAGCAATTTTCTCGGGGAATTCGGTAGCATAGGTCAGGTAATATTTCCCCCGGTGCTTGTGGATCCAGGGCGCTTCGGTAAAACTGAATCCCTCGAAATTTACCTGGCGGATTTCGCCATCAATTTCAATCATATTATCTTTCAGCTTAGCAAAATAACACTCCCGATTGCCCCAGAAAATCCAGGGCGTCCCATCGTCGTCGATAAAAATAGCCGGATCGATACAAGCCCAGGAATGCGTCGAAGCAAAACAATCTTTATTGGTAAGCAGCGGTTTGCCCAATGCATCCTTAAACGGACCTTCGGGGCGGTCGCTCACCGCCACACCAATTCCCGTCCAGTTGGTGCTGATGTACCAGTAATATTTGCCGTTTCGCTCGGCTACGTGGCCGGCATACGCATCGCCGCTGGTTGCCCAGGTGAAATCGGTGATTTTCAGCGGCACCGGATATTCGGTCCAGTTTTTCATATCGGTAGTTGTAAACACCAACCAGTCCTTCATTTTATAATTTTGTTGTCTGCCAGCGAAATCGTGACCGGTATACAACCAAAGCGTATCGCCCTTCACCAAAGCAGCCGGATCGGCCGTGTATTTGTGCCTGAAAACAGGATTTCCCTGCGACACAAACCGATGCCGGTCGCCGGGTTGCACGGGCATCAGCAGGGTTTCGGGCACACCGCCCCACTTGGCTTGTAAACGGCGGGCTTCGTCGCGGGTAATACTGATTACGCTTCCATGACGCGGATTGAAGTTCTTGGTAAACGACTCGGGTTCAGCACTAAACGTAGTAAGATCGTTCGAGCGCTGAAATTCGAAACGTTTATCACGGTACAGATCGTACATCAGAAAATATTCTTCCGAATTATTCAGTTTGAAAACACTGCTGCCTTCCACCGAAACTCCTTTGGCTGCATAGGCATCGACGTATACAAAATCTTCCTTCCACGGACCTTGCAGCGATTTGGAAACCGCTTTCTGAATCCCATTTTTCACTTCTTTGCCGTTGGCATCCTTCGTATTGCCTTTGTAGAAGAAGTGGTAAAGTCCATCCCTGTAGATTATATCACCATCAATGGCTCCGTATTTAGCGCGAAACATCAACTTCGGTTCCCGTTCAAAGCCCGAAAAGTCCTTATTGGCATAAGCCGCGTAAAAATCAAGTTTTTCGTCCTCGTGGAAACGGACGGTAAAATACACCAGGTATTTCTTTGCTTTCGGATCGTAAATAGTTTGCGGAGCCCACACCCATTTTACCTTGCCGAATTTTTTCGGATACAACTTCGCCAGATCGATGATACTATGGGTCCAATCGGTAAGATTATCGGAACGAAGCAGAACAATGCCCGGATTGGTATCCCAGCCGTTTTTCATGGTAAACATATCGGTAGCTGTGAGGTAGAACCGCCCGTCGTTGCCCCGGAGCAAATGCGGATCACGAATACCGCCTGTTTGCGAAATTTTATCCGAAGCCAGCACCGGATTATTGCCGTTCAGAGCCGTCCAGTCGACCGCATTTTCGCTTACCGCAAAACGCAGTTGTTCCTGGGAGTTACGCGGACCCGAACCTTCGAAATAAGCAAACAAATACCCCTCGAAAAGAGGAGCAGGCACAGCCTGTGCAGCAGTATTCGAACCACTTGACCGACCGGAAGATTGCAGCACAGGGTTAGCAGTCACCCGAAACGTTGCAGCCTGAAACAGCACGACCACAAACCACATCCACGAAAAATTAAAACTCGTTTTTTGCATAGGAGAAGTAAGTTGAGGGCCATGAACCCTACCTGTTCGGGCAGAGCCCGGGAACGGCCCGGATTAGTAGATCAATATTTAACGCATTAATAAACAACAACCTTACGAACGTATTCCTGCCCTCTGTGCCGTATCGCAACCACATACAGCCCCTGGTCGAGGACTACGGTAGCGGCCGCCATACCGGGTTGCACTTCGGCCACGCAGGTCCCCGCCGGTGTATACACCAGCAGCCGTGCGTCAAGAGGTAACTCACCGGCAACCAACATCCCTTTTGCGCCATACAGCGTAATACCCAGTTCCGAGGTATCGGGCAGGCTATTCACAATATTCTGCTGGCCCAGTAAATTCGTATTGTTAAACTTCACCTCATAGGGCCATTGTTCGTCGTTGGTATCATCATCGTCCCAGGCATGCCTCCAATGGCTCGAAGGCGCCCCGCTCACCACCAGCCACAATTGCTTGCAATTGTCGGGACAAAGGAACATCAGCGTACCCGAAGGTGCGGCATAGCCGGCCGACTTCATTTCGCTGTACACACGGGTACCGTCGTTGAGCAAAGCTACGAACCCATACCGCCATCCGGCCGAGGCGGTATAATTTTTACGGTATCCGTCCATACCCGCTTTACCTTCGAAAAATGCATACACGGTAGTTGCTTTCACAGGCGCATTCAGCCGGATAACATTATAACCATAGTTTTCGGGAGCAACCGTAGGATCGATGCGCCAAAAACCATTGCCCGCATTGATCATCTTAGCTTGCGGACGCGACGAAATACGCTTCGTACCTTCCGTTATCAAGGCCGGAATATCCCAGGTAGCAAACCGGGCAGCACGATCGTACATCTGGTCGTTGAACTGCTCCTGACTAATGCCTGTAATCCGTTTGTAGGCCTCCACAGGATCTTCGGGACGAACCGATTCATTCCACAAGCGGCCGATTATTTCCATTCCGTGGCGGTACGTAAAATAATCGTGGATAAAGTAATTATCGTAACGAGGCGCCTCGTGTAATATATGCTTGTGTGCCGTATTCAGGTAGTTGGCAAACCGGCTGTCGGTAAACTGTAAGTTCGGGAAAACCTTGAAAGCCTGCCATTGCGCACATTGCTCCCACCAGCCATTTCCGCCCGAAGCGTTTGCACCGAACCCATACATCCAGCCGTTCTGATTCCCATTGTCGCAATGTACCTGATACTGAAAACAATGCCCTACTTCGTGCGCCATTGTATGTCCGCCCACCTGGGCCGACCAGGCAGTAAGCGTCAGCAGTCCTATCATATCGTCGACTCCCGAGCCCGAAGCTTCCCAGTCGCGCGTGTAACGCAAGCGGATAATCATCTTATAATCGTCGGTTTTCGAACTGCCCCGCTTGATAAACTTCAGCGAATCGGCATAGAAATCGAACGACTGCTCGGCCGTAGCCAGTAATGCATCGATATTAATTCTGAAATTTCCATCGGCCAGCACCGAAGGATCCTCGCCATAGCCGGGTTCCCAGAACACAATCCAGTTGGCCGACTGCTTGCTGCGCTCCAGGCTCCAGTTATTCGCCGGGTCGTTCACATTGCCCATCATCCAGGTAGGCGTATAGATCCGTTTGTTGACCTGTGCGTTGAGGCTCGATATCGACGAATTCAACAGCGCCGTGCTCACATCCAGGTTGGCCACCCTCGACCGTGCAAGCACCAATGCATTTAAAAGATTACTGGCCTTCACCCCCGTTAATGAAGGAAGTTTGACTTCGGCCGCTTCGATTAATTGCTGCAGACGCTGGTACAAGCCGGCCGAAACTAAAGCTGCCGCCGACGCGGTGCCGAGTTGAGCATTGGCCGTCAGCAAACCTTCCCTGTTCAGGGGCGTAGCTTCCACAGCCTGCCTGGCGCCCTCGATCGCCGCACTAAGCTGCGTTCGGACAGTATTCTGTATTTTCGCTTCGAGCAGGCCCTGCGCCGACGTCAACTGCCCTTCGACCGCCGTCTTCAACTCGCCGGTCGTAAATTCACCCTGGTATTCGAGCCTGAAATTATCAAACAACACCCAATACCCCGCCTGCGTGAAATCGCTCCGAACCCCGATGGTGAGCGTATCGCCCTCCTGCACCATAATTTCCGGAAGCTCCACCTCGTACGGACGCGAAGCTCCTCCCATAAACGTTTCGGCCGCGGCCATCGAATGTACATATCCGCTTTGCGAACCCGAACCCGTATAGCCGTGCTTGTAGAGCGATGCCAGGGGCGTAACACGTTCCGCAAAGCGGGTTGACTTCGCAAACAGGCGGGCTGCTATCGTTTCGGTCCCGGCTTTATACGCCGCACCGGCATCGTTGGCTTTCGGACGCTCGAAACCCTGCACCCGCAACACGTACTTTCCGGCCGGCAGACCGGTTATCTTCTGCTGCATGGCAAAGGTACGTTCGTAGAATTCCACCACATGGTAGTTAATCACCCCAATACCTTTCCATCCCTGAGGAGTATTCTGGTCGAACGATGGATTCACGATGAGATGAGTGGCATCGATAGGCTTATCGGGCGAGGCATTCAGCAACTGGTAAGTGCGGATGGCATTGCGGAGCGCTGCCACTGCGGCTTTCACCTCGGCAGGCGAGCTGCTGCCGAGAGCAGCCTGTGCCGTGGCAATGGCCGTAAGCAAGGCCTCAGCTCCGTTGGAGCCCGCCTTATACAAGGCCTGCGCTTCGGCAATCGTCGCTTCCAGCTCCGTCGTATTCACCAGTTCCTCCACCTCGTACAACGAAAAGCCATCGAATCCAAACCGGTTGCTCAACCAGCGGAAACGAGCTACCAGAAACGAATAGGCAGGATTCGTGTTGGTAAAAACCACTTCGTTACGGGTCCATTGGCTTCCTCCGTTTACCTTGGACGAATTGATGAGAATCAGAGGTTCGGCCGATACCGTTTTATCATTGGTAAGCGAAACCTTCAGGTACAACTCATCGGCGGCAGCAGCCGAAGCCGAGAGGTACTTAACATGATAGGCAAAATAATATCTTTTACCGCCGGCTATGCTCCACCCGGTGCCGATGGAGCCGGCTCCGGAAGCCCCTTCGTTTTTCAAACCCACCAGAAACTTCGAATTATCGATGCCACCGGTAGCGTTTACCGAAAAATTGGCCGAATTCAAGGGAGCCATGTCCGATGTGGCATCGGTCCAACCCGCAAGCCCCTCTTCAAATCCCGGATTAACAATCAGATTGGCCGAAACCAGTTTCAGTTTCGATTCACCCACAAAAATGGTATCGCCCTGCTTATGCTGCGCAGCAGCAAAAAGCGAAACACCAACTAAAAACGCCAGACTAAGTACTTTGTTTTTCATTCTATTTCCGTACAGTTTACATTCCCGGCCGGCGGTGCACAACCGGTTTTCATTCCACTTACAAAGAAATTAAAAATCGGAATACAAAAAGTTGATTATTCACTCAATTATGACGATTTTTTTCCATTATCGCTTCCCAACTTCAAAAAAACCGGGCCGGCATGCATCCGGTTTTAAGGCCGGCTTAAAAAAATGTAGTATTTTTGTTGCCCATTAACCCATTTGCATCATGCCGAAAGGACCTGTAAAATACATCATATTCGACTTCGACGGCACCCTGGCCGATAGCGTGGATGCAGCCCTGCACATCTACAACCGCGTGGCGCCCGAATACAAGTGCAAGCCCATCATCGGCGAAGCCCGCGACCTGCTGAGCGCGAAAAACCCGACCCGCTATTTTAAAGAATATGGCGTGACACCTTTCAAACTATTCCTGCTAATTTTCAGGGTACGTAAGGAACTGGGAAAACACATGCACGAAATCCCATTGGTTGAGGGCATCGAAAAAAGCCTCAAAATCCTGCGGGATGCAGGCTACCGGTTGGGGATTCTCACTTCAAATTCGAAAAAAAACGTGGAGAGATTTCTTGCACACAACCAACTCGACGATGTGTTCAGCTTTATATACAGCGGCCGTCACCTGTTCGGGAAAGATAAAGTGATAGGAAAGATAATCCGGAAAGAACGACTCAACGAAGGAAGTATCGTATATGTAGGCGACGAGACGCGCGACGTACTGGCCATGAAAAAAATTCAGATCCCGGTGGTAGCGGTAAGCTGGGGTCTCAGCCCCGCAGCCAAACTCGAAACGCTCCATCCTTCGCGGCTTATTCATCAGCCCGACGAATTATCACCCCTACTTATACAGTCACTCGACACCTGACAGCAAAAAAAAGCACCCCGTAACCGGAGTGCTTTTTTTAGTATCAATTCACTTATCGAACGATCACTTTCATTGTATGAGTTCCTTTCTGAGCCGAAAGTACTTTTACAATATAAAGCGAAGGTTTCAACGTTTGTTCGAACAGATCGGAGGTAGCAAGACCCGAAAGAATTTGTTTTCCAGCCACATCATAAACCATAATGCGATCGCCGGCATTCATTCCTTTCACCACCAGTTTGTTGGTAAGCGAATATGCAAACACTTCTTTACGACCGTTTACTTCGTCAACACTGGATTCACCTACATTGAAGTAGCCATCGCTGATAAACGTGCGGTAACCTGCAGCGCCGGGAATACCCATATCAATGTAGTTGATTTCCTGATAGTAGTATTGTCCCATTGGCAGCTCGCCTGTAAACGCATTGTTTTCAATACTTCCTTCGGCCATACGGGTCCATTTGTCTTCCTTGCGATATACGATACAATAATTGGCGGTAAGATCGCCCGAGACCATGGTAACACCCAGGTTATTGATCGTAAACGGATATTTAGTACGTTCGGTTTGATCGACTACCTGATAAGGAACTGCAAATTCGGTGAAGTCGGAGAAGGAAGTGTGGATAAGCATATCAGGATTGTTAAGCTCCATTTGAGGGAATCCCAACCAGTCGAACATCGGGAAGTAGTTTTTACCCATGCTGGTTGCTGCCGGAAGGTTGATATCCAGCGAGTCCATATCAACCGGGATAAACTGAAGCATATCGAGGTTGTAGTTAGCGCCGTTTTCAGCAACAACATTGATGGTGAGCTTTTGAGTGCCCGATTCTTCAACGCGAACCGAACCCAGGTAATTCATACCCATATTCCCCGAATGTCCGGTTGCATTCCAGCGGCGACGGTTGTTCGTAGCTGCCCACGATTTAAACCAGCGGCCATACATTTCTTCGTTGGGGAAATACAACTCCTTACCATTCATATCGATGGTAGTCATATTGGTCTTCGGGTCGCCGCTTACTCGGTGCGAAAGATAAACATTGTAACTGCCCGTATTTAACCAGGGAGTTTTGAACGTGACGGAAGTTGGCCGTCCACTACCGAGCGGCACGATTACAAAGTCGGCCCGGTTGTAAGCATTATCGATTTTGTCGTATTTTGACAAAGCATAGTAATAACCCACTTTATGAGCCGACAGCGTATCGTCGGTTACCACGATTCCGGATAAGGAGTCGCAACGGAAATATTTCGTATAGTCGCGCAGGGTTGCGATAGTCATACCTCGAGCACGGTCCCATGCAGCAATTTCGGGCTGGTCAACCAGGTCGAAATACACCGGATATGGTTTTATAGCAGCTGTCGACGGTGTAATCGTAACGGAAGTTTTTACAGTATCGCTGGTTGAATAATTCATGCGGTCGCCCACATAAACAGCAGCAAATTGAGTTTCACCTACCAGAAGGTTAGGCATCACTACCGAGGTTGTTCCCAGCACATCCACCGGAAGACGGTTTTTAGCAATATTGTTTACATAGAACAATACATAGCCCATACCTACAGGATCGCCGGCCGGAGTTTTAACAGTAAAATCAAATTTTACATCGTTGTATAATTCGGCTGTGGCAGGAGCCGACATAGTAACAACCGTTGCGGCCGGAATTGCTTTTTTAAACCGGAGAATAATTTCATTGACACCTGCAACCAGGGTAATGGTCGAAGTAGAAGTTTCATCGTAAATATAATAATCCTCGTTGTAAACAATCGTTACTTTATCGGCTTCCAATACGGAGAACTGGGTTCCTACTTCGAGATAAGGTACCTGGCGCGACGGTTGAAGTTCCACGCCACCTTCGTCGACATACTTAATGGTTACCGTAGCAGACGCTGCCACCTGACGCATAGTGTAAATATCGAAATTATCGAAACGTTGCTGATAGTTACAGGTGTTACCACTAGTTGCTCCTTCATTTTTACCACGGGTACCAGCAATTTCGAGGCGTGAAACATTGTTGGCACCGGTATTAACGAAAGGAAGATCGGTAACCGTTTTTGTATTTTCGGGATTTGCTTTTTCGGTAATCTGAAACGATATTACCCGTTTGTTTTTAAAATCGAGCACTGCTCTGATGTGATACCAACGGTTCATTTTAAAGGTAGGTCCCAGGTTGGTCGATTTGTTGATACTATCGCATTTTACAGCATAGTAGTTGGTTGTACCCGGTTCGAGCATGGCAAAGGGTAATAAGGTATTGGTATAATACGATAAATCCTGACCATTGATATTACGGGTTACTACCTGGGCAGGTACCGGGTTGTAGGGGTCGGTACTCATGTTCATTAAATGCAAATCGCCAAGAGGCTCGGCATTCACACTATCGGTATTATATTTGGAACCAGCCTTATAACTCCAGCGTTCGAACCATACACCAAAAACGATACTATCGTTGGATCCGCGTACGATGGCTACAGCGTACTGCTCAGGGTTCGCTCCGGCAGTTCCGGTCGAATTAGCCTGGCCACCTACTTTATACGGATTCCAGTCGAATTCGTAGTATACCGTATCCTGACGATCGTCGGCAGCAGTCATATTGGTGATTTTAACACCACGGTTACCCGAACCGCTGGCATCGGTAAACATATAACCATCCGTAAGAGTAGGAAGACCTACCTGGTTGCCCGACAAGTTCGAATTAGCAGTGGTAAACGAGTGGGTAGTACCCAGAAAATCGTAAAAAGCGAGGGTTTGATCCTTGATATAATCTTTCGAATCGGCCTTTACCGAGAACATAGAGCTCAACGCAAAAGCAACAGTAAGCATCAACATCAGACCGATATTGCGCCTGTTCGTCACCGCAACCGCCATTCGGGAACCCGAATTCTGCCGGAAGCCGGTTTCAGTTTGTAAGGAGTAATTCATTTTTTCCATGATTCTAAATTAGATTTGTTAATATTCATTTTAGCTTTGCAACAAAAGTACACGATCCCTACAGGCTCAAAAATGGACTTTTGTCTCAATTAATGTAAATTCGTTCAAATACAGTTAATTCATCTCCAAAAACAGGTTATTTGCTGTGATTGAAACCGAACCGGAACCCGATGCAGTAAATTTTCCCCCCAGCCATTGCTGCAGAAGGGCTGCAGTTTGACCGGCATCGCGGTTGGCTTTCCGGCGGGCGATACGCAACATATCGGACCAGCGGTGGCCTTCGAAGCCACACTCCAGGGCCTGTTCGCGCAACAGCGCCATCTCGAGCCACTCGGTGTATTCGGGTGTTTCGGGGAGCACCGAAGCCGGCGGATCCACATTCACCAGGAAAGCACGGTTGCGGATTCCGGCATGATCGCGCCAGGGCGAACGCAGGAAAGTGTATGGTGCATCGTTTTGCCGGGCATCGAGGTAGAAGGGGGCCGGATAGGGTTTTGCGTAAGTAGTATCGTCGACGGGCGGAAAACTGGAATATTGTACTCCTTCTTTATCGGGACGCAACGAACCGTCGCTCCGGCGCCAGTCGAAATTGGTTTTCACCCCGTTGTTGAGCAGGGCATAAGCCAGGCGGGGATATCCGGCGCGGTTGGCTGCTTCGGCATAGTGCAGGTGGAGCAGGCCGGCACGGTACAAGAACCATTTTCCGGATTTCAGGTACGGATTCTCGATGGAGTTGTAATTCAGGTGAATGGTTTTATTGGCATCGGTAGTGGAGCTGTAATAATCGTACAGGTATTTTAATACAACCGGCTGCCCGTTGACCATGTCGAACGACGATTCGCGGCCACGGCCGTCGAACACGAAACCGTTGGATTGTTGCACCTGCGTTTCCCACAAACTATCGATGGCATAGGCCGAAGGCCTGATCAGATACTCGCCCTGCCCGGTATTGGCAAACAGACGGATAAACGGACTGCTCGATGCTTCGGAACCGGTAAATGTCATCATCCAGATCATTTCGTCCTGCAGAGCAATCGTAGCCGCATTACCGGCATCGGTCGAACTGCGTGAAAAAATCTCCTTCCACATATTGCGGTACGACGTTACATCCTGATCCTTGTAGCGCTGGTAGGTGATCTGAAAACGGGGTTCGTTGGTGCCGGCCCATACCCAGCCGCTTACCTTGTTGTTTTTTTCGGTTTTGCCCGATCCTACATCATCGGCATCCATATAGGCTTTATACTGGGTAGCTGCTTCCACAAACTGATCGTTCCAGAGGTACAAATCGCCCAGCAACAAGTGTTTATCGAGGAACTGCATATCCAGGAACACCGGTTTACCGTTGTCGGTAATCGATTTTCCGTAAAATGTGGTCAGCCGGTTTACTTCCAGGGTCGGTAATTTTTCCATCTCTGCAATTAAGAGCGGAATCAGCTGATCGAGATTCCGGACCGGAAAAAGCGATGTGTTTTTCAATTCATCGATCGACACCAGAGGATCGGTAACATAAGGCAGATTTTTGAAATGAATAGCCAGTTGCAGGTAGGTCCAGCAACGTACCGCCACCACATCGGCGTAGCGAGGCGCATAATCCTCGGCAGTGATAAGGTTTTTATCGAGCATGGTATTGAAGTTGGCGATCATATCGTTGGCATTCAATATCACTTCATAAAACGGAGTCACGTTGGTGTACCGGTTGCCCTTCGTCACGGTATGGTTGTTGAGTTGCACCAGGTCGGCGTCGGCATTCGGGGTGATATCCATCAGGTCGGCGCGCAATTCGTTGAGTACAACCACCTGTTCGGCCAGTTGTTGCACTTTTCCATACAAGCCCCAGATGGCCATATCGGTATCGTACACGTTGCGATAATGGTTCTCGTATTCCACCACTTCGCCGGCATCGGTATCGAGCATTGCGTCGCATGAGCCGAACACCAGCGGCAGGAGAAGAAACAGTCCCGCAAGGGATTTGAATTTTATCTGTATCATAGGTTCAATATTTTCTAACTGATTATAAACCGATTTTCACACCCAGTAACACGGCCCGCGGCTGCGGCGTGACCCCCCGGTCGATTCCGCTGTAAAACACACTCTGGCCGGTGCTGAATTCGGGATCGTAGCCCAGGTAATTGGTAAACGTAAGCAGGTTCTGACCGGTGGCATATACCTGGGCGCCGGTAATAAAGCTGGACTTCAACGGAATATCGTACGACAGGGTAATCGATTTCATACGCAGGTACGAACCATCTTCGATCCAGCGGTCGGAGAAACGGCTGTTGCCGTGAGGGTCGCCCCACACAGCTGCCGGTGTGGTGGTTTGATGACCGTCGTAGCGCCAGCGATTGCCGGCAACAATCGTCTGATTGTCGGTTCCGCTCATCGATTCGAGACTTGCACGCACGGCATTGTATACATCGTTGCCGTACGAGAAGGTGAAAATTCCGCTCAGGGTGAAGTTGCTCCAGCGAACGGCTGTATTCAATGCTCCGGTGAACAGCGGAGTAGCATCGCCAATCACGGTCATATCATCCTCGTTAATAATTTTATCTTCCTTTAAGTCGGCAAATTTCACATCGCCGGCAACAAACGGAATAATCGTTCCGTCGGGACGTAGCATTTTGAGACCCGCCTCCTGGGCTTCCTGGGCCGAATTCAGAATTCCGTCGGTTTTATATCCCCAGAACTGTGCTGGCGATGCACCCACTTTGGATCGTACCGTCGCTCCTGCTATCTCCATCGTCGTCACATCGTCGGTCATGCTGAGCAAGGTAGCCTTGTTGTGCGAAAGGTTTACCCCCAGGTCCCAGCTGAAATCCTTCGAATCGATCACCCGGGCGTTCACCATGAGATCGATCCCCGCGTTGCGCAACGATCCGTCGTTCGAAATAGCATTGGCCATACCGGTATAGCTTTCGTTGGGACGAATCACGATCAGATCGGAGGTGGTAGCCGAATACAAGTCGAGCGATACCTGCAGGCGTTCGTCGGCAAACGCGGCATCGATACCAATGGTAGCTTTCCGGTTGGTTTCCCACTTCAGCGAGGTATTCGGGATATTGCCCCGTACCAGGCCAAAGGCGCCCAGGTACGACTGAGGCATATAATAATACCGGGCCGAATAATTTCCGATATCATCGTTACCGGTAACTGCAAATCCGGCACGTAATTTCAACTGATCAAACACCGACTGATTGTTCATAAACTCCTCGGCAGTTAGCAACCAGGCCGCATTTACCGACGGGAACAACCCGAAAACCTGATTTCCCAATCGGATACCGGCAGCATCCGAGCCAAAACGCGACGAAGCATCGAGCGCTGCATTCACTCCCACGAAATACCGGTTCAAATAGCCATATTCGGCATTCAGGTAGTTGGAAACCGAATTCCAGTTGCCCAGCTCGCCTCCCACCTTGGCCAGTTCGTTTTTCCCGTCGCCCAGCGTTTTCATCTCGTCGCTCGAGGTATTGTAGGCATGTCCCCAGTCGAGTTCGTTATTGCTGGTAAGATAGCGGAATCCGGCACGTACCTTCAGGTCGTGAACCTGATCGAAGACACGCTGGTACGAAACCCGTGCATCGAGATTAAACTGGCGCAGAATGTTACGCAGTTGCATCGACTCGTTGGTAACAACCGAAACCGGAAGCGAAGTATGGTAAATACCGGCCTGAGGCATAAATACCTGTTCGCGAATCACCCGGTCGGAGGTTAATCCGGCAATGATATCGGCAGTGAGGTATTTTCCAAAGCTTAATTCTCCGTTGAGAATTCCGCTGAAACGCGAACGGCTGTTGGCGCTTATCGCATTATTGACGATGGCCACCGGGTTCGAAATATTGAAGATATCGGCTTTTTCGAAGTTAGGCGTTTCTTCACCCAGGATATTATAGACATTGGCAGCCATAAACGGCGCTTTCACGAGCGACGAATACACCGGGCTGAAATTGCGGTTCATGCCTTCGTAGGCCAACCGGCGATCGGAATTGATATAACTCACATTGGCGTTCAGACTGAACCAATCGGTCATTTTGATGGAGGCGTTGGTACGGAACGAATAGCGCGAAAAATCGGTATTTTCAACGGCTCCGCCATGGTTGAGATAGCCTACTCCGATGGCGTATAAAATCACATCGTTACCCCCGGTAACATTGAGATGGAAATTCCGGTTGACCGAGGCTTTGAACACTTCGTCCTGCCAGTCGGTATTCTGGTTGTAGCGGTAATAGTCGGGATTGCCCGCCACTCCCCAGTTTTCCTGTACCGGTTTCTCGGCATTCATATAGGGCAGGGCTTGTATGGCGCCGGTGGTCATACCGCTGCTCAGCAACATATCGGTGAGGTAATTCTTATACGAAAATGCATCCATCATCCGGTAATTGCTGGTGGGCTCCATGTTGATCCCCGCATAGGCATAGGCATTGATACGGGTCGCCGGACTTTTGGCGCGCAGGGTGTTGATGATAATCACCCCGTTGGCACCTTTCGATCCGTAGATGGAAGTTCCATCTTTGAGCACGGTTATTTTATCAATATCCTTGCTGTCGAAATCGGACAAGGGCGTCACCTGATTGCCGGTGATAAGCGAAAAGTAGCTCGGATTTTCGAAGATAACCCCATCTACTACAATTAAAGGCTGACTACTGGCATTGAGCGAGTTAAAGCCATTGACAAACAAGTTGGCGCCGCTTCCGGGCATTCCGGAACGGCTAACCGTATGGGCGCCGTTGAGGTAACTCTGAAATACCGACTCGATGGTGGGAGTTGCCAGCTTGTAATCGTCGGTATTCTCGTGAGCCGATACTGCATAGGGACTCTTCAGGGCATTGGTGGTGGCCCGAAGCGGCAGGGCAATATCGCGGAAAGTAGTACGGAAGGTTTCGTCGGTAAGGGCAATTTTCAATTCACGGCCTTTTTTAACGTATACCTGTCGGGTGGCATACCCCGGTAACGCTACCGTAAGGGGGGCTCCTTCGAGCACTTTTGTAAGTGTAAATTTACCTTGTTGGTCGGTGATAGCCGATACAATGCCGGGTATTACCACCTGAACCCCCGCCAGCGGATTTCCGGTCGCAGCTTCGTATACTGTTCCCGACACTGTGGTTTCCGATACCCTGTTCTTCTGAGCTGAAAGCTGGCCGGCTGAGAGGGTCGTCAGCATAACCAGCACGGTTACTATCGTTTGCTTCATTTTTTTCATCATATTCTTCAAAAAAACAGGTGATTAATTTTCATTAATTCTGGGAACAAGCAATATATAATCGAGGAAGAGTAAACCCTGGCGGCTGGCTGCATTGCTGCGGGCTGTGTTGGTAAGCCACAGCGTCATGGTTCCTGCCCGGTTTACATTCATCACATCCGCACCCGGGGCGGTGATGGGAGCCGACAACAATTGCGATACCGGCTCCAGCGTCCACTGCTGCAACTTGGTGAGTTCGTGTACACCTGCCATGGTCTGACCCACAAAACAGCGGGTTTCTCCAAGGTAATTATTGGCAACACCCCGGGCATTGTCCACGATTCCATGTTTCAGCGCCGGAGCCCCCGGCATCGAAGCGAACAGTTTTTGCTCCACGCGGTAGACCCCGAAGTTGCGATAGGTAGGATCGAAATGATCGGCAATATCGTCGTAGGCCACATAATACACATCGTAGGCAGCCGAATTGACCGGCACTTTATACTCGATATAGAAATTGGCGACATTGGCTACCAGACCGCTGTTGATGAAATAGGTTTTTGATGCCACACTGTCGCGCCGGGCAACCGTATCGGGAGCCACCGGCACTTTGCGCCAAAGGGTATCCGACTGTGTAGCCCCGCTCGAGAGCACAATGTCGCGTTCGCCGCTGGCCCATCGTTTGTACCGGGTAAATACATAATTGCGGTCGTAGGCCGATACAAATTGTTCCCCCTCTATTCTGACGGGTTTGATTTTCGCCTTCAGGGGAATATTGACCTGTCCCACACGGTACACCCGGCCATTGGAAGCCGAATATACTTCGCTGATCTGAACACCGGTGAGCGGTACTTTCACTCCGTTCACATTTTCGAGCGTATCGGCCGATGTGAGATCAACCAGGCCTCGGAACACAAAATCGCTGCTCACGTTGTACAGTGCTGCCGAATCGGTTTTTGCCGCGGTTGTTTGTGCAAAATACGGACGGTACTTGGTGTATAAGGCCTGAAAAGCCGTATTGTCAATTATCACGTAGGTAAACACCGAATCTTCGTTGTCGATCGGATACCTGAGAAGGAAATTGTTGATGTTTTTCCAGGCCGTATCGTAGCGTGTCTTTCCGTCGGGATAAACTCCCGTAGGAACACTTTTCTCCATGTCCATCACCCTTTTATTGAGACCATTGATGTACTGGTACTGGCTCGATCCGGTCACGGTGGCCATATAGTCCCAGATGTTTTCTTTCCGTTCCACCAGCTTATCGGTAACCTGCAACACCCCGTTGCTGGCCGCAATATCGGCGACAACAATTTTAGCCCCGTTGAAGGTCTTGGCCGAAGCGTCGTAGAAGATGTTTTTACCATTCACCGAAGCCACCGAAACATACAACTGCGTATTATCTGAAAAATAGGTATTGTGTACAATCAAGGTCCCGATTTTCCTGGTAAGCGAAACAACATCGGCAGTATCGATGCCGGCCCAGGCTGCATTACCCGGCGCAAAAACCGTAAAACTACCGGCACTCTTCACCACCTGGTCGTAGCCGGTTTTACGCAGTAAGCGTGCAAACACCGAAAGCTCGGGTCTGGAATCGATAAGTTCCATCAGGGTTTCATCACCGGTTGCTCCGGCATGCTTGTCCCAGGCCGAGTCCTGACACGAACTGAGCCCCAGCAGAATCAACATCACTCCTATTCCTAATTTACGAAAATATAACGTATTCATACCTTGTATTTTATCGGTTAGTTATTCAAGTCGCCCGAGCAAGTCTGGTCGAATGGGTAGATCTCTTCGCAGGGAGTTCCCGGATAAATCGCATTTCCCTTTGCATCGAAACGGGGCCAGAGCTGATTCTGATCGACAGGAATAAAGTGAATCATATCCCACCAGGCCGACTGGCTGTTACCACTCAGAGCATCCATGCGCAGGGTATGCCGGCCGGTATATTCCACTTTAATGGCTCCGCAGTTGCGGCTGCAGAACACGCTGATGCGTTGCTTGGCATTGTACTGCTTCATCCCGTTGTTGAGGTTTACCTCCGGAGTTGCATTCGTATTAAAGTACTCTCCCAGGTCGAACACATTGGGTAATACCTGATCTTCTTTACCTTCCTGCTTAAAGGTGGTTTTAAATTTATTGTTGGTACCTCCGCGTCGCCAGCAGATCCAAACATAATAAACCCCTTCGGTAAGCACCGGCGTTTTAATCTCCATCCACTGAAGCAAAGTAGGTCGCATAGGGATATCAAACTGATCGCCATTTACATACTGATCTTTCTCACCCCAGGCTCCCACCGCATTGTAGGTGATCGTCGGATTGTTTTTTCCGCCGAAGTTCAGTTCCGACAACTCCCCGGGACGGAAAGTAACCCACGAACCCGGACGGCGGTATTCCTTCAGTTTTTTGATTTCGGGCTGTTCGGTAAGTTCCCAGTATACTGCTTCGGCACCCCGCTTCACAGGCTGAATATACCCCACCATGTCGATCATCACACCATTGTAACAACTCATATCGGTCCATTCCGAACCTTTATCAACCTCCACACCTTGCTCAAACTTGGTGAGCGAACGGTATTCGTTGAAAATAAGCGAATCTTTTTTGGTAACCACCGTAATCACCTGGTTGGGAGCCATCGTGAGTTCGGCACTCGACATAGCCAGGTCGGTTGCATACGCCAGGCGCTTCAGCACATGGTATTGTGCATAAAGCTGCACCAACCGGGCTTCGTCGTCCTTGAAATCGGGCTGAGCCACTTTCATTTTTTCAATCAGATCGGCCCTGCTGGCAACACCCACCGTAGCAAACGACTCGTTGCTCTGCAGAATTGCCGTATACCACTGATCGTCGGCCTTATTGTTGATAAGCGTGTCGAGCACCCCCGATTCCTGCATCAACTCCTTGTACAGGGAATAGTTTTCGGGCAGTTCGGCAATCATTTCGCCCACCGTTTTAGGATTAGGTACCAGCACCGCACCGATTTTGTGAATAATACCATTGGACACCCGCACATCCTTTACCAGAATATCGGCCTGGCGGTTGACCCGGATACGGGGAGTCGAACTTCCCTCCTGCACCGTACGGGTAGTAAGGAATTTACCCAGCATGGTAGCTTTCGACAACCGCCCATCCACAAATTCGGCCGTCTCGATCGTATCGCGTACCAGGTGAAACTTCATGAATTTCTCGAGTTCGCTTACCGACAGACTTTCCAGGGTCGATATTCCCAGCGTACGGCAATAAGCACGAATAGCGTTGTTGTCGGGAATAAAACAGGTATTAGTTCCATAGGCATGCAGCAGTCCGCGAAAACCCGCCTTATCGGCAGCATTCAGAAACAGCATCATGGTGGTATCTTCCTGTTCGATATATTCATCGATCATTATTTCGTCGGAAGTCAGAAAGGTCTTTCCTTTCATATAGTCGTCACAAGAACTGAAAGCAGTGAGCAGCACAGCAGCAACCATCAGCAGCCGCCCGGCCTGAAATAGAGTTGTTTTCATCGTTTTCATGGCGTATGAATTAATTAGCGTAAAATTCGTTTTGAGTAAGATTTTTATTGGTTTCGATTTCGCGTACGAAAATCGGCCAGTAATGACTGTTGCGATTCGGATCGCGGTACTTGGCTATAAGACTTTGCTGCTTTTGCGGAGTAGCACTGTTGATAGCCAGTGTAATCAGGTACTGAAGGTTATTACCTTCGTAGTTGTTGCGTTTTGCATGGCGCAGCACATCGTACCAACGCTTACCTTCGTAAGCAAATTCGCGGGCCCGCTCGTCGAGAATCGCTTTTTCGAGCGTTTTGCCATCGAGGTTCTCCAAATCAAATTTGTAATCGGAAGTTTCGACCGCGTTACGGGCTTTGCGCACTTGCTGCAACAATTCAAGAGCCTGCCGGTAATAGCTACTTACCACCTCGCCCGACGTCGCCAGTCCGATTTGCGTCAGCGCCTCGGCCTTCATCAGCAATACATCCGAATATTTATACACCAGCCAGGGAGCCGTATATTCGGTTGCCGCCCGGGCAGCGCCGGTACGACTGGTTCCCACGTATTTCCAGATTACCCCGGCGCGGTACGAGAAACCCGATCCGCGAATATCGGAAGCCTCGGGATAGGCCATGTAAACCGGAAGCGGGAAAATACCTTCGTCGACTACATCCAGTTTGGGGCGGAGCTGATTCACCTGCGGACCCATTAAGCTGTAGAAGGGATTATTTTTAATCGAAGTAAATGGAAATTCGAAAATCGATTCGGGTGAAGCGCCACGAACATAGGTTTCGACAAAAATACGCTCGGCATCCGATTCGCTGGGGATGGTTATCGAATCGATCAGCACTCCGCCGTCGACAACATATTCCTTGGTTTGCTCCACCGGCATCAGGCTGTAACGGTTGGAACCGATAATTTCGTTCAACACATTGTTACAGGCAGTGTAGTTCTCCTGCCACAAATAAATATCGGCCAGCAGGGCACGGGCAGTCCAGCGGGTGATGCGGCTTTTGTTTTCGGCATTGGTAGCATAGGCCGACGGTGCATTCACCGCAGCATATTGCAAATCGGCTACCAGCGAATCGAGAATGATAGCACCCGATGTTTTACCTACGTATAAATCCTGATCGTCGGAGATATAGGCTTCGGTAACAAAAGGCACATCGCGGAAGGAGCGCACCAGGTAAAAATACATGAGGGCACGAAGGGTAAGTACCTCGGCTTTGTATTCGTTGAGCTGGCGTTCGGTGAAGGTTCCATCGATCTCGCGTACACCCGGGGCAAACTCAAGCACCGTATTACAATTGTTGATCACATTGTAAAAATCGGCCCAGTCGACCACCGAGTTGGCAGCCGAAATTTCGCCATCCATCACTTCCGAAAAATTATTATTCACACTGGTTCCGTTTTCAATCATATCGGCTCTTAGTTCGCCCCAAAGGAACATGCTTTCAACCACCCCCGTTTGCGCCGACATATAGCAACCTATCACGGCCGATTTCACATGCTCTTTCGTTTTCCAGAACTCCTGACGAATTACACCGTCTTCGGGCTCCAGATTCAGCCAGTCGCTGCACGAAGTAAGCGTAAGCACCGAAAGTAGTATTCCTGCAATATAGTTTGTTAGTTTCATATACTTTTCTCCTTTCTTCGTTTAGAATGACGTACTTAAACCAATCGAAAACTCCTGAGGGCGGCCCGAACGCGAAGTATCCTTCCCTAAATCGCCCGAACGAATGGCCGCACGCAACGAAATTTCAGGATCCATCCCCGTGTAATTGGTCCACAGATAAATATTCTGCATCGTTCCCCATATTTTCAGGTCGTTCAACCCCAGCATCTTCACTTTATCCCGGTCGAAGGTATAGGTGAGAGTCAGCGATTTGAAACGCAGGAACGAACCATCTTCTACGTAACGGCTGGAGCCCAGCCAGTTGTAGCCACGACCCTGCAACGCGCGGGGCAGCAGATCGGCGGGTGCCTGCGACGGATCGTCGTAAGGATGACGCCAGCGACGCAACACGGCTGTACTCTGGTTGTTGTAGTCGTACATTTTTTCCATGTCCATGCGGGTTTGGTTGATAACCTCGGCGCCGTAGCGGAAATAGAAATAAGCAGCCAGCGTGAGTTTGCGCTTGTAGCGGATGGTGGGTCCGAAACCTCCGGTAAGCAATGGATTCACATCGCCCAGGTAAACAATATCCTGCGAGTTGATGTTTCCATCGTGGTTGATGTCCTCGTAGCGGGCATCGCCTGCCTGGAATTCATATCCGTTGGAAGGATACCAGAAGCGCATTTTCACGGCTTCTTTCACTCCTTTATCGTCGTAGGTATAAATCGGATTCCCTTTTTTATCGAGTGCAATGGTTTGACTCTCGTTGAGGTATACACCGGCATAGCGGTATCCGTAGAACGAACCGAGCGGGTTACCTACCTGAATTTTGGTCAGGTAACTTCCGTTGGATGCTGTAGGTGTCGAAATGGGCGGTATGTTGTCCGAAAGTTCGACCACCTCGTTTTGCGAACGGGCCAGGTTGATGTTGAAGTCCACCTGCCAGTCTTTGCCCCGTATCGGTTGTGTCATCACACTCAACTCCCATCCGTAGTTATCCATGATTCCCACATTCATCGGGATTCCGCTGTAACCTGTCGAACTGGAAATATTCACCGAATTGAAGAATAAATTATCGGTTCGTTTCCGGTAGATGTTGAATTCGGCATTGATGCGGTTTTCGAACATCAGCAGGTTGGCTCCGAAGTTATAATCGGTTACTGTTTCCCACTTCAGGTTGGCCAGCTCGAGGCCGGTCGAGTACACTCCGGGTTCGCCCAGGTAGGTCCAGCCGTAGGTTCCATAGGTGTTGTAGAACATGTAGTTACGACTTACCGGGTTACCGGTTACCCCTGTCGAAGCACGGAAGCTTAATTCGTTGATCTGCTTGATATCGCGGATAAAGGGTTCGTCGGAAGCACGCCAGCGCAGCGATAAGCTGGGGAAATAGCCATAGCGGTTTTTCTTGTTGTATTTTGAATCGCCATCGCGACGGATGGTACCGTTTATTATGTACTTATCGAACAACTTATACTGAAGCATGGCCATGAGCGACAGGGAGCGGGCCTGCGATCCGCCCGACGACAGTCCCAAACCGCCTGCACCGTTGATTTTCGAGGCAATAGCCGGATCGGTAAGGTAGGTCGAGGCACTGAGCGCCGAAACTTCCTGGTACGATGAATTGCGCGAATCGTAGGTGCTGTATTGCAACAATCCGATTACATCGTGATCTTTCGACAATTTAGGGGTATAATACAAGCGGTTGAATGTCTGTACATTAAAAGCTTCGGAATACAGATCGGTTGCCCGGTTTACACTCACTTCGGGCCACAGTCGGCCGGTTGCAATTTGCGGCAGAAAACGAATATCCTTAGTAGTATTGATATCGAAAGCGAGGTCGGCCTGATACTTCAGTACTTCGGGAATTACCCAGTATTGCAGGTTGAATTTCGGAAGTATACGTTCGCTTTTAATTTTCCAGTAACCGGCATTGGCCATCGCCACCGGATTGTATATTCCTTTATTGGAGTTTGAATTCCAGTATCCCTGCGGCGTTGTGTTGGGCGATAAATAATTATCGGTCGGTTCGCCGGTAGCTGTATATTCGTAAATCGACATGTTCGGCATGCGTGTATAAGCCGAGTTGAGCAGGTCGGTGGTATAGTTTTTATCCTGGTCGCCGTGTGTATACGAAAAGTTCACCTGAAATTTAAGATAATCCGACACATTGTAGTCGAGGTTAAGCTGTGCGGTGACACGCGAATAAGCCTGTCCGATTACCGTCCCCTGCTGATCGTAGTAGCCGATGGAAGTACGGTATTGAGCCTTATCACCCCCACCCGACAGCGAAATCGAATGATCCTGGGTGAAACCGGTACGGGTAAGCGCGTCGTACCAATCGGTACTTTGGGTCACGTAATTGTAGAAATGATAGGGATTATTTACATCGATGGTAAAAAACGGCGTTACCGACGAACTAAGCAGGTTGCCTGCATTTTGTGCCTGCTCCATTATGAGTGTGGCATACTGCTGTCCGTTCAGCGTTGGAATGGGTTCGGCAAGTACGTTCATCGAGCCCTTGAACGAATAGCTCAGGGTAGGTTTGGTTACCGCTCCCCGTTTGGTTTTAATAAGCAATACTCCGTTGGCACCGCGGTTACCGTACATGGCGCTGGCGGCCGCATCCTTCAACACCGATATTTCCTGAATATCGTTGGGCGAGATGTTGAGCAACTGGGCATAGCTATCCTCGTCGGCCGTGGCAAAGTCGAAATCGGAACCGATATTGGTATCGTAAGGAATTCCATCCACCACGATCAGCGGATCGGAACCATTGTTGATCGAAGTAGTACCACGGATACGGATCGACATCCCGGCACCGGGTTCGCCGCTGTTGGCAACAATATCGACCCCGGCCATACGGCCCTGCAATGCTTCATCGATCGAAGCAACCTGCAATCCTTCGAGGTCCTTGGTTTCGACCCTTGCCATGGCAAAGGTGAGATCGCGTTCGGCGATATTGATGGAACCGGCACTCACCTGGCGCGAAGCGGTTACGTTTACTTCGCGTATGGCCTGGGTTACCTCTTCCATAACCACGTTCAGGTTGCTTACACCAGCTGTTAAATTGCGGGTAACCGGTTTGTAGCCAATATAGGTAAACGCGATACGGGTTCCCGGTTGGCCCGACAAACGGAGCGCATAATTACCATCGAAATCGGTGGTTGTTCCGTTCAAAATACGGTTGCTGGCATCGTATTCGGCAACCGACACCCCTATAAGAGGTAGTTTATCGGTTTGGGATGTTACCTTTCCATGAAGAATCTGACGCTGCTGGGCTGTAAGTTGCACCATCATCAGTAACGACAAGCAAAGCAACAAAAAAGACCTGTGATTTTTCATTTTCCTTATTTTCATGATATCCTGTTCGTTACTGTGTTACTTTTTGATAAACCATGTAGTCGTTGATTTCGTGCAATACCGATTTTGCTCCGAAATAATTGCTTCGTTTTGCACCTCGTGTTACAGTAGCCGTTTTCAGCACTTCCGAAAAAGCTCGTCCGGTATTTTTCGACTGAGTCGACACCTCCAGTTTGCCGTCGTCGGTTTTGCGAATGGCCAGGTAGGTATCGTCCACCACGTCTTTCAGCACCGTCGGCCAGGTTTCCTCGGTAATCACTTCGCGGTTGGGCATGATGTAAGGCAAGCCGTCGTCGACAAACACTTTTCCTTTTACGATATGATGCAGAATGAATTTGGTTGCTCTCAGGCGGGCCGGCACATCGCCGGATGTTACCTGGGTATAGGCCGGAAGATCGCCGGCAGTCACCGCTCTGTTCATTGCGGCATTGGTAGGCATGAAAACGGTAACCACCATATCGGCCGAAAGGCCGGCCAGCTCGTTACTTTCGTCGCCTTTCAGACATTGGATCAGGTAATTCTTGAAAATAGCCACATTCGGATTCTGGGTGGCCGAAGTCATTTGCAGAATATACGTGATCAGATCCTGCGATTTATATCCGTCGACGGTTTGCGGGAATTGATTCCGGCGGGAATACTGCAACAACTTATTGATTTTAAATACCTGGCCATTCATAAATGTTTTGAACGGCGTAGCTACCACCCAATCGTTTTCGTCGTAGTTGCCCAGCATTTGTACACGCTGTTCGCCGGCAGGAGTCGTATAATAGCGGATCATATCGCCGTAATCGTTGACCGCGTACGAATAACCTCCGTAAGCAGCGGCGAAATCGGGACTGGTTTCGAATTTTGTAATGGCGCAATCGACCTGTTCGTTTTTCAGGCGCTTGAAGATGTGCGAACGTATGAGTCGCTGGATCCGGGTATTCACATCGAAATTCCCCAGGCTGCTACCTGAATTCGAATGCAGGAAACCATACTTGTTGGATCCTGAAATCCATTCCCAGCTGAAACCATCGGCCATCAGCAGACTATCGGACGGCAGCAGGATGGTGTAGTTTTCCTGTGTATAACCGTTGAGTTCGCACTTCATAAGTTCTTCGCGCAGGGTATTGGCAAAAAACTCGGTAAATGCAAGGTTAGCCAGGTTATACTTCGGGTTGAGGAGTATTTCGGTAAATACGGTCTCGAAGAAACGGCTTTTGATATAGCTGTTCGATCCGTAGAAAAATCCGTTGCTGGCAGGAGCGATCTTCGAATAACCGGCAGCATCGAAAGCTTCGCCCCGGTTGCCTTTACCATTGAAGAATTCGCCCAGGGAATTCATACTTCCCTTATAATCGCCCGGCCATACCAGGTCGTCGACCATCTGCGCATTAATAAAATACATCAGTACGTCGCGCGACACTTTATCAAGACCTTCGGGATAGTAATCCTTCAGCTTTTCGTTGTAGAATTTCATAACAGCAGCATTGTTGGGCGCAAAAAGCGTGTATCCGCCCTGCTCGGCCTGATTGGCCGACGTCCCGTACCGTTCGCCGTTGAGGTTGATGGCCAGTCCGCTGTAATATTTAAGGTATACACGGTCGATGTTTTTACCGGGCATTGCTTTCTGGTAGTACTGGGTGATCGCTTCGTTGTACTGGTAAGTGATAAAATAAGGCTCGCCGGTCGAACCCGTTTTATTGATCATACCGCGGAACAGCGAATAATCGGGATCGTCGAGTAAGCTTTCGAGCGTCGGAAGAGGTTCCAATACCTGATCGATTTCGTGTACCACACCGTTCTCGCAAACAATATTATCGGTAAGAATGGAGGCGCTCTGAATATTACGACCCGTGTAGGAAGTGGGATAAAAAATGCCGTAATCGGAAGCAGCCTGAGCAGCCGAACGCGAACGTTCGAACACATTTTTCAGGTAGAAGGGTACATATTTGTAATTATTGTCGCCCAAAGCAAAGTTCGACATATCGTACACCCAAATTTCTGTTCCGTCGACCGTCTCGCGACGGATAGGCTCGTAATAGGTAGTTTTCTTTTTGATACTGGTAAGCGAGTCCCAGCGTCCGCTTCCCAACACGTCGGTAAGCCGTTCGAAGGTATACGCATTGTAAACGATAGAGTAGCTCACCAGCTTGTTGACCTGCTCATCGGTGAGCTGATCGACCGAGTTTTTGTTCTGGGAAGCCAGATAGGCCTTGAACGCCTCGTCGTTGGGAGCAAAAACGGTATACAAACCACCCCCTTTGAGTGTTTCGGCAAACAGGGTACGATCAACACATTTGAGATAATTGGTAAAATTGCCTTTTTCGGCAAGTACCGTGTACACCGGCGCTTCGAGCCAGTCGGGTCGCTCGTAATATTCCTCTTTGTCGGTACAACTGGACAGGAATCCGAGCGCCATCAGAAACAAAATACTGAATTTCGTTCTTATTTTCATGCTATAACTAAATTTAAGGTAGTAAACCTGTAATCTCTCCTCTCCGGCGCCAGGCCGGAAAACATGACACAAAGGTACGAAACGGGAATAATCTGAAACTGTCAAATTGTACATATATCTAGAAATCCATGCAAGCAGCGCCGGAATGGCGACCGGAAGATTTATGCACAAAAGTCCCCTTTAAACGAACAAATGTCTATTGTATCCAGTAGTGAAAAAGTGTTATTTTGCGCGACTATTTAATATCATCGAACAAATGACTAAACGATCGCTCTTTTTGTACCTCTTGCTGCTCGTCGGTATGGCCGGTTTTTCGCAACGTATCATGGAAAATCTCTCGCGTGGACTTGTGGCAGTGAAAACATCTTCCAACTCCGTATTTTTATCGTGGCGCCTTCTCGGCTCCGACACCCACAACACGGCCTTCAACCTCTACCGCAACGGTGTTAAATTAAATCAGGAACCCCTAACGGGAGCCACCAACTATACCGACGCAACGGCATCGGCCAGCTCCTACACGGTGAAAACGGTGGTGGACGGAGTCGAGACCGGCGAATCGTCGACAGCCCAGGTACTGACGACCAATTATTTCGACATTCCCCTGCGCGTACCGGCGGGTATGACTATGCCCGACGCCAGCACCTGCACCTACAGCCCCAACGATTGCAGCACCGGCGACCTCGATGGCGACGGCAACCTCGACCTGGTGGTAAAGTGGGACCCCTCCAATGCAAAAGATAATTCGCAAAGCGGCTATACGGGCAATGTATACCTCGACGGCTATAAACTCGACGGCACCTTTTTGTTTCGGATCGATCTGGGTAAAAACATCCGTGCCGGCGCTCACTACACACAGTTTCAGGTGGCCGACTACGATGGCGACGGACGGGCCGAGATTGTGTGCAAAACGGCTCCGGGAACGAAAGACGGCAAGGGAAACTTCATTTCGAAAGGCCCTGCAGCCACGGCAACGCATTCGGCCGATTACCGCAATTCGGGCGGCTATATCCTGAGCGGTCCCGAGTACCTGACGGTATTCAGCGGCGCTACCGGCGAAGAGCTGGCTACGGTCAATTACACGCCTGCCCGAGGTACTGTTTCGTCGTGGGGCGATAATTACGGCAACCGGGTCGACCGGTTTCTGGCCGGCACTGCCTGGCTCGACGGCGTGCTGCCCAGTATCATCATGTGCCGCGGCTATTATACGCGGGCGGTGGTGGCGGCCTGGAATTTCCGCAACGGAGCACTAACGCCGGTATGGACCTACGATTCGGGTAATTCGAATGTCGGACTGTACGGACAGGGAAACCACAACATGAGCATCGGCGATGTGGACGACGACGGATTCGACGAAATTATCTGGGGCGCCGGCGCCCTCGATCACGATGGAAAACTGATGTATCGCACCGGACATGGACATGGCGATGCCATGCACCTCTCCGACCTCGACCCCGACCGCAAAGGACTGGAAGTATGGACGGTACACGAATCGTCGGGAGCAGCCTACGGCGAAGAAATGCACGATGCACGCACGGGAACGGTGATCTGGGGCAATTACACCGGTACCGATGTGGGCCGGGGCCTCGCCGCTAATATTGTAGCCGGCAACCGGGGCTTCGAGATGTGGAGCAGCGGGAGTTCGGGTATTAAGAATAAAAACGGAGTGGTGGTTAATTCGAGCCGTCCGTCGATGAATTTCCGGATTTACTGGGACGGCGACCTCGAAAGCGAACTGCTCGATGGTACTTCGATAACCAAATACAATGCAGGAACTTTGCTCTCGGCCAGCGGATGCTCGTCGAACAACGGTACTAAATCGACTCCTAACCTCTCGGCCGACCTGATAGGCGACTGGCGCGAAGAAGTCGTGTTCCGTACCAGCGACAATACGCGACTAAGGGTGTTTACCACCACCATCCCCACCTCGGTACGCCTGTATACCCTGATGCACGACCCCGTATACCGCGCCTCCATCGCCTGGCAAAACACGGCTTACAACCAGCCTCCGCATGCAGGCTTCTACATGGGCAGCGATATGGAAACTCCTCCTGCATCGCCGGTGTATAACCGGCAAAAACGATGGAGCAACGGAGCTGCCTGGGATGCCAACGGGACGCAGGCCTGGAAGGATGCCAACGGCCAGCCTGCCGATTTCCGGCAGCAGGAGGCCGTGCTGTTCGACTACACCACCCTGTCGGATGCGGTGGTGACGCTGTCGGGTACGCTTATGCCTTCCGACATCCTGGTGAACTCGACCTATACGGTGGAATGGCAGGGAAGCGGTGCGGTGACAGGATCCACCGCGCTGAAAAAGCTGGGAAGCGGTGCGCTCATTCTCCGGCAAAACAATTCCCATTCGGGAGCTACCACGATCTGGAACGGTGCGCTTTTCAACAACGGTATTCTTTCCGACAGTAAGGTTTTTGTACAGCCGTTTGCCACGCTGGGCGGGAACGGAACTTTCGGTCAACCGGTGGAACTGCGGCACCTGTCGACACTGGAGATCGGCCAACATGCCGGCGATGTGGCCCGGATGCAGCTGGAAAAGGACCTTACCATCCCGGGCAATGCAACCCTCAACTTCGACGTACAGCTGTCCGGAAACAAAGTAATTGCCCACGACACCCTGGTGATTAAAGGCGATTTCAGGTTTTCACCGGCTACTTCGGTGATCATTCGTACCGGAACCTACTCGCTGGTTGCCGGCAGTTACCCGCTTATCGCATGTTCGGGCAAAGTAGAGAGCGAATTGTCGAAACTGATCGTCGAGGGCGTGCCGGCCTACCTGAGCTACAATCTTGTCAACTCCAACGGGCTTATCACCCTGAATGTTGCGGCACCGGCGATGCTTACCTGGACGGGAGCCATCGACAACCGGTGGGACAACGGTGTCACCAGCAACTGGAAATTCGATACGCAGGTACGAGGGTTTAAAGGCAACGATTCGGTGCTGTTCAACGACGACGGACAGGTGCGTACCGTTTATGTGAGCGAAAATGTATTACCTGCCCATGTGAGCGTGGAGGCAGATGCCAATTATACTTTCAGCGGGACAGGAGCCATCGGCGGAACCGGAGGTATAACAAAGAAAGGAACCGGCACCTTGCTTATTTCCAATACCAACAGCTTTACGGGTCCCGTGGTTATCGAAGGAGGTTCGATTGCCACCAACACCATTACCAACGGAGGAGTAGCATCGCCGCTGGGAGCAGCTTCCAACAGCGCTTCCAACCTCATTTTGAACGGAGGGAAGCTCACTTATTCGGGAATTACCAGCACTACCGACAGGGCTATATCGCTGGGAATCAACGGTGGTGGAATTGCCGTAAGCAATTCGTCCTCCGTACTTGCCACCGGCACCATCAGCGGTCCCGGCAGACTCACGAAGGAGGGGCCGGGCCGGTTGTCGTTTGCTGCGGCCAACAGCTACAAAGGGGGTACCACTATCGCAGGCGGTAGCATAGGTTTGTTGAACGATGTGGCCAATTCGGCCGGTCTGAGTTCGGGCGATACCATCACGCTGATGGGGGGTAGCATCTCTATGTTCAACAGCCCGGAAACCGACAATGTAAGTACCTGGAACCTGAAAATTCCGTCGGGATCGACCGGTTCGCTCATTGTCGACGGGCGTTCGTACATCAACGGTTCGATTACGGGCGAAGGTACGCTCAATTATTTCACGCCTTCTACAGCTAATGTATTGATGGCCGATGCGTCGGCCTTCAAGGGTACGATCAATGTAACGGCTTCGCCATCGGGAGGCAGTTTCCTGGTTTACAACACGAAAGGCTACGGCAATTCGCGTATCGTGCTCAACAATTATGTAACGATGATGTATCCTGCAACGGCTACGATCACCTTGCCCATCGGCGAATTAGCGGGCACCAGCCGTTCGGAGCTGGGTGCGGGAGGCACTGGTAATGCAGTTATTACCTGGGAGATCGGCGGTCGCAACACGAGCTCTACTTTCCAGGGCGTGATCAGCAATACTCAGTACAGCAACACGGGCGCTCGGGCTGCGATTCGTAAAGTGGGCACCGGGGCTCTTACGCTTACGAATACCAACAGCTACAGCGGAGGCACTGCGATTGCCGGTGGTGAGCTGATGGTGAATTCGACCGACGGCAGTGGTACGGGTACGGGCCCGGTTACCGTGATGGGCAACGGCCGGCTGAGCGGTAGCGGTACTGTTGGAGGTGCCGTGATCGTGGAAGCGGGCGGGGAATTGGCTCCGGGTGCTCCTACGGGAAGTTTAACGCTGGAAAAGGGTGCCGAAATTCTGGCGGGTGGTATGCTTAGCTTCGATATTCATCCTGCCACGGGCGGCAACGATCGGCTGGTGCTCGGCGATACCCTGAAAATGAAGGGGATATTGCGCATTGTGACTACGGGGGATACGGAATTGGCCGCCGGTAACGAATTTCAACTGGTGAACGGACCCATCGGCGGTTTGCCTGCGTCGATCAGCCCGATGTACCCTGGCGCCGGGTTGGCCTGGGACCTGTCGGATTTTGAGAAGGCGGGAATAGTAAGGGTCACCACCGGATCGGGTATCGAAACTGTTTCGGCACGGGTGCAGTTGTATCCGAACCCGGTTCAGGATGTACTTCAGGTGAAGTTCGGCCAGCCTGTTTCACAGGTGAAGGTGCATGTGATCTCGGCCACGGGCGCCCGGCTGATGTCGGAAGAGTTCAGAGGTGTGGAAATGATCCGGCTGAATGTATCGTCGCTGCAGGCCGGTCCCTACTTCATCCAGATTCAAACGAACGATTTTACTACAACCGAACGAATTATAAAACGCTGACCAATACCGAATGAAAACACCTTCGTTAGTACTTACCGGAATTTTTATGCTGATCAATCTGGTGGCATCGCTGCCGGCTGCCGCAGCAACCGGCTCCGCCGGACACATCGTTCAGCTGCAATGGATCGGCTCGCCGCCTTCCCACCCTATGGGACAAAGCTGGGGCGTACCCTTCGAAAAAGGAAAGGTAAAAGCCCGGCAGGCTTTTGAGCTCAAAACTGCAGACGGGACTGCTTTGCCTGTGCAAAGCTGGCCCCTGGCTTATTGGCCCGATGGATCGGTAAAATGGATGGGCTTTGCTGCTCCGGATGTGACCGGAGCGCCGCTTAGTCTGCACACTACCACCACCGCTCCACAGCCTGCAGAAGGTTTATCCGTGCGCAACAATCCCGGTCAAACCGTTATTACCGATCGCAACCGGGCATACACCATCAACCATAAGGGCAGCGAGATTATTGCGTCGGTCACACTCGATGGAAAGGAAATTGCTTCCCGCGGCCGGCTGATAGCACGCCTCCACCGGGGCGATGCTATCCGGCAACTACCGCGGCATCTTCCGGTCGAACAACTTGCCGGTACGATCGAAAAGGTGGAGACCGAACAGGCAGGCCCCTTGCGGGTGGTGATAAAAGTAAGCGGTGTGTACGGTTCGGAAAAGGTTCGCTCTTCCGGCGACCAACCTGCAGCCGCCGGCAGCCTAAGCGGGGGAATGCTCCCCTTCACCCTGCGGCTTTATTTCTACAAAGGTATTGAGTCGATCCGGCTGGTGCATTCCTTTGTGTACGACGGCGATCAGGATCGCGATTTTATCGGCGGAATAGGCATTGAATTCGGGGTTCCCTTTCGCGAGGCGCTCTATAACCGGCACGTAGGATTTACGACGGCCGGGGGAGGTATCTGGCGCGAACCGGTACAGCCGCTGGTGACCCGTCATCCGCTGCAACTCGAAGGATTGCGCAATGTGGCGGGACATCAGGCTACAGGCCACCGCGTACCCGAAATAAGCCCGTCGCAGCAACCCGCCTGGAATTGGGTACAGCACCTGCCGGCCTGGGACGCGTTTAAACTCACACAGCTGCATCCCGGAGGATTTACCATCGCAAAACGTACGCAATCGCACAGCTCGTGGTTGCAGGCCACCACCGGCCTGCGCTCCGACGGCATGGTGGTAGCCGCCGATGTGTCGGGGGGGGTCGGCCTGTCGATGAAAGATTTCTGGCAATCGTTCCCCGTTTCGATGGAGGTCGAAGGAGCGCGCAGCCCCGAAGCTACCCTCCGCTCCTGGTTCTGGTCGCCCGATGCCGACCCGATGGACCTGCGGCACTACGACACCCTGGCCCACGACCTGGATGCCACCTACGAGGATGTGCAGCCGGGACTCAGCACGCCCTATGGCGTAGCCCGCACCCACGAACTTACGTTGTTTGTATTCGGCACTTTACCTTCGTCGAAGCAACTCACCGGCATGGCCACACAGGCGGTGGGCACCCACCGGTTGATGCCTGTCCCGGCTTACCTTCACCGGGTCCGGGCGTTCGGCACCTGGAGTTTGCCCGACCGCAGCAACCCTACGCGCCGGTGGATGGAAGAACAGCTCGACAGCTCGTTCCACTTTTACCAGCGGGCGGTGGAGGAGCATCAGTGGTATGGATTCTGGAATTACGGCGATGTGATGCATACCTACGATGCGTCGCGGCATGCCTGGCGGTACGACATCGGGGGCTATGCATGGGCCAATACGGAGCTGGCTCCCAATAACTGGCTCTGGTATTCGTTTTTACGCACCGGCCGGGCCGATATCTTCCGGATGGCCGAAGCCATGACACGCCACACCGGCGATGTGGATGTGTATCACATCGGACCTATGAAGGGATTGGGCACGCGCCATAATGTATCGCACTGGGGATGCGGAGCCAAAGAGGCACGCATCGGACAGGCCGCCTGGAAGCGTTTTCACTACTACCTCACTACCGACGAACGCAGCGGCGATCTGATGCGGGAAGCCCTGGAGGTAGAAAAGGCTATGATGGAACTCGAGCCGCTCCGTATCGCTCAGCCGAAAGAGCAATTCCCCTATGGGGGACCCACCCGGCTGCGATGGGGACCCGACTGGCTGGCCCTGGCCGGCAATTGGCTCACCGAATGGGAACGTAGCGGCGACACCCGCTACCGCGATAAGATACGTGAAGGGCTGAACAGCCTGATGCGCTTGCCCGACGGTTTATTTACCGGAACCGGAGGATTGAGCTACGACCCGGCCACCGGGCGTATGTGGTACGATGGCCGCGAAGGAGCTACCAATAAAAACCATCTCTCCACGATTATGGGCGGTTTCGAGCTACTGACCGAACTGGAAGATATGCTCGAACATCCGTTTTTCAAAAAAACACTGGTCGAATACGGCACCTACTACAGCATGCCCGGCGACGATCCCCGCCGCAACACTACCAACCGCCGGTGGGGCGATATAGGCTTTCTGAACCCGCGCATGACGGGCTATGCCGCCGCTGCGCTCAACGACCCGGACCTGGCCGCCCGTGCCTGGCGCGAATTCCTGAACCCACGTTCCGGAAGCAGGGAACGGTTCCCGCAACTCTACAGCGGCAGCCCGGTGACGCCTCCCGATGTACATACCCTGCTCCACGAAAATGCACGGGTAAGCACCAACAGCACCGCGCAATGGGGGCTCAATGCCATCATCCTTCCCGAACTCATTGGCAAGTATCTGCCCGACAGCACCTTCCAACATCAACACTATGAATTTGAAACCCTGAAAAACAACTTCAACAAAGTAATATTCAGCGATTTCGACGACTGGTTTGCCGATGGTAAAAAACTCTCGCTCCAAGCAACCCGCAAAAGCCTGTTGTTCAGAGCCGGTCCTACTCCCGCCAGCGACGCCGATCATTCGGTACTCTGGACCAACCGGGAATTCGGCGGCGATCTGAAAATCGAATTTGATTTTATCCGCCGCGACGAGGCTACACGTTACGTGAACATCCTCTATCTTTTTGCCCAGGGAAGCAACGAGCCTCCGTACGAGCAGGATATAACCCGCTGGAACTCGTTACGCGAAATCCCCGCCATGAAACAGTATTTCGACCATATGAATTTATTCCATGTAAGTTTTGCGGCCTTCGAAAACGACAACAACCTGCCCGGCGCCGACTATATAAGGGCCCGCAGGTACAGGCCCGCCAGCGGCAAGGGACTCGCCGGAACCGATTTAAAACCGGAATACTTCAACACCGGTTTTTTCGAACCGGGTGTTCTGCACCATTTCACCATCATCCGCAAGGGCGATACGGTATGGATGGAAATCCGCTCGGGCAACCGCCGGCAATTGTATCACTGGACTTCGCCGCAGATCGGCAGTCTTACGTCCGGACGTATCGGTTTGCGCCTCATGGGATCGCGGGCCAGCGAATTCAACAACTTTAAAATAATGGCCGATGAGTAATTATCAATTAATTGCAGGGGCGCAACTAATTGATAATTACTCATCGACAATCAGATTTTACCTTGACGTAGTTCATCCGGACTCGTACGGCTGAAGAAATTGTAGGGCTCGGCTTCTTTCGCAAAAATATCGGTGATGGCCTGTAAGGGAACCACCTGCGTAGGATTAAATTCGGCCGAGTTCATGTACCGCAGTACCGACCGGTAAAGCGCCCGTGCCACCGGACGATCGGCAGGATTGCTCTCCAAATCAAAACTGGTCATCAACAACCGGCCCTTACCCACTTTCGCCTCCAGCAACATCCCCAGCTTGCGGCTGATAAACCAGGTGTCGATGGGCTGCACCACCGGCTGGAATCCCCGCGGGAAATCGTCGAGCAACATCGTCTGCGCACGGTTCACCAACTCCCACCAATGCATATTCGCCCAATCGTCGGTGATAAAATCGGCAAACAGCGGGTGCCCGTTGCGAATCAACACCCCGGTGGTATGCGGCGGACGCATCTTAAACCACGACGTATTCCAGAATGCGGGCTGATACTGCTGCACCACATCTTTTCCATAACTCACCTTACCGGCCGTCATCAGCAACACCTTTCCTCCCCTGGCCAGTACTTTACGGGCCGTTGCATCGAGCCCGCCGCGGGCTATGTGCACATCGCCCACCGCCGGTAACTCCTGCACTGCCGGATATACCCAGAAATTCCAGTCGTTCACCGCACCGGTATCTTCCACCCTGATTTCCAGGTTCAATTGTTCGGGAGAACTAAACCCCGACAAATCGAAATCCACTTCACCAGCCGGGATATTGCTCCCAATCGGTACATCCACCCGGGCAATCGTTTGCTCGTGAACAATACGACCATCCTTCCTTCGCAAGGTCATGCCGATGCGTACATCGTGGTAAGGCAACGCACCGAAATGCGAGAGCTCGACCCGCGCCCGCAGCCGCTCGTTGTTGCGGTACACAAATTTATCGGTGCGGATCAACGGTACCGTAGGCGAACAAAACCGGCGGAACTCAGGAGCCGTAACATAACCCTTCTCTTCCCAAAAAGCATTCAGCACACCTACCAACGCGGTACCCTGTCCCGAAAAATCGTTTAAACTCAGCAACTGGAAACCCGCATAATCGGGCGTACGCAAGGTTTTTTCAATTTCATGCTTGTAACACAATACCTGCAGCTTACCCGAAGCATGCAAAAACTGCCGGCTCAAACCACCCATGTCCTGATCGGAAAGCAACTCCTCGAACAATTCGAAATTCCGGGCGCGGGTAACCCCGGTATATTTCTTAATTTCTTCAAAATCGGGGAACACGCACCACTGACCGGTTTCGTGTGAAATAAAAGGTTGCCCTACCGTATCGATCTGCCGGCTGAAATCGGAATTCGACTCGGGTTGGCTGCGGCTCCATTCCAGTCCGCGGGCACCCGCCTTCACATGATATTCACTCTTAGGCTGCCAGGCCCAGCTTCCTCCCACCGATGCTCCGGTGTAAATCCTGCGCTTATCGGCGGCCTTCCAGAAATCCACGAATCGACCCACCCAGGGTACCCAGTTGCCCCGGGGTTCGTTGCCCGCCGCCATCATCACAAACGAAGCATAATTGCCGTAATACCGTACCATGCGCTTGGTTTCTTCGAGCAAATAAGTGTCGATGGGATAACCGCGACCCAGCTGTGTGCTGTGGTTAGGCCAGCTCGGCCCCTCGGGCTGCAGGTAAATCCCCACCAGATCGGCTGCCTTGAAAGCCGCTTCGGGCGGACAATAGGAATGAAAACGCATGTGGTTCAGCCCATAGGTTTTACAAATCCTGAACACCCGTTCCCACGAAGCTACATCCATCGGAGGATAACCCGTGAGCGGGAAAAGTGCGTTTTCAACCGTACCCCGCATCAGCGTTTTACGCCCGTTGACATAAATCCACTTTCCCTCGATGGCGATCTCGCGCATCCCGAACTGAGTCTGCGTAGTGTCGGCCCCCGAAGCACTGGTTACCACCGCCTGCAAACGATACAGCGCCGGATCGAACTCGTCCCAGGTCTGCATCTTGTCGCCCAACTCCAACACCAGCTCTATATTTTTCAACGTATCGCCAGGGGCTAACTCAAACGGCAAACCGGCGGTAAACGAATAACTTTTCGACGAATTGAAACTGGCTGCTTTCAACTGCACCTGCACTTTACCGCTCAGGCCCCCAGGATTGGCCACCGCCAGCTTCACCACCGCCTTCTTAGCCTGCAGGTCGGGATATACCTGAATTTCATCGACATACACCGCCGGACGGGCCTGCAATTCGATGCGGCCCACCACCCCGTTCCAGTTGCCCTGCGTATGATCGGTCACCGAATGTGAGTTGGTACCCACATCCATGTCCTTCAGCCGGTTATTCACCATCAGGGTGAGCTTATATTCGGAACCGGCTTCCACAAAAGGAGTCAGATCGTACACATGCGGCGTATTGTGCGACACACGGCCGCCCACTTCCCGGTCGTCGATCCAGATACGGGTGATAAAATGCGGCCGCTCCAGGTAAAGCTGTACCCGTTTCCCCTTCCACGCCTCGGGAATCGCCAACGAGCGCTGGTACCAGCCATAGCCTGTAAAATACTTCAACTGCGTGAGCCAGAAAGGCATTTTCAGCTTCCCGGGCTGGCGGTACTTCTCCATATGCGGGTTATGAAACCACGAACTATCGTAAATGCTGCCGGTGAACCGGGTGTCGAGTGTCGGCTCAAATCCTTTCCGGTTCTCGACATTCGAACCCGGAAGCCTGAATTCTTCTTTCAGCTCCTGCAACTGCCACCGTTCGTCTATACCTTTTAAACCGGGATCGAGCGAAAATTTCCAGGTGCCGCCAAGAGGCACTGTTTGTCCAACCAGAGCAGGAATTGCCATACTAAGCAACAGGGCCAGCAAGAATGATCTAACGTATTTCATATTGTCGTGTAATTGAGTTTTGCACTTTACAAAGAACGCTACAAAATACCTCCGGCAAAATGGAAATGTGTACATTTCTCATGAGATATATTCATTTCTTTCCCCAAAAATGGAGAATTTTGCTATCTTCGCGGGGTAATTAAATCGAGAAACCATGCGCAACCTCCTGATTGCTTTTCTGATGCTGCTCCCTTTTTACCTGTACAGCGCCGAATCGCATCCTACCATCCAACATATCACCTCCAACGAAGGACTCTCGCACAATACCGTTCGTTGTATGCTCCTCGACCGGACCGGCTTTATCTGGTTCGGTACCCTCAACGGGCTGAACCGTTACGATGGTATCCGGATGAAAACCATCATCCCCGAAACCCGAAACCCGAATTCGCTCACCAGCGGAAAAATCAAGGAACTGACCGAAGATTCGCACGGCCATATCTGGGTGCGCACCTACAGCGATATTTTTCATTGCTACGACCCCAAAACCGAAAGCTTCCTCCCCATCTTCGACAAAAAAGAAGATTTCTTTATCAAACATAATTCCTATTATGAAGATCGCCAGGGAAATATCTGGCTGGGAAGTGCCTACAACGGTTGTGTGAAATTCTCCTTCCTCGACGATGGCAAAATTCAACTCACCAATTATTCGGAAAGCGAACCGACGAATACCTTGCCTTCCAATACCATCAATCAGGTATACCAGGATAAACTGAAAAACATCTGGATTCTGACGGCTTCGGGACTGGCGAGGATACTGCCGAACGGTAAGGTGGTGCACGAGATGAAAAATACGCGCAACGAAGTGTTTATTAATGCCTATGAATTGCAAAACCGTGTTTTTTTTATTTCGGTTACCGGCCGTATCGTCGATTTCGATCTTAACAACAACCGGTTTAACAGCGCGGTTTTTGAAACCGGAATCAACGACATCCACCGCACAACGTCGATGGGCGACCGGTTTATCCTCCTGTCGTCGGTAAGTAAAGGTATTTTTATTATTAATACGGTCGAAAAAAAACTGTTTCAGGGCGATATCCTGTTTAATTCGGTCATCCGGGGGAATTCCGGTTTTCATAAAGACAATAAGGGAGGGGTGTGGATCTCCAATTTCAGCGGGAATGTGTGGTCGATCGATACCGAGTTGCGTACCTTCCGGCTGCAGCTGATCCCTCCGGGAATTATGAAGCTTATCGACGACGAACGCTTTCAATTCACCGCCGACGATCATCAGAACGTGTGGATTTCGACCTATGGCTATGGTTTGTATGCCTACAACCGTGCCGATGGAAGCCTGCAACATTATCCGGCCAGTCGCTACCCCGACAACCTGAATGCCAACTATTTATTATCGTTGCTCACCGACAAGCACGGACACCTCTGGGTAGGAACCGAAAACATGGGGGTCAATAAACTGAGCTTCACCAATCGCAACGTGCAACAAATATTGCCCGACCCTACCAGCTCGGTCCGGAACGGGAACGTAATCCGCACCCTGTTCGAGGATCGGTCGGGACAGCTGTGGGTGGGAACCAAGGCCGGTAATTTGTATAAGTATTCGCCCGATTTAAAGGCGCGCACCACCCAATTTGAAAACATCTATAGCGTGTATGCCATGTTTCAGGATAAAGAAGGTACGCTCTGGATCGGCACAAGGGGAAGCGGATTATTATCCATTCCCGAAAATAAGAATACGGTACAACGCATCTACCACACCTCCGATGAGCCGGGAAGCCTGAACGACAACAATGTGTTTGGGATCACCAGCGACCGGAAAGGCCGTATCTGGGTGGCCACTTTTGGCGGAGGGGTGTCGGTATTGAACGACTCGAAGTTCCGGAGTTTTTTCGACGACGACGAGTGGATTCGCTTCGCACGTCATATTTACCTGGATAGCAAGGGAAAAATGTGGGTGGCCACCTCCAACGGCGTCATGCGCTTTTACCCCGATTCGCTGATGGTCGACAAAAAGTCGTACGAATATTTCAATTTCGACAGCCAGGATGATGAAAGTTTGAGTAATCCGGAAGTGCGCTATATTTTCGAAGATTCCAACAACAATATCTGGCTGGCTACGGCAGGAGGGGGAATCAATTTATTCCTGGGACTATCGGAAAACGGCAACGGCCGGTTCAAGGTGTTTAAAAATCCGCAAGGTATTGCCTATGATAATATCCTTACTATACAGGAAGACGACGAGCACAACCTGTGGATCAGTACCGAAAGAGGACTGTTGAAATTCAATCCGGCTACTTCGATTTTTCAGTTTCTTAAATTTTCGAACGATTTTTCGGCAAATATCTTTACCGAAACAGCCGGCATCAGGTGCCGCGATGGTCGCATGATTTGGGGCACCCTGAACGGGTTCTATGTATTTAAACCCAACGACGTTCACAATCAGGTCAGCGCCAGCAATAAGGTAATCATCACCGGGTTCTCGGTATTCAACGACCCTGCACCCATTGCTCCGAAAAATGCTCCGCTGAAAATATCGTCGACCTTTGCCGAAAAGGTGGTACTGAAACATTCCGACCAGGTATTTCACCTCGAATTCTCGACCCTGAATTTTGATGACCCCAAGGCCAACCAGTTTATGTATATGCTCGAAAATTACGAGCGCCGCTGGAACATCAGTTCGGGAGAAAACAACATGGCTACCTACCGGAATGTACCGCCCGGTAAATATATTTTTAAGGTGAAAAGTATCAACAGCGAAGGGGTGTGGGACGACAACGAAACCCTGCTCGAAATTGTCATCAAACCTCCCTATTGGAAATCGCCGCTGGCCTACTGGATTTACTTTATCCTGGTCGTGGTGCTGGTGTATGTGGGAATCAGGATAGCGCTCAACTTTTACCGGCTCGACAATGCGGTGAGGGTCGAACGTCAGCTCACCGATTACAAATTACGGTTCTTTACCAATATCAGTCATGAATTCCGCACCCCGCTCACACTCATTAAAGGAAGTGTGGATACGCTGATGGAATTGAAAGCAAAAATGAGCGAACCTTTGCAGAAAGTGGTTGCCGATATCGACATCAATACTTCGCACCTCATGCGACTCATCGAACAGTTGCTCGAATTCCGCAAACTGCAGAACAACAAACAGAAACTCAACCTGCAGCGGGTGGAGGGAATCGAATTTCTGAAAAAGATTTTTACGAGCTTCGAAAATGTTGCTGCAAAAACCAATATACGGTACAATTTCATAAGTTCCGAAAATACCCTTCCGGTGTATTTCGATACCAACAAGGTGGACAAAATCGTGTTTAACCTGCTTTCGAATGCGTTTAAATTTACACCCCGCGGCGGACAAATCAGCATGGAGGTGGAAGCCGATCACGACCAGCATGTGGTTCGGATATCGGTAGCCGACACCGGGATTGGTATTCCGAAAGAAAAACAGGATTTATTGTTCAGCCGGTTTATGCAAATTAATTTTTCGCAACAGGGTACCGGTATCGGATTGCACCTGGTGAGCGAGTTCACAGCCCTGCACCGCGGCAAGGTCGAATACCGCGAGAATGAAGGCGGAGGATCGGTATTTACCGTCGAATTCCCCCTGGATAGCGGGGTATATCAACCCGACGACTTTGTCAATCAGGAAGTGAAAGCACTGCATACCGAATCGGGTGAGGTGTATAAAATTTCGGAGTTTATCGACGATCCGCACCAGGATCCCTTGCTGGAACTGGTCCCTCTGGTGCCGGTCGCGGGACGCAAATACAAAGTTCTAATTATCGACGACAACGACGACATCCGCGACTTCCTCGAAGTAAAACTCAATCCCTATTTCGAAATCATAACTGCGGCCGACGGCGTCGAAGGCATCGATCGAAGTACAAAAGACGATCCCGATCTGATTATCTGCGATGTGATGATGCCCGGAATGAGCGGATTCGAATTGACCCGGAAATTGAAAGACGACTTTGAAACCTGCCATATTCCGGTGATTTTACTTACCGCCTATATCTCCGACGAACATGTGTCGGAAGGTGTCGATGCTGGTGCCGATGCCTACGTCACCAAACCTTTCAGCATGAAATTCCTGATGCTGCAGATCAATAAGTTGCTCGAAAAACGCGAAAAACTGCATCAGCATTATGCGGCGGCACCGCTCAGTATGTCCGACGAGACCGAACGACCGGCTCCCTGCGAGGTAACCGACGCCGACAACAAACCCATGATGCTCGAAAAAGATTGCCGCTTCCTGCAACAGGTGGAAGATATTCTGGACAATCATCTTTCGGATCCGGAATTTACGGTCGACGATTTTGCCCGGATGTTGAACACCGGCCGGACCTTGTTTTTCAAAAAGATTAAATCGCTCACGGGTTATTCTCCCAACGAGTTTGTGCGCATGCGCCGGATGCAAAAGGCGGCCGAACTGCTGAAAACCTATAAGTACAATGTTTCGGAAGTGTCGTATATGGTGGGAATCAACGATCCGTTTTATTTCAGCAAGTGTTTTAAAGCGCAGTACGGCACTTCGCCTTCGAAATATATGAATTCGTAAATTCCTGAAATCAACCTTTCTCAACTCCTATCGTCATGCAGAAGTTTTTTTTGAGTTTCTTTTTTTGGGGTGTAACCCTGGCGGGTTCGGCCGGTAACTACACCTCTATTAAGGTGAAAGCGCCGATGCCATTTACGAAATCAAGGGCAACGAAAAGCTACCGGTGAACAACGTAACCATCAGCAATGTAAAGGTGAAAACAGTGAACAAGTTTGAAAAAAAAGTGAGCCATGCCACAGGAGTGAAGGAGCGAAGGATAGAAATCGGGAGTCGAATGAAATAAAATCGAATGAACAATAAGTACATCGGAAAACCCGGAACACAAGAAAGAACAATACTCTAGACCTTCGCCGCACAGCTTTCGCAACAACACCCTTTGTACTTCGCCGCACAGGCCGGGCATTGAATAAAGAGTTGATGGCATTCGTCGTTGGCGCAGTTGGTATGCGTATCACAGGGAGCTCCGCACTGGTGGCAATTCGCGATAATCTCGTCGGTAATCCGTTCGCCCAGTCTTTCGTCGAACACGAAATTCTTGCCGTGAAATTTCAGGGGTAACTGTTCTTCTTTGGCCTGACGGGCATATTCGATAATGCCCCCGTACAGTTGATTCACATCGCGAAAACCATGATGCCGCAGGTAAGCACTGGCCTTTTCGCAGCGAACGCCACCGGTGCAATACATCAGGATTTTCTTATCCTTGTGCGCCTCCAACTGCCGGACTACATATTCCACCTCGTCGCGAAACGTTTCTACTTCCGGACAAATGGCCCGCTCGAAATGCCCTACCTCACTCTCGTACTGGTTACGCATATCCACCACGATAGTATCTTTATCTTCCAGCGCCGCATTAAATTCGGCTGCTGTAAGATGCCGGCCCACGTTGGTAACATCAAAACTTCCATCTTCCAATCCATCGGCCACAATCTTGCGGCGCACTTTCATTTTCAGTTTAAGAAACGACAGATGACTGTCCTCTACCGCCCACTTCAGAGGCATATGGACAAACCAGGGAGTGGCATCGAGGTATGCTATAAAATCGGCAATCCGGGGTTCGGGCACCGAAATCTGCGCGTTGATCCCTTCGGCGGCCAGGTACACGCGCCCAAGCACGCCCATGTCGAACCAATCGGCATACAGCCGATCGCGCAACTCATACACATCAGTCAGTTGCACATACCGGTAAAACGAAACAGTTTTACGGGTAAAGCGCTCGGCCAGGCGCTGTTTGATCAAATCCTCACGGCTGTAGATATTGTATAAACGACTCATACGTGCATAAACAGCTAAGCCGGGAAATTGTTTAAAACCGGTTATCGCCATCTAATAAATTGCCCAGGCCACTTTCTTCGCGCCGCGAACACTTAAATCTTCACTCATTCGTCAGCAATGGACAGCTCTTTATTTATCTGTTCAATAATTAATTTCGCCAGGCTTTGGTCCATCCTTGAAAACGCAAACCATTTCTTACCCAAATCTTTCAACGAAGCTCCTAAATGGTATAATTCTTTCTGGTCGATTATCATAAAGCGATCGTGGGAGCAGGTAAGCGTTATAATATCGATGGGAGGATACTGGCTGTTGTGTTTGTGTAAATCCAGTTTAAGTTGCTCGCTGATAACCTTAGTATAAATGGTGGCTTTTGCTGAGCTGACCCGTTTTGCCAACATAATCAACACGCTTTCATCCACATAATTATCGATAATAACAATGTTTATCCTGGCTTTTTTAATCAGTTCGGCAACAAATACGTAAGCATCAAATATTTGTCCTTCGAAGAAAATTCCCTGCGTTGGAATATGGGTGTTGATTTGTAGTTCTAGTTGATCAACTTTACTTTTTAGAACCTCGAAATTATCCTCCAGACGATTCATTCTGTTGTTGATAGCATATCCTTTCAATAGATAATCCTTTAAAATTCGAGATGCCCAAATTCGAAACTGTGTGCCTTGCCTCGATTTAACCCTGTAACCAACTGAAATAATTACATCCAGACTGTAGTATTGAGTCTTATATTTTTTCCCATCTTTAGCAGTTGTCAAGGAATCCTTGACAACTGAGATACGATCTAACTCCTTTTCTTTAAAACAATTATTGATATGCAGGCTTATATTCTGCTTAGTTTGGTCAAACAAAACAGCCATTTGCGCTTGTGTAAGCCAAACAGTTTCATCTTCGATCCTGACTTCTATACGTTCAGCAAGTTCATTGGGTTGGTAAAATATAATTTCGTTTTTCATAGGGTTTTGGTTGATTTGTTTTTTGTAATCATCACGCAGCAATTGAAGCAACTCATTTGCTTTCAATTTCGTTCATAGTTTAATCATTGTTACTTACATCGTGCCAACCATCGTCACCACCCCGAAATTTATACTTCCGGGTGGTGGATGATCGCATTTTTAAAACCGGTTATCGCCATCCAGCAAGTTGCCGAGGCCGCCCAGAATGCCGCCTTCTTCGCGCCGCGAACCGCCGGGTTTGGTGGCAAGCGACAGTATCCGACCGGCCAACCGGCTGAATGGTAGCGATTGAATATACACAATGCCTGGTCCGCGAAGGGTGGCGAAAAAGAGTCCTTCGCCTCCGAAGATGGTGTTTTTGATGCCTCCGATAAATTCAATATCGTACTGGATATCGCGCGTAAAACCAACTATACATCCGGTGTCGACCTTCAGCACCTCGCCCGGACGAAGCTCCTTACGGGCCAGCGTTCCGCCACTGTGTACGAAGGCCATTCCGTCGCCCTCTATCTTCTGCATAATAAATCCTTCGCCCCCGAAAAGCCCCACGCCAATCTTCTTTGTAAATTCAATACCAACCGATACTCCCTTGGCAGCACATAAAAACGCGTCCTTCTGGCAAATAAATTTACCCTGGTACTGCGTCAGATCGATGGGAACAATCTTACCGGGATAAGGAGCCGCGAAACTTACCTTCGCCCGGGCGTAATTCTGGTTCTGGTAAGCCGTCATAAATAAACTTTCGCCCGTCAGCACCCGCTTTCCGGCCGACCACATCTTACCCAGTATACTGGTCTCCCGTTCCGAACCATCACCGAAAATGGTTTCCATCTTAATTCCGTTGTCCATCATCATGAAACTGCCCGACTCGGCAATAACCGTTTCCTGCGGATCGAGTTCAATTTCGACATACTGCATTTCTTCGCCATAAATGGCATAATCAATTTCGTGAGCACGCATATATATTCTATTAATTTAATAAGTATTCGTTTCCGGTACCGAAAATCTGCAAATTCCCGTTCATGGTCGCGACAAGCAGCCTGCAGGCCGTATCGCCAGTGCAATGCCCGGTAAAAAACCGGGTATCGGGATAGTGTGTTCTCAATTTGGTTGCAATATCCAGCACCTCTTCTTCGCTTTCAAACGACTGTTCTACCGTTTTTTCCACCAGATGAAATCCACCCAATACCACCGAAGGCCGACGGCGAAACCGCTGCTCCACGGCATGCAGGATATTCAATACACCCTTGTGGGCACAACCCGTGAACACCAGGAGCCGCTCCCCGCCAATTACCGTCACCAGCTCGTGCGAAAAATCGTCGGGCCGGAGGTATTCCGCTGTACCCTTATACAACGTTTCGTTGCCCCGCGGCTGAGAATAAGGAAGCTCCAGTACCTTAAACACCCGCGCTTCGAAATTCACTTCGGCAAAATCGTCCACAACTATAAACCGATTCCTGTATTTATTCAGATCGACACGCGACCCGATTTCGCGGAATCCATTCCGTCGCGAATAAAAAGGCTGATTCAAAGCGTCCTGCGCCACCACGACCTTAGCCTTTGCATTGATCTTAAAAAACGCTTCCAGTCCTCCGGTATGATCGCTGTGACCATGCGAAAGAATCACCCAATCGACCGTTGAAAGATCGACGCCCGCCGGAACAGCATTTTGAACCAGCAGCCCCGAAGCTCCCGTGTCGAGCAGGTAACGCGCCGCATCGGTCTCTACGTATACCGCCAAACCGTGCTCGGTAGCTAAATGGGTTGGTCCGGTGCGATTGTCGGCTAAAATTACAACCTTCATATCACGGCTTTAGTTTATAAATCGGTGTCAATTCCTCATTCGCCGACCCATCGCATTGCCTGCACTTTACGTGTTTATTCAATCCTCCGATCAGTTTATGACAGCGCCGGCAACGGTACCAGTCGTGGTCGAACTCGACATTGCCCCCTTCAATCACCATCATCGTTCCCTCCACCAGCGTCCGCGCCATCGATCTCCGGGCGTTTTCGTAAATCCGCGTCAGGGTAGGCCGCGATACATTCATCTTCTCCGCCGCCTGTTCCTGTGTCAATCCCTCGTAGTCGAGCAAGCGGATGGCCTCGTATTCGTCGATCGACATCACGATGGTTTCCAGCTCCCTGCGCGGAATTCCAAAGGGTTTGAAGCCCTGCATGAGGGGTGGAGATACAATTTTTCGTGAATTTTTAGGACGTGGCATGGTGCAATTTCGAATTAGTGAATTGCAAAGATAAAAATAATTCGTTAACACGAAAAAGAAGCGCGCCTCAAGCCCTCCTGCCCGTAAATCACACTATGCGTATCGTATCCTCACAAACCGGTGCCCCGGTTCACTTTCGTCCGGCCGGCCCCTAACCTACCCTCTTCATCCGTCGATGCAAAACCACATATACCTGCACCGACAACATTTTTTTGCAGTAGCATGCAAAAATTTATTGATTTACATTACCTTTGCTCAGTATTTTAATCGATGCATATGCAGAAATACATCTTGCCTTTTTTCAAGTCGCTTTCGCGGAAGTTACAGGAAGTACTCCCGAAACCATTTTCGTTTTTAAAAGGACTTTTTCTCCGGCTTATCCGCTGGCGTAAGGCCAGGATGCAACGCTTCAAAAGTTTGTCGCCCCGGCGCAAACTGGCCAATATCGGTTTCACGCTCACCTGGATGTTTATCGTGTACATGATAATGGTCGACACCAATTTCCTTTGGTTGTTCGGTAAGTCGCCCAGCCTCGACGCCATCGGCAACCCCGAACAGAATCTGGTCACCACCATTATCAGCGCCGACGGAGAGGAAATCGGAAAGTTTTTCACCGAAAACCGTACCCCGGTAGAGTTCGACGAAATTTCCCCCAAACTAATCGAAGCTCTTATTTATACCGAAGACGAACGTTTTTACCGGCATTTTGGAATCGACCTGCAAGGCGTTTTCGCGGCATTCAAGGACATACTCACCGGCAATCCCCGCGGAGGAAGCACGATTACCCAGCAGTTGGTAAAAAATATGTTCAAAACCCGCAACCAGTATTCCACCGGCTTCCTGGGATCGATCCCCGGGCTTAAGCTGGTAATAATGAAAACAAAGGAATGGGTTACAGCTGTAAAAATCGAGCTTTTCTACACGAAAGAGGAAATCCTCACCATGTACCTCAACACGGTCGATTTCGGGAGCGGCTCTTATGGAATTTACACGGCAGCCCGCACCTACTTCAAGGTTCACCCTTCGGAACTCACGTACCTGCAGAGTGCCACACTGGTAGGGCTGCTGAAGGCCACTACTTTTTACAGTCCGGTGCTGAATCCCGAGCGATCGCTGGCACGGCGCAACGTGGTACTCCAAAACCTGGCCGATAAGGAAATCATCACGCAGGAGAATTGCGATCTGCTGAAGGAGCTGCCCTTGCAACTGAAGTACAGTGTCGAACGATCGCAGGATGGCGAAGCCCGTTATTTCCGCTCGCACCTGGCCCGTTTTCTGGAGGAATGGGAAGCCAACTCGGGCTACGATATTTACAACGACGGACTGAAAATATACGTGACCCTCGATACAAGGCTGCAGCAGTATGCCGAAGAAGCGGTCGAAAAACAGATGAAAACCCTACAGAAGCGCTTTTTCGAACATTGGCGGGGACAAAATCCATGGCGCGACGAGAACGATGAGGAAATTGCCGGTTTTGTGGAGAATATCGCCCGGAAAACGCGCCATTATGCCTATCTGGTGAAGACCTTCGGACAGGAAAACGATTCGGTATGGTATTACCTCAACGAAGCTCGGAAAATGAAGGTGTTTGATTATGAAGAAATAAGCAAGGATACGATGCTGAGTACGCTCGATTCGATCCGGTACATGAACCACTTTCTGCATACGGGATTTATGGCCATGGAGCCCGCCACCGGGCACGTAAAGGCCTGGGTGGGCGATATCAATTACGATTTCTGGCAATACGACAAGGTGGCACAATCGAAACGCCAGCCGGGATCCACTTTCAAACTCTTCGTATATACCGCGGCTATCGACAACGGAGCAGCTCCCTGCGACAAACGGTTCGACCAGCCCGTCAAATGGGAATACATGGAAAAAGGCGAACCCAAGGTGTGGGAACCTAAAAATGCCGACTGGACCTTCCGCGGCAACGTTACCCTGAAATATGCCTTTGCACGGTCGATCAACACGGTAGCAGTACAGCTGGCCAAAGAAATCGGGATTCCGGAAGTAATAAAGTACGCCCACAAATTAGGGATAAAAACACCCCTCGAGGATATGCCTTCCACAAGCCTGGGCTCGTCGGATGTGTCGTTGTACGAACTCCTCAACTCGTTTGGCACTATTGTGAACGAAGGGCAACGCACCGATCCGGTGTTGGTAACCCGGATCGAAGACCGCGACGGGAAGGTGATCTACACTCCGGCCAAAACCACTAAACGCGTGATACCCTACGAGACCGCCTGGTTGGTGACCGAACTGCTCAAGGGTGGCATGACCGAACCCGGCGGTACATCGCAAGCCCTCTGGGAATGGGATTTATTCCGTTACGACACCGATTTTGGAGGAAAAACCGGCACCTCCTCGAATCACTCCGACGCCTGGTACGTAGGAGTCACTAAAAATCTGATTGCCGGAGCCTGGGTCGGTGGCGAACACCGCAGTGTGCATTTCCGTACAGGCCGGCTGGGCGAAGGCAGCCGTACTGCCCTGCCCATTTATGGCCTGTTTATGGAAAAAGTACTGAAAGATGAAAGTCTGAAGCACTACCGGGGCAGGTTCCCTACCACCCCCTCGCAGGAGATTTCGAAGAAATACAAATGTCAGACGTATATCCCCAGGGATACGGTACCCGAAATGGAAGAAGAAGAACCGGTGGTGGATGAGGAAGTGTTTTTTTAGTCACTACCCTTTTTCTTCCTCCCGCTTTTTTTCAACGCCTGATCGAGCAGGTACAGAATCTGACCGTTGGTGCTCCGAAATTCATCGGCAGCCCATTTCTCGATCGCATCCATGGTATCGGTATCGATACGGAGCACAAAACTTTTATTTTTGGAGTCTTTGGCCATTATTGATGCAAGGTTCCCGTATTCAGCACCGGCTGCGCATTTTCCTCACCACACAACACCACCAGCAGATTGCTTACCATCGCTGCTTTTTTATCGTCGTCGAGCTCAATAATGTTCTCTTCCGACAGTTTGGTCAGCGCCATCTTTACCATTCCTACCGCACCATCGACAATTTTTTCACGGGCGGCAATTATGGCATCGGCCTGCTGGCGACGCAGCATAACGGCTGCAATCTCGGGAGCATAGGCCAGGTAATTGATACGCGCTTCCACTACCTCGATACCGGCTATGGCCAGACGTTCGTTCAATTGCTTTTCAAGTATGTCGTTTATTTCTTCGCCCCCGCTGCGCAAGGTAAGTTCGGCATGACTGTCGGTTCCCGTATGATCGTAAGCATATAACCCGGCTACATTGCGCAAAGCCGCATCGCTCTGTACTTTCACAAAGTTTTCGTAAGCTGCCATTTTGTGAGCGACGGTATTCACGATGCTCACACTTCCGTTGGGAGCAGTAGTTACCGATGTGAGCGAGCCGGTATCGACATTAAAAGCCGCTTTGTAAGTGTCGGCCACACGCCAGACCACCACCAGCCCTATCATCACCGGGTTACCGTTCTTGTCGTTTACCTTGATAGGCTCTGCATCGAGATTACGCGCCCGGAGCGTGAGTTTACTTTTATTGTAAAACGGATTCACCCAGAAAAAACCGTTCTGCTTTACGGTCCCTTCGTATTTCCCGAAGAAAATCATTACACGCGCTTCGTTGGGCTCAATTTGCATAAAACCTCCCCAAAACAGCATATTAATGATAAACAACACCACATCGGTGATGATCAACGCAACCAGACCCGGGCCCTCAATATCCGAATTGATAAGCCATACCAGAAATACAACGATACCAATCAGAAATGCCAGGTTAAACAACAACATCGGAATGCCTGCCAGTTTAACGCCCTTAAAAACTTCTTCGTTTGTCTTCATGTAAAACTAATTTATGAGTTATAGTAAATAAAACCAATCCATCACTTAAAATATTATGATATTATTTTGATATCACAAAGATATAAACATCCGAACTAATATCGAATCAACTACTCGCAATATTTAACAAATATTATACATTTAACCCGCTAAACTTCACTACCTTCGTATCCGCTAACTGTAAAAAAGATGTCGCTCGAAATCGAACGTAAATTCCTGGTCCGCTCCGACGCCTATAAACCGGAAGCTTTCCGGCAATCGGAAATCCGGCAGGGCTATATTGCTTCCGGCAACGGGCGCACGGTACGCGTGCGCATTAAAAACGACAAGGGATTCCTTACCATCAAAGGCCCGAGTGCCGACGGAGGCTTGTCGCGTTACGAATGGGAACACGAAATCCCCCTCCACGAAGCCCGCGAACTGATGCTGCTTTGCGAACCAGGCATCGTTCACAAAACGCGTTACGAGGTACGGGCCGGCGAACTTATCTTCGAAATCGATGAATTTTACGGCGATAACGAAGGGCTCGTGATCGCCGAAATTGAATTGCCTTCGGCCGACACCCCCTTCACTACTCCCGCCTGGCTGGGTACGGAAGTGACAGGAAACCGCAAGTATTATAACGCACAATTGCGCAAAAATCCGTACAAATCGTGGTGAGGGTAAACCCTCCCCTTGAGTATTTCATGCATTAATCGACCCATACTCCCCTACAACAGGACATCTCAAGCGACAAATTGTTAAACAAGCATAATTTCCTTGCTATTTATATCGCTTGCGATATTTATTTACCTATCTTTGTATCGCAAACGATAAAAATCAATTAAACAACTATACAATGAAACAAAACTTTCACCACTTCAAAGCCACCTCCCTCCAGGGAAAAGAAATTGCGATGGACAGCTACAAAGGCAAAGTAGTACTCGTAGTAAACACCGCCAGCAAATGCGGGCTCACCCCTCAGTACGAAGGGCTGGAGAAACTCTACAAAACCTACAAAGATCAGGGTCTGGTCATTCTCGGCTTTCCCTGCAACCAGTTTGCCAACCAGGAACCCGGCGGCTCCAAGGAAATTTCCGAAGGTTGCCTTATCAATTACGGCGTCAGTTTCCCGATGTTCGAAAAAATCGATGTGAACGGCCCTACGGCCCATCCTATTTACAAGTACCTCAAATCGCAACTTCCGGGCTTTCCGGGCAACAGCATCAAATGGAATTTCGGTAAATTTCTGATTGATAAAAACGGCAATCCCATCAAACGTTTTTCCCCCTTCACGGTTCCCGAAAAACTCACCAGGGACATTGAAAAGCTCTTAAAAGCTTGACATATTGTTAAAAACACAGAGGCGAATCAAAATATTCGCCTCTTTTTTAGTAGCTTTGTGTATGAAATACGAACAACTCAAACTCGACAATCAGCTGTGCTTCCCTTTTTATGCGGTTTCGCGCCTCATTATCCGCGAATACCAGGAAGATCTCGACCGGCTGGGAATTACATACACCCAATACCTGGTGATGATGGTGCTGTGGGAACAGGATGGACGCACGGTGAACGAAATCGCACACAAGCTGATTCTCAACACCAACACGGTAACACCGCTGCTGAAAAGAATGGAGGCGATGGACTTGTTGAAACGCACTCCATCGGCTGCCGATCAGCGCAAGGTGATGATCACCCTTACCGAACAAGGACGACAGATGCAGGAGGAAGCTTCGCAGATTCCGCTGCGGTTGGTTGCCAAACTCGGGGCAAACCCTTCGGAAATCGATATGAAAGAAGTGGAAACGCTGAAGCATCAATTGTATGGGCTGATTCACATGCTTGAAAATTTACCCGGGAAATAATCCCGCAACTCGTTTTAATTTCATTGCCGGCACTCGAGGCCAGCTTATAAATCCATCATTATGAATAATTTAGATTACGGCGTTATTGGCAATTGCCGCACAGCCGCCCTCATATCCAAAACAGGAAGCATCGACTGGTGCTGCTTCCCCGACTTCGACTCGCCTTCGGTTTTTGCCCGTTTGCTCGACTACGAAAAAGGCGGACATTTCGCTATTCAGGTGAGCGGCGAATACCGCATCTCGCAACGTTATGCAGCACATACCAATATACTGGTCACATCCTTTGAATCGGACAACGCTCATTTCGACGTGGTCGATTTTATGCCGCGCTACAAAACGGGCGATATAAAGGGCTATTATCTTCCTGCCGAAATTTACCGGGTGTTCCGCTTGCGCAAAGGCCGGCCGAGCCTGAGTCTCGATTTTCAACCGGCACCGAATTATGCACGCGACCAGGTACACTACAATTACGAAGATAACTACCTGAAGATTTGCCCCGTAGAAAACGAAAAGGATAGTCTGTACCTCTATTCATCGCTTCAGAACGGACAGCTTACCAAAGGAGAGGTTTTTGAACTTACACAGGACGAATTTGTGCTGTTGTCCTACAATCAGAAATTAATCCGCATCGACCAGGACAGGGTGGATCTGGAATACCAGCGAACGAAACTCTACTGGCGCAACTGGTCGAACCGCTCCAAAAAATTCGCCGAACATCAGCCGCTGATCGAACGCAGTATGCTGGTGCTCAAACTGATGTCGTACCACCGTAGCGGAGCCGTACTGGCTGCGCTCACTACCAGTCTGCCCGAAGCCATTGGCGAAACCCGTAACTGGGATTATCGTTTTTGCTGGCTCCGCGATGCTTCCATGTCGATCGATACGCTGCTCAGGGTAGGTCACGAGGGAGCTGCCGGCCGTTTCATCAGCTTCATCCGGAATATACTTATCAAGAAATCCGATTCGTTCCAGATCATGTACGGAATCCGCGGTGAACGCACACTTACCGAGGAAACCCTCGACCATCTGGCCGGATACAAGAATACCCGACCCGTGCGTATCGGCAACGCAGCTTACCATCAGAAGCAAAACGACAGCTTCGGCTACCTGATGGATGTGATTTTCAAGTACTACCAGTTCTTCCCGGGAACCCTGGACGATATTGAGGATATGTACGAAATCGTAAAAAACATTATGCGCACGGTGATCGACGACTGGCGCCAACCGGACAAGGGAATCTGGGAAATTCGCGGGCAGGAACAGCATTTTGTATTTTCGAAGGTGATGTGCTGGGTGGCGCTCGACCGCGGTGTAAGTATCGCCCGTTTGCTGCACGATCACAATTCGGCCGACCTCTGGCAGCAGGAAGCCGACGAAATTCGCGAAGACGTGATGCACCATGGCTGGAACGAAAGCCTGCAAACCTTCACCCAGACCTATACCAACACCGACCTCGACTCGTCGCTCTTACTCATGGAGTTTTACGGCTTTATCGAAGGAAGCGATCCCCGGTTTGTAAAAACGGTGGAAGCCATCCGCGAAAATCTGCAATTCAACGGCCTGTATTTCAGATACAAGAATATGGACGATTTCGGGATACCGACCTCCGCCTTTACCATTTGTACCTTCTGGATGGTAAAAGCGCTGCATGCCATCGGTAAAGAAAACGACGCAAAACAATTATTTGACGAATTGCTCCAATATTCAAACCACCTCGGTTTATACAGCGAGGATCTCGATTTTCACACCAAGGAACAATTGGGTAATTTCCCGCAGGCCTATTCGCACCTGGCGCTCATCAATTCGGCTCTGCTGTTTACCGACGAGGTACAAACTTCGCGGTTTATACGGCCGTAGAATCGCCCGACATCAACACCCGCAGGAAAGGCAACACTTTCGTTTGCGAACTAAGGTTGAACCTCGCTACCTGCGACATACGCCCTACTTTAATCGTATAAGCCGAATCGGGCAGAGCGCGGAACATATCCTCGTCGGTGGTATCGTCGCCCATGGCCAGCACAAAATCGTATTCGTCCATGGCCAGCAACCGCCGGGCCTCGGAGCCTTTCGTATGATTGGGCGACTTTATCTCCACGATTTTATTTCCCCGCATGATTTGTAACCCCTGGCGCGAACATGGCTCAATAAGCGTTTCCACCAATTGCTGTTCGCGTAACGAGGCCAGCCAGGCATCTACATTGCGGTAATGCCACACCAGCGTGGTTTCCTTTTCTTCAATCATCGAACGGGGCGTACGGTCGGTAAATTCCTGTAAGATGGCAGTAATTTCGTCGTTCCAGGGTTTTTCGTCCGGGATATTCCGCACCCACTCGCCCTGCGACTTGTAATAAGCTCCATGTTCGGCAGCCATATCCAGGGGCAACCGGCCCAGCCAGTTTTCAAGGGTCAGATGATCGCGGCCGCTGCTGATGACCACCCGGTTGAGCGGATCGGCAGCCAGACGGGCCAGCTGTGCGAGCAAGGCCTCGGTAGGCACGGCATCTTCGGGCCGGCGCTTGAATCCCATCAGCGTACCGTCGTAATCGAGAATAATCAGACGGTTGCCGGCCGCATTGTATGCCGAATGAATCTGGGTAAGCACCGTACTATCGATGGTTTCGCTGCTCGAATTCTCATTTTGTTCCCGGATGGCCAGCAGTTGACCGATAAACCGCTTCGCCCAATGATTCACCGTCTTTTTCGCCACCCGCCGCTGCAACACGCCCATCCGCCGTCTTTGCTCCTCCAGCGGCATTTCCAGCGCCTCGTGAATAGTCGCAGCCACCTGCTCCACATCGTAGGGATTGATGATCAATGCATCGTTCAATTCGATAGCGGCTCCTGCCATCTCACTCAATATCAACACTCCCGGCTTATCACGCTTAGCCGCCACGTATTCCTTGGCTACCAGGTTCATTCCGTCGCGCAGCGGTGTAACCAGGGCTACATCGGCTATATGATACATCGCCACCAGTTCCTCAAACGGGAAACCATGATAGAAATAATATACCGGAATCCAGTTGAGCTGCGAGTACTGACCATTGATCGCACCGATCGTTTCGTCGATCTTCGTCTTCAATTCCGAATAACTATCCACCGTATCGCGCGAAGGCACTATAATCATCACCAGCGACACCCGGCCGATGTATCCGGGATACAGCTCCAGAAAACGACGGAATCCTTTGAGACGGTGCAAAATACCTTTACTGTAATCGAGCCGGTCGACCGACAAAATTAACTTGTTATTTCCGTAATGATCCTTCAGCTTCAACGTCATCTCCTGCACCTCCGTAAGCGCAGGTGCCTCGTTGTACAAGGTATAGTTTATGCCCATGGGAAATACGTCGGCATAGGCGATACGGTCGTTGAGCATCACATGATCCATCGTAAAACGAAGGTCGAGTATCCGTTCGCAGGCGCTTACGAAGTGACGCATATAATCGTGGGTGTGAAACCCGATCAGGTCGGCCCCCAACAGTCCGCTCACCAGCTCCGAACGCTGCGGCAATACGCGGAAAAGCTCATAGGTAGGGAACGGGATATGGTGAAAATAACCGATATTAATTCCGGCGGGACCTTCCGTGCGGAGCAGGGCCGGGAGCAGCATCAACTGATAATCCTGCACCCATACGATATCGCCCGGCTCGATAAACTTCAGCGCCGTCTCGCAGAACAAACGGTTCACTTCCACATAACCCCGCCAGTATTCCGAATCGTGCTCGGTATATACATTAAAATAATGACAAAGAGGCCATAGGGTGCTGTTGCTGAATCCTTCGTAATGCAAATGCAGTTGCTGTTCGGACAGAAAGACGGGATGAAACTGAAATTCTTCCAGATGACGGGTTACGGCTTCCTCTTCTTCCTTCGTTTCCATGATAGCCCCCGGCCATCCCACCCAATGCTTTTCCAGATCGGTTTCGAGCGAATCGAGTCCGGTCGTCAGACCTCCTTCGCTGCGCACAAATTCAAACTCGTTTCCGGGAGTTTTACTTACCTTTAGCGGCAACCGGTTGGCAATGATGATGAGTTTCATATTTCAGAATATTTAGTTTATAACGTTGAATGATATATACAGTTGGTTAAGATGTATATACATCGATGAAGCCGGCAACACAGGTTGTTAAGAAGCAGAAAAAGGCCGGCCTTAACAGAACAACAGAATTTGCAGATTGGCAAATATACGAAAAATCAGCTTATTATCAAAATCCGTATCTTTTAAAACAAAAACAAAACATCATTTTTTCACTCGAATTTTGCCGGCTTCATAAAACACATTACTTTTGTGCTGATCAATCCTTTTATTTACTACCTCAAGAAAATGCTGAAACAAGGATACCCGACCAAACACCAGCGGCAGGCCACCAAGCGTTACTGCCAGTACCTGGAATTGCGCGACGATGCCGCCCTGATTGAAGAATACTGCTACTGGCATAAGCCCGAACACCGCTGGCCCGAAATTCCCGAAGGGATAAAAGCGGTGGGAATTCTCGATATGGAAATCTACCTGACGGGGAACCGGCTGTTTATGATCGTGGAAACGCCCCTCGATTTCGACTGGGACAGCGCCTTTGGCCGACTGGCAACGCTCGAACGCCAGAGCGAATGGGAAAATCACATGGCTCAATTTCAGCTGGTGAAACCCGGTCAGAGCTCGGCCGAGAAATGGCAACTGATGGAACGAATTTTTACACTTTAAATACCCATGAACACCAACAAATCGCGTTTACTGACCGGAGCCGACGGTCGCAATTACCTGATTCCTTTTATTTTGGTTACCTCGCTGTTCTTCTTGTGGGGCGTGGCCAACAACATGACCGACACCCTGCTGTCGGCCTTCAAGAATATCATGGAGATGTCCGATTTTCAAACCTCCTTTATTCAGATGGCTTTTTACGGATCGTATGCCTGTTTCGCCATACCGGCGGCACTGCTTATACGCAAATATACCTTCAAACATGGCATTATTGTAGGCTTATCGCTGTATGCTTTGGGGACTTTTTTGTTTTATCCCGCAGCGCAGATGGCCTCGTACGGATTTTATCTTTTTGCCTTGTATGTACTGGCCGGCGGATTATCGATTCTGGAAACTACCGCCAACCCTTATATTCTGACCATGGGGAGGCCCGAAACACAAACCCGCCGGTTGAACATGGCACAATCGTTCAACCCGATCGGTTCCATCTCGGGAATCATTATCAGCCAGATCTTTATATTATCGCAGTTGAGTGCCAACAAAAGCGAAATGTCGGCCGGGCAACTCCTGGCGGCACAGCACCGCGAACTCTCGGCAGTTACCTATACCTATATGGGACTAGGTGTTATTCTGCTGGCCATACTCCTTATCATGATTTTCTACAAAGGAATGCCTGCGTCGAAAGAAATCAGCTCGGTGAGTTTTGGAAAGACGGTAAAAACCCTGGCTCGTAAAAAGCATTATTCCTTCGGGGTGGTAGCCCAGTTTTTTTATGTGGGTGCACAAATCGGAGTGTGGTCGTACACCATTCGTTACGTGATGTCGGCACTCAACCTGGTAGATCCTTCAACCGACGAAATTATCCCGGCCAATGTAAGCGCCTTTATTTCGGAGAACACCTTCTGGAGCGGATTGTGGCAACTCGATAATACATCGACTGCCGAAAATATCGGAAACAGTTTTTACCTTACATCCTTGATATTATTCACCCTTTCACGTTTTATTTTCACGGCCCTGATGAAGTTTTTCCGTCCCGGAATGTTGCTGGCCCTGGCCGCAGCCGGAGCCATCGCCGCCTCGCTGGTCGCTATTTTCTCGACCGGCATGCCCGGCGTTATCGGACTGGTAATGATCTCCTTCTTCATGTCGCTCATGTTCCCTACCATTTACGGGATAGCCCTCGAAGGCATCAGCGAAAATGAAGCCAAAGTGGGAGGATCGTTCCTGGTGATGGCTATCCTCGGAGGAGCCCTGCTCACAGCCGTACAAGGGTATGTATCGACCGCCGCCAGCAGCGCCTACGCCTCGTACTGGGTACCGCTCGTTTGTTTTGTGATTGTAGCCTGGTACGGATTATTTGCCAATAAAGACGAAAAGGCAGCGGAAAATAAATAAACGCTGCCTACACCTGCCTCCCCCATATTGCCCAGGTGTGGGTCATTACCGGGAATCCGGCACAACGACCTTCATTCAAGGCAAACGGGGGATGCTAATTGATTTTGTCTTTATCTATAGTAGTTTGTAAACCTATTACCAAAGCGAACTGCCACCAGTTCCTGTACCAAAATATCTCGACCAAACGGTTATGCTTCTAAAGGCATACGTTCGACAGAAATAAGCAACGTTGAACGAAGCGCCATTATTTGCTTTTTTATGTTCTTGAAAATGGGCAAAGGTAAGGGTTTCGCCTAATCATTAACCAAATACTTGTCCATAGATTTAATAAATCTATCTAATTCTTTACTTTTGTATTTTTCTATGGAACTTAAAATAATCGCTTTCTTATTGTCTAAATCTACAATCGGAGAGGGTTTTAAGGTTTCAATAAACGTTTTTGCGTAATCTTTAAGCTCTTGAATTGCCTCTGGGCTATATCGTAGAATGTCAAAGTACACGGCCTGCGATATGTCATTTTCGCCAATCTGCTGGTCCTTAAAGCCTTCCGTAATACATACACAAAGAAAATACTCTTTAAGTAGCGCTCTTTGTACTGCGGTCTTTTTTAAACCTGCAGTTGTATATAATCCACAACAATTTGTCAAAGATAGAATAGACAATACCAAAATAAAATATAACCTCTTATCCATGATTAATGTTTCTTCAATTTTATATAAACAAAACAATTCAAGATTTTGTCAGGGATTTGCCCAAAATCTGTTTTAATTATGCTTACGTTAAACATTTTATCCCTCGTTACAAAATGTAATTTCTCAATTGAAACTTGTTCAATTGATATAAAATAACGATTTAAAATTTTATTCAAATCAACTCCCAATTGTGAATTCAGCAAAATTTGTCCAACTCTTTTATAATTGTTAGTAATTTTTGTTCCAAATTCCTTCATATACTGATTTGTAACTTCTATTGCCAAATCTCCAGTTGGCAATAACTCAAAACTCATATATTGCAGGTTGTCTAAGTCAAAGTCTTCAACAGATTTTCTTAAAATCATCTTCAACTCATTTACTTGCTGTTTATAAGTTGTTTTATAATATGGTACCCTGTATCCAAAATTCAATTCTGCGACTACTAAAGAATCGGATATTGACGACAAATATTTCTTATTGTTGTATTCAAATTTTATTGAAATTCTTTCCGTTTTCTTGTGCTCTAAAAAAACACAAGAAAAACAAGACGTGTCATTTTCTATAGTAACAAAATATTCTTTTTCATATAAATGATTTGTTCCCTCTTGAGGTATTGTTTTACTCACTACAATCGTATCAGTTGTATCCATTTTACAGACAGATTCGGAACTTTTAGTATTATTACAACTAAACAGTGTTAATGATACGTAAGCCCCCGATAAACTACACTAAACTTTGCAACTTTCCGTCCGGAGTTTTACAATCTCCAGCACAAAAACCCATAAATTGTTAGAGTATTATTAGAGTATCGTTGGACTTTGGTTTAAACTCCGG
>Ga0209958_1000311_pt1 | contig 115711 bp, 78 predicted proteins | sample ThiBio_inoc_plan_FD_183942 | JGI IMG/M metagenome (GOLD analysis project Ga0209958, IMG submission 183942) | Wastewater bioreactor microbial communities from Cape Town, South Africa - Thiocy_inoc_plan (SPAdes) | ecosystem: Engineered > Bioremediation > Thiocyanate > Unclassified | place: South...
CCGCCAAGGCCGCGACGCAAGCAGGGCTGGGGCATGCCCCAGCCCTGCTTGCCATCACCGCCCGTTTCGGGCATCAAAACCAGACGGGACTCCACCCATAACCGGAGGAAACTTCGGTCTCAGGTCACTGGTCATCCGGCTTATCGTCCGGTTCTTCCTCGGGACCAGGAGCCGGAGGCTCGGGCGACGGGGCGGGGGCGTTCGGCTCATCTTCCGCCATGGCAAGTCCGCCTGCGGCCATTTGACGGGCGAATTGCAGCGCCTGGGCCGGACTCTTGGCAGCCATGGTCTCGTAGATCGCTGCGGTATAGGGACGAGCTGCCTCTGGGGCGCGTTTGAATTCGCCGGCGAAGTGTTTGACCGCGTCCTTGTAGTCGCTGCGGTCCAGCAGCACCTTGGCCATGCTGTCTGCCTCCCAGGGATTGGCACCCTCGGTGCTGCCCCAAGGGTTGCGCTGGGGCAAGCGCACCGTGTCCTGTTCGGTGCTCTCCTCGGTTTCTGCCTCACGAATGGGAGCGACCCGGAACGGGATGCGGCGTCCCGACTGGCGGAATAGTTCCTCCTGCAGGTTGCGTGCTTTGCCCGCATCCACCTTCTGGAACCGGCCTAACAAGTCTGCTACATCGGCGCTGCCGCGATCCCCATACCACTCGGTGACGTTCTTCAGGAAGGCGGCGGTCTTGGACGGGTCGCTATCGTTGACCAGGGCGCGAGCATAGCGGTCGTGATCCTCGGCACCCGCCGGAGCAATAGTGTGGTCGGGGAACGGATCGGGCGTTGCCGGACCTAGGGAAGGGGCGAGCATCGGTGGCTGATGGGAAGGCTCCTTCGGTGTCGGGCTCGCCGTATGCCCGCCCCCCAGTACCCCGCCGATCTTGGTGATGGTCGGGCCGTTCGGCTTCAGCAGGCCGTCCACTTCCAGGCCCTTGTCCTTCTGAAAGCTGCGGATGGCGGAATCCAGGTTGGCATTGTGCCAGCCGCTGGGGCCGTCGTTGGTCAGCGGCTTGTAATAGCCGGCGTCGCCCAGGAATGTCTCGACCTTGGCGACGTCGGGCCGATGGTTGTCGGCGCCCGAGCGTCCGACGCTGCCGTGCAGGGTGAAGGGGGTGGGACCGAACATGTCCTCGAAGGTGGCGCCTTGTTTCCACGCCTGCTGGAAGGCGGGAATGGCGGGCTCGTCCTCGTCGGACATTCCGGCACCGAGCTGTGAAGTAGGACGCCTGGGCGGCGTGGTGAAGAAGGGGCGGATTTTATCGAACATGGCGGTGCTCCTTGGTCAGGGGGCTTGCCGGCGGACCGGCATGAAAACGCCCGGGCCGTGGCCGGCACCGGGCGAGGGTGGAGAAACGGGGCAACGAAGGGGCGGATCGGCCGGCTTGGGCGGCTTGCGCCGCCGGCCCAGCCCGATCCGGCGGATGATGTCCTTGACGCGCCGCTTGACGGACATGGCGGCCTCCGATCCGGGCAAAGAAAAAACCCCGGTACCGCTGTCGCGGACCGGGGCTTGGGCACACCTGTGGTGGTGCTGGCATCATTTGTAGCGGATGTCGATATCTGCTGTCAATCACGTTTTGTTCTCGGGAGGGTTGCTGCCTCCTGCCATTCGGGCTCTTCTACGATTTGCAGATTTTGGGTCAATGGTCGCAGAATGTTTGCACTATATGGGGCAGGGTATTTGCGGAATATGTGTCAGGTCATCTTGACGAATCAATGGCCTAGAGGGTGCGTGCTTTGCACGTTATCTGTCGCCCGACATTGTTGTCGGTGTCGGGTGACGCATGTGTCGCCCGACAGCATTAAACGCAAACGCGACACGAAACGTGCGAAATTTTGACGGATAATGTGCAAAGGCCGCCCCGAGAGGGGCGGCCTTTTCGCATTTTGATGCTGTTGCATTCCTCGCTAAGAGCGCGTTCGAAGTCACCCCGCCGGTACCAAAGAATAAGTCTTATCGACGCGCAAAGGAATGCGAGTAGGTGTCGGGAGATGCCCCGGACCGGCACCATGCCTGATCCGGAGAGAAAAGGATGGGCTAGACCATCGGGCCAGCATCTCCAGGGACGCCCCCTCCGCAGCCGGACTCGAACTCATCAGCTGCTGCATCAGCTGTGCTGGCAGCTTCATCCAAGGCTGATCGTTTTGGAATAACTTCGTTGTGGTTGCCTCTGTCCCGAAAACGCCTCCAGTCGGGAGGAGATCTCCGGTCATACTATTTCGGCGAAATTGGCAACGCCGTGAAGGACACCAAGGCGTACTTGGCTGCGTGTCGTTCAGATGCTGTCGATTAGAGGGCATTAAGGCGCCATAAAAACCCCGCCCTGCATTCCACATGGAACCTTAACGCCCTCTGGTGCGATGGTCAGGCTGTCGCTCTGACCTTCAACCGGAGAGCCATTATGCTCGACGTGCTGTTCCCGGCCATTTCCGACGCGCTGTTTCTGGCCGTCATCGTCGCCTTCTTCGCCGTCTGCGCCCTGTTGGTGCGCACCTGCGAGCGGATGTGAGGAGGTGGCCGTGTCTGACATCGACCTTCTCGGCATCGCCTTGGGTGGTGCCGCCATCATCGGCCTGCTGGTCTATCTCGGCACCGTGCTGATCTATCCCGAGCAGTTTTAGGAGGCCACCATGGACGCCACGGGCATCCTGCAAATTCTGCTTTATGTCGCCCTCATCGTGGCGTTGACGCCACTGGCGGGCGGCATCATGGCGCGGTTGTACGAAGGCAAGCTGACTTTCCTGTCTTGGATCGAACGCCCCATCTACCGCCTGTGCGGCACCTCGGCCGAACGCGAGCAGCATTGGACCGGCTACGCCCTGTCGCTGTTGGCCTTCAATCTGGTCGGCGCCCTGGCGGTTTACGGCCTGCAACGCCTGCAATTCTGGTTGCCGCTGAACCCGGGCGGAATGGCGGCGGTGCCTGCCGACCTGGCCTTCAACACAGCCGTCAGCTTCACCACCAACACCAACTGGCAAGCCTATGGCGGTGAAACCTCCATGAGCTATCTGACCCAGATGGCCGGGCTGTCGGTGCAGAATTTCGTCTCGGCCGCCACCGGCATGGCGGTCGCGGTGGTGCTGATCCGCGGCTTCGCCCGGCAATCGGCGCGCAGTGTGGGGAATTTCACCGTCGACCTGACCCGCACGGTGCTTTACCTGCTGCTGCCCATCTGCGTCGTCGGCGCCCTGGCTTTGGTGTGGCTGGGGGTGCCGCAGAACCTGTCCCCCTATATCGAGGCGACCACGCTGGAAGGGGGCAAGCAGATCATCGCCCAAGGGCCGGTGGCCAGCCAGATGATGATCAAGCATCTGGGCACCAATGGCGGCGGCTTTTTCAACGCCAACGCCGCCCATCCTTACGAGAATCCCAGCGCCGTGGTGAACCTGATCCACATGGTGGCGATCTTCGTGCTGGGGGCGGGGCTGACCAACACCTTCGGCCGCATGGTCGGCGACACCCGTCAGGGGTGGGCCATCCTGGCCGCCATGGGGCTGCTGTTCCTGGCCGGCGTCGGCGCCGCCAGCTGGGCTGATGCGGCGGGCAATCCGGCGCTGGCCGCCATCGGCGTCGATCAGATGACGTCGCCCTGGCAGGCGGGCGGCAACATGGAAGGCAAGGAGGTTCGCTTCGGCATCGCGTTGTCGGCCTTATTCGCCACCATCACCACGGCGGCCAGTTGCGGTGCGGTCATCGCCATGCATGACAGCCTGATGCCACTGGCCGGGCTGGTCCCCATGGTCAACATGATGCTGGGCGAGGTCGTCGTCGGTGGTGTCGGCGCCGGTCTTTACGGCATGCTGGTCTTCGTCATCCTAAGCGTGTTCATCGCCGGGTTGATGGTTGGGCGCACGCCGGAATATGTCGGCAAGAAGATCGAAGCGCGCGAGATGAAGCTGGCGGTCCTCGTCATCCTGGTCTTCCCCATCGGCATCCTGGGGCTTGGCGCCCTGGCCCTGCTGACGGGACCCGAGGCGATTGCCGCGCCGGGGCCGCACGGCCTGTCGCAACTGCTTTACGCCTATACCTCGGCGACCGCCAACAACGGCTCGGCCTTTGCCGGGTTCGGCGCCAACACGGTTCTGCACAACACGTTGCTGGGTCTGGCCATGTTGCTGGGACGCTTCATGGTGATCGTCCCCACCCTTGCCATCGCCGGGGCGCTTGCCGCCAAGAAGGCCGTTCCGACGTCGTCGGGCACCCTTCCCACCCATGGCTGGCTGTTCGTCGGCCTGCTGGTGTCCGTGGTGTTGGTGGTGGGTGGCCTGACCTTCTTCCCCGTCATCGCCCTCGGGCCGGTGGTCGAGCATCTGTCGCTCGCCGCCGGCACCTTGTTCTGAGGAGCCTTTCATGACTATCCATCGTCCCCACGGATTGGCGTTGTTCGATCGCGCCATCCTGGCCCGGGCGGCGGTCGACGCCGTCAAGAAACTCGACCCGCGCCAATTGGTGCGTAATCCGGTGATGTTCGCCACCGCCATTGTCGCCATGGTCGCCACCATCCTGACCGTACGCGGCGGCCCGCATCTGGGTGTGATGATCCAGATCAGCGCCTGGCTGTGGTTCACCGTGCTGTTCGCCAATTTCGCCGAAGCCATCGCCGAAGGGCGCGGCAAGGCCCAGGCGGCCAGCTTGCGCAAGACCAAGAGCGAAGCGGTGGCGAAGCAGGTGGCGTCCACCGATGCCACCACCTTCCAGACCATTCCGGCCCAGCGTCTGCGGACGGGGGATCTGGTGATGTGCGAGACGGGCGACGTCATCCCCGGCGACGGCGACGTAGTGGCGGGCATCGCCACCGTCGACGAAAGCGCCATCACCGGCGAATCGGCCCCGGTCATCCGCGAATCGGGTGGCGACCGTTCGGCGGTCACCGGCGGCACCCGCGTGGTCTCGGACCGTATCGTGGTGCGGATCACGGTGAACCCCGGCGAAAGCTTCCTGGACCGCATGATCACCCTGGTCGAGGGGGCCAAACGCCAGAAGACCCCCAACGAGATCGCCCTGACCATCCTGCTGGTGGGAATGACGCTGATCTTCCTGTTGGTGGTCGCCACCTTGCCGGTTTTCGCCGCGTGGTCGGGGGCGGTGGTGCCGGTGGTGTTCCTGGCGGCGCTGTTCGTCACCTTGATCCCCACCACCATCGGCGGCCTGCTGTCGGCCATCGGCATCGCCGGCATGGACCGGTTGGTGAAGTTCAACGTCATCGCCAAGTCGGGCCGCGCCGTCGAGGCGGCGGGCGACATCGACGTGCTGCTGCTGGACAAGACCGGCACCATCACCCTGGGCGCCCGCCAAGCCGCCGAGTTCCTGCCGCTGGCCGAGGTGGGCGAGCGCGATCTGGCCGAAGCGGCCTATTTGTCGTCGCTGGCCGACGAAACCCCGGAAGGCAAGTCCATCGTCGCCCTGGCGCGGAACCGCTTTGGCCTGGCCGAACCGGATCGCGGCGGCATGAGCTTCGTGCCCTTCACCGCGCAGACCCGCATGAGCGGCGTCAACATGAACGGCGGCAGCTGGGGCGGGGTGATGACGGCGGTCAGCGAAATCCGCAAGGGCGCCTCGGATTCCATTGCCCGTTACGTGGCCGAGCGGAGCGGCCGTGTCGCTTCCAAGGAATTGAACCATCTGGTGGAGCGGGTGGCGAAGTCGGGCGGCACCCCCCTGGTGGTGGCCCGCGACGGCCGTCCGCTGGGCGTCATCCACTTGAAAGACATCATCAAGCCCGGCATCCGCGAGCGCTTCGCCACCCTGCGCGCCATGGGCATCAAGACGGTGATGATCACCGGCGACAACCCGCTGACCGCCGCCGCCATCGCCGCCGAGGCGGGGGTGGACGACTTCCTGGCCGAAGCGACGCCGGAAAGGAAGCTGGAACTGATCCGCGACTATCAACAGGGCGGACGCCTGGTCGCCATGTGCGGCGACGGTTCCAACGACGCCCCCGCCCTGGCCCAGGCCGATGTGGGCGTCGCCATGAACACCGGCACCCAGGCGGCGCGCGAGGCGGGCAACATGGTGGATTTGGAAAGCGACCCCACCAAGCTGATCGAGATCGTGATGATCGGCAAGCAGTTGCTGATGAGCCGAGGGGCGCTGACCACCTTCTCCATCGCCAACGACGTGGCGAAGTATTTCGCCATCATCCCGGCGCTGTTCCTGGCGGCTTACCCGCAACTGCAGGCGCTGAACGTCATGCACCTGGCCAGCCCGCAATCGGCGGTGCTGTCGGCCATCATCTTCAACGCGCTGATCATCATCGCCCTGATCCCGTTGGCGCTGAAGGGCGTGCGCTACTGCCCGGCCGGGGCCGAAGCGCTGCTGAAGCGCAACCTGCTGGTCTATGGCCTGGGCGGGCTGGTGGTGCCGTTCGTCGGCATCAAGCTGATCGATCTGGCCGTCGCCGCCCTTGGGCTGGCGTGAACGGAGGCAACATCATGTGGACCCATCTACGCTCTGCCCTTGTCCTGGTGGTGATCATGACCGCGCTGACCGGGCTGGCTTATCCGCTGGCGGTCACCGGCCTTGCCGCAATGGTCTTCCCCTGGCAGGCCGGGGGAAGCCTGATCGAAAAGGACGGTCACGTGGTCGGCTCGGCCCTGATCGGCCAGAAGTTCGACAACCCCGCCTATTTCCACGGGCGGCCCTCGGCCGCGGGCGACGGCTACGACGCCGCCAGTTCCGGGGGCAGCAACCTGGCGCCAAGCAGCCGCAAGCTGGTTGACGACGTGGCCGCCCGCGTCGCTGCCGCCCGCCAGGCCAATCCCGACGAAAAGGGGGGCGTCCCCGCCGATCTGGTGACCACGTCGGCATCGGGTCTTGATCCCCATATCACCCCGGCCGCGGCCGCCTATCAGGTCAAGCGGGTGGCGGCCGCCCGCCATGTCCAGGTTGAAGAGGTGCGCCAATTGCTGGCCCAGCATACCGAAGGCCGGGAGCTGGGGTTGCTTGGCGAGCCGCGTGTCAACGTGCTGAAGCTCAATCTGGTGCTGGACGCGCGTTGGCCGCTGCGTGGGCAAGGAGATTGAAATGAGCCGGATTTTCCTTGGCCTGGCGGCCATCGCCATACTGATCTTGTTGCTGGCCGGAGTGACGGCGGAACGCAGTCCGTCACCGGTGTCTCAGGATTTGGGGTATTTTCATGCCATGGCTGGCCACGCTTCCCCATCCCTGGAACTGGGCGACGCCAACATGCAGGTCAAGGGGGTGGCCGCCCGGCGCCATGCCACGGTATCGGACATGCACCGCCTGTTGCAGGAGTTTACAGACAATGACCCCAATGTTCCCTTGGCTGACCGTCATGTGGATATCAGCGGTTTGAACCAAAAGCTGGACGAACGATGGCCATTGAAGTGAAGTCGGTCGCATGAGCGAAGACGACAACCGTCCTTCACCCGAAGCCCTTCTCGCCGAAGCCGCGCGAGAAGGGCGCGGGCGTTTGAAGATCTTCCTGGGCGCCGCCCCCGGCGTCGGCAAGACCTATGCCATGCTGGAAACCGCCCACGAACGCCGCCGCGAAGGTGTTGACGTCGTGGTCGGGGTGGTGGAAACCCATGGCCGCAAGGAAACCGAAGCGCTGGTTGCCGGACTGACGGTCCAGCCTCGCCGCGAAGTCCACTACCGCGACCGTGTTTTTCAGGAAATGGATCTGGACGCCCTGCTGCTGTGCCGTCCCAAGATCGTCCTGGTGGACGAGTTCGCCCATAGCAACGTTCCCGGCTCGCGGCATGTGAAACGCTGGCAGGATGTCGAGGAACTGTTGGCGGCGGGCATCGACGTCTACACCACGCTGAACATCCAGCACATCGAAAGCCTGAACGACGTCGTCGAGCAGATTTCCGGCGTCAAGGTGCGCGAGACCGTGCCCGACAGCGTGTTCGCCACCGCCGACGAAATCGAACTGATCGACCTGCCGCCCGAGGATCTGATCAAGCGCCTGCACGAGGGCAAGGTTTACGTGCCCGAGCAGGCGCGGCGCGCCACCCACCATTTCTTCTCGCCCGGCAACCTGACCGCGCTGCGCGAGATGGCGTTGCGTCAGGCCGCCGAGCGGGTCGACCGCCAGATGGTCGACTACATGCGGGCCCACGCCATCGCCGGACCATGGCCGGCGCGCGAGCGTGTGCTGGTCTGTATCGACGCGCGGGTGGACGCGCCGCGTCTGGTGCGGGTGGCCAAGCGGGCGGCGGAACGGCGTGGCGCCGCCTGGATCGCGGTCACCGTCGAAACCTCGGGCGCTTATTCCCTGACCGAGGCCGAGAAGGACCGCATCGACGAGGCCATGCGCCTGACGGCGTTGTTGGGCGGCGAAACGGTGACGCTTCAGGGCGACGACGTGGTGGCGGCCGTCCTGGCCTTCGCCCGCGAGCGCAACGCCACGCAGATCGTCGTCGGCCGCACCCGCCCCGGCCGGTGGAGCCTGGGCAAGTCGGTGACCGACCGGTTGATTGCGGAAACCGGCGACATCAACGTGCTGGTGGTCGGCGGGGCGGACAGCGGCCGGCCCAAGACGGTTGCCATATCCAAGCCCATGGTCTTGCGGGACTGGCTCAACTTCGCGTTCGCCGTCGCCGCCACCGCTGCCGCCACCGGCCTGGGCTTCGCCATCGATCGCATCGGACTGCCCATCGCCAACATTTCGGTGGCCTATTTGATGGGGGTGCTGCTGGTGGCGCTCAAAGGCGGTCTGCGACCGGCCATCCTGGCCTCGGTCGCCGGCTTCTTCGCCTTCAACTTCCTGTTCACCGAGCCGCGCTATACCTTCGCCATCACCGACACGCAGAACATTCTGACCGTGGTGTTCTTCCTGATCGCGGCGGTGGTGGTCAGCAACATGGCCGCCCGGCTGCGCGCTCAGATGCAGGCCACCAGGGAAAGCGCCCGGCGTACCGGCAACCTTTACGACTTCGGCCGCAAGATCACCGCCGCCGCCACCCTGGACGACGTGTTGTGGGCGGTGGTCCACCACGTCGCCACCACCATCCACGGCAAGTCGCTGGTGATGATGCCCGCCGACAACGGCTTGTCCATCGCCGCCGGCTACCCGCCCGAGGACGAGTTGGACGACAAGTCCACGGCCGCCGCCGAATGGGCCTGGGCGCACGGCAAGATCGCCGGACGGGGGTCGGCGACCCTGCCGGTGGCGCTGTGGCTGTTCATCCCCCTGAAGACAGGGCGCGGTCCGGTCGGCGTGCTCGGTGTCCAGATGACGGAGGACGCCGACATGCCCGCGCCTGCGCAGATGCGCCTGCTGGAGACCTTGGCCGATCAGGCGGCCGTCGCCATCGAACGCACCCTTCTGGTGTCCGACATCGAGACGGCACGGGTCGCCACCGAACGCGAGCGCCTGCGTTCGGCCCTGTTGTCGTCGTTGTCCCATGATCTGCGCACCCCCCTGGTGTCGATCATGGGGGCGGCATCCAGCCTGATCAGCTACGACGAGGCGTTGGATTCCGATAACCGCCGCGAGCTTGCCCAGACCATCCAGGACGAGGCGGAGCGCCTGAACCGCTTCGTCCAGAACCTGCTCGACATGACCAAGCTGGGGGCGGGGGCGCTGAAGCCTCGGGTGGATTGGGCCGATCTTCACGACATCGCCGGGGCGGCGGTGGAGCGGGCCAAGCGATTGGCCCGCGCCCACACCATCGTGGTCGAGATCGCCGACGACATGCCGCTGCTGTGCGTCGATGCCGTGCTGATGGAGCAGGTGTTCTTCAACCTGCTCGACAACGCTTGCAAGTACAGTCCACCGAAAACGGCGGTGAAGGTCTGGGCGATAAAGACCTCCAAGCACATCGCCATCGAAGTGGCCGACCAGGGGCCGGGCATACCGCCAGAGGATCGGGAACGGGTGTTCGACATGTTCTACCGGGTCAACCAGGCCGACAGCCAATCGGGGACCGGCCTGGGGCTGGCCATCTGCCGGGGCATCGTCGAGGCCCATGGCGGCACTATCCACGCCGAACCGGGCTTGCATGGCGCCGGCACCTGCGTTGTCATCCATCTGCCCTTGCCGCCCGAACCAGCCTTCCCCGAGAGCAATCCATGACCGCCCGCATCCTGGTCGTCGACGACGAGTCGCAAATCCGCAAGTTCCTGCGCATCTCGCTGGGGGCGAACGGTTATGACGTGCTGGAGGCGGAAACCGGCGCCGCCGGGATCGAGGCGGCGCGCACACAAGCGCCCGACCTGTTGGTGCTTGACCTTGGTCTGCCCGACATGGACGGCCAAGAGGTCATCAGCGCGGTGCGTGAATTCTCGGCCATGCCGATCATCATCTTGTCGGTCCGCACCGACGAATTCGACAAGGTGGAGGCGCTGGACCGCGGCGCCAACGACTACGTGGTCAAGCCGTTCGGCATTGCCGAACTGATGGCGCGGGTGCGCGCCGTGCTGCGGTCACGGACACCCCAAGAGGCCGAGGACGTGCTGGTCGTCGGGTCGGTGACCATCGATCTGGGGCGGCGCATCGTCACCAAGGGCGGCGCCGAAGTCCACCTGTCCAAGAAGGAGTGGGAGCTGTTGGCCTTCATGGCGCGGCGTCCCGACCATGTGCTGACCCACCGGCAAATCCTCAAGGAAGTGTGGGGGCCGGCTCACATCGAGGACACTGCGTATCTGCGGGTCTACATCAACCAGCTGCGGCAGAAGCTGGAGGATGCGCCAGGACAGCCGAGGATCGTCGTCACCGATCCGGGGGTGGGCTATCGGCTGCGGCGCGACGCGCAATTCGCCGACGCGCAGCACAACCCGGCCGTTTCGTCCCAGTTCCTTTATCCCCGGGACGGTGGCGACTGATCATCGGGCGCCGTGCAGGTGGGACGCGCGGCTTAGCATCCACACGAACCCCACCGCCACCAGGGCGGCTTCGCCCCCCAAGGTGGGGCCAAGTCCGATCCAGGTGGCCAGGGTGCCGGCGGCCAGACCGCCCAAGGCGTCCATGCCGAAGCGGAAGCCGGTGAAATAGGAAATCACCCGGCCACGGATATGGTCGGGGCTGATGGATTGCAGCACGGCGTTGGTGGACACGTTCACCGAGGTGATGCCCATGCCGATCAGGAACGAGGCGCCCAAGGCCAGCCAGAACAGGTCGGTCCAGGCCAGGATCGCCAGGTTCAGTCCGGCCGAGGCCCAGCCAAAGACGATCAGACGGACCAGATGGGGGATTTCCTTGCGCGACGCCACCAGGAAGGTGCCGAGCAGGGCGCCGCCGCCGGTGGCGCCCAAAAGCCAGCCCAGGGTCTGGGCGTCGCCGCCGAACGTGTCTTTGGCCACCGCCGGCATCAGCACCATGAAGGACGACCCGGTGACGTTCAGACCGGCGATCCCGGTCAGAAGCACCCGGATCGGTGGGCTGGACAGGGCGAAGCGCACCCCTTCGGCCAGGGTTTGGCGCAGATTGGCCTGTCCCCCCAGTCCCGGTTGCGGCGGCAGGAAATAAACGGCGACGGCCACCCCCAGGAAGGACGCGCCGTTCAGGGCGAAGCACAAAGCCTCGGATGTGGCCGACAGGATCAGCCCGGCCAAGGGCGGGCCGACGAAACGGGCGGAGTTGAACAAAGAGGCGTTCAGCGCCACCGCGTTGCGCAGCAAAGCCCGGTCGTCCACCAGCCCGCCCAGCATGGATTGGCGCAAGGGGACGTCCATGGAATTGACCAGACCGAACAGGCCGGCCAGCACGATCAGATGCCAGGTCTGGATGACATCCAGGGCGGTGACGGCGGCCAGGATCAGCGCCTGGGCGATCATCAGCGCCTGGACGCCCAGGAACATGCGGCGCTTGTCGAAACGGTCGATGAAGGCGCCGGCCAGGGGCGAGATCACCAATTGCGGCGCCTGGGCCAGAAAGGCGGTCAGCCCCAAAAGTGCCGCCGATCCGGTCAGTCGATAGACCAGCCAGCTCATGGCCACGGTCTGCACCCAGGTGCCCAGGATGGAAATGGCCTGCCCGACGAAGTAGCGCCGATAACGGGGCGCTTCCAGCGCCTTGAACAAAGCGGGCAGGGCCATGGATCAGTAGCCGGCGGGGTCGGATCGGGCCGGCGCCGACACGTCCTTGAAGGTGGCGGCCAGGGCCGACGCGCCCTTGGCCAGGATCGAGGTGTCGATGCCCACCGCGACAAAGCTGGCCCCGGCGGCCAGATAAGACCGCGCCAGCTTTTCGTCCACCGCCAGGATGCCGCTGGGCACGCCCAGGGTCTTCAGGGTGGCCAGGGCCTGGGCGATGGCGTCTTGGACTTCCGGGTGCGACGGTTTACCCAGATGCCCCAGGGCGGCGGCCAAATCGGATGGGCCGATGAAGATGCCGTCGACGCCCGGCGTGGTGGCGATGGCTTCCAGGTTGTCCAGACCGCGCCGGCTTTCGATCTGCAACAGCAGGCACAATTCGTCCGAGGCCTTGGCCAGATAATCATCCACCCGACCCCAGCGCGACGCCCGGGCCAGGGCGGCGCCGACGCCGCGCACGCCGCGTGGCGGGTAATGCATGGCGGCCACCATCTCGGCCGCCTGGGGGGCGGTTTCGATCATGGGGACCAGCAAGGTCTGGGCGCCCACGTCCAGCAATTGCTTGATCAGCACCGTGTCGCCCACTGGCGGGCGCACCACCGGGTGGCTGGGATAGGCGGCCACCGCCTGCAACTGCGACAGGATCAGCGGCAGGTCGTTGGGGGCGTGTTCCCCGTCGATCAGCAGCCAGTCGAAGCCAGCGCCGGCACAGATTTCGGCGCTGTAGGCGTTGGTCAGGCCCACCCACAGACCGATCTGCGGGCGTTGTTGCAACAAAAGCTGCTTGAAGCTGTTCACCGGCATACGCATGGGGGGAAATCCTTAGACAAAGCGACAGGCAATCGCGCCCAACGGGCCGTAATCCACGTGGAAGGTGTCGCCGGCGCGGGCCGGGACAGGGCGGGTGAACGAGCCGGCCAGGATGATCTGGCCGGGTTCCAGGGCGATGCCGTGGGGGGCGAAGCGCTTGGCCAGCCAGCAGATGCCGTGGGCCGGATGGTTCATCACGCCTGCGGCCAAGCCGGTTTCCTCGATCACCGCGTTGCGATACATGATGGCGCCGACCCAGCGCAAGTCCACATCCATGGGCCTGACCGGCCGGCCGCCCATGACGATGCCGGCATTGGCGGCGTTGTCGGCGATGGTGTCGAACACCTTGCGCGGGCGCTTGGTTTCCGGATCGACGCGGTGGCAGCGGGCGTCGATGATTTCGAGCGCCGGGATGACGTAGTCGGTGGCCGACAGCACGTCCATGACGGTCAGGTTCTCGCCTTCCAGGCGGTTCTTCAGGATGAAGGCCAGCTCGACCTCGACCATGGGGACGATGAAGCGCGAGGCGGGGATGTCGCCGCCTTCGGGAAAGGCCATGTCGTCCAGCAGCGTGCCGAAATCCGGTTCGTCGATCTGCGACGATTGCTGCATGGCCCGCGACGTCAGGCCGATCTTGTGGCCGATGACCTTGCGGCCTTCGTCGATCTTCATCTGCACCCAGGTTTTTTGCACCGCATAGCCGTCGGCGATGGTCATGTCGGGATGGGCCAGGGAAATCTGGCCGCACTGGCTGCGGTCTTTTTCCGCCTGATGCAGACGAAGGGCGGCGGCTTGATAATCGGCGGGGGTCATGGGCATGGCTCAGGCCTTCTTGAAGCGGGCGTGGACGTTGTTCTGCTTATAGGTTCCGCCTTCGTCGAATTCGTACAATTCCATGGAAAGCGCGAAGTAGCCCGAGGCGAAAAGCGGGGCGAAATGGTCTTTCATCATGTCGAACAACTCGGTGCAGGCCTTGCGCTTCTCGTCCTCGGTGCGGCCGGCGCCGATTTTGAAGGTGCAGTGGACGAAGGCGTAGTCTTCCTGGTCGTCGGCCATGACGTAATCATGCAATTCGATGGCGCGCGCCCGGATGCCGCCGATGGGGAACACCCCCCCCTGGTCGATCAGCACCTGGTTGACCTTGCGCAACATGGCCTTGATGTCGGTGCGGTCTTTGATGTTGTCGGTGTATTCGGCGATGAAATGCGGCATGGCGGATCCGTTCGGGAAAAATGGGCCGGCGGCAGAGGGACATCCCCGCCGGCCCGTCAGTTTGGCCGAGGGTCAGGCGGCGACGGGGAAGACGGCGTTCACCTGTCCGGTCCCGGCGGCTTCGAAGTATTCGGTGACGATCTCGACGCCCGAATCGTACTTGTCCCAGCCCAGCGCGCCCAACAGCATGGTGGTGTCATGCATCAGGCCTTCGCCGTGGCAGGTCTTGGCGTAAAGCGGCAGCATCTCGGTGAATTCCTTGAAGCGGCCCTGCTTCCACAGATCCAGAACCCGCAGGTCCACCTGCTTGTAGAACTCGTTCGAGATGGTGAAGAAGTGCTCCATGGTCTTCAGCGTCGCGTTGGGATGGATGGCGTGCGACAGCGAACCGGACGCGATGATGGCGAAGTTGCCGGGCATGCGGGCGATGGCTTCGCGGATGGCTTCGCCCACCTTGCGGGTTTCCTGATAATCGTGGACGGTGCACAGGCAGGCGATGGACACGATCTTGAAACCGTATTCCTTGGCGCCCATCAGCCACATGGGGACCAGGGTGCCGTATTCCAGCTTCAGGCTGTCCAGGTGGTGGGACCGGGTGTTCACGCCCTTTTCCTCGGTGGCGATCTTGGCGATCAGATCGGCCATTTCCGGGTTGCCGGTGTGTTCATAGGGGAAGTCGGACAAAAGGTGCGGGAACTCGTTCGAGGTGAAGGTGCCCTTGAAGTTGCTGCCGCCGTTGATGTGATAGGCGTTGTTCACCAGCCAGTGCGAATCCAGCACGATGACGGTGTCGACGCCCAGTTCCTTCATGCGCTTGCCCATGGCGCGGTGGCCGTCGACGGCGGCCTGACGGCAGCCCTTGAAGGGGCCTTCCTGTTCGGACAGGTACATGGTGGGGACGTGCGCGACCTTGGCGGCAAAAACCAGCTTGCCCATGAGACTCTCCTCTCCTGATACGATCAGATGATTTATTGACGGAACTGACCTTGTGATTGCGGCCGGGCGGCGGTGGTCGGCGCCCGGCCGTCTGCTCACACGCCCCAGCGGGGGATGTGATGGCTGCCCTTGGAAACGCAGACGTTTTTGACTTCCAAGAAGGCTTCGTACGAGTAATGGCCACCCTCGCGGCCAGTGCCCGAGCCCTTGATGCCGCCAAACGGCTGGCGCAGGTCGCGGACGTTCTGCGAGTTGACGAAAACCAGGCCTGCTTCGATGCCTTCGGCCATTCGGATGGCGCGTGCGCCGTTTTCGGTCCACACATAGGATGCCAGGCCATAGGTGGTGTCGTTGGCGATCTTCAGCGCCTCGGCTTCGTCCTTGAAGCGGATGACGCAGGCCACGGGGCCGAAAATTTCGTCCTGGGCGACGCGCCAGGAATTGTCCACGTCGGCCAGAACCGTGGGACGCACGAAGTTGCCGTTCTTCAGGTGGTCGGGCAGCCCTTCCGGGGTGCCCAGGCCCCCGGCGACGACGCGCGCCCCTTCCTTGATGCCCAGCTCGATATAGCCGGTGACCTTTTTCCAATGATCGCGGGTGATCATCGGCCCCACATTGGTGGCTTCGTCCAAGGGGTCGCCCACCACCACCTTCTTGGTGCGTTCGGCCAAGGCGGCGACGAATTTGTCGTAGACGCCGTCTTGCACCAAGATGCGGGTGCCGTTGGTGCAGCTTTCGCCGTTGTTGCCGTAGACCGACAGGATGGCGCCGTCCAGGGCGCGGTCCAGGTTGGCGTCGTCGAAGATGATGTTGGGGGACTTGCCGCCCAGTTCCATCGAATACTTCTTCAGGCCGCCGGCCTGGATGATGCGGTTGCCGGTGGCCGTCGATCCGGTGAAGGACACGCCGCGCACGTCAGGATGCTTGACCAGGGCCTCGCCCACCTCGGCGCCATAGCCGTGGACGATGTTGAAGACGCCGGCCGGGATGCCGGCTTCCATGATCAGCTGGCCCAGACGGTCGGCGGACAGCGGCGACAGCTCGCTCATCTTCAAGACAGCGGTGTTGCCGAAGGCCAGGCACGGCGCCGTCTTCCAGGTCGCCGTCATGAAAGGCACGTTCCACGGCGAGATCAGCCCGACCACACCCACCGGCTGATAGATGGTGTAGTTCAGGTGGTCCGGGGTCGGATAGGTTTCGCCGTCCACATGCTGGCAGATGTCGGCGAAGAAATAGAAATTGTCCGCCGCACGCGGCACCAGCATCTTCTTGGTGCGCCAATAGGACTGGCCGGTATCCATGCTTTCCAGCTTGGCGATCTCGTCCACGTGCTGGTTGATCAGGTCGCCGACCTTGCGCAGCAGGCGGGCGCGCTCCTTGGCCGGCAGGCCGGCCCATTTCGGGAAGGCTTCCTTGGCGGCGGCGACCGCCTGGGCCACTTCGTCGGCGCCACCGGCGGCGATCTGGCAGATGACCGAGTTGTCGGCCGGGTTCAGGTTGGGAATGGTCGCGGCGCTTTCCACATGGCGACCGTTGATCAGATGCTTGATCATTTGGGGCTTAGCTCCGTTGGAAATAGGTTTGGTCGTCGACGATGGTGTTGACCAGACGGCCGACGCCCTGGACTTCGGTGACCACCTGGTCGCCGGCCTTGACGTCGACGATGCCGTCCGGGGTGCCGGTCAGGATCACGTCGCCCGGCGACAGGGTCATGAAGGACGACAGGTATTCGATCAGCGCGGGCACGCCGAACACCATGTCCCGGGTGTTGCCGGCCTGGACCTGTTCGCCGTTGACGAAGGTGCGGATGTCCAGGTTCATGGGATCGGCCACGTCGGCGGCGTCCACCATCCATGGCCCCATCACCGTGCAGCCGTCGCGGTTCTTGGTGCGCAGGTTGGGGCGGTAATAGTTTTCCAGGTAATTGCGGATGGCGTAGTCGTTGGCCACCGAATAGCCGGCGACGAAGTCATAGGCGTCGGCGGCCGGCACGTTCTTGGCGGTGCGCCCGATGATCACCGCCAATTCGCATTCGTAATGCATGAACTGGGCGTCGGCGGGGCGACGGGTGACGGCGTTGTGACCCAAAAAGGTGCCCGGCCCCTTGATGAAGGCCAAGGGCTTTTCCGGGGCCTTGAACGCCAGTTCCTTGGCGTGGTCGGCGTAGTTGATGGCCAGGGCGAAGGTGGTCCGGGGCTGCACCGGCGGTAGCCACACCACCTTGTCCATGTCGGGGCTGCGGCCGTCGGCCAGGACCAGCCGATCGTCGATCACCGAGGCGTCGTGGATGGCGCCGTTATAGGCGATGCGGGCGCGCTTCATGCTTGTTCTCCGGCCAAGGTGCATTCCAGGGCGCCCAAGCGTTCGACTTCGACGCGGATATGGTCGCCGCGCTTGGCGGTGGGAACCGCGCCCACCGGATAGCCCAGCATCAGCACGTCGCCTTCGGACAGGGCCATGAAGGCGGTGACGTCGGCCACCAGATGGGCGGGATCGCGCACCAAGCCAGCATGGCGGCGTTCGTCCACCAAGCTGCCGTTGACATAGGTCTTGAGCGTCAACTGGGTCAGGTCGGGGAGGTCGACCAAATCCGTGACGAAGGGGCCGATGGGGCACGATCCGTCCCAGCACTTTTCCTGCACCGGCGGGCGATAGATGCTGTCGTTGGGGACGCTGAGGTCCAAGACGATGGTGACGCCGGCCACGTTGTCCAGCGCGTTTTCCGGCGTGGCGTGGGCGGTCTGGCGTCGGAACACCAAGCCCAGCGAAGCCCCCAACTCGACCCGTTCGGCGTAGGCCGGCAGGGTGATCCGGGCTTGGTGTCCGACATGGGTGTTCTGCGGCTTGAAATACAGAACCGGGGCGGTGGGCGGCGCCACATAGGGCTTGTCCTGCATCTGGTCGCTGAAGCGCTCCCAGGTGGACCTTTCATTCAGCAACGGGCCATAGACCCAGCCGGGGATGGCGGGGGCGAAGCCGCCTTCGGGCACCGGGACGATGTCGCCGCCAAGGTCCACGGACAGGCCGTCCGGGGTGACGGGTGCCGTGATCGGAGTGTTCCGACCCGGCAAGGTGATACGGGCGTAACGCATGTTCTTTTCCTTGCGGGCTCAGCCGGTCACGTGGACCAGCCACAGGCAGAGCGGGGGGAAGAAAACCAAGGCGACGATGCGCAGAAGGTCGGACGCCAGGAAGGGCAGCACCCCCAGCGCGGTCTCCTTCATCGGCACGTCGTCGGCCAGTTTGTTGATGACGTACAGGTTCATGCCGACGGGCGGGTGGACCAGACCGATTTCCACCACCATCAGGGCGACGATGCCGAACCAGATGGATTTGTCGCCGGCGCTGAGGCCAAAGAAATCCAGCCCCAGGATCACCGGATAGAAGATCGGCACGGTCAGCAGGATCATGGCCAGAGAGTCCATGACGCAGCCCAGCAGCACATAGATGCCGATGATGGTGAACAGCACCAAAAGCGGCGGCATGCCGCTGTTCTTGACCCAAGCCGCCAATTCGGTCGGCATCTGGGTCAGCGCCAGGGCGGAATTCAGCAGGTCGGCGCCGATCAGCACCAGGAAGATCATGGCGGTGGCGATGGCGGTGCCGACGATGCTTTGCTTCAGGTCCTTCAGCCGCATGCCGCCCGAGATCACGGCGATCAACCCACAGGCGGCGGCGCCGATGCTGGCCGCTTCGGTGGGATTGGCCCAGCCGCCGTAAATGCCGACGATGACCACGACGAACACCAGCAGCACCGGCAGGACGCCGAACTGCGCCTTGATGCGCTGCGACCACGGCAGTTTGGGGCTGGCCGGGCCGGCATCCTTGTCCAGGGTGACGATGATGCGGATCACCGCCATGTAGCCCAAGGCGGCGACGATGCCGGGGATGACGGCGGCGACGAACAGCTTGCCGATGCTTTCCTGGGTCAGCACCGCATAGATGACCAGCGGCACCGACGGCGGGATCAGGATGCCCAGCGTGCCGCCGGCGGCCAGGGTGCCGGTGGCCAGACGGCCGGAATAATTGTTGCGACGCAGTTCGGGCAGGGCGACCTGACCCATGGTGGCGGCGGTGGCCAGCGACGATCCGCAGATGGCGCCAAAGGCGGCGCAGGCCGCGGTGGACGCCATGGCCAAGCCGCCCCGGATATGACCGATCAGCGATCCGGCGGCATGGAACAGCGACTTGGACAGCCCGCCATGGGTGGCGAACTGGCCCATCAGGATGAACAGCGGGATGACCGCCAGGTCGTAGTTGGACAGCCGCGCATAGACCAGATTGTTCATGGTGTAGAGCAACGACGTGGTGTCGCCGCGGTTCAGCACCAGGTAGATGCCGGCGGCGGCCAGGAACATGGCGATGCCGATGGGAATGCGGACCACCAGCAAGGCCATCAGGATGCCGAAAGCGGCAAGGCCCAGTTCGACGCCGCTCATGACGGGTTCTCCTGCAGGACCGCGAATTCGACCCAGGTCCGGTAAGCACCGCACAGCACGGTCATCACCAGACTGGGAACCAGTCCGGCCACCGCGATCCAGATGGGAAAGCCGATCAGCGCCGAGATTTCCCCGGTGGTGCGGCCGTCCAGGGCCTGGAACCCGGTGCGCCAGGCCAGCAGGCAGAACACCGAAGCGATCAGCAGGTCGCCGATGGCGTCCAGGCGACGCTTCAGCGCCGGGCGGCACTTGTCGGTGAAGAACTCCACCCGCAGATGGTCGCCCCTAAGGGTGCAAAGCGGGATGAAGGCCGCGGCGGCGACCGCGCATCCCATCTGCATGATCTCGACGTCGCCGTTGACGGGCTGAAAGCCCAGCTTGCGCGACACGATGGAAACCAGCGACATCAAAACCAGCGAAATCAGGGTGATCCCCCCAATCCAGGCCAGGATTTCGGCAATGCGATTGAGCCACAATTCAGCAAAATCGTGGGCCTTTCGCTCTGCCGGCGGGTAGAGCAATTCGGACATCATCAGATCCTTCCCCGGGTTGAGGCGGGCTTTTGCTTACTTGGCTGCGGGGAAGTACTTGGCGGAAAGAGCGCGGGCGCCCTTGACCAGCTTGTCGCCGTCGATGCCGCGACCCGCCACTTCCTTGGCCCATTCGTCGTCCATGTCGGCGACGGCTTTGACCATGGCTTCGTAAACAGCCGGGGACAGCGCGTGCACCGTGGTTTCAGGCAGGCCGGCGGCGTATTTCATGTTGGCTTCGGTGACTTCGTCCCAGACCTTGCCGAAGGTTTCCACCAGCGGCAGACCGGAATTGGCGTCGATCACCGCACGCAGGTCGGCGGGCAACGAGTCGTATTTCTGCTTGTTCATCAGCACGGTCAGCACGGTGCCGACGAAGGTCGGGCGGCCGGCGGGCTGCGAGATGTGGAACTTGGTGACTTCGTCGATCTTGGTGGGGCGCATCAGTTCCCACGGCATCACGCCGCCGTCGACCACGCCCTTGGAAATGGCTTCGGTGACCTGGGCGGGGGGCATGGAAACCGGCACGCCGCCCAGGGTCTTCAGCATCTTGGCCGACAGGCGGGTCGAGGTGCGCAGGCGCAGGCCCTTGACGTCTTCCAGCTTGGTCACGTCGGTCTTGGCGGTGTGATAGACGGCGCCGCCGTCGATGTGCACGGCCAGCACGTGATAGGCCGAAAACTCGTCCTTGGCGAACTGGTTGTAATAGTCCCAGGTCATGCGGCTGCCGTTCAGGGCGTCACCCACCATGAAGGGCAGTTCCATGGCTTCGATGGCCGGGAAACGGCCGGCCGAGTAACCGGGCGCGGTCCACACGATGTCGGCGACGCCGTTGCGTACCTGGTCGACCAGCTGCGCCGGGGTGCCGCCCAACTGCATGGACGGATAGATTTGGCACTTCAGGCGGTCCTTGGACTGGGCGGCGATGGTGTCGCACCACGGGCCCAGCACCTTGGCCTGGGCGGGGGCCATGGACGGCAGGAAGTGGGCCAGCTTCAGGATCACCGCATCCTCGGCCTGGGCGGCGCCGGCAAAGGACAGGGTGGCGACGGTCGCAAATGTGGCGGCAAGTGACTTGAGACGCATGTTTTCCTCCGAGTTCGCGGGCGGTGGACCCGCCTGTTTCACGCCCTGGTTTTTATGTGGGCGGGATATAGTTAACATGTTAGCAATGACGATGTCACTACGATGTTAGTAAGTCAAAGGGGAAGTTGGTTGACCGACGGATTTTTTCGGCGCAATCCTGCGCCATGCGTTGTCCAGGGAAGGGGTCACGGTGAGCACTAAGCCCAGTCAGGCGAACCTGCCGTTACTTTTGCTGCAGATGCGAGAAGAGTTCATCGCGCGCTTTCGGCCGATCCTGAACCACTTCAACGTCACCGAGCAGCAATGGCGCATCTTGCGGGTACTGCGGTTCAACGAGCCCATGGAACCGCGCGAAATCTGTGAAACCTGCCTGTTCCTCAGTCCCAGCCTGGCCGGGGTGCTGGCTCGCATGGAAGCCGACGGTCTGGTGCGCAAGGAAAAGGTGGAAAGCGACCTGCGCCGGGTCCTGGTCTACACCACCGACAAAAGCAAGCGACTGGTGGACGACGCCATGCCGCTGATCAGCGAACAATACCGCCTGCTGGAAGATTTCGTCGGCGCCGACGTGTTGGCAGACCTGTATCGGGTGCTGGACCGTCTGTCGGTGCTGCACGGCGGCGATGTCCCCCTGGTGGCGTTGCCGGGTTCGTCGGATTCGTGACCGCCGCTTCTGCGGCGGCCACGTTCCGTGTTCAGGCGAGGGAAAGGCCGATGGCCGTCAGGGCGGCGGCGGCGATCTCGCAATCCTCTTCTTCCTTGGCCCCCGAAACGCCGATGGCGCCGATGGTGGCTTGATCGGCCAGCACCGGCACGCCGCCGCCCACCGGCATGAAGCCTTCGCGGCCGTTCAGGCCGGTCAGCACGTGGGGGCGCCCGCCGATGCGGTCCTTCCAAAGCGCGGTGGGGGTGCCGAAGCCGGCCGAGGTGCGGGCCTTGTCGGTGGCGAAGGTGACCGAGTGGAACGGCGCACCGTCCATGCGGATCAGCGCCTTGGCGTGGCCGCCAGCGTCGACGGCGGCCACCGTGACCCGTACCCCCATTTCCTTGGCCTTGGCGATGCCGGCGCTGACGGCGATGACGGCTTGTTCCTCGGTCATCACGACAGCCCCCCGATGCAGACGTATTTGACTTCCATGAAGTCGTCCAAGCCGTATTTGCTGCCCTCGCGGCCCAAGCCCGATTCCTTGATGCCGCCGAAGGGGGCGACTTCGTTGGAAATCAGTCCTTCGTTGACCCCCACCATGCCGCATTCCAGCGCTTCGGCCACGCGGAAGACGCGGGCCACGTCGCGGGAATAGAAATAGCCGGCTAGGCCAAAGGGCGAGTCGTTGGCCATGGCGACGGCTTCTTCCTCGGTCTTGAAGCGTAGCAAGGGCGCCAGCGGGCCGAAGGTTTCTTCCTGGAAGCACAGCATGTCCGGGGTGACGTCGGCCAGCACCGTGGGTTCGAAGAAATTGCCGCCCAAAGCGTGGGGCTTGCCGCCGGTCAGCACCCGCGCCCCCTTGGCCACCGCGTCGGCCACGTGCGACTGCACCTTGGAAACCGCGGCGGCGTTGATCAGCGGGCCTTGCTGCACCGTCTGCGTCAAGGCGTGGCCGACCACCATCTCGCCGGCCTTGGCGGCCAGTCGGCGGGCGAATTCCTCGTAGACGCCGTCCTGGATCAGGAAGCGGTTGGTGCACACGCAGGTCTGGCCGGAATTGCGGTACTTGGACGCCAACGCGCCGGCCACCGCCTTGTCCAGGTCGGCGTCGTCGAAAACGATGAACGGCGCGTTGCCGCCCAGTTCCAGGCTGACCTTCTTCACCGTCTCGGCGCATTGCGCCATCAGCAGCTTGCCGACGCGGGTGGAACCGGTGAACGACAGCTTGCGCACGATGGGGCTGGCGGTCAGGGCGTTGCCCACTTCCGCCGGGCGGCGGGTGGGGACGACGTTGAACAGGCCGGCGGGCAGGCCGGCGCGATGGGCCAGTTCGGCCAGCGCCAAAGCGGAAAGCGGGGTGTCTTCGGCCGGCTTGACCACCACCGGACAGCCGGCGGCCAGGGCCGGGGCGCATTTGCGGGTGATCATGGCGACGGGGAAGTTCCACGGCGTCACCGCCGCCACCACGCCGATGGGTTGCTTCATCACCAACAGGCGCCGGTCGCTGGACACGGTGGGGATGATGTCGCCATAGGCGCGCTTGGCTTCCTCGGCGAACCATTCGATGAAGGACGCGCCATAGGTGATCTCGCCGGTGCTTTCGGCCAGGGACTTGCCCTGTTCCGCCGACAGCAGCCGGGCCAGGGCGTCGCGGTTGGCGATGATCTGGTCGTGCCAGGCCCGCAGCACCGCGGCGCGGTCCTTGGCGGTACGGTCGCGCCATGCCGCCCAGGCCTTGTCGGCGGCGGCGATGGCCCGTTCGGTCTCGGCGGCGCCCATGTCGGGCACCTGGGTCAACACTTGGCCATCGGCCGGGTCCAGCACGTCGAAGACGCGGCCGTCGTCGGCGTCGATCCAGCATCCGTCCACATAGGCCTTGGATTTAATCAGGCCCAGATCCAGTCCCTTCATCGCGTTCGCTCTCCCCGAGCACTGTTGGTGCTGTTTGTTAACAAGTTAATTACTAACATATTCCTTACATAGGGGGCTGTTTTGTGTCAAGGTCCCGACGGGCCGGCTTTACGGATATGGGTTCAGATGCCATCTTTAAGCAAAATCAGGGTGTTCCAAGGCGAGGGGGATTTGGAAAACGACGCGGAACCAGCCGGAAATTCCCCCGAATGGGCACGCTATCGGGCGTTTTCCCGTTCGTTGCCCATGGCGCTGATGCGGGCCCGTGAAGACGTGATGGCGGGCTTTCGGCCCAACCTGCGCGCCCACAAAATCACCGAGCAGCAGTGGCGGGCCATCAAGGCCCTGGCCAAGAACGGCGAGATGCGGGCCGGACAATTGGCCAAAAGCAGCCTGATCAGCATGCCCAGCCTGACCCGTATCTTGCGGGACCTGGAAAAGCGCAAGCTGATCATGCGCCGTCCCGAACCCAACGACCAGCGGGCGGCGCTGATCTCGCTGACCCCGGACGGCGAAGCGATGGTGGTGTCGGTGGGGCGCGGCGCCGAGCCGCGATACGACCACATCGCCCGTGCCTTCGGGCCGGAACGGCTGGAATTGCTGCACCAATTGCTGGACGAATTGTCGGGCGTCTTGAAGTCCTGACGCCACCGGCCTATGCTGTGCACAGCGCCGACCTCGGAACAACCCCATAAGGGCTTGTCCGAATGCGTTTCTCCCTGTCTGAAATCCTGAAGGCTTTGCGCCCCGATCGCCGTGGTTCCGCGGCGGTGGAATTCGCCCTGGTCGCGCTTCCATTCTTCATGATGGTGGCCGGCATGGTGGAAACCGGCTATGTGGCGTTCGCCTCGGCGGTGATGGAAGGGGCGACGCGCGAAGCCGCCCGCCAGGTCCGCACCGGAGTGGTGCAGAACGCCGCCGACGCCGCCACCCGTTTCCAGCAGGAATTCTGCCCCAACCTGATGGGGCTGTTCGCCTGCGACAGCTTCTATTTCGACGTCCGGACCTTCGCCGACTTCGCGGCGATCACCCTGCCCGATCCGGTCTATGATGCCGCCGGGGTGCCGACCAACCTGCAGTTCAATCCCGGCGGGGCCAACAGCATCACCACCGTGCGGGTCATCCACGTGCACAATTTCATCACCCCGCTGATCGGCACTCTGATGGGCGGCAGCAGCCAATCCCTGCCGCTGATCTCGACCACGGTGATGCGCACGGAGCCTTACGAATGAGCCGTCCATCCCGCCTGCTGGCGCGCCTGCGCCGTGACCAGGGTGGTGTCGCCGCCACCGAATTCGCGCTGATCCTGCCGGTGATGGTGCTGATGCTGGTGGGCATGGTGGAAGTCTTCGGGCTGGTCCAGGCCTATGGCAAGGCGCTGTCGGCGGCCCAGGTGGTGTCCGACCTGACCTCGCGGGCCGACAGCCAGACCACCGCTTCCATGGACACCATCGCCACCGGCGCCCAGCGGGTGTTGGACCCGCTGCCCAGCGGCGGCGACCGTCTGGGCATCCGGGTGGCCAGCATCGGCATTTCCAGCGGCGGGGCGGCGGTCACGCTTTGGAGCTATTCCTGGGGCGGCGCGGCCCCCGGCATCGTCCCCGGCGACGCGGTGGGGCTGGCCGCCCGCGGTGAAAGCGTCATCATGGTGACGCTTCGCTACACCCATCCGCCCTTGCTGCAGGCCATCTTGGGCACTGTTTCGATGAATCACTCGGTAGTGTCGCGACCGCGTCTGGTGCGGCTGATCCCCTTCAACGGCTCGACAGGAACATTGCCATGATGCTGCGCAGACTGACCAGCGACCGGCGCGGTTCCGTCGCCCTGATTTTCGCCCTGGCGTTGCTGCCACTGTGCATGGCCGTCGGTCTGGCGGTGGATACGGCGCGGGCCTATGCGGTCAAAAGCAAGCTGTCCCAGGCCTTGGACGCCGCCGCCCTGGCGGTGGGCTCGTCCAGCGGCACCGCCGCCGAGTTGCAGGCCTTGGGGCAGAAATTTTTCGACGCCAACTTCCACGACACCGGCCTGGATGCCGCCGCATCCTTCACCGTCACCGTCAATGGCGAGATCGTGTCGGCCAGCGGTTCGGCGCAAGTGGACACCACGCTGATGCAGGTGGTGGGCGTCGATTCCATCACCGTCAGCGAAAGCTCGCAGGTCACCCGCTCGATCAAGGGACTGGAACTGGCCATGGTGCTGGACAACACCGGGTCCATGACCACCAGCAACAATATCGGCGCCCTGCGCGACGCGGCCCAGGAACTGGTGGACATCCTGTTCGGCGGCCATGCCGAGCACCCGACCTTGCGGGTGGCGGTGGTGCCCTATTCGGCGGCGGTCAATCCCGGCCCGCTGGCGCCCAGCCTGATCAGCGGCAACGACGCCTATGCCCCCAGCAATCCTTTGGGCTGGAAGGGCTGCGTCATCGAGCGGCCCGGCCACGTGGTCGAGGACACTCCCGTCTCGACCGCATATTGGCAGCGCTTCAACTGGGTGCCGGCGGTGGACAATTATTACGACACCAAGACCGCGTCGTCGGTGCGGAGCGACCCCAGTTATGGCAATGGCGGCACCGGCCCCAATCTGGGCTGCCCGACGCCGATCACCCCCTTGACCAGCACCAAGGTCACGGTGGACACCGCCATCCAGGCTCTCAGGGCATGGAGCCGGGGCGGCACCATGGGCGACATCGGCATGGCCTGGGGGCTGCGGGTGCTGTCGCCGGAACCGCCCTTCACCGAGGGATTGGCGTGGAACACGCCCAAATGGTCGAAGGCGGTGATCATGATGACCGACGGCGACAACCAGTTCTACAAGCTGACCAGCACCACCGGGCCCAACAAGGTCAACAGCGCGGTGGTGTCCGATTACAGCGGTTATGGCCGTCTGGACCAGTACGGCGCGGTGGGCACCACCAACACCACCACCGCCAAGTCCATCATCAATTCGCGCCTGGCCGCCGTGTGCCAGGACATGAAGGACAAGGGCATCACCGTCTACACCATCACCTTCACCTCGGGGATCAACCAGTCCACCAAGGACATTTACAAGGCCTGCGCCTCCAGTCCGTCAAAGTGGTTCGATTCGCCGTCCCAGGCGGACCTGCGGGCGTCTTTCCGCGCCATCGCCATCGAGTTGTCGCAGCTGCGGATCAGCCAGTAAGCGTCGTGCGCACCCCCTTGAAAGGCGCCCGTACCGTGTGTGCGGGCGCCATGGAATCAAGTTTGTAAAAATTTTATGGGAATTAACTTAAATACTCGATGTGATGCAATCGAAATTAAAAGAAAAAATATCTCTGAATATATAGGAGTTGATAGAATAAAAGTTTGTGTCGGATGTATATTTTTCTTGAAGGGTATGTAAACGAGGTGTTACATAGGCGACATGGAAAGACGTTGATTGCTGGTTGCTGCAGATAATCAAACATCTTTCTATCAATTCTGCGGCCCCGCAAATATACGGGCAAAAGGAGCAAAGCTATGATCACCAATATCCGCACCTTGCTGAGCAAGACTTGCCGCGACGAGCGGGGCGCCACCGCCATTGAATACGGCCTGATCGCCGCCCTGGTCGCCATTGTCATCATCGGTGGCCTGCAGGCGCTGTCCGGCGGCCTCAACACCTTGTTCAACACTGTCGCCACCACTTTGGGCGGCTGATCCGACGGTCGGCGCTGTCCGTCATGTGACAAGTTGTTGAAAGCGCCGCCCGTTCCGTTCGGGCGGCGCTTCACTTTTAAGGGCGGGACCGATGCTTTCCGTTCAAACCCTTCCCACCATACTTGCCGGATGCTTGCTGGTCGCCGCCTTGGCCGACGCCTGCGTCAGCGATTTGCGCGAATTTCGCATCAACGACCGCGACAGCGTGGCGGTGGTGCTGGTCTTCGCGGTGTTGGGGATGAATGGCTTGGCGGTCCAGGACGTGGCCTGGCATATGGCCGCCGCCGTCGCGGTCTTCGCTATCGGCGCCACCCTGTTCGCCCTGGGTGTGTGGGGCGGCGGCGACGTCAAGTTGTGTGCCGCCCTGGCGCTGCTGACCGGTTTTTCCGGATTGCCGCGCTTTTTGCTGGTGATGGCCGTGGCCGGCGGGGTCGTGGCTTTGGCGGTTCTGGCGTTGCGGGGGCGTTCAGCCGGGGGGCAGGTGCCTTACGGCCTGGCCATCGCCGCCGCCGGGATCGATTGGGCTGTGACCAACCTGCCGCCCTATTGGGAAGTTTGACGAAGGTCGGGGAAGCCGTGCTTCACCGGGGGATAGGGAAAGATCATGCGTCCTGTGGTGATCATTCTGATGGTGGTGGCCGTTCTGGCCGCCGGTCTGACCGCCTTTCTGGCCAAGCGTTGGACCGACACCCAAACCACCGCGCAAGCGACCCGTGTCGCCACCGATTCCGTCGAGGTGTTGGTCCTGGCCCGCGACGTGGCCACCGGCGCCACCCTGGGCGACGCCGACCTGCGCTACGAGCGTTGGCCGGTGGCCAGCGCCACGCGCTTCCAGACCCGCAAGGACGGTGACGACCCCAAGGCGCGGGCCATCGGTCAGGTGGCCCGCCGTCCGCTGGCCGAAGGCGAGCCCTTCGCCGCCTCGGCCACCTTCGCCAAGGACGGCACCGGCATCCTGGCCGGCCTGCTGTCGCCGGGCATGCGGGCGGTGTCCATTTCCATCAGCAACGCCAGCGCCGTGTCGGGCTTCATCGTGCCCGGCGACCGTGTGGACGTGGTTCTGGCCGCCGACTTCCAGCGCGCCGATTCCGAAGCGGCGGGCAAGGGCGGCGGCGCCATCGTGCGTTACGCGGCGGAAACCGTGCTGACCGACGTCAAGGTTCTGGCGGTGGACCAGCAATTCGCCAAGGGCAAGGACGCGTCCACCATCCAGGGCAAGACCGCCACTCTGGAAGTCGCCCCCGCTCAGGCGGAAATCCTGGCCGCCACCTCGTTGATGGGGCAGTTGTCGCTGGTGCTGCGCGGTGTCGCCGCTGCCGAGGCCTCCCCCCCCGCGCCCGCCCATCCCGCCTTCACCGCCGACACCCAGGCTTCGGCCGCCATGCGCGCCCTGGCGGGCGGCGGGCCCAAGCCGGCAACCAAGTCCGGCGGGACCTCCATCGTCGTCAATCGCGGTGGAATCATCGGAGAAAAGCCATGATCACCGGCTTGCGCACGCTGTCCCTGGTGGCGGCTCTGCTGGCGGCTTCCGCCGCTTTGGCCGAGGAACCGCCGACCCCGGAGCCGGCGCCGTCGGGGCGGGTGGTGTCGCGGCCGCTGGGCAGCGTCGCCACCGTCAGCCGCCCGGCCAAGCCGGTGGCGGAAACCATCCGCATGGCGCTTCACAAGACTCAGGAAATCATCCTGCCCCAGGCCATGCGGGACGTGGTGGTGGGCAATCCCGACGTGGTCGACGTCATGGTGCGCACCCCCACCCAGGCTTATCTGGTGGGGCGCGGCGTCGGCCAAAGCGACGTCACCTTCTTCGCCCAGAACGGCGCGGTGCTGCAGCGGGTCTCTGTCGACGTGCATCTGGATGCCGACGGCCTGCGCGCGGTGCTGGACCAGTTGATGCCCGACGAACGCAACATCCGCGTTTCGGGGATCGGCGATTCGCTTTATCTGTCGGGAGCCGTCTCTTCCGACGCCGTCGCGGCCCAGATCCGTACCCTGGCCCGGCGCTACGTCAAGGACGATGCCTCCATCGTCAACCTGATGAAGGTGTCCTCGGAAAGCCAGGTCCTGCTGCAGGTCAAGGTGGCCGAGATGCAAAAGACCGTGCTGAAGGAACTGGGCGTCGGCCTGTCGGGCAAGGCTTTCGGTGTCGACGGTGTCGCCGGCACCCTGGCCACCACCGCCACCACCGGCCTGACCCAGTCTTCGGCTTTGTTCGGCTCGCTGACGGTGTCGGGCATCTCGTCCCTGGTGGGAACCTTTTCCGGGCTGGAACGCCAAGGGCTGATCCGTACCCTGGTGGAACCCAACCTGACCGCCGTTTCCGGCGAGACCGCCAATTTGCTGGCCGGCGGCGAGTTCCCCATTCCCATTTCCGAAAACAACGGTCAGGTGACCATCGAATTCAAGCAATTCGGCGTGTTGCTGAACTTCACCCCGGTGGTGATGGACCCGGGCCGGATTTCCCTGAAGCTGCAGACCGAGGTCAGCGCCATCGACAAGGTCACCGCCCCGGTCAAGCTGAACAATTTCGAAATTCCCGGCCTGACCGTGCGGCGTGCCTCGTCGACGGTGGAAATGTCGTCGGGCGGCTCCATCATGATCGCCGGTCTGCTGCAAAACGACATCACCGCCACGCTGTCGGGCATGCCGGGGGCCATGGACATTCCCATCCTGGGCTCGCTGTTCCGGTCCAATTCGTTCCAGCGCAAGGAAACCGAGCTGGTGGTCATCGTCTCGGCCTATGTGGTGCAGCCCTTGGACAAGCCGCAGATGGCCCTGCCCACCGATGGTTTCGCGCCGTCTTCCGACATCGACCGCATCCTGCTGGGTCGTCTGCAGGAACGTTACCTGAAGGCGGCGCCCGGCTCCGCCGTTCCGCCCAAGTTGCAAGGCCCCTATGGCTTCATGGTTCGCTAGGTCAGGAGGAAATCATGCGTGGACTGATCCTTGCCATCCTGCCCGTTCTGATGCTGGGCGCCTGCGCCCAGCCGCAAACCAGCGCCTTCGATGCGCACCAGCGTTTTCGCAACAGCGTTGAATCCCGCGAGCTGACGGCCAGTTTCGCCGCTTCCGAACTGGGAAGCGCCGACCGGGCCGCCCTGCGCGACATGGCGCGTGAATATACCCGGCGCGGCGCCGCCCCGGTGGCGGTCAGCGGCCCCGGGGCCGATCAGGTCGCCGGTGTGCTGCGCGCCTATGGGGTGCCCGCCGACAAGCTGGTGGTGAAGACCGCCGAAGGGCCGGCAACCACCGTCGCCGTGCCGGTGTGGGTGGCGGTGGTCCCCGATTGCGGCCGTTGGGACCAGGACCTGACCTCTGATTTCGCCAACCAGAACACCGACAATTTCGGCTGCGCGGTGACCCGCAACATCGGCTTGATGGTGTCGGACCCGGCCGATCTGGTGCGCGCCCGCGACACCAGCGGCCGCGACGCCAACCGAGCCGCCGACGTCTTGGGCAAATACGGCCAGGGCAAGGCGACGTCGTCGGCGGCGGAAACCAATTCCACCGGCACGCTCAGCAGCGTCGGCAAATAGGGGAGGCGGGAATGCCGTTCCGGGTGACCATCGACGCCTTCGCGGCGACCCCCCAGGGGCAGGACGCCATGCAAGGCGCCGCCGGGGAAAGGCTGTTGCAGCATTCGCGGCTGACCCTGCATGCGGGCGGTCTTGCCGCGGCTGTCAGGCATTACGCCGACCATCCCACCCCCCAGGTGGTGTTGGTGGAAGAAGTTGAAGACGACCGCACCATGATGGCGCATCTGGAACAGCTGGCGGAAGTCTGCGAACCGGGAACCCGGGTCATCGTCGTCGGCGCGCTGAACGACATCGCGCTGTACCGCACGCTGTTGTCCCATGGCGTTTCCGACTATCTGGTCCAGCCGGTCTGTCCCGCCCAGATCGCCGCCAGCATCGCCGCCCTGTTCGCCGATCCCAGCGCCGCGCCGCGCGGCAAGGTCACCGCGCTGTGGTCGGCCCGGGGCGGGGCCGGGGCCTCGACCATCGCCCGCAACCTGGCTTGGCACATGGGCAAGGTTCTGGGCGAACAGGCGGTCTATATGGACCTGGACATGGCCTTCGGCGCCTCGGACTTGGCGTTCAACATGGAAGCGCGGCAAAGCACCGCCGACGCCCTGGCCCAGCCGGAACGTCTGGATTCGGTGCTGTTGGACCGCTTTTTGGTGGTGCATGACGACCATTTGCGGGTGCTGCCCAATGGCGGCGCCGCGCCGCGAGTGGTCGAGGTCGCGGCCGAAGCGGTGGAACAATTGGTCGACCTCGCCGCCCGCATGGCCCCGGCGGTGGTGCTGGACCTGCCGCATCTGTGGGCGCCGTGGACCGAGACGGTGCTGCAAACCGCCGACGAGGTTCTGGTGGTGGCGCGTCCCGATCTGGCGTCGTTGCGCGACTGCAAGCTGCTGCTGGAAAGCCTGGCCCCGCGGCGGGCCGGCAGCGCTGCCCCGCGCCTGATCCTGAATGCCATGGACGCCTGCCGCAAAACCCAGCTTTCGGCCAAGGATTTCCAGGACACCTTGGGGGTCGCCCCCAGTCTGGTCCTGCCCTGGGATTCGGTGCTGTTCGGCGAAGCCGCCAATAACGGCCAGTTACTGGCCGAATGCGTCAAGGGCAACAAGCTGTCGCCGCAGCTGGAAGCCCTGGCCGCCAGCGTGACCGGCCGAACGGCTGCGCGCAACGGCAAGCGCGGCGGCTCGGCCGCGCTGTGGTCCTGGCTGAAGGGATAGGCCGCCCATGTTCGGTCGCCGCCAATCCTCTCCGGTTCCGTCCCCGGCCGCCAAGGCCGAGGCCCCGGCCGCGCCCGTCACCATCAAACCCACCGCCAAGCCCGTTTCGAAGCCGGTGGAAAACGACCAGCGTCTGTCCGACATCAAGGTCGCCATCTTCAACGACCTGATTTCGTCGGTGGACCCGGCCGAGCTGTCCCGCCTTGACCCGCAAAGCGTGCGCGAGGAAATCGCCGACATCGTCGCCGAAATCATTTCCATGCGCGGCCTGGTGCTGTCGGCGGCGGAACAGCAGGTGGTGGTCGCCGATATCTGCAACGACGTGCTGGGCTTGGGGCCGCTGGAGCCGCTTTTGGCCCGTGACGACATCGCCGACATCATGGTCAACGGCGCCGGCAAGGTTTACATCGAGGTGGGCGGCCACATCCAGCTGACCGACATCAAGTTCCGCGACAACGCCCAGCTGATGAACATCTGCCAGCGCATCGTCTCGGCGGTGGGGCGGCGGGTGGACGAAGCCAGCCCCATCTGCGACGCCCGTCTGGCCGACGGATCGCGCGTCAACGTCATCGTCCCGCCGCTGGCCCTGGACGGCCCCACCCTGACCATCCGCAAGTTCAAGCGCGACAAGCTGACCCTGGAAAAGCTGATCGGGTTCGGCTCGATTTCCACGGCCGGGGCCAAGGTGCTGGAAATCGCCGCCGCCTGCCGCTGCAACATCCTGGTATCGGGGGGCACCGGTTCGGGCAAGACCACGCTTTTGAACTGTCTGACCCGTTACATCGACGTGGGCGAACGCATCGTCACCTGCGAAGACGCCGCCGAACTGCAATTGCAGCAGCCCCACGTGGTGCGTCTGGAAACCCGCCCGCCCAACCTGGAAGGCGCGGGGCAGGTGACCATGCGCGATCTGGTCAAGAACTGCCTGCGCATGCGCCCCGAACGCATCATCGTCGGCGAAGTGCGCGGCCCCGAGGCCTTCGACCTGCTGCAGGCCATGAACACCGGCCATGACGGCTCCATGGGCACCATCCACGCCAACACGCCGCGCGACGCCCTGTCGCGTGTGGAAAACATGGTGGCCATGGGCGGTTACAACCTGCCGGCCAAGGCGGTGCGCGAACAGATCGCCTCCGCCGTCAACGTCATCGTCCAGGCGGCGCGCCTGCGCGACGGCACAAGGCGCATCACCCACATCACCGAAGTCATCGGCATGGAAGGCGACGTCATCACCTTGCAGGATCTGTTCGTCTTCGACATCGAAGGCGAGGACGCGCAGGGCCGGGTCGTCGGCAGTCATCGCCCCACCGGCATCCGTCCGGCCTTTTGGGACAAGGCGCGCTATTACGGACGGGACCGCGAACTGGCGGAAGCCCTGCGGGAGGATCGCCATGGCTAACCTGCCCACCGTCGTCGCCTTGCTGGTCCTGGCGCTGTTCGCCGCCCTGGGGATGTTCGCCTGGGTGCTGAACCACCTGCTGCACGGTCGCCGTGCCCGTCTTAAACGGCGTGTCGCCCATGTGGTCGGCCGCCGCAACACCACGCCGGCCGCTTCCGCGCCGCGTCGGCGCTCGCTGCACCGGCTGAATGCCGACAACGACAACTCCCGCGGCCGCTGGGCCTGGCAGTTGCGCGAACAGTTGATGCGCGCCGGCATCCGGATCGAGGTCAGGACCTGGCTGGCGATCAACGTCGCCATCGCCCTTGTGGTCTGGGGCGTCGCCTGGCTGATCAAGGCGCCGCCGTTGCTGGGGCCGTTGCTGGCGGCGGCGGCGGGCTTTGGCCTGCCCCGCTTGGTGGTCGGCTGGCTGGGCAAGCGTCGCATCGCCCGCTTCACCACCTTGTTCGCCGACGCCCTGGACATCGTGGTGCGGGGCTTGCGCTCCGGCCTGCCCTTGGGGGAATGCATGTCCATCATCGGCCGCGAGGTGCCCGAACCACTGGGCCCGGAATTCCGCATGATCACCGAAGGCCAGAAACTGGGCCTGTCGCTGGAAGAGGCGATGGCGCGGGCGGTGGAACGCACGCCCACCGCCGATTTCAAATATTTCGCCATCGTGCTGTCCATCCAGCAGCAGACCGGCGGCAATCTGGCGGAAACCCTGGTCAAGCTGTCCGACGTGCTGCGGGCCAGAAAGCGCATGCGCGACAAGATCAAGGCGTTCTCGTCGGAAGCGGTGGCCTCGGCCCTGATCATCGGCTCCCTGCCGGTGGTGGTGGCGGTGCTGCTGTCGGTGGTCGGCCCTGACTACATCGGCATCTTGTTCACCAATCCCACCGGCCATCTGTTGCTGGGGGTGGGGGGGCTGTTGATGGCCGTCGGCGCCCTGGTCATGCGCAAGATGATTAACTTCGATTTGTAGGAGACCCGTCATGCTGTCCCTGCTGGTCGTCATCGTCGCTTCGGTCGCCGCCTTCACCTCGGTCCTGGCCCTGGGCATGCAACTGTCCAGCCGTGACCAGTTGGCCAGCCGGCTGAAGGCTGTGTCGCAGCGCCGTCAGGAACTGTCGGCCCGCCAGCGTGAAAACCTGAAGGGGCTGCGCTTCCAGCCCAACCGGCGGGTCAACTGGATGAAGTCGGTGCTGGGGCGGCTGAACCTGCAGCAGGCCATCGACGACCCGGCCATCAAGATGCGCCTGGGCCAAGCCGGCTGGCGCCGTCCGTCGGCGGCGGTGACCTATATCTTCGCCCGTGTCGCCGGTCCGGTGGCCGGCTTCGCCCTGGCTTTGCTTTACGTCGCCTCTGCCTTCGCCCAGGCGCCGTTCCTGACCAAGGCGGTGATCCTGCTGGTGGGCACCGCCGCCGGCCATTACCTGCCGGCCATCTTGGTCGCCAACGCGGTGCAAAAGCGTCAACAGGCGCTGGCGCGGGGCTTTCCCGACGCCTTGGACCTGATGGTGATCTGTGTCGAAGCCGGCCTGTCGGTGGAAGCGTCCCTGCAGAAGGTCACCGAGGAACTGGGGGGCAGCGCCCCCGAACTGGCCGAGGAAGTGGGGCTGACCGCCGCTGAGTTGGCCTTTCTGGGCGACCGTCGTCAGGCCTGGGACAATCTGGCCGAACGCACCGGCCTGGCCCAGGTCAAGTCGCTTAGCACCGCCTTGGTGCAATCGGAAAAATACGGCACCCCGGTGGCCCAGGCGCTGCGCGTCCTGGCCCAGGAAAACCGCGAGGCCCGCATGGCGGCGGCGGAAAAAAAGGCGGCGTCGCTGCCGGCCAAGCTGACGGTGCCGATGATCGTGTTTTTCCTGCCGGTGCTGTTCATCGTCATCGCCGGCCCCGCCGCCATCCAGGTGATGGCGGTGTGGAAGTGAAGGGAGTTACTGCCCCGACAGACGGCGGTATATCTGCGAATTCGTCCGCAGCAGATCGGGGGGCAGGTCCTTGGCGGCGACGCGCTCCGCCTGGGCGGGGTCGCCCTGCAGGGCCAGCAGCAGGGCCAGGTTCTGGCGAATTTGCGAGCCGGCGCTGGGTTGTTCGCCGGCTAGCCGCATCGTGGCGACGGCGCCGCGCAGGTCGCCGCTCAAGGCTTGCGACAGCGCCAGATTGTTCAGGATCTGCGGATTGTCGGGTGACAGCGCCAAGGCCTTTTGATAGGCGGCCTGGGCCTCGGGCTGCTGTTCGGCCATGTCCAGCACCACCCCCAGGGCGGTGATGGCTTCCCAGTCGTCGGGCGCCAGTTCGGCGGCCCGCCGGGTGGATTTCAGCGCCAGACCCAGGCGGTCGGCGGCCAGATAGTCCTTCCCCAGTTCGGCGTGCACTTGGGCGTTGATGTCGTGCTTGGCGGCCAGGGACTGGGTCAGTTCTGCCGCGATGTCGGCCTTGCCGGAAATGCGCAACGCGCGCGCCAGCGACAAGCTGATGGGCAGGTCGCCCGGATGGTGGGCCAGCAAGGTGCGCCAATGCTGGGTGGCGCCGTTCCAGTCGTTGGCGGCTTCGGCGCTGGCGGCGGCGGCGCGCAGGGACGGCTCGACCGCAGAGGTCAGCGGTGGCTCGCCCTGGGGGGCGGTCCCGGCGCAGGCGGCCAGCCATAGCGGCGCCAACAAGGCCAGGATGCGGGGGCTTGTCGCCTTTTTCATAAAATTGTTCCTGATTTTTAAGTGAAGCCAAAATAAAAATAACTTCTGCAGGAAATAAAATAGCAGTAACATTTCTGATATGGAAGTCCTCGCTTGTCGGAGATGAGTGATGCTGAAGTTTTTTCCTTGCCTGCTGGTTGTGGCCGGCGTGTCGGCGGCCCATGCCGCCACCCTGGAAGTGGGGGCCGGGCAAAGCCGTCGTGTGGACGCCGGCCGCGGCGTCGCCCAGGTGGTGGTCGGTGATCCCAGCGTGGCCGATGTCAGCGTTGATTCCGCCGGCCGCATCCAATTGTTCGGCAAACGGCCGGGCAGCACGTCCTTGACCGTGTTGGGCCGCAACGGCGCCGTTTTGTTGGAAGACGCGGTGGTGGTGCGGGATGGCGGCGTGGGCACGGTGACGGTCACCTATGGCGCCGGCAAGGATGTCAAACCCGGCGGCATGAGCGTGGTCCACGCCTGCGGTGACACCGGCTGCAGCCGGGCTGTCCCCAATTCGTCAGGCGGCGCGGGCCAAAAGCCGTAAGCGCGGCAGGTCGGTGATGGTCAGGCCCATGCCGCGGCGCTTGACCACGCCGTCCCGGGCCAGTTCGCCGATCACCTGGGCCACCACCTCGCGCGAGGTGCCGATCCAGGCGGCGATGTCCTTGTGGTTGGGCATGTCGGCCACCGCCCACAAGTCCGGCCTGTCGGTCATGGGTTCGGCCAGCCGCAGCAATTCGCCGCAGATGCGCTGGGCTTCGCTGGTGGTGGACAATTCCATGACGCGGCCGTCCAGGTCGCGGATCACCCCACACATACGGCCCATCACCCGCAGCCCCACCTGGGGATGGCGCAACAGAACCTGACGGAAGTTGTCCCCGTCCAGCGACGCCAGCACGCAATCGGTCAGCGCCACCACCCGGGCCGAACGCGGCAAGCCGTCGATGGCGGCCAATTCACCGAAATAACGCCCGGCCGGCAGATCCGCCAAGGCGACTTCACGTTCCAGCGCCTGACTGAGGATGCGCACCGAGCCGGCGACGATGAAATAGACGTCCAGGCTGTCGCTGTTCTTGTCGAACACCTGCTGTTCGGCGCCGACCCGCAGCCATTGGCACTGGGCTTCGATGGCGGCGCGTTCGTGCGCCGCCAGATCGGCGAACAGGGCGATATCCGCCAGGGTCTTCACGGATTCGGTCATCTCGTCATCCTTGACCGTCTGTCCCATCCCCGGGAAAGCGCCCCATTATGCGGCCCAAAGCTTGTGCTGTTCAAGGGGGTGTGGCCGTCGGTGCCAGAGGGCGCAAGACACTCAGCGTCTTGCGCAGGCGTTCCCGGTCGCCGCCGAACGGCGACAGGACCGAAAGCAGGCGCGACGTCGATCCGGGCGGCAGGCACTGCCGCAGCAACGCCGCCAAGGTCCCCGACGGGCTGAGGTCCACATAGACGGCGCCCCCTTGGGATTCCAGCTTGGCGATGGTTTCTTGGACCTTCATGCCCTGGCGGACGATGCGCCAGCCCAGTTCCGCGTCGGCGGGGCCGATGGGGCCACAGTCGCAGGCCGACCAGACCGGCCAGAACGGGGTGTCGCGGCGCAGGCCGCCGAAGGTTTCGCGCCAGGTCTGTTCCGCCGGGGCGACGAAGCGGGAATGAAAGGCGAAGGGGACGGGCAGCCGTTGAAAGGGGACGTCGTGCCGTCGCAACTCGTCCTCGATCTCGGGCAGGTCGGCGTGCAGGGCGGCCAGAACGAAATGAGTGTCGGAATTGATGCCGGCCAGTTCCGATTTCGCCGCCAGCGTGGGCGATGCGGCATGCAACTCGGGCGAGGCCAGGACCGCGATCATGCCGCCGGGCGGGCAGGTGCGGAAAAACAGTGCTGGTTGCTGGCAGACGGCGTCCAGCGCGGTGGCGAAGGACACCATGCCGGCGACGGCCTGGGCGGTGAACTCTCCCAGGCTGACCCCCAGCAACAGGTCGGGGCGGATGCCGTGTCCGGCCATCACCTTGGCGAGGGTGTATTGCACCAGGAAAATGGCCGGATGGCTGGCTTCCAGCTGGTCGAAAGGTTGGCCCGGAACCGCCTGCGGCCCGTAAAGCCGGTCCAGCAGGGAAAAGCCCATGGAACGGCGGATCCGGTCGTCACCCGCTTGCATCCACTGACGGAACAGCGGCTCGCTTTCCATCAGGTCCGCACCCATGCGGAAATATTGCGATCCCTGGCCGGCGAAGCAGAAAACGACAGGATGGGGCGGAAGCGACACGGGCGAACCTTGGCGGTGGGCGGTGGGCAAAGCTAGCCCGATGCGGGGCGGCAGGCAATGGATGCGCGACGGCCACAAGGGGGATTTCGCGTCCAGGTATAATCTGGGCTTTTCTTCCCGGGCTAATGCAGGTACCGTTTTCGCGGGCCGTTGCGCATTGGGCGCAAGGCCGAGACATTCCCCTGCGCTTCGAGCTGAACGTGGGGCGCAACCGGAGGAAACCCATGGCTGCCCAGTCCGCCGCTTCCGAAACTTCCGTACCCGCTTCCGTTCCCGAGGCCGAGCCCGCCATCGCTCCGGCTTCCGAAGCCGTCGGCCGCAGTCTGGTCGCCGAAAACCTGGTCAAGGATTACGTCATCGCCTCGGTGGCAGCGTCCATCGTGCCGGTGCCGCTGTTCGACATCGCCGCCGTGGCGGCCATCGAAATGCGCATGATCCAGAAGTTGTCCGAATTGTACGGCAAGCCGTTTTCCGAAGGTGTCGGGCGCAACATCCTGGCCTCGCTGGCGGGTGGCGTGCTGGGCTATGGTGTCGGCGCCGCCGTGGCGGTCAGCCTGACCAAGCTGATCCCCGGGGTCGGCTGGATGATGGGCATGGTGTCGCTGCCGGTGCTTTCCGGCGCCTCGACCTATGCGGTGGGCCGGGTCTTCATCAAGCATTACGAAGGCGGCGGCGACATCTTCGACCTCAGCACCGAGGCCATGCGCGGCTATTACCAAGAGCAGTTCGAAAAGGGTAAGAAGCTGGCTGCCAAGGTGAAGGGCAAAAAGGCCCAGGCCGAGGAAGCGGCCCCGTCGGCGGCCTGATTTCCCCACAGCGTCATTTCAAAACCGCCGCTTCGGCCGAAGCGGCGGTTTTTTATTGCCAGGAGCGTGGCTCAGGGCCGGCGCGGGAGGCGGCGGTCGTCCGAGGCCAGCAGCACGATCACCCCGACGATGGGGCTGAACAGGAAGGCGATCAGGAAGTTGCCGAAAAAGCCGAAGCGCTTGTAACGGCCCAGCAAGCCGACCAACCAAGAGGCGGCGATCCACAGGAACACCACGAACGGGTTCAGGATGTAGATCATGGCGGGGAACTCCTTGTCATGGGGGCCTCGGCGCCGTCTTCGGCGAGCGGGGCGAGCGGCTTGCGATAGCTGGCGACCGTATGGAAGCGGGTGCCGTCGTGACGAACCACGTGGGCGGTGGTGTCGGTGATCAAACCGTGGGAATCAAACGTCACCGGTCCCGAGGCGCCGATATAAGGGGCCTCGTAACGGCTGATCCGCAGATTGTCGGCAATGGCGTCGGGCGCCAGCGTGCCGCTCCGCTTGACCGCATGGGCCAGGACCTTGACGGCATCGTAACCCATGGCCGCCATCAGTCCGGGCGGATGGCCCAAGGCTTGGATGAAGGGAGCGGCCAGCAATTGACCTTCCGGGGTCGAGGTGTCGCCGTCATAGATCGAGACGGCGACCACGTCGCGCATAGACTGGACGCCAACCCATTCCTCGACCTGACGGGAATACAGGTATTCCGGGCCGATGATCGGCATGGTCAAGCCCATCTGGCGGGCACGGGCGATGAAGTGGGCCGATTCGGCGGTTGCCGACGAGGTGACGAAAAACGCGTCCACGTCGGCGGGTTTGAACACGTCGTTGTCCATCAGGAACAGCAACAGGTCGTCGATGGAACGGTTGGCGGTGGTCAGTCGGCCACGATGCAGGATGGTGCCGCCGCCTTGGGCGAACAGGCTGCGGAACTGGTCGACGGTTTCAATGCCATAGCCGGAATTATCCGACAGCACCACCACGTTGCGCAGTCCTTGCGACAACGCCCAACGCGCCAGGAAATTGGCGTTGTCGGCGTTGTTGGGCTGCATGGCGAAGGTCAGGTCAAGACGATGGTTGCTGAGCGACGTCGCCGTGGCGTGGGTGGCCAGGAACAGCTTGTGGTAGCGCTCGTAGACGACGCTGGCCGGCACCGCGGTCGCCGACGACCCATGGCCGATCACCGCCAGCACCGACGACATCTTGCCGATCCTGGTGGCCAGCTGCAGCGTCTGGGCCACCAGCTTTTCCAACTCGACCTTGTCGGTGTAGCTTTCTTCCTTGAACAGTTCGACCGCCACGGGATGCCCCAGAAAGCCCCCGGCCGCGTTGACCTGATCAACGGCGATCTGCACGCCGGCACGGAAATCCTGGGCGTCTTCGTCGGGCGAATAAACCACCGCCAGACGAACCGTATTGTCGCGCGGGGACTGTGCCAGACGGCTGCCCGCCCACCAGCCGACAACGCCGATCAGCACCAGGATCGCCCCGGCCCAGGCGGCCACACGGATTCGTCGCGGGCGGGGGGACGGGGGCGGCAAGGCGGGGTGGGGGCTCAGCGGTCGCCCCCCAGGATAAGCGGCATGCCGTCCTTGCCCGACCCCACCACCACGGTCTTGGCGTTGTTGGATGTGGCCAGTTCGCGGGTGGCCTGGATCCCCTGCCAGCGCAGCAAGTCCGGGGTCAGGCTTTTGCTGATGATCTGCTGGTAATTCTGGATGCCCTGGGCTTCGATGCGCTTGCGCTCGGCTTCCTTCTGCTCGATGGACAGGCGGTATTGAAAGGCCTTTTCCTCTTCGTGCAGGGCCAGCTTGCGCTCGATGGCGTCGCGCACGGTGGCCGGCAGGTCCACCGACTTCACCAGCACGTCGTCAACGATGACATAGCGGTTTTCCATCTTGGACAGGCTGCTGACCACCACCGATTCCAGGAAACCGCGATGGCTGGTATAGACCTCTTCCGGGCCGTATTGGCCGACGGCGCGGCGCAGCGCCGCTTCGGTTTCGGGGAACACCACCTTTTCAACGTAATCGGGGCCCACCGCCACGTGCAGCAGCGGCAGCATGCGGATGTCGGGTTGAAAGCGGATCGCCACCTTCAGGTTGACCGGCAGGCCGCCATTGGTCAGCAGGGAATAGTTCTGTTCACGGGTCTGGAACCGGATGTCATAGATGTACATGGTGTTCCAGGGCCAGATCAGGTGCACACCTTCATCGTAGATGTTGCCCTGGTCGGTGCCGGTGAAGAAGCTGTACAGCACCCCGGCTTGGCCGGAATGGATCGAGATCACCACCCGCTTCCACAGCAAGATGCTGCCCATCAACACCGCCAGCGACAGCAAGGCCGCCATGGTGCCGTGCAGGAAGCGGCGCTGACGCGCGTCCTGAATGTGGTCGAAATCGTCGTCGATGTCCGCCATCAGGCCGGATTACCCCCTGAAAAACCCCGAGTTCCCCAAATCCTGGGTATTATGCGGGAAGGTTTCGGGCAACGCCAGTGCCCACGTGTCCGGCGGTCGTCCATCATCAAGCGACTTCGTCCGCCGACAAAAGGCGCTCCAGGATGGCGGCGCAGGCCGCCACGTTCGGCGCCACCAGCAAGGTGTGGTGGGTTCCCGGCAGCGTATGGATGTCCAGGCCGCCTTGCGCCCATTTGCTCCAACCTGCGGTTTTGTCCTCCGGATGGGGCTGGGCCGCACGCAGCAAGGTGACTGGGACGTCGCAGGGGCCGGGGCGATACTCGGCCAGCGCCCGGCCATGGGTTTCGTACAGGCGGCGCAGGACGGCCAGCCGGTCGGGCGGGGTGTCGGGGAGAGCCTCCAAGACGTCGCGGGTGAAGGCGCGCTCCAGGGTTTGCGGGTCGTCGCCGTCCTCGATCCGCCGCAAGGCATCGGGCGTGTAGCTGTCGATCAAAGCCAGGAACTCGACGCTTTCGCCGGCACGGCGCAGTTGGCGGGCCATTTCGAACGCCAGGACCCCGCCCAGCGACCAGCCGGCCAGGGCGAAGGGGCCATGGGGTTGGCGGCGGCGCAGGGCGGCCACGTGATGGGCGGCCAAATGCGTCAGATCGGCCATCGGCGCCGTTTCCCCGTCCAGTCCCGGGGCTTGCAGTCCCAGGATGGTGCGCGAAGGCGGCATGTGCCGGGCCAGCGCCTCATAGACGTCGACGCCCCCCAGGGCCGCATGGACCAGGAACAAGGGGGGGGCGCCGTTTCCCCGCCGCAGCAGCACGACCGAATCGGTGGCGCCGGAACCGTCGTTTGTGTCCAACTGGCGCAGCACATGGGCCTGGCGCGAGATGGTGACCGCATCCATGAAATCGCTGGTCGCCACCTGACAGTGGAAAACGCGGCCGATCTCGGCCAGCAGGCGCACCCACAACAGCGAATGCCCGCCGCAAAGCTGGAAGTCGTCTTCGGTGCCGATCTGGTCCGCTGCGCGGTCCAGCACCTTGGCCCAGATGGCGCGCAATTGTTCCTCGACAGCGTCACGGGGCGGCACGCACTGGCCCGACCTGCCATGCGGCGCCGGCAAGGCGGCGCGGTCCAGCTTGCCGGCGGCGGTGATCGGCAGATGCGGCATCGTCACATAGGCGCTGGGCAACATGGGGGCGGGCAAGCGGGTCGCCATGTGGGCGCGCAACGCGTCCTCGTCGAACATGTCCGGCGCGGCGGGGACCACATAGGCCACCAGGATCAGGGTGCCGGTGGAATCGGGGCGTGGCACCACGGCGGCTTCGCGCAGGCCGAATTCGGCCAGGGCGGTTTCCACCTCGCCCAGTTCGACGCGGAAACCCCGGATTTTGATCTGGTGGTCGATGCGGCCATGAAAAGCGATGGTTCCCTTGCCGTCCGGCAGAACCGAGGCAAGGTCGCCGGTCCGGTACAGGCGGATCGTTCGTTTGCCGTCCTTCCACAAGATGAAGCGCTCGGCATCCAGTTGGGGGCGGCGATGATAGCCCAGGGCCAGTCGCGGGCCGCCGACGTGAAGTTCACCGATCACCCCCTCGGGGACCGGGTTGCCGTCCCGGTCCAGGATATGGACGACGGTTCCCGGCAACGGACGGCCGATGGGGACGCCGTTTCCCGGAGGGGCCGTCCGTTCCACGTCGTGGACCAGGCAGGTGATGGTGGCTTCCGTCGGGCCATAGGCGTTGAGCAGGCGGGTCTTGACCAGATGGCTTTCCTGCCACAGCCGCACCGTGTCGGTGGACAGGGCCTCGCCGCCGACGATCAGCAGGCGCAGGGCCGGCGGTGCCGGCACGTCGTTCCAGCCCAGCAGCGATTCACGCAAGTAAGCGGGCGGCAGGTCGGCGACGCTGATCTGATGGTCCACCAGGAAGCGATGCAGGGAATCCGTGCTCCACACCGGTCCGGCGCGCAGCACCAAGCGGGCGCCGACGCATAAGGTCGGCAGGATCTGTTCCAGCGCGGTGTCCACCACGTGGGGGGCGAATTGCAGGACGCGGTCGGCGGCGTTCAGGCCATAGACCTTGCTGACGGCCTGGACATGACCGGCCAGGGCGCCGTGTGGGACGACAACGCCTTTCGGCGTTCCCGTCGACCCCGAGGTATAGATCATGTAAGCGCAATCGCCTGCCCTGGGGCCGGATTTCAAACGCTTCGCCGAGCGTCCGGCGATGGTTTCGGCGTCGAGGTCAAGATCGACCACGGGGATGGCGCCGTCCAGACGGTCCAACAATCCGCTTTTGCTGACCACCAGTTTGGCGGCGCTGTCGTCCACCATGATCCGCAGGCGGGCCGGCGGAGCGTCCATGTCCAGCGGCACCCAGACCGCCCCCGCCGCCAGTACCGCCAGCAGGGCGACGACAGCGTCGCAATCGCGGCCCAGCAACACCGCGACGGCGTCGCCGCGACGGATTCCCTGCTTGCGCAAGTGACGGGCCAGGCGGTTGGCCTGGCGGACCAGTTGTCGATAGGTTCGGCTGTCGGCGCCGGCCTCGACGGCGATGGCATCGGGGCTGGCCTTGGCCTGGGCGGCGATGCGGTCGAAGACCAGGCCGGCGGCGGCGGGGGCTTTGCCCGGACGGGCGCGCACGTGCCGCAGACGCTTGAGGTCGTCCGGGGACAGCATGTCCAGCCGGCCCGCCGCCTGCTGGGGCGCTGCGCACAAGGCGGCGGTCAGGCGGGTGAAGCGATCCAGCAAGCGGGTGACGGTGGCGGCGTCGAAACGGGCACCGTCGTAACCGGCGACCACCCGGATGGTGTCGCCTTCTTCGTAAAGTTCCAGGCCGAAGGGGCTGTCGCCCGGCTGGCGCAGTTCGGCGACGAAGTCGGCCGAGCCCGTGCCGGGCGGCAAGGCGGGGGCGGTCGCCATGGGGAAGTTCTGATAGGCGAAGCTTAATTGATAGGGTGGCTCGCCGTTCAGGTTGCCCCCCAAGCTGCGAACGATGGTGGCGAAGGGAAGCTCGCCGTTGTCCAGTCCCTGGCCCAGCTGGTGTTGCACCTGGGTGAGCAACTGGGCGGCGCTGTCGGAACCTTGGACGGACAGCCGCAAGGCCAGCATGTTGACGAAGAACCCCACCGATTGGGCGAAGCGGCGCTGCGGTCGGCGCAGGGTGGGGATGCCGATGACTTGTTCGGCTTGGCCGGTATGGCGATAGGCCAACAGGGCGGTGACGGCCAGGAACAGGGCGGCGGTGCCGACGCCGAGGCTGCGGGCGGTGTCGCGGGCGGCCTTTACCAGCGGTGCGGGCAGCTGGACTTCCTGGCTGCGGCCGTCGATGGCGGTTCCGGGCTTTGCCGGCCGGTCGGCGGGCAAGGCCGTCACTGGCAATTCACCGGCCAAGTGTTGCCGCCAATAGCGCGATTGTTCCTGGCCGCGTTCCGAGGTCAGGAAATCCTGTTCCCAGGCGACAAAATCGGCGTAATCGGCGGCCTGGGGACGGTCCGGCGGTGGGGAATCGGTGGCGAAACGGCCATAAGCCTGCCACAAGGCGCCGACCAGCACCGCCGCCGAAGCGCCGTCGAACACCAGATGATGCACGGTGATCAGCAGGATTTCGTGGGCGCCACCCAAGGCGCCACCACTGAGAATCTCGAAACGAATGGGCGCGTCGACTTTCAGGGCGAAGGGGCGGGCGGCCCGTCGGCGGGCGAAATCCAAGGGGTCCATGCCCTTGGGCAGTTCGACGCGCAGCAGGTTCGGCAGCGGGCCGGCGACCAGCATGGGTTCTGCGCCGTCATCAACCACCCGCGCGGTCAGGATGGGATAGCTTTCACACAGCCAGCGGCAGGCCCGTTCCAGCGCCCGGTGGTCGATGCCGCTCAGCCTAAACGCCAGGGGCACGTTGTAATTGCCGCTGTCCGGGTACAGACAATGGGTCACCCACAGACCCTTTTGCCCTTCGCTCAGGGGGCTACTCCAGTCGTTGCCGGCTTGACGGGGGGGCGTGGGCGTCGTCTTCGCCGTCTGGCCCCCCAGGATGGCGGCGAGACGGGCGGGGGTCCCGGCTTCGTCCAGGTGGCGGCGTTCCAGAGGGACGCCGGTGGCTTCCTCGATCGCATAGCCCAGGCGCAGCACCGCCATGGAATCGATGCCCAAGTCAGTGAAGGGGGCGTCGGGCTGGGGCTTATGGCCCAACTCGCCGGCTAGCACGTCAAGGATCAGCGGCAACAAGGCTTGGTCCGCGGCGGGGGCGGCCGTCGCCGTCTTTGTCAGCCAATGGCGTTGGCGGGCGAAAGGATAGGGCGGCAGCACCAGCATGGGGCCGCGATCCTCGTCGCTTTGGTCCGGGGTGGTTTCCGCCGCATTCTGGGGCATCGTCCCTTGCAGCTTGGCAAGCAGTTCCGCGCGGTCGCTGGCGCTGAACACCACCCCATGGGCCATCGCTTCCCGGCCCAGGCGCAGGGTACGCGACAACGCCGCCAGCGACAGCTCGGGATCGGCTTCGACGAAGCGGGCCAAATCCGCCAGCCTTTGCGTCAACTGCGCCGCATTGTGGGCCGAGACCGGGAACAACCGGGAACGGCGGGCCTCGACCGGGCTTGGCCGCGCCGGGGCTTCCTCGACCACCAGGGTGACGTTGGACCCGCCCGCCCCAAAAGCGCTGAGCAGCGCCCGGCGCGGTTGCGGGACCCCGTTCACCAGGGGGGCCGGCCATTCTTGCTTGTCCCATTGCGGCCGAAACGGCGAGGCGGTGAAATCAAGGGCAGCGTTGGGGATGTCCGGCCGGGGCGTCGGCGCCAAAATCCGGTGCTGCAGTTGCAACAGAACCTTGGTCAACTGGGCCAGGCCCGACGCCGCCTCGGCATGGCCCAGATTGGCCTTGACCGCGCCCAATGGCAGCGACGCGGGCGCGAAACCCAAGCCAGCGAAGGTGCGGCCCAGGGCGCGGAATTCGATGGAATCGCCCAGGGCGGCACCGTTGGCGGCGGCTTCCACATAGCCGATAGTGGCTGGATCGATTCCCGAACGCCCGATGGTGTCGGCCACCAACCGAGACTGCGCGTCGGCGCTGGGCACGCCGAAGCCGGCGGAATGACCGCTGTGGTTGGCGCCCACCGCCTTGATCACCGCCAGCACTTGGTCGCCGTCGGCCACGGCCTGTCGCAGGGGTTTCAACAAAACCGCGCCCACACCTTCGGCCGGCAGATAGCCGTCGCCTTGGGCGAAACTGCGGCTGCCGTCATGGCTGCCCACCAGCCCGGCGCGGCTGAGCCCCTGGTATTTGGCCGCCAGCAGCGACAGGTTGACCGCCCCGGCGATGGCCAGCCGGCAATCGCCGGCCTTCAGGCTGAGACAGGCTTGGTGTATGGCTTCCAGCCCGGACGAGCACATGCAGTCCACCGCCACCGACGGCCCCTGCAGATCAAAGAAGAACGACACCCGATTGGCCATGGCGGAATAGGAATTCAGCAACAGCAACGACCGGGTCTCGGCATCCTCGGCCAGGGCGGCGTAATGCTGGTACATGGCGCCGACGAAGACGCCGACGCGGCCGTCATAATCGCGGCGCAGACGGGTGCGGGGATGGCCGGCCCGTTCCAACAGGTGCCAGGTGGTTTCAAGGAACAGCCGTTCGTGCGGGTCGGCCAGATCGGCGGCACGTGGGGAATAGCCGAAGAAATCGGCGTCGAAGCACTCCACGTCGTCGATGAAGCCGCCCCATTTGCAATGGCTGGCTCCGGGCTTGCCCTTGGCCGGCGAATAGGCCGGGTCCCAGCGGTCGGTCGGCACTTCGGTAATGGCGTCGCCGCCCGCTTGCAGCAAGTCCCACAAGTCTTCCGGGGTGTTGGCGCCGGGATAGCGTCCGGCCACCGCGATGATGGCGATGTCGTCCGCCGAGACTTCCGAGGCAGCCTGGGGGGCCACTTCCGCAATGGACTGTGGGGGATTGGCGCCCAAGGCGGCGGCCAGACGGCCGATGGTGGGATTCTCGAACAATATGGTCGGGGGAAGCGGTCCCCATTGGGCTTCCAGGGCGGCGACGATTTCCAGCGCCGACACCGAATCCATGCCGAACTGGTCCAAGGGGGCGTCGGCGACCAAGCGCTCCACCGGCACCTTCAGCACCTGGGACACACAGGCGGCGACCCGGTTGGCGGTATTGGCGTCGGCAGCGACCACAGGCTTTGGGGCGGTGGGGACATGGACTGGATTGACCATGGCGCGCAGGCGGGGGGCGTCGCCGGCCAGCACCAGTACCTGATTTTCGTCTTGCAGCGCCAGGGCGGCGTCCAGAACAGCCATGGCGGCGGCGGTTTCCAAGGGACGGGCGCCGAAGTTGCGCTCCATGGCGGCGACCACGTCGTCGCCCAGGCGCATGCCGCCCTCTTGCCAATAAGGCCAGTCGATGGCGATGGTGCGGCCCGGATGTTGGGCGGCGAAGCCGTCCAGCCAGGCGTTGGCGGCGGCGTAATCGGCCTGCCCCACATTGCCCAATGCCCCCGACACCGAGGCGAACAGCACCATGAAATCCAAGTCGCAGCGGGCGGTGGCGCAGTCCAGCGCCAGGGTTCCGGCCACCTTGGGGGCCAGCACGGTCCGCAAATCGGTTTCGGTCTTCCTGACCAGCAGGGCGTCGCGGGTGATTCCTGCGGCGTGGATCACCCCGTTCAGGCGGCCATGGGCGGCCAGGATTTCCGCCACCAGGGCTTCCATCGCTTGCGGGTCGGTGACGTCGGCGGGGCGATAGCGGATGCGTGAATCCAGTTCGCTGGCCTGGGGCGAACGGCCGCACAGCCAGATCACCGCATTGGGGGCACGCTCCCGGATGTGGTCGCAGACATGGCGGCCGACACCCCCGGCACCCCCGGTGATCAGATAGATGCCGTCATCGCGCCACGGCGAGGATGCGGTGGGGGCGGCGATCTCGTGCCAGCGGCGTACCAGGCGTTGCCCATCCTGATAACGGATGTCGGCATCGGCGGTGGCGGCGTCACGGTCCAGGCGTTGGGCCAGTCCGGGGGCAGCCATGTCCAGACGGATCATCTGGCAGCGGATGGACGGGCGTTCCTGGGTCGCGCTGCGCAGCAATCCGCCCAAACCGTCCAAGGCCAGCGGGCTGTTGTTGTCCACCACCACCTGCACCAGGGCGGAATCCGGGCGGCTTTTGATCAAATCCTGCAACACCGACAGCAGTCGGGCGGCGTGGTCGGCATAGGGGGCGGATGTCAGCACCATGGTTTCGGCCATGGTCCGGGGGGCCGTCGCCGGCGGCTCCACCAGCACCACCCGTCGATTGTCGGGAATGGCTGTCGGCTGACCGCCGCTTTCTTGCCAATGGGGGGCGAACAGCAGGGGTAGTTGGGCCTTGGGGACTGAAGGGGCGGCGGCGCCCGGTACCCAATAGCGTTCGCGGGCGAAGGGATAGCCGGGCAGCGACAGGCGTGGCGGCACGGGATCACCACGCCAAGCCCGCCAATCGATTCTGGCACCGCGCACCCAGGCGGTGGCGATGGCGTCGGCGTCGTCCAAGGGGGCGGTTCCCCGGTTGCGTCCGGCCCGCTGGCGGTAACGGAAAGGCCCGTCCAGCGCCGCCAGCAGTTCCGCCTTGGTGGTGGCGACCAGGGCCAGCCGTTCCTCGAATTCCTCGCGTCCGGTTTGCAGGGTGTGGGCGAGCGACGGCAGGGCGGATTCGTCAAGCGCCAGGACCGCGTCGCGCAGGCGGCGCACCATGTCGTCCAACCGCTCGGGGGTGCGGGCCGACAGCGGGAAGACGTCGCGGCGCCGGGGCAAGGGCGGGGCCAGCGGGGCGACGTATTCCTGCAAGATCACATGGGCGTTGGCGCCGCCGGCGCCGAACGACGACAGCCCGGCCAGACGCGGCTGCCCGTCAACCGCCGGCCAATCGGCCAGGTGCTGCTGCACCACGAAGGGGGTGGCGGCGAAATCGATGCCGGGATTGAGCGTCTGGGAATGCAGCGAGGGGGCCAGCTTATGGTGGCGCAATTGCAGCAGCACCTTGGCCAGCCCGGCCATGCCGGCGGCGCTTTCGCAATGGCCGATATTGGATTTCACCGACCCGATGGCGCAAAAGCCGCGTGCGTCGGTGTGTTGGGCGAAGGCGCGGGACAGCGCGGCGATCTCGATGGGGTCGCCCAGGGCTGTGCCGGTGCCGTGGGCTTCCACATAGCTGATCTGGCGGGCCGACACGCCGGCCCGGTCCAGGGCGCGGGCGATCACCGCCGATTGCGCTGCCGGGTTGGGCACCGTATAGCCGTTGGTGTGGCCGCCATGGTTCAGGGCGGTGGCGCGGATCACCCCCAGGATGCGGTCGCCATCGGCTTCGGCTTGGCGCAGCGGCTTCAGCAATACGGCGCCGACGCCTTCGCCGGGCACATAGCCGTCGCCACCGCGACCGAAGCTTTCGCAACGCCCCGACGACGATAGGAAGCGGCCCTGACCCAGCCCCAGATATTTGTTGGGATGGACCGACAGATTGACGCCGCCGGCCAAAGCCACCCGGCACGATCCGGCCCGCAGGCTTTCCGCCGCCAGATGCAGTGCGGTCAGCGACGACGAGCACATGGTGTCCACCGCCAGGGACGGGCCATGGAAGCCGCAGAACGACGACACCCGGTTGGCGATGGAGGCGGCGCTGGACGACAGCGCCAGCGGCTGGCCGGCGACGGTCCGTTCGACGCCGTAAAGCTGGTATTCCTCGTACATGACGCCGACGAAGACGCCCACATCGGCGCCGTCCAGGCCGGGCGCGGCGGGGGCCAGGCTGGCCCGCGTCAGTCCGGCATCTTCCAGGGCGTGCCAGGCGCATTGCAGGAACAGACGTTCCTGGGGGTCCAGATATTCGGCCTCGCGCGGGCTGATGTTGAAGAACAGCGGATCGAAGCAATCGATGCCGTCCAGGAAGCCGCCCCATTTGCCATAGGTCTTGCCCGGCTGGCCGGGGCGGGGATCGAAAAAGCGGGAATGGTCCCAGCGTTCGGGCGGGATTTCGCCGACGCAGTCGCGGCCTTGTTCCAGGTTGCGCCAGAACTGCTCCAGGTCGGCGGCCTGGGGGAAGCGCCCGGCCATGCCGATGATGGCGATGGGCTCGTCGGCGGCGGCAGCGGGGCTGGACGTCAGCAACGACGCTTGGATGACCGGGGCCACCGGCGTCGGCTCGGCCCCCAGCAAGCGTGACAGGGCGGGGCCGTGCTGGCTGACGAACCAATCGGCCAGGGATGCCAGGGTCCGGCAATCGAAGAACAAGGTCTTGGGCAGTGGGCCGAAATCGCGCTCCAGCACGTCGGTCAGCCGGGTGATCATCATGGAATCGATGCCATAGGCTTCCAGGGCGGCGTCGGCCTCGATCTCGGCCACCGGGATGGCAGCTTCGCGGGCCACCAATTCCGCCAAGCGGGCGATGGCCGCCGCCCGCAGGTCAGGCGCCGGCTTGTCCGCCTTCAGCCGCCGCAGGGTGAAGCCCTGGATGCGCAGGCAGACGTTGCCGTCGGCATCGGCCAGATCCACATCCAGCTTGATGGTGCCGCCGATGTCGGACACAGGGCGCACATGGGCCCACATCTGGGCCGTGGTGGGGGCCAGGATGTCGGCGCGGTCGATGCCGAAGGGCAGGGCCACGCCGTCGCCGCCGCCTTGGAACAGCCCCAGGGAGGCCTGGAAGGCGCCGTCCACCAGTGACGGGTTCAGCAACAGGTCGGGTCGGTCGGCGGTGGGGGGCAGACGCAGGCGGGCCAGGACTTCGCCGGTTCCCACCAACAACTGTTCCACCGGCTGGAAGGCCGGCCCGTAGTGCAACCCCAGTTCGGCGTAAGCGGCATAAAGACGATCCGCCGTCATCTGGGTGGGGCAGCGGGCGGCGATCTGCTCGATCCCCAGGTGGCTGGTGCCGCCCTCCATGGCCTCGGCCATGCCCAACATGTGCACGGTGCCGTCGCCCGAGATCATGCGGAAGGATTGCTGGTCCACGGGCAGGCTGACACTGGTGCTGCCGCTGTCCAGACGCAGCGGTTGCTGCCACACCACCCGCGACAGGCGCAGCATGGTGAAGCCGGTGTCGGCGGTAAAGGCGGCGCGGGCCAGTTCCAAGCCCATGGCGCCGGGCAGGATGCGGGCGCCGCGCACCCGATGGTCGGCCAGCCAGACCTCGTCGGCGTGCAGCACGCGGCTGAAGGTTCTGGGCTTGGCCGGCGCCGCATCGTCGTTGCCAACGCGATAGACGTCGCGGGCGAAGGCATAGGTGGGCAGCCGCAGGCGACGGCGCTGTTGCGCATAGGCCCTGGTCCAGTCGATGTCGGCACCGGTCACCCAAAGACCGGCCAGCACATCGGCGGGCTGGTCGGCGGGCACGGTCGGGCCGGGCTTGTGGCTGCTGCCCAGCTTGCCGGTGAACAGATCGGTGCTGTCGCCGGCCAGGAAACGATCCAGGCCATGGCGCAACTGGTCCAGCGTGGTCACCACCAGGGCCAGACGGTGGCGCATGGCGTCGCGACCCACTTGCAGGGTGAAGGCCAGATCGGGCAATTCGGCGGCGGCGACGCGGCCGGCGGCGATGAAATCGCGCAAGGCGCGGGCCTGGTCGGCCAGACGCTCGGCATTCTGTGCCGACAGCACCACCACCAGCGGCCCGGCATGGGCGGCGGGCGGCGGGGTGGGGCGGTTATATTCTTCCAGGATGACATGGGCGTTGACGCCGCCGAAGCCGAACGACGAAATGCCGGCCCGGCGTGGCAGCGACAGGCCTTGGGCATCTTGGATTTGCGGCCAGTCCTCGGGCGAGCGCACCACATGGAAGGGGCTGCCGTCCAACTGGACATAGGGGTTCAGGTGGTCGCAATGCAGACTGGGCGCCAAGGTGCGGTGCGCCATCTGCAGCAGCACCTTGATCATGCCTGCGGCGCCGGCGGCCAGTTCCAGATGGCCGATATTGGTCTTGACCGAACCGATGCCGATACGGGCGCCGCGGGTGCCGGCAAAGGCGGCTTTCAGCGCGTTGATTTCCACCGGGTCGCCTAGTTTTGTGCCGGTGCCGTGGGCTTCGATGTAGCCGATGGTGGCCGGCTCGATGCCGGCGCGGCGCAGGGCTTCCTGCACCAAGGCCGTCTGTGCCGCCGTGTTCGGCGCGGTCAGCGAATTGGCACGGCCGCCATGGTTGACGGCGCTGGACCGCACCACCGCCAGGATGGGGTCGCCATCGGCTTCGGCGTCGGCCAGGAACTTCAGCACCAGCATGCCCACCCCTTCGCCACGGACATAGCCGTTGGCGTCGGCGGCGAAGGTCTTGCAGCGGCCATCGGGCGACAGCATGCCGGCCTTGGCGAAATTGATGTGGGCTTCGGGCGTGACCATGGTGTTGACGCCGCCCACCACCGCCATGTCGCAATCGCCGGCCCGCATGGCCTGCATGGCGCGGTGGAGCGCCACCAGCGAACTGGAACAGGCGGTCTCGACCGGTTCGCTGGGGCCGTGCCAATCCAGGAAATAGCTGATGCGATTGGGTCCCACCGAGGGCACCGCCCCGGTCGCCACATAGCCTTCGCCGCCGGTGGCTTCGCCGATGGAATCGCGATAGCCGCTGGACGAGGTGCCGACGAACAGGCCGACGCGGCGGCCGGCCAGAGAGCGCGGGGCGTGGCCGCTGTCTTCGATGGCCTTCCACACATGCATCATGATCAGACGCTGCTGCGGGTCCATCAGCTTGGCTTCACGCGGCGAGATGCCAAAGAACAGCGGGTCGAATTCGAACACGCCGTCGATGAAGCCGCCCCAATGGATGTTGGTCTTGCCGTGTTCGGTCTTGGGGTCGCCATCCAGGGCCTGCCAGTCCCAACGGTCGGCGGGAATGCGGGTGATGCCGTCGCGTCCGTTCCGCAGATTGTCCCAGAATGCGTCGCCGTCGCTGGCCTGGGGAAAGCGGCAGGAAAAGCCGACGATGGCGATATCGCCGCCGGCAACCGCCGTCGGCGCCATGACCGGGGCCGGACTGGGCGCCGTCTGCACCGCCTTCGGCAAGGTGGCGCTGCCGGCGATGTGGGCGGCCAGGCGGTTCAGGGTGGCGAACTCGAAGAAATCGGCTGGGGTCAGGGTCAATTGCAACTCGGCGTTCACCTGGGCGGCGAAGCCGGTCATGGTGATGGAATCAAAGCCGAATTCGCCCAACTCGGTATCCGGGTCCAACACATCTGGTGCCACTTCCAGCACTCGGGCGGCGATGGCGGTCAGCGCCGCCAAGGCCGATTCCGCCGGTGCCGCGCTTTCCACTGGGGCAATGGCCGGCGGCGCCGTCTCGGTCGGAATGATGGCCGCCATCGGCAGGGCGGCGGGGGCCGGGGGGGTGGCGCGAATCCAATGGCGAGTCTCGGCCAGGGGATAAGGCGGCAAGGTGATCCGTTGCTGCGGATTGGGGCCATAGAGCCGTCGCCAATCGACGGCGAAGCCCTTGACCCAGACTTCCAGCAGACCGTCGGCCCGGCCCTTGGCGGCCAATCCGATGATGGCCTGGGCGATGTCGGGGTCGCTTTCCAGCACCGAGACGGCGCCACGTCCGCTTTTCACCCGGCCCCGGTGCAGGGCCGGGTCGTCGTTTCCGGCCAGGAAGCCATCCAGACGCAGCAAGGCCTCGGCCGGGCTGGCGGCGGTGAATGCCAGACGGTGCTCCATGGCGTCGCGGGTGGTTTGCAGGCTGAAGGCGATGGCGGACAGGTCATGGGTGCCATCGGCGATGAAATCGCGCAAAGCGCCGGCCTGGGCGGTCAACGCTTCGGGGCTGTGGGCCGACAACACCAGCAGACAGGGGCCGGTGCTGGGCGACGATTGCTTTGCTGCGGGCAGCAGGTATTCCTCGACCACCACATGGGCGTTGGCGCCACCGAAGCCGAACGAGCTGACACCCGCCCGGCGCGGCAGCTGCCGGCCTTGGGAATCGACCACACGCGGCCAGTCCTGGCGGTTCCGTGCCACTTGGAACGGCGTGCCGGCCAGCTTCAGGTAAGGGTTCAGGGTGTCGCAATGCAGGCTGGCGGCGATGGTGCCGGCCTGCATCTGCGCCACCACCTTGATCAGCCCGGCGATGCCGGCGGCCAGTTCCAGGTGACCGATATTGGATTTGACCGAACCCAGCACGCAGTTCATCGCCGGGGCAGGGCCGAAACGGGTTTCGGCCTGACGGCTCAGATCGGCGAAGGCATGGGTCAGCGCCTCGATCTCGATGGGATCGCCCAAGGGGGTGCCGGTGCCGTGCGCCTCGATGTAGCCGACGCTGCGCGGGTCGAAGCCGGCCCGGCCATAGACTGTGCGCAGCAGATCGGCCTGGGCCTTGGGATTGGGGGCGGTCAGCGAGCTGGCACGGCCGCCGTGGTTCTCGCCGCTGGCACGGATCAAAGCCAGGATATTATCGCCGTCGCGCTGGGCGGCGCTCAGGCGTTTCAGCAACACCAAGCCGATGCCCTCGCCACGGCCATAACCGTCGGCGGCGGCGGAAAACGGCTTGCTGTGCCCATCGGGGGCCAGCATGCCGGCGCGGGAAAAACCGATGAAGGTGTCGGGGACCAGCAACAAATTGACGCCGCCGGCGATGGCCGCTTCGCAGGTGCCGCCACGAATGGCCTCGACGGCCCGGTGAACGGCGACCAAGGCGCTGGAACAGGCGGTCTCCACCGCCACGCTGGGCCCGTGCAGATTGAAGTGGAAGCTGATGCGGTTGGGCCCCAGGGACGGGGCCAGACCGGTCATGGCGTAGCCTTCCACCGTATTGCCGGCGCTGCTGGCCAGGCGGCCATAGCCGCTGTCGGCGATGCCGACGAACACCCCGGTATCACTGCCCGACAAAGCCTTGGGCGGGATGCCGGCATTCTCGAACAAGCGCCAGACCTGGGTCAGCAACAGCCGTTGCTGCGGGTCCATGGTGCGGGCTTCCGGCGCCGACAGGCCGAAGAAGCCGGCATCGAACTGGTCGATGCCGTCCATGAAGCCGCCGCTGCGCACGTTGCACTTGCCCGGCTCGGTCTTGGGGTCGCCCCAGATGGCGCGCCAATCCCAGCGTTCGGCGGGGATGTCGCCGACGCAGTCGCGGCCCTGGTCCAGATTGGCCCAGAAGGTTTCGACGTTGCCAGCGCCGGGGAACTGGCCGGCCATGGCGATGATCGCCACCGCGTCCTCGGGGATGCTTGGTATTGGCGCCACCGGAACGACCGGTTGGGTGACGACGGGGGCCGGAACGTGGACTTCGGCCGGCGCGGTCGGTTCCAATCCCAGTTTCGCCGCCAGCACGGCACCGTGGGTGTCGGCCAGATGGCGGGTCAGTCCGGCCAGGGTCGGATGCTCGAAGAACAGCGTCGGCGTCAGTTCCAGGTCGAACAGATCGTTCAGGGCGTTGGCGAATTGGGTGAAACTGATGGAATCGAAACCGTATTCGGTCAGTTCCTGGTCGTCGTCCAGGTCGTCCACCGCCACCTTCAACTGGCGGGCGGCGGCGGCCATCAAGCTGTGGCGCAGCTTGTCGGACAGGTCCGGGTGGGATGGTGCTGCCACGGGCGCCGCCATGGGCACGGCCGGGGTCAAGCGGCGGGCCAGCTTATCGGCGTCGCCGGTGCTGACCATGAGGCGCGGGGCGTCGAAGGCCATGGCCCGGGCCAGGATGTCCAACCCGGCGCTGCTGGGCAGGGACACCAATCCCGTGGTGCGCGTCATCATGGCTTCACCCTGGGCATCAAGGCGCATGCCGCCCTCGGCCCACAGCGGCCAGGCGATGGCGACGGTGTTGCCGTGGGCCAATCCAGCGCGGCGGCGCACCTCGCGCCCCGCCGCGAAACCTTCCAGGAAGCCGTTGGCAGCGGCATAGTCGGTTTGTCCGGCGCTGCCCATCACGGCGGCGATGGACGCGAACAATACGAAGAAATCCAGCGCGCTGTCACCGATGGCTCGGTCCAGGTTGACGGCGCCGGCCACCTTGGGGGCCAGGACCGCCGCCAGCCCAGCGGCGGTCTTGGTGGTCAGCAAGCCGTCATCCAGGATGCCGGCGGCGTGGATGACGCCGTCCAGGCGGCCATGGCGGGTGCGGATGCCGTCAACCACAGCCTGGGCCGCCTGGGCATCGGCGATGTCGGCGGCGACATAGTCGGCACCGATGCCGTCCAGCCAGTCTTGGGTGGCGGCATCGGCCTTGCGGAGGCCGCACAGCACCAGCCGGGCGGTGGGGGTTGCGGCATGGATAGCGTCGGCCAGCAGGCGGCCCAAGCCGCCCAAGCCCCCAGTGATCAGGATGACCTGGCCGTCGCGCCAAGGCGCGGTCGCGGGCGGCAGGCTGTCCTGTCGCCAGTCTTCCTGCCACCAGCCTTGGTTTTCCCAACGCAGCTTGGTGCCCGGGGGCCGGGCTGCGGCCTCGGCCAGACGCGAATCGGCGTCGGCAAACCCATGCGGCAGGATCAGCACCTGTCCGCCCAGTTGTGGGCGTTCCTGGGCGGCGCTGCGCAACAGGCCGATCACCCCGGCCAAGGCCTCGGCATCGGGGCCGTCCTCGATTGCCACCTGCACCAGGGTCGAAGGGCTGGCGGATTGGGCGGTGGCCAGAACCTGCTGGGTCAGGCGGGAATAACGTTGCGTCAAATCGCCGGTCGTTTCGGCCCGGATAACTTGGCGCTGGGTCCAAATGGCGGTGGTCGCCTCGGCCGGACGCCAATGGGGGATCCAGGTGTGGATGGCGGTTTGGGCGGCGTCAGTCGGCAAGCGGGTGGCGAAGCCGCTGATCCGCGCCCGCAGGCTGCCGTCGGCGGCCAACAGGTCCAGGTCCAGGGTGCGGACGCGTTGAGCGGTCTCGGCCTTGGCGGCCGGGCGGATGTGGACCCACATCTCGGCCGAGAGCGGGCCCAGGATGTCGACGGCATCGACGGCGAAGGGAAGGGCGGCGGCCGGCGTTCCCCCTTCGGCCAGCGCCATGCCGACGGCGGCCTGGAAGGCGCCGTCCAGCAGGCTGGGGTGCAAGGGATAGGCTTCCAACGTTCCCGCCACCACCGGTGGCAGGATCAGGCGGGCCAGCACGTTTGGCCCCTCTCCGGTCCACAGTGCGGTGATGGCGCGATGCGCCGGGCCGTAATTCAGCCCCATGGCGTCGAAGGCGGCATAGATCTGTTCGCCGCTGTAAGCCTGGGGATGGGCGGCCCGTAACGCCGCCATGTCGACATTGGTCGCGACGGGCGCCGCCCCCTGTTCCAGCCGCATCTGGGCGTGAAGCTGTTTTTCCGCCCCCGGCATCCGGCTGGCGATCTCGACCATGCCGCTGGCACGGTCCAGGCTGATTTCCACCGTGGTCGGCGCGTCCACCATCATCGGCCGCACCCACACCACCCCCTTCAGGCTGCGGGCGGTGATGCCGGCGGCACGGGCCAGTTCCAGATAAGCGACGCCGGGCAGCACCGGCGTGTCGTGCAATCGGTGGTCGGTCAGGAAGAATTCGTCGCCTTTCAGGGTGACACGGAAACGATCCGTGCCCTCGGCCTGCAAAGCCATGCCGGGGACGACGGGTGTTTCCACCATCGGCAGCCAATAGCGCTTGCGTTCGAAGGGTGTCGGCGGCAACGACAGGCGACGGGGCGTCGCCCCTTTCCACAGGCGCGGCCAATCCATGGTGTCGCCGGCCATCCAGCCCGCCGCAATGACAGCGGCATCGGCGGCGGTGATGGCGACGGCGGCATGGCGACGATCCACTTGGCGGGCGGCGGAATCATCGCTCAGGAAGGCGTCCATCAACTGGACCAGATGGGCGGCGCTGTCGGCGACGAAGGCCATGCGCACCGGCCAATGGGTTCGCCCGCTTTGCAGGGTCCAGGCCAGGGCATCCAGCTCGGTGTCGGTCACCCGCCCTCGCAATGCCGCCACCAACTGGCGCAATCCATCGCGGCTGCGGGCCGAGACCGGCACCACCAGCGGGCGCGGCGCGGTGCTGGCCTGGGTGGCGGCGGCGCGGTATTCCTCGATCACCACATGGACGTTGGCGCCGCCGGCCCCGAACGACGACAAGCCGGCGCGGCGTGGCGCCTCGATCCCGTCGATGACCGGGCGCGGCCAGGGCTGGGATTCGTGCAGGATGGCGAAGGGGCTGCCATCCAGGTTGATCAGCGGGTTGACCGGGCTGGCGTGCAGGGTCCGGTATTGCGTGCCGTTGTTGATCGCCAGCAGCAGCTTGATCAGGCCGGCGATGCCGGCGGCGGTCTCGGCGTGGCCGATGTTGGATTTGATCGAGCCGATACCGCAATGGGGGCTGGTCGGCGTCGGCAAGCCACGTTGGGCGTAAAGTTGGGCGAAGGCGGTCTTCAGGCCTTCGATTTCCACCGGGTCGCCCAATTTGGTGCCGGTGCCATGACACTCGATCATGGTGATGCTGCGCGGGTCGGTGCCGGCCCGGGTGTGGGCCTCGACGATCAGCCTGGCCTGGGCCGCCGGGTTGGGGGCGGTCAAGGACGAGGTGGTGCCGCCATGGTGTTCGACGCTGGCGCGGATCACCCCCAAGATGGGGTCGCCGTCGCGTTCGGCCAAGTCCAATCGCTTCAGCAGCACGGCGCCGACGCCGTCGGCGCGGGTATAGCCGTCGGCCTGGGCGGAAAACGTATGGCAATGGCCCTTGGGCGACAGCATCCCCACTTGCGAGAACAGCACGTGCTGGTCGGCCGACAGCATCAGATTGCTGCCGCCGGCGATGGCCATGTCGCAGCCTTCGTGGCGGATGCTCATCACCGCCCGGTGCAGTGCCACCGCCGAGCTGGAGCACGCGGTGTCCACCACCTCGCTGGGGCCGTGGACGTTCAGCAGGAAGGACAGCCGGTTGGGGCAGAAGGCATGGCCCAGGCCGGTCATGCGCTGGGCGTCGGTGATGCCCGCCTGGTTGGCCAGGTTGACGTAATCCAGCAGGTTGATGCCCAGGAACAAGCCGACCTTGCGGCCGTCCAGGGCGGCGTGCGGTATTCCGGCCCGGTCGATCAGCGCCCAGACGCATTCCATGAACAGCCGGTGCTGGGGGTCCATCAGCTCGGCTTCGTGGGGCGAGAGGGTGAACAGGCCGGCGTCGAACAAATCCGCGCCCGCGACGAACCCACCCCACTTGATGCGGGTGAACGGTCCCTGGCGCGGATCGCCCCACACCTTGCGCCAGTCCCAGCGGTCGGCCGGCACCTCGGTGACGCAATCGTCGCCAGCGTTCAGATGGGCTTCCAGGCTTTCCAGATCGGGGCTTTGCGGGAAGCGCCCGTCCATGGCGATGACGGCGACGGGGATTTCCCCGTCGCTGGGGGCGGGACGGGGGGCCGTCTGCGCCGGTTGCCGACGATGGGCGCGGTGGCGGGTCAGCCAGGGGGCCAGATCGTCGGTATTGCCGCGGGCAGCCTTGGCCGGGGCGGGGGGCTGGCTTTCCTGGGCGTAACGGGCGTCGATGGCCGCACCGTGGCGCTGGCGCAAGATGTCGGCCAGATGGTGCAGGTTGCGGGCTTCAAAGAAGGTGGTGGGCGCCACCTGGATGGAAAAGGCGCGGGAAATCTTCACCATCACCTCGGTGATGGCGATGGAATCGATGCCGAAATTGGCCAGGTTTTCTTCCAGGTCCAACTGTTCTTCCGGCAGGCGCAGGGCCTGGGCGGTCAGGTGCCGCACATCGGTCAGCAGACGATCCGACAAGGACGCCGAAACCTGCACCGCCGCCGCCGCAGGGGCGGCGGCGGTGTCCAGGCCAGCACCGGCCAGCAATTCCTGCTCGAGCAGGGACGACATGGCGGCGGCGAGATCGGTGTCGTTCTTGTCGGTCATGACGGTGTCCCTCAGACCTCGGCCAACATGTCGCGGTAATGGCGCATATGGGCCAGCAGCTTCCACAAATCGGCTTCCCACAGATGCCGGTAGGACTTGACGAAGTATTCCTGCCCCAGATCGGGATGGTCCGCCTGCTTGGCGGCCAGGAACTTGGCCAATCCCTTGGTGCGGTCGCGCAAGGCCCGGGCGTAGTTCAAGACGTACAGACCTTGCGTCTTCAATCCGTCGCCCAAGCCGGCGGCCGAATTGATGAAGCCCATGAACAGCAAATTGTCATGGTTGCGCGGGGTGGAATGCAGGAACAGGTCGGGGATGCCGTTCTTCCATTCCAACAGGTCGCGATCCAGATAGGGGAAATCGCGGCGATAGCCCGTGGCGTACAAGATCAGGTCGATTTCGGCGGTGCTGCCGTCCTTGAAGGTGACGGTCTTGCCGGCAAAGCTTTCCAGGTCGGGCTTGGGGGTGATGTCGCCATGGCCCACATGGTACAGCAACAGCGAGTTCATCACCGGATGCGCCCCGTCCAGCGGGTAATCGGGCTTGGGCAGACCGTAATCGGTGCCGTCATAGCCCGCCAGTTTGAACACCTGCTGGATATAGGCCATGGTTTCCTGGCGGGTCTTGAACTTGGCGCCCAGTTCCATCATCCATTGCGGCGTCGGCTTGCCGTTGATGAACTTGGGCTGGAAGTAATAGCCACGGCGGGTGGAATGATAGACTTCGCTGGCCGCATGCACGGCGTCGACGGCGAAGTCACAGCCGGAATTGCCGCCGCCCACCACCAACACCCGCTTGCCCTGCAATTGGGACAGATGCTTGTAGTCGCGGGCATGCAGCACCTCGCCGCTGAAGCTGCCGGCGGGTGCGGGTTCGGGGAACAACGGTTCGCGGTGCAGGCCGGTGCACACCACCACCAGGGAATAAAGCGCGTCATGGCCGGCGCCGGTCTTCAGCCGCCACAGATCGCCCTCGCGGGTCAGGCTGGTGACCGGGGCGTTGAAGTGGGCGTGTTTGCGCAGGCCGAAATGTTCGGCGTAATCCAGGATGTAACGCCACATCAGCTTGTGGTTGGGATAGACCGGATAATCGTCCGGCATGGGGAAGTCGGGCACCTGGGTGTTGAACTTGGGCGAGATCAGGTGCAGCGAATCATAGGTGCGCCCCGACGCCCCTTCAGAATTCCACACGCCGCCGAATTCGGCCTCGGCCTCGTACAGGTCGAAATCGATACCGCCGTCGATCAACTCGCGGCCGACACCGATGCCGGTGGGGCCGCCGCCAATGATCGCCACCTTGAAGTTCGTGCTCATGATCTTGAAACCTCGTCCAGGTGAATTTCGGGCAAGGCGCTGATGGGCGCCGTGCGGATGCCGTCCAGGAACAGGCGCGGCTGGCCTTGGCCGTCGAACAGGGTCAGGCCGGGATGATGGGCGCCGGGGGCGGTGTCGAAGCGTACGAACAGCTGTCCCGCCACCGGCCCACTGGCGGCCAGGATGTCGGCGGCCAGCGGTAACGGCACGCAGCCGGCGCCCAGATGGAAGCTCAGCAGATGCCACAGGCTTTCCAGCAGCAGCGGATCGAACAGCATGGCGGATGGCTGGTGGTTCAGTTCGGCATGCAATCGGCTGCCCTGACGCCAAACTCCGACCACCCACGCCGCATTGGCGGTGGTCGTGTGGTGGAAGCGGGCGAAAGCCTGGGTGACGTCGTCGCCCAGGCGCAACTCGGCCGGTGACATCGGGGCGGGGAAGGCGGGCATCTCGGCCACCTCGCCCAGATGCAGGGGGGACAGGGGGCGGTCCTCGGCGCTGATCCGGTACAGCCAGCCCTGGTCGTCGGCCTCGACCACGCTTTCCAGGCGGCCGACGTCCGGGCGCAACGGCGCCCCCCACATCAGATGGCTCAAGGCGCGGACCGGGCGGCCGCCGACCCGTTCGGCGGTGGCGCGGGCCAGTTCGGGCAACTGCAGGGCCAGTGCCAACGAATCGCCAGCGGGGATGGTGACGCTGGCGCTGCCGGAACCGCCATCCAGCAACGGATGCGCGGCGGCGACCACGCTATCGGGGCTGTCTTCCACCCAATGGCGGTCGCGGGCGAAGATGGTGCCGGGCAGATGCAGGCGTCGTCCCCCGGGGCCGGCCCGCCAGTCGACAGCGCCGCCCTGTGCCCACAGCGCCGCCACCTTGTCCAATCTTGCCGGGTCGCCCGATGCCAGCCATTTGCCCACCAGGGCGCGGGCGTCGTCGTCGTCGAATGGGCTGGGGGCGGCGGAACCGGCCTTGCCCTGGTGCGTTCCGGGCAGGCTGCGCCCCGCCCCTGCGGCATTCAGCACGCGCAGCAGGGAATCGCGGTCACTGAAGGTGGCGGCCAGACGGCAGGGCTGGGCCTTGCGTCCCACCTGCAGGGTATGGGCGACATCGCCCAAATCCAGACCGGGGTGGTCGGTGACGAAGCGGTGCAGCGCGGCGGCCATTTCCGCCAGCCGCTCGGGGCTGCGGGCCGACAGCGTCAAGATCCACGGGCCGGGACGGCGGCCGGAAACGATCGGGGGCGGGCTTTCCACCACGATATGGGCGTTGGTGCCGGAAAATCCGAAGGACGACACCCCGGCGCGGCGTTGTTCGGCGCCGGACCACGGCCGCAGCGTGGTGTTGACGACAAAGGGCGTGCCGTCCAGGCGGATATGCTCGTTCAGGGACTGGAACTGGATGGTGGGCGGCAACTCGCCCCGTTCCACCGCCAGCATGGCCTTGATAGTGCCTGCCACCCCGGCGGCGGCCAGCATGTGGCCCATGTTGCTTTTGACCGAGCCCAGGGCGCAAGCCCCCGGCTGGGCCCCCGAGCCGGCGAAGGCGTCGGTCAGCCCCTCGATTTCGATGGGATCGCCCAAGGGCGTGCCGGTGCCATGGCATTCCACCATGCCGATGCTGGCGGGATCGATGCCGAAGCGGTGGTGCACGTCGCGGATCAGCCGGGTTTGTGCCTGCGGGTTGGGGGCGGTGATGCCGTTGGTGCGGCCGTCCTGGTTGACGCCCCAGCCCCGGATGACGGCGTGGATGGGGTCGGCGTCGCGCAATGCGTCTTCAAGGCGTTTCAGCAGCAGCACCCCGGCGCCCTCGCCGGGGACGAAGCCGTTGGCGCGGCCGTCGAACGAGAAGCAGCGGCCATCCTTGGACAGCATGTTCACCTTGGACGTGTCGATGAACATCTTGGGCCCGATCATCACCGAGACACCGCCGGCCAGGGCCATGTCGGCGTCGCCCACCAGCAGCGCGTTGCAGGCTTGGGCGATGGCGACCAAAGAACTGGAGCACGCGGTGTCCAGCGAGATGCACGGGCCGCGCAAATCCAGCAGATGGGCGATGCGGGCCGCCAGGATCGAGCCGGAAGATCCCAAAAGCGAATAGGTGTTGCGCTCGGTGATGCGTTCGCCATAGCCGCTGGGGCCGGCGCCGACGTAAACCCCGCAGCGGCTGCCGGCCAGGGACGACGGGTCCAGTCCTGCGTCCTCGAAGGCCTGCCAGGCATGTTCCAGGAACAGACGCTGTTGCGGGTCCATCAGCTCGGCTTCGCGGGGCGTCAGGTTGAAGAAGCCGGGCTCGAAGCATTCGACGTCGTCGATCACCCCCATCCACTTGCACGACGAGGTGCCGGGATGGGTGGGGTCGGGATGATAGAAGCGGCTCACGTCCCAGCGCGAGGGCGGCACTTCGGCGATGCAGTCGCGTCCCGACCGGATGTTGTCCCAAAAGGCGCCCAGATCGCGTGAGTGGGGGAAGCGCCCCGAGGCGCCGATGATGGCCACCGCGTCGCTGGAATCGCGGGCGGCGCGGTCGCGACGCGGGGCGATGACCGTGGGAGCAACTGGGACTGGGGCGGCGGGCGGCGGCGTCACGGGAGCCGGAACCGGCACCGGAACGGTGATGGACGGTGCGGGCAACAGAGTGGACAGATGGTCCACCAAGGCACCGACAGTGGGATGGGCGTAAATGGCGGTGGCCGGCAGGGTGGTGCCTAACAAGCCGTTCAGCCGCCGAATCCAGGTCACCGCCAGGATGGAATCCAGTCCCAGTTCCAGGAACCCGGCACCATCACGGATGTCGTCGGCGGCGATCATCAAATCCTGCGCCAGGGAATCGACCACTTGGCGGCGCAATCCAGTGGGGGGTGACGCGGTCACGGTCGCGGGCCCTGGCGTGGGGGTGGGCTCGGGCTCGGGCTTCACCTGTCCGCCCAGATCCGCCACCAAGGCGCCGATGGTGGGCTGGGCATAGACGGCGGTGGCCGGCAAATCCGTCCCCAGCAGGGCGTTCAGCTTGCGCACCCAGGTCACCGCCAGGATGGAATCCAGCCCCAGTTCCAGGAAGCCGGAACCGTCGTGGATGTCGGTGGCCGCGATCATCAATTCCTCGGCCAAGCTGTCCACCACCTTGCGGCGCAGGTCGGTTGGCGCTGCCGGGGGCGGGGCGGCTGGGGTCGCGGGGGCGGCGGGGAACATCTGTTCGATCCTTTCCTGCACCCGGGCATTGCCGACGAAGGTCTTGGCATGCATGGCCAGTTCCTCGGCGAACACGGTCTCCAGCCGTTCGGCCAGCGGGCGGGTGGCCTGGGCCTTCAAGTCCAACAAGCGGCTGCGCGGCTGCCGGGCCAGGCCGTGGGCCAGGGCCAGCGCATGATCCAGAACCTGCGCCGCCGGGCGGACGGTTAGGCCAGAATGCTTTTCCGCCAGTTCCCGGCCCCGGTATTCGCGGGCGGTGAACAACACCTCGCGGCCCAAGGCATCGCCCAGGCGGGCCGGGAAGATCAGGGTGGCGCCGGCGCCGGGGGTGAAGCCGTACCACAGGTAATTGCTGTGATAGACGCCTTCGGTGGCGAAAATCGAACGATCGCAGAATAGCCCCAGCGACCAGCCGGCGCCGATGGCATGGCCCTGCATGGCGGCGATCACCGGCAGCGGGCAGGCCAGGGGCAGACTGTAGATCTTGCGGTCGGTGAAGCTGGTGGCGCCCTGTTGCAGGGATTGCAGACCCGAACGGGTACCGCCGCAGGCGAAATAACCGTCAAAGCCGGTCAGCACCACCGCCTTGGCTTGGTCCAGGGTGGCGATGGCGTCGAAGGCGGCGACCAACCCGTCCATCAGTGCGTCGGTGAAGCAGTTCTTGTCTATCCGTTCGACCATGCGCAGCAAAACCACGCCATCGTCGAACAGGCGCAGTTCAACGCGGTCGTGTGGCAACGGTAAGGGGCGTTCGCCGCCCTGCCAAGGTGGTGCGCTTGCCGCTTCGGACCACAACACGTCCCATTGCGGCAGGGTCAAGTTGGGCACCCGGCCGGGCCGCGCCATGGTGCGTTTGAGTTCCACCAACGCCTGACGCGGCGCTTGGGCGATCTGAAGCGCCAGGGCCGGCGCGTCGGAGGCGGTGAAATCGGCGCCGGTAAAGGTGGATGTCGCCACCACCGGCAGGTCGCAGGCCGGCAAGGGGCCGGCACCGCTGCCGCTGACCGCCACCACCCGGATGCCGTCGTCGGCACTGGCGGCGGCCAGTTCGGCTGTGATCGTTTGTGCCGGGGCGGCGACCTCCAGATGCAGCACGCCGTCGGCGATCCGGCGCTGGATGCGGGGCGCCTCGCCCACCGGCGACAGGCTGATCTTGGTCGGCTGGCGCGGCGTGAACGGCCCGGCCAAGGCGGCGGCGGCGGGCAAGGTAAAGGGCAGGGAGGCGGCTTTCGGCGTGGAGACCGGCACCGTCGGCTGTGGCGCCGCTTCGACCCAGCAGCGGATCGTGGCCAGCACGGTGGCGGGCAGCGGCACCCGCTGTCCACCATGGGGGAACAAGCGTTCCACCGGTAGGTCCGCCCCGGCCAGAATTCCCCGTCCAATGCCATGAAGGTCGGCATCGGCGGCAAGGGGGGCGGGCTTGTCGGTGATTTCACCGGCGCCGACCACCGCGTCCTGGTCGCCGGCCAGCCAGCGGCGCAGTCGGACAACCAGATCATTGGTGTCGGCGGCGACCACCACCAGACGGTGGCGCGACGGCCGCCGTCCGGCCATCAGGGTGAAGGCGATGTCGGCGGCGGCCAGCTCGGGATGGGTTTGCAGATGGTCGGCCAGGACTTCCGCCTGACGACGCAGCAAGCCAGCATTGCGTCCGCCGATGACGAACAGGAAGGGGCCGGGGGCGGGTGCCCGTGTCGGCGAAGCCGGCGGCGGGTCGACCACCACATGGGCGTTGGTGCCGGAAAAGCCGAAGGACGAAATGGCGGCGCGCCGCCGCGGCCAGGGCTGGGCGGTGGTGTTGACGGTAAAAGGTGTCTCGGCGAAGCGGATGGCCGGGTTGCCGCCGTTGAAATGCAGGGTCGGCGGCACCTGATCGTGTTCCAGGCTCAGCAGCACCTTGATCAGGCTGGCGATGCCGGCGGCGGTGGTGGCGTGGCCGATATTGGATTTGACCGATCCCAGCAGCACCGAGCCGGCGGGCTGCCCGGCGAAGGCGCGGGACAGGGCGGCGTGTTCGATGGGGTCGCCCAGGGGGGTGCCGGTGCCGTGGGCCTCGACCACGCCGATACTGGCGGGATCGACGGCGAAACGCTGATAGACGCTGCGGATCAGCCGTTCCTGCGACTGGGCGCTGGGCGCGGTGATGCCGTTGGTGGTGCCGTCCTGGTTGGTGCCGCTGGCGACGATCACCCCATGGATGGTGTCGCCATCGGCCAGGGCCTGATCCAGCGGACGCAACAGCACCGCGCCCACCGCCTCGCCGGGGACGATGCCGTCGGCATTGGCGCCGAAAGCGGCGCAATTGCCGCTGGGTGACAGCATGTTGGCCTGGTTGGCCGAACGGAAGAAGCGGGGCGTGCACTGGACGAAGACGCCGCCGGCCAAGGCCATGTCGCATTCGCCGTCCCACAGGGCGCGGCAGGCCAGATGCACGGCGACCAGCGACGACGAACAGGCGGTGTCCACCGTCACCGCCGGCCCTTTCAGGTCCAGGAAATAGGCGATGCGGGCCGGCACCAGCGACGAGGTGTTGCCCCAGAACGCCTGGCCGGGCACGTCGGGGCCGAACAAGCCGTCATAGTCGCCGGACGAACAGCCGGCGAAGACGCCGACGCGGCGGCCCACGATGTCGGCCCCCGCATGGCCGGCATGTTCCAGGGTCTTCCACGCTTCTTCCAGGAACAATCGCTGTTGCGGGTCCATGTAGCGGGCTTCAAGGCCGGAAATGCCGAAGAACACCGGGTCGAAGGCGGCGATGTCGTCGATGAAGCTGCCATGGCGGCCATAGCTGCCCGGCGCCGCGTCCTTGTACAGGCTGTCCAGGTCGAAGCGGCTGACCGGGGTGACCAGATCGCGGCCGGCGGCCAGATGGGCCCACAATTCTTGGGCATCGGCAGAACGGGCGAAGCGGCCGGCATAGCCGACGATGGCGATGGGCTGTTCGCCCTGGCGCACGGACGGTTGAGAAATGACGGCCGGCGCGGCGGGGATTTGTCGGGCCAGGAAGGCTTCCAGCTCGGTGGCGTTCTTGTGGTCGAACAGGTCGGTCTGTTCCAGCGTCGCCCCCACGTCGCGGCGCAGCAGGTGGACCAGTTCGGCCCCCAGGATGGAGTCCAGGCCGTAATCGGCGAAGGGGCGGGCCGGGTCGATGTCGCTTGGGGCCATGTTCAGGGTGTGGCCCAGGCAACGCAGCACCTGCTGGCGCAGCGACGACGCGTTCGCCGGCGCGGTGGCGGCAACGGACGGCATCTGCGGTGCGGCTGCCGCCATCGACCGTTGCTCTGGCTGGCCGGGGGCACGGGCGGCCAGCACTTGCTGGCCCAGGGCGCATTCCTGGGCCGACGATCCCGCCACCCAGTCCAGTCCGGTTTCGGCCAGCAAGGTCCGCCAGGATGCCGGGGCCAAGGACGGGGTGCCGGGGATGCGGCGCTCGGGGTCGGTGAACCGCCACCAGCCTTCCAGCAAGCCGAAGGTGACGTGGGTGAACAAGGTGGCAGCAGAGGTTTCGTTGACCAGCAGCATACCGCCCGGCGCCAGCAACTGGCGCACATGGGCCAGGGTGCGGCCCATGTCGGCGGTGGCGTGCAGCACGTTGGCGGCGATCACCAGATCATAGCCGCCGATGGCGACGTCTTGGCCGGCCAAGTCCTTTTCCACGTCGAACAGCGCGGTGGTCAAGGGGGGCACGCTGGGGCCATAGCGACGCTGGGCATGGATCAGGAAGGCGCGCGACAGGTCGGTATAGCGATATTCGGCCACCCGATCCCATGACGGCGCCAGGGCGTCGAACACCTTCTCGCTGGTGCCGCCGGTACCGGCGCCGATTTCCAGGATGCGCAGGCGGGGCAAGGGCGAGGCGGCGACGAAGGCGGCGGCGGCTTGGGCCAGGGTCTGGCTGAAGCGGGCGGCGATTTCGTTGTCCTTATAGACCGCTTCCACCATGTCCAGGCGGCCATCGGGGAACATGATGGCGGTGGCCTGGACCCGGCCGGCCAGGATGTCGGGCAGCGCCCGCAGGCAGGTTTCGGCCAGAACCATCTGGGCGCTTTGGCCCTGGCTGTCGCGCAGCCGGTTCCATGTCGCCCACGGATCGGCGGCGGTTGCGTCGCCGACCAGCGCCAGGGCGGCGTCGCGCCAGCGCTGCAGGGCGGGGACGGGCCGGGGATGATCGGCCAGGATGCGGGCCAGGACGGGGGCGATGGCACCATCCAGCGCCGCCATCTCGGCTTCTAGCCTGGCGTCGCCCCGGGGGGCGGCGATGATGGCGGCGGCGCTGTCGGGTTTGGCCGGCAGCCAGAAGCGGCGCCGCTCGAACGGATAGGTGGGCAACGACACGATGGCCGGGCGTTCAGCCCGGGGCAGCGCGGACCAGTCCACCCGCAGGCCCGCGACCCAAGCGTCGATGAGTTTGTTCAGTTCGCCGTCTTGCCACCAGCGGGCGGCTTGGCCGTCATCCGGCATGCCGGGCAGGCCCGCCCGTCCGGTCAGCATGATGCCTTGTTCGCCCGCCAGCCAACGGCGCAGTCGGTCCGCCAGCTCGGCGGTGGTGCTTGCGACCAGGGCCAGCCGTTGCTCCATGGAATCGCGGCCGACCTGCAAGGTATAGGCGATGTCGGCCAGGGCCAGGGATGGCGCGGCGCCGCCCCCCAGATGGGCGGCCAGTTGGTTGATGCTGCTGAGGTGGGGCAAGCTGGCGGCGTCAGCCCCCGGCCATTGGCTTTCCACCCAGCGCCGCAAGGCCAAGCGCTGGCCGGAATCCAGGCCCAGAGTGTCGAAATCCTCGGCCGGGTCGATGTCGGCGCTGTCGACGGCCAGTATTTTCGCCAGTTTTCCGCACAGAATCGGCGTCACGTCGGTTGCGGAGTTTTCCACGGCGGCCAGCAAGGACGTGGCATAGTCGCGCAGGCGGTGCTCGTCGCGGGCCGACAAGATGATGGCCTGGGGACCGGTTTCGGTCATGGCGGCGGGCGGGATGGGGGCTTCGGCGACGATCAGGTGGGCGTTGGCGCCCCCGGCGCCAAAGGACGACAGACCGGCGATGCGCGGTCCTGCCGGCCACGGCCCCAAGGCCCGGTTCAGCACGAAGGGGCTGTCGGCCAGCCGCAGATTGGGGTTCACACTCTGGGCGTGCAGGGTGGGCGGCAACTGGCCATGGCGCAGGGCCAGGACCAGCTTGGTCAGCCCGGCGATGCCGGCTGCCGCTTCCAGATGGCCGATATTGGATTTGACCGAGCCCAGGGCGCAGAAGCCGCGTTCCTTGGTGTCGGCTTCGAAGGCCTGGGTCAGGCCTTCGACCTCGATGGGGTCGCCCAGTTCGGTGCCGGTGCCATGGGCCTCGACGCATGTGACGTCACGGGCGGACAGCCCCGCCCGCCCCAGCGCCTGACGTACCAGATCACGCTGCGCCGCCGGATTGGGCACGGTATAGCCGTTGGTACGGCCACCATGGTTGACGGCGCTGGCGCGGATCACCGCATGGATGCGGTCCCCGTCGGCCAAGGCTTGCGACAGCGGCTTCAGCACCACGCAGCCGACGCCTTCCCCCGGCACGAAACCGTTGGCGTCGGCGCCGAAGGCAGCGCAGCGGCCCGTGGCCGACAACATGCGTGCCGCGCTCAGTTCCACATAGGTGTCGGGATGCAGGTACAAGTTGACGCCACCGGCCAAGGCCATGGCCACCTGTCCCGAGCGCAGGCTTTCGCAGGCCTGGTGCAAGGCGGTCAGCGACGACGAGCACATGGTGTCCACCGCGACGCTGGGGCCGGTCAGGTTCAGGACATGCGACACCCGGTTGGCGGCGCCGGCGAACGAAGTCTGTGGCATCACCGTGGCGCCGCCCTCGGTGGCGAAAGCGCCGTGCAGGGCGAAGCCGGTCTTGGTGATGCCGACGAACACACCCACCGGATTGCGTCTGCTCAGGCGGGCCGGGCTGTAGCCGGCATCTTCGGCCGCCGCCCAGGCGCACATCAGGAACAGACGCTCTTGCGGGTCCATGGCGGCGGCGTCGCGCGGACTGATCTTGAAGAACAGCGGGTCGAAATCGGCGAAGCCGTCCAGGAACGCCCCCCATTTGGCGTAGGATCGCCCTTCGGCCACCGCCCGGTCGGGATCGGCACAATAGAAATCGGCCAAATCCCAGCGATCGGCGGGAATTTCGCCGACGCTGTCGCGGCCCCGGGCCAGATTGTCCCAGAACTGGTCCAGGCTGTCGGCGCCGGGATAGCGCCCGGCGATACCGATGATGGCGATGGAGTCGTCGTTGGCCGTTGCAATCCTGGGCGGCGGGGTGGGGGCAAGCCATTGCTGGCAGGCGGCCCCCTGGCTGGCGGCCAGATGCGCCGCCACCTCGGCCAGGGTGCGGTACTGGAAGAACAAGGTCTTGGGCAGGGACGGGAAGATGTCGCCCAAGGCGGTGTTCAGCCGGGTGATCATCAGCGAATCGATGCCGTATTCTTCCAGCGCCATATCGGGATGGATGGTGCCGGGGGCGAAGCCGCCGGCCTGGGCGAACAATGCGGCCAGTCTGTCCGCCAAGGCGGCGCTGAGGTCGGTGCCGGCGGCGGCGGCGGGTGTCACGACGGCGTCGGGCTTGCCGGCGAAAAAGGCACGGATGCGGCTTTCGTCACCGGCCAGCACGGCGGCATGGGGGACCTTGGCGGCCAGGATACGGCCCAGGACGTCCAGCCCGGCTTGACTGCCCAGCGGCCGTTGCCCCATGCGTTGGAACAGGGTTTCGGCGGTGGCATCGTCGATACTCATGCCGCCTGCCGCCCAAAGCGGCCAGTCGATGGCCACCACCGGCAGGCCGTGGGCTTCGGCCAGCGCCGCCAGCACACCGTTGGCGGCGGCGTAATCGGCTTGTCCGGCATTGCCGAAGGCCCCGGCCAGGGATGAAAACAGCACCAGGGCGTCCAGCTTCAGTCCGCCGCAGGCCTTGATCAAAGCCTCGGCACCGCCGCTTTTCGGCGCCATCACCGCCGCCAGATCGGCGCTGGTTTTGCCCTTCAGCCAGCCATCGCGCAAGGTGCCGGCGCAATGCAGCACCACGTCCAGGCGGCCATGCACCTCGACCACGTGGCTTACCAGGGCGGCGACCGCCCCAGCATCGGCCATGTCCACCTGCCGATAGGCGGCGACGGCGCCCAAGGCCTGGACCGCCTGCACTTGGGCAGCGCGGGCGGCATCCAGCGGCTTTGACCCCGTCAGCACCAGAACGGCACCGGGAACGGTGGTGGCGATATGGTGGGCCAGCAGGCGGCCCAAGCCACCCATGGCCCCGGTGATCAGGAACACGCTGTTGGGCCGCCAGGGGGTGGTTGCGGCATTCGGGAGGTCGCGCCAGCGTCGGGCCAGTCGGCGCTGTCCGTCGAAACGCACCCGGCTGTTGCCGCCCTCGGCGGCCAGGCGGCTTGCCAGTTCGGCGGCCGGGATGCCGGGGCCGACCTCGACCACCTGACCGGAGAGGCGCGACGATTCCAGCGCCGCCGTGTCGATCATCGCCCCCAGGCCGGCAGCGGCGGCGCCGCTTGGCACCACCAATTGCACATGGCTGTCGGTGGCGAGCGATTGCTGCAACAGGGTCAGCAGACGGGGGGCGAGGGCTTCCACCTGGGGGGGCGCGGTCACCAGCTCGGCGCCGAAACCGGGGGTGATGTCGATCCCCGCCGCGATCACCAGCCGGTGGGGCTTGGTGGCGGCAACCGGGGGCGTCTCTTCCCAAGTCGGGACGAACGCCAAGGTGACGTCGCGGCGGCCCGGGATCCAGAAGCGGGTGTCGGCGAAGGGGCGCGGCGGCAGCTTGGTCCGGCGTGGCGGCGTGGTGGCACGGTAATCCTCGACCACCACATGGACGTTGGCGCCGCCAAAGCCGAAGGACGACAGGCCGGCGCGTCGCGGGGTGTCGCCGGCCGGCCAATCCTCGGCCGTCGGCAACAAGCGGAAGGGGCTGCCGGCCAGTTCCAGATGCGGGTTCATCGGCTGGCAATGCAGGCTGGCGGGCAGCTTTTCGTGACCCATGGCGGCCAGGATCTTGACCAGACCGGCCAGCCCGGCGGCGGCTTCCAGATGACCGATATTGGCTTTCAGCGACCCCAGGGCGACAAAGGGCTGCGGCACCGTGGCGGTGCCCATCAGGTCTTCAAAGGCGCGGCGCAGGCCGTTGACCTCCACCGGGTCGCCCAATTCGGTGCCGGTGCCATGGGCTTCCACATAGGAAATTGTCGCCGGGTCGATGCCGGCCAGGGCGGCTTTGATCAAGTGCGCCTGGGCGGCGACGCTGGGGGCGGTCAACGAACCAGAACGTCCGCCATGGTTCTCGGCGCCGCCGATCAGCAAGCCCAGGATGCGGTCGCCGTCCTGTTCGGCCTGCTCCAGGCTTTTCAGCAGCACCGCCACCACGCCTTCGCCCCGGCCATAGCCGTCGGCCGTGGCGCCAAAGGTCTTGCAGCGGCCGTCGGGGCTGAGCATGCCGGCCTGGGCCGGCCCGTCGAAGCCGTCTTCCGCCAGGGCCAGGTTGACGCCGCCCACCAGCGCCGCCGCGCACCGCCCGGAACGGATGGCTTCGGCGCCTCGCAGCAAGGCGACCAGCGACGACGAACAGGCGGTGTCGATGGTCTGGCTGGGGCCGTGCCAGTTGAAGAAATAGGACACCCGGTTGGCGATCATCGCCAGCGAATTGCCGGTGGCCCCATAGCCGTCGGCGGCGATGCCGTCCTGGCGCAGCAACTTGGCGTAATCCAGGGCGCTGGCGCCGACGAACACGCCGGTGTCGTCGGGCATCTGGTCGGCCCCATAGCCGGCGTCTTCCAGGCAGCGCCAAGCGGTTTCCAGCATCAGCCGCTGCTGCGGGTCCATGCGTTCGGCCTCGGTGGGCGAAACGCGGAACAGTCCGGCGTCGAAGCGGTCGACGTCGGTCAGGAAACCGCCGCGCCAGGACTTGGCGAAGCCGCGCTGTTTCGGCGCTGGTCCGGTCAGGTCGGCGCCGTCCAGCAGCTTGGCGAACAAGGTGTCGATATCGTCGGCGCCGGGGAAGCGACCGGCCATGCCGATCACCGCGATGGCGTCGCGGCGTGGTGCGGGGGCGCTGATCCGGGTCACCGGCTGGGACGCCGCCACCGGCCGGGCGGCGGGCTGCCGGGCGGAAACCTGATGGCGGGCGAGCAGATGCGCCGCCAGGGCTTCGATGTGTTCGGCCTCGAAGAACACCGCCGGCGACAGGCTGATGCCATAGGCGGTGGACAATTGCGCCGCCAGCCGCGCCAGCGAGATGGAATCGAAACCCAGATCGTGGAAGACGTCGCGCAAGCCGACCTGCTGGGTCGGGAACTTCAGCAGTTCCGCCACCTGCTGGCGCAGTTCGGCGGCCAATTGGGCTTGGGGGGCGTCGGATGATGGGGCGGCGGTTACCGGTTTGGTCACGGTGCCGGCGGCCGCCATTGTCACGCCGTCCAGGCTGGCCAGGACCGCGCCGTTTCCATCGACGAACCACAGACCGAACCCGTCCGAGGTGGCGGCAGCGACCACTTGGGCCACGTTTTCCAAAGGCGCGGTCAGACTGGCGCGTTTGACCGCGATCAGCCTGTCGGCACCCGGGGGCGCGATGGTCAGCAAGGCCTGAAATCCAGCGGCCAAGGCCGGGGCGGGGATTTGCTGGCGGGCCTTGAAGCGGTCCTGCTGTGGCAGGTCGCTGACCAGGGTGCAGATGATGGCGCCACCGGCCAGACGGGTGGCGTGGGCGACACTTTCCAGATAGGGGGTGAAGTCATAGCCCCGCTGGCGCAGATCGTCATAGAAGGCAGCACCGCTGACGCGCTGGCCGTCGCCCGTTGGCGGCGGCATGGCCGGCCCGGCCGGATTTACCCGCGCTTCGGCCCAGGTCTCGCCGTCAACGGCGATGCGGATGGTGCTGGGATCGACTTGGGCGGTCAATTCGGCGGCGTCGGTCCACGATTGCGGCTCGCTCATCTGCAAATCGCTTAAGGTCAGCGGGCCGTCCAGACCGGCGATGCGGGCCAGGGCCAGCGGCGTTTCCACCGCTGCCAAGGGCAGCAGGCGGACGCGGCCATCCTGTTTCAAGGTGTAGTCGCGCAACTCGTCCAGGAACAGCCGGGTGCCATAGCGCAGGCCGTTCAGGTCGGATCGGTTCTCGCCCACCAGCGGGTGCAGCTTCAGCTTGGAGCCCAGCGGATGGGTCACCGAGGGGGCGTCGGGCCACTCGGGGTACCAGCAGCGCACACGCTCGAACGGATAGGCGGGCAGCGACAGCCGGCGCGGCTGGCGGCCGCCATGCAGGGCGTCCCAATCGGTCTCGGTGCCGCTGACCCAGGCGGCGGCGATCGCCTCAGGGTCGGCGGGATCGGCGGCGGGTAGCGGGTCGCAATCCAGGATCGAGCGAATGAAGTGCATCCCCGCCTGGGGGATGGGCGCCGCCAGCATTTCCATCACGCGCGCGCGACTGGTGGCGACGAAGGCCAGTCGGCAGGGCAGTTGGTTGCGGCCCACTTGCAGGGTATAGGCCAGATCGGCCAGGGATTGCTCGGGGTGGTCCAGCATATGCTGATGGAAACGACGCAATACCTCGGCCAATTGGGTTTCGCCCATGGCCGAGAACACCATCACCTGCGGGCGGTCATCGGCGGCCGGGGTGGTTTGGGGCACCCGGTATTCCTCGACGATGATGTGCGAGTTCATGCCGCCGGCCCCGATCGAGGTAATGCCTGCGCGGCGCGGCAATTCGGTGCCGCTGGCATCCGTGCGCCGCACCCAGGGTTCCAGACCGCGCTGCACGAAGAACGGCGTCTGTTCGAAGGCGATGTTGGGATTCAGCGTCTCTGCGTGCAGCGACGGCGCCAGCATGCCGTGCTTCATCTGCATCAGCACCTTGACCATGCCGGCCAGACCCGACGCCGCCAGCAAATGGCCGACATTGCTTTTCACCGTGCCGATGGGGCAGGTCTGGGTGGAATCGGTGTGGCGGCGCCAGGCCTGGGTCAGCGCCTTGACCTCGATGGGGTCGCCCAGCGCCGTGCCCGATCCGTGGCCCTCGACATAGGTGATGGTGTCGGCGGTGATGCCGGCGTCGTCCAGCGCCAAGGTGATGGCGGCAGTCTGCTGGTGCGGGTTGGGCACGGTGAAGCCGTTGCGGATGCCAGCATTGCTGATGGCGGTGCCGCGGATCACCCCATAGATGTGGTCGCCGTCGCGTTCTGCGTCGGCCAGACGCTTCAGCACCAGGGCGCCGACGCCTTCGCCCAGGATGGTGCCGTCGGCCCCCAATCCATAGCCGCGAATCACCTCGGCGGTCTTGGTGGTGAAATGTTCCTGGCTGGTGGCGATCAGCTTTTGCGGATGCGACAGCACGCTGACGCCGCCGGCCAGGGCCATGCGGGTGCGCCCGGCCCGCAGCATGTGGACGGCTTCGTGGATGCAGGTCGACGCCGCCGAGCACATGGTGTCGAGGAAATAGGACGGGCCGGTGAAGCCATAGAAATAGGACACCATGTTGGGCACGGTGCCGGTATAGCTGCCGCTGGCCAGGGACCCGCGCATCAACATGTTCTGGAAGCCGAACAGGTCGTATTCGTTGGTCATCGACCCCATGATGACGGCGACGTCGCCGCCCAGCTTGGCTTGCAGGGTTTCGCGCGAATAGCCGGCATCCTCGAACGCTTCCACCGAGGCTTGCAGGAACAGCCGCACTTCCGGCGCCATCAGCTCCGCTTCGTATTTCGAGATGCGGAAGTAACGGGGATCGAAGGCCGCGATGTCGTCCAGGAAACAGCCGGTCTTGACCACACTCTTGCCCAAAACGTCGCGTTCGGGGTGCAACAGCGCCTTGTGGTCCCAGCGGTCCGCCGGATAGGGTTCGAAGCCGTGCAGACCCTGGGCCAGCATGTCCCAGAAGGCTTGCTGGGTGTCGGCCTTGGAGACTTTCAGCGACAGCCCGACGATGGCGATATCGTGGTCGCCGCGCCCGGTCGCCGCCGGGGCGTGCGACACGCTGACGGTGACGCGCTCCGGCTGCGCTGGCGCCGGCGCCGAATCGCCCAGGTGACGGCCAAGCGCCGCACCATGTTCGGCGGCCAGATGCTTGGCGATGCCGGCCAGGTCCACATATTCGAAGAAAAGCGTCTTGGACAACGGCCCCAAGGCTTCTTCCAGCCGGGTGGTGGCCTCGATGATGGCGATGGAATCCAGGCCGTATTCATCCAGCTTGCGGTTGACGCGTATCTGCTGGGGTTCCAGGTGCAGCACGTCGGCCAGGATGGCGCGGACGAAATCGCGGGTGCGCACCTCGATGTCGGCGGGGGCAGGCGTCGCGGCGGCGGCGGGTTGGTCGTCGGGTGTCGTCGCCCCCTGGCCCAACTGCGCCAAGGTCTGGCGCAGCCGTTCCGTATGACCAAAAAGCACGGTCGCGCGCGTCGGGCCGGCGGCGGCCAGCAGGTGGTCCAATGCCGCCAGGCCGGCGGAACTGGGCATGGGCTCGGTGCCGAAACGGCGGGTCAACGCTGCCTGAGTGGCCGGGTCCACCCCCATGCCGCCTTCCGCCCATAACGGCCAAGCCAGCGACAGGGTGGCGCCGTGGCGTTTGCCCTGGGTGGCCAGATTGGCGCGGTGCTCGGCGAAGCCGTCCAGAAAGGCGTTGGCGGCGCCATAAGCGGCCTGTCCGGCATTGCCGAAGCTTGCCGCCACCGACGAACACAGCACCAGGAAATCCAGCGCCACATCTTTGGTGGCGAGGTCCAAGGCCAGGGTGCCGGCCAGTTTGGGGGCCAGGACGCCGGCTTCTTCCGCCGCCGCCCGGGTCAGGATATAGCCGTCGTTCAGCACGCCGGCGGCGTGGATCACGCCTTTCAGCCGGGGGATGGCGGCGACCAGATCGTTCGTCGCCCGGATATCGGTCAGGTCGCAGGCGGCATAACGCACGCGGGGACCCAGTTCCAGCAGACGCGGGTCGTCGCCGGCAACGCGGCTGCGCCCGCTCAGGATCACTTGGCCAGCACCGCGTTGCAGCAGCCAGCGGGCGAAGATTTGGCCCAATCCCCCCAAGCCGCCGGTGATCCAATAGCTGCCTTCGCCATCCAGCACCGGCAGGGCCGTGGGCAGGGTGATTTCTTCCGTGCTCCACGCCCAGCGCCGTCCGTCGGCATCGATGCGCAGTTCCGGCCAGCCGTCGGCACGCCCGCTTTCCGCCGCCGCCAGCGTTGTCAGCCGTTCAGCGGAGACATGGCCCCCGACGTGGACCAGCGCTGCGTCGCAACGCGGCTGTTCCTGGCGCAGCGTCTTCAACAGGGCCGCCAAAGGCAAGGTCAGCGCCGCTGGCAGCGATTCGGCGGCCAACACCAGGAAGCAGGCGCGCGGATGGTCGCGCAAGCGGTCACGGATGGTGTCGTGAACGATGCCGTACCAGGCGGCGGCGGTGGCCGCCAAATCGGCCTGCGGTTCGGGCAAATGAACGGCACCCGGCACATCCGCGTCCAGGCCGGCCAGGAACAGCACGGTGTCGCGGGGCTGCCGGGTTGTGCGGGGGTGCTCGCGCCACGCCCCACTGGCCAGCAAGGCGGGCTGCGGCTGGGCTTCGTCGGCCATGACCCGCAAGGACAAATCGTGGAAGGCGACACGGATAGCGCCGTCCTTGTCGCACAATTCGATATCCAGCCGCCGCAACCCTTGGGTTTCCGGCGCGCTGGCGGGTCGCACCCGCGCCCACATCACCGGCTCGCACGGGCCGTACATCATCAGTCGGCGACAGGCGAAGGGCACGGCGGCGCCCTTTGGGGCTTCGTCATCCAGGGCCACCCAGGCCTGGATGGCGGCGTCCAGCACGATGGGGTGCAACGGCATGGCGGCCAGACCGGCCTGCAGGCGGCGGTTCAGCTTGATCTGGGCCAGGACGAAACCGTCGCCACCCTGCACCTGGGTCAGCGCCTGAAAGGCCGGGCCATGGGTGACGCCGCTTTTCACCAGCCGGGCATAGCATTCTTCCGGGGCGATGCGACGCGGCGCGACGGCGCGGCAGGCGTCCAGGTCCAACGGCGGCGGGGCGGCTTCGGCGAGCGGGCGCAGGGTGCCTTGGACCCGCGCTTCGCCGTTCTCGGTCAGGGCGAAGGTGATCGAGCCATCTGCCTGTCGGGTCAGGGTGGTGTCAACGGTGGTGGTGCCGTCGCCGCCCAGCACCGGGCGCGACCAAACCCAATCGGTGAAGCACCATTGGCTGCCCTGGATCGCAGCGCGGGCCATTTCCAGCGCCGCCATGCCGGGCAATACCTGCTTGCCGCCCACATGGTGGTCGGCCCACACCGGTTCGTCGCCATGCAAAACCGTCCGCCAGCGCATGGCATCGAAGCCTGAAAGATTACGGTGCAGCAGCGGATGGGGCACCGCCCCGTCATCCTTGGTCGGCACCGACAGGTCCAGCCAATGGCGTTGCCGGTCGAAGGGATAAAGCGGGGCGTGGACGCGCCGCGCCGCCAGGGGCGGCCAAGTGACCTCGGCGCCGTCCACCCAGGCTTGCGCCAAGCCGCCGGCGATTAACGCCGGGTGATCCTGGCCCTTGGCCAGGGCGTCGAAACCATCCCGCGCCTGTTCCCAGCTTTCGGCGCTGACCACGGCGCGGCTTTCAAAAGCTTGGCGCCCCACCTGCAGGGTGTGGGCCAGATCGGCCAGGGTGGTATCGGCTGGTGGCTGGGCGGCGAAGTCGCGCAACGCCGCCGCCAGCACCCGCAGCCGGTCGGGATCTCGGGCCGACAGCGGTAAATGCAGGATGCCAGGGGTGGCGGTGGTGGCGGGAGCGAGGGGCGCTTCCTCGACCACCATATGGGCGTTTGATCCGCCGAAGCCGAACGAGGAAATGCCGGCGCGGCGGGGATGGTCCGCGTCATGGGGCCACGGCGTCGTCTCGGCCTGGATGCGGAAATCGCTGCCGTCCAGAGTGATCAGACGGTTCAATTGCTGGAAGCCGACATTGGCGGGCAGTTGCCCCTGATGCAGCGCCGCCAGAACCTTGACCAGACCGGCGACGCCGGCGGCGCCTTCCAGATGGCCCATGTTGGTCTTGACCGAACCGATGCCGATGGCGCCGGGGCGCGGCGTGCTGCCGCTTTCGGCGTGCAGACGGGCGAAAGCCTGTTTCAGCCCGGCGATCTCGATGGGGTCACCCAAGGGGGTGCCGGGGCCGTGGGCCTCGATGTAGGACACGTCTTCGGGGCGGATGCCGGCGCCTTGGAAAACCTCGACGATCAGATCGGCCTGGGCCTGCGGGTTGGTCACCGTCAACGAATTGGTGCGGCCGCCATGATTGACGCCGATGCCCCGGATCACCCCATGGATGGGGTCGCCGTCGGCCAGGGCCTGGTCCAGCGGCTTCAGCAGCACCATGGCGCCGCCCTCGCCGCGCACATAGCCGTCGGCGGCCTCGTCGAAGGCCTTGGCGCGGCCGTCCTTGGACAGCATGCCGGCCTTGGCGAAAGCGACGAAATGGTTGGGCGACCAGATCAAATTGACGCCGCCGGCCAGGGCCTGGGTGCATTGGCCGGCGCGCAGCGCCAGCACCGCGTCGTGCAGCGCGGTCAAGGACGCGGCGCAGGCGGTGTCGTTGGTGACGCTGGGGCCACGGAAATCGAAGAAATGCGACACCCGGTTGGCGATGATGGAAAAGGCGATGCCGGTGGGGGTATAGGCATCCACCGCCGCCAGATGCTTTTCCAGCAACTCGGCGTAATCCCAGTGGCACACCCCCATGAACACGCCGGTGCGGCTGCCCGCCAGGTCGGAAGCGCGATAGCCGGCATCCTCGATGGCGTGCCAGGCCATTTCCAGGGCGAAACGCTGCTGCGGGTCCATCCATGCCGCCTCGCGCGGCGAAATGGCGAAGAATGACGCGTCGAAGCAATCGGCGTTGGCGACGAAGCCGCCCCAGATGCTGTTGGTTTTGTTGTCGCGGCTGGGATTGCCGCGCAGGGCGTCTTTGTCCCAACGCTGGGCCGGCACCTCGGTGATCAGGGATCGCCCAGCCGCCAGATGGTCCCACAATTGCCCCAGCGTGTCGGCGCCGGGCAGGCGCAGACCGATGCCGATGATGGCGATGGGGGCCGGGTTCATGGGCGTCCCCCGGTCAGGGCGGCGAAGCGGCTGTTCAGCACGTCGGCGGTGGCCGTCAGCAGCCGCAGGGCGATGTCGTCCACATGGCGGTTGCGCCACGATTCCAGCGTTGTCCCGGCCACCCACTGATTGAAGGCGCCCAGGGCCGGGCCGCAATGGATCTGGAAATCCACCTTGTGGGCGGTGTCGCCGGCCAGGGCCCAGCGGCTGGCGTTCTTGAAATAGCGGCGGAACACCAGCGCCATCTTGTGTTTGGGCAGCCGCTCGGCCCGCTCGATGTCCTCGGGCGGCAGACGGTTGCGCACTTCATCCCAAACGGCCATCAGCGGGCGCTGGAAGAAGCGTTCTTCCAACTGACGCCGTGTCGCCGCGTCGATGGCGTCCAGCGAGTCGAACTGGCGATAGACCGAAACCAGCTTTTCCGCCCGTGCCGGGAAGAACAGCCCCTTCTTCAGCACCTGGACCTTGGACCCCAGCTCGAACATCTCGCCCGACGGCGCGGTGGTCATGTCGTGGACGGCCGCTGCTTCCAGCATGTCCTTGACCGCGTCGCTGGTGCCGGCTTCCACCGTCGCCTGGTTGATGGAACCGGTGACGATGTATTCGGCCCCCAGCACCAGAACGGCGGCGGCGGCTTCGGGGGTTCCGATGCCGCCCCCGGCCCCCACATGGACGGTTCCGGCGAAATTCGGGAAGGCGTTGGCGGCGCCGTCGCGCACCCGCAATACCGCCGGGATCAGGGTGAAGGGCATGCCCTGGTCGGTGTGGCCGCCGGAATCGGATTCGACGGTGATGGCGTCGGCCATGGGCACCTGGGCCAGCATTTCGGCCTGGGTGGCGCTGATGGCACCCGACTGCACCAGTTTGGCCACCAGCTTTTCCGGGGCGGCGGCCAGGAAAAGGCCAGCGACATCGGGGCGCGACACCTTGGCGATGATCTTGTTGTCGGCCAGGATGCGGCCGTTTTCCCGGCGCAGGCCATGGGCGCGCCAGCGCACCAAGGCGATGGTCACCTCCATGAAGGCCGAGGCCTCGATCACCTTGACCCGGTGCTTCAGCAGCAAATCGACCAACTGGTCTTCCAGGGTCGGATGGTTGACATGGGCGATGAAGTTGACGCCGAACGGCGCACCTGCGGGCAATTGGGCGCCGATGGCTTCGATCGCCGCTTCCACCTCGGGCATGGGCAGGCCGCCGGCGCCGAAGAACGCCAGCATGCCGGCGCGGCCCATGCGCACCACCATGTCCACCGAGGAAATGCCCTGGTACATGGCGCCGCACACATAAGGGTGGGTCAGTCCGAAATCGGCGCAGAAGCGGCGCGAGCCCAGCTTGCCGACAGCGAACGAGGCGTCGGTGGTTGGCGCCGCCACCCGTTCCTCGGCTGCCAGCACGGCGGCATCCAGGGGGCCGGCCTCGGCCTCGGTGCGGCGCACCATGGGCTTGACCACCGGCGGGCCGTCGCCGATTTCGGTGACAGCCTCGAAACGCATGCCCTTGGCCAACAGATAACGCAGCGATTCGCACCACAGCACCGGGGCGGTGATCTGTTCGACCATGCGCTGGCGGATGGTCGCCGGGTCGTGGGGACGGGCGGTGACGTTGGAAATCACCGGCACTTGCGGCGGGGCGAAAGTGAACCGGGCGGCGAAATCGGCGAATTCGGCCTGGGCTTCGGCCATGAACGGGGTGTGAAAGGCGCCGCCCACCGGCAGCACCACGTAATGGCTGGCGCCGGCGGCGCGGAAAAACTCTTCGGCGGCGACCACCGCGTCGCGCTTGCCCGACAGCACGATCTGCTTCGGGGTGTTGAAATTGGCCGGATAGACGTCTGACAGATGATGCTGACGCAGCACCGCCTTGATCTGGTCGCCATCCAGGCCGATGACGGCGGCCATGCCGCCGCCCTGGGCGCGGTCCATCAGCTCGCCGCGCTTCTTCACCAATTGCAGACCGGTGGCGAAATCAACCACACCGGCGGCGAACAGGGCGGCGTATTCGCCGACGCTGTGGCCCAGCACCACGTCCGGCCGCTCGGTCTGGTCCAGGAACTTCAAGGCGCTGACCACGTAAAGCGCCACTTGGGTGAAGTTGGTCCGCGTCAGCTTTTCCATCGGCCCGTTCAGGCACAATTCGGCGATGGAATAGCCCAAAATGGCATCGGCCTCAGCCACCTGATGGGGGAACCGGGCGAACAGCTCGGCGCCCATGCCGACCCGTTGCGCCCCTTGACCGGGAAACAGGAACGCCTTCATGACGAAGCCTCCCATGACGGGCCGGGGCGGTCCCAGACCACCGCGCCCAAATCCAGTTTGACCACCCGGTCGGCCACGTGCCAATAGCGCTCGTCATGGGTGACGGCGACCACCAGCTTGCCTTGAGCTTTCAGCCCAGGGATCACGGTCTCGTAGAAATAGCGGCGGAAATGGATGTCTTGTTCCGCCGACCATTCGTCGAACAGGTAAATGGGCCGGTCCTCCAGCAGCGCCGCCACCAGGGCCAAGCGCTTGCGCTGGCCGGTGGACAGGCTGGTGGTGGAAAAACGCCCGTCCACATACCGCACCTTCGATCCCAGACCCATGTCGTGCAGCAGGTCGCGGACCTGGGCGGGATCGATATTTTCGGCGCCGTACAGGCGGTCGAACAGGTGGAAGTCGACGAAGATGGCGGAAAACAATTCCCGCAATCCGGCCACGTCATGGCGGGTCAGGGTTTGCCCGTCCACCTGGATGGTGCCGCGCTCGGCCGGATAAAGTCCGCACAGCAGGCGCAGCACGGTGGACTTGCCGCTGCCATTGCCGCCGACCAGGAACACCACTTCGCCGCGGGTCAGTTCCAAGGACAGCGGGCCGGCAGTGAAACCGGGATCGCCATTTTCGTCATGATGGGTGAAGCCGATGCGGTCATAGCGGATGGTGGTGAAGCCCGCAAAGGCTTGGGCCGCCGCCCGGGCTTCGGTCGGCGACACCCCGCCGGCTTCGATCAATTGGCGCTCTACCGCCAAGATGCCGTCCAGTCCGACCTGGGCGCGCAGGAACATGGGCGACTGGGCGACGATCTTGGCCAGCGGGCTGATGCAGAACAGCAGCACCGGGACCAGTTGGAACACCAGCAAGGTGTGGCCGCCGACGAAGGCGGGGAAGAAATAGGCGACGATGCCCAGCATCAGATAGGTGACGAAGGACGACAGCAGGATCATCTCGGCCCAATGCTCGCCCGAGGCGACCAGATCATCCTCGGTGGCGCGGGACAGCCGGCGATAGGCCTGCTCCACCGCCTGGCCGCGGGCGGCGTTCAGGCGCAGTTCCTTGGCGCCGCGCAAGATGGCATCGATGCTGTCCAACAGGCGTCCCTGTTGCCGTGACAAGCGGCCCAGGGTACGGCTGAAGCGGCGGTTGATGGTCATGTAGGCGGCGATGCCCACCGCCACCGCCACCAGGAACACGGCGAACGCCATGGGCGACAACGTGGCCAAGTACAGCAACGAAAAGAACAGCAGCACGGCCTGTTGCAGTGCGTCCACCAACAGCGGGAAGGTCACCGACAGGTGGTTGGTTTCGTGCGACACCATGGCGTACAGGCTGCCGCGCCCGACCCGGTCGGCGTCCAGCAGTTCGGCTTGCCGCAAGCGGTCGACCACGTTCAGGCGCAGGCGGTTCAGCAGATCCTCGATGACCCGGTTGGCCCTGAGCAGCGCCGTGTTGTTGCACAGGTAATAGGTCAGGAAGGTCAGGCCGAAGGCTACCCACATGACCAGTCCCGGCCACTGGCCTTGCGCCACCTCGACGGCGATGCGGTTGATGGCCACCAGCAATCCGGCATTGGCCAGCCCGGCCACCACGATCAGCGCCGCCATGATCAACAGGGTTCGCCGCCCTGCGCCGGCCAGGAAGCTGACGATGGTCATGCTGCCCCCCGGGTCTCGGCGGTAATGACACCCAAATCCATGGTCAGGCGGCGGTCGCAGGCCGACCAATAGCGGTCGTCATGGGTGACCGCCAGCACGGTCTTGCCTTGGGCCTTCAGGTCGGGCAACAGGCGGGTATAGAAGACGTCGCGGAAATGGGCGTCCTGGTCCGCCGCCCATTCGTCGAACAAATAAACCGGGCGGTCTTCCAGCAGCGCCACGATCAGGGCCAGGCGCTTGCGTTGGCCAGTGGACAGGCTGGTGGTGGAAAAGCGGCCGTCGGCGAAGCCGACCTTGTCGGCCAGTTCCATCTGGGCGATCAGGGCGGTGACGCGTTGGGGATCGACCTGTTCCATGCCGTACAGGCGGTCGAACAGATGGAAGTCGGCGAAGACGGCGGCGAACACTTCGCGCAGATCCCGGCGTTCATCGGTGCTGACCGGAACGCCGTCAATGGTGATGGAGCCGGAATCGGGGGTGTAAAGCCCGCATAACAGCTTCATGGCGGTGGACTTGCCGCTGCCGTTGCCACCAGTGACGAACACCGTCTCGCCGCGCTGCAAAGTCAGGTTCAGCGGCCCCGAGGTGAAAAGCACGTCGCCGGCTTCATCGCGATAGCTGAAGGTCAGGGCTTCGTAAGTGATGGTGGAAAAATCGGCGAAGCGCGACACCGTCAGCGGCTCGGACGGCTCGCTGCGTCCCAGGTCCAGCCGTCTTTCCAGCTTTGCCACATGGCCCAGCCCCATGTCGGCGCGGGCGTAAAGCGGCGCCACCGCGGTCAGGGCGGTGACCGGGCCGACGCAGAAGATGGCGGCGGCGGTGATCTTGTAGATGGCGTCGGTATAGCCGTCGAAGAAGCCGGGCAGGATGAAGATCACCACGCCCACCAAAGCGTACAGGAAGGCGTTGCCGAATTGCAGCAGCACCACCCATTTGCCGCCGACCCCGACCACCTTGCCTTTCAGCGTGTCCACCACTTGGGTGAAATGGGCGAACAACGCGTCGTTGCGGTCGGCGTTCAGGCGGATTTCCTGAAAGCCCTTGGTGAAATGCCCCAGGCTGTCCAGCATGGCCGCTTCCTGGTGGTGCACCTCGACCAGGGCCTGGTCCAGGCGTTGCCGACGCATCCAGAACAGCACCAGTCCGATCACCGTGCAGGCGGCGACCACGGCGAAGGCGGCCACCGAGATGGTGGCGATGTAAAGCAGGCAGAACACCAGCAGCACGCTGCTTTGCGCGGCGCTGACCAGCAGCGGCAGGCTTTGCGACAGGTGGTTGACTTCCTGGGCGATGGTGGCGAACAGCTCGCCCTGGTCCAGTTGTTCCAGGCCACGCAGATCGACGCGGCGGATCTTGCCGACCACCCGCTGGCGCACCGCTTCCAGGCGGTGCTGCACCATGCGGTTGGCTTCGCGCAGCGACGCCCGGTCGGAAAGATAGAAAAAGGCGAACAGACAGATGTATAGCGCGATGGTGTCGCCGCCCAAGGGCTGGGCCAGCACCGCCTGTTCGGCGGCGTGGTTGATCATGCCCAAAAGCGCGGCGTTGGCCAGGCCGGCCAGACAGGTGACGGCCAGCACATAACGAAATCCGGTGGCGTTGCCCATGCTCAGCAAACGAACGATGTGCATAACGCGGACGAAACCCCCCTCAGGAAAGATCTGGCCGCTTGCGACCTTCGCGTCCCACCCCCTGGACTGTCGGGCATGATATAGATAATTGTCGTGCATGGCACGCGCAGAAACAACGGGGCACTTAACCCGTCGGTTGGGGTAATTCTTTCGTTTTGCGTTCTCCATGTGAGCGGAAAAATCGGCGGCATGATTTCTAGCGAGGTGTGATGGCAGGGGGACGGGTGGCGATCTGGTGGCTAGAGGTGTCGAAGGTCGCTTCGCCCCATTGGCCGGCTCTGCTCGCCCGGCTGGATCAGGCCGAACGCGACCGGGCGCAGCGCTTTCACTTCGACCACGACCGCCTGTGCTATGTGGCGGCCCATGCCTTGGGGCGGGGGTTGCTGGCGGCGTGGACCGGCGTCGCCGCCGGGGGCTGGGGGTTTACCGTGGATGCTTTTGGCAAGCCGGAAGCGGTCCCCCCCGCGGGGATGCGACGGTTGCGGCTGAACCTGTCGCACACAAGGGGACTGGCGGCGGCGGCGCTGACCGAAGAACACGACGTCGGCGTCGACGTGGAATGGCTGGGGCGCCGCCCGGTGGAGGACGGACTGGCCCAGCGCTTCTTCGCCCCGGCGGAATGTGCCCAACTGGTCGCCCTGCCCCCCGAAGCCCGGCATCACGCTTTTCTGGATTTCTGGACCTTGAAGGAAGCCTATGTGAAGGCTATCGGCAAGGGGTTGGCCCAGCCGCTGGACAGCTTCGCCTTCACCTTGGATCCGCTGTCCATCGCCTTCGACGACAGCTTGTCGGACGATCCGTCCCACTGGCTGTTCCGTCGTCTGCGACCGACGGAGTCGCATGTCCTGGCCTTGGCCCTGCGTCATCCTGACCCGGGTTCGGTGGTCGTGGAGACGCGGGCGATGTCGGCGGAAGAATTACTGGCCTATCCCTGACCGGGCAGGATGTCGCGCAGGTAAGGGGCCATCCCCCGGCTTTCGTCCCATTGCCGGGGATGGCCCAGCGACACTTCCTCGAAACGGGTGCCGTCGCGCCAGTCGGTGCGGCGCACATGCAGGTGGCCGCTGACCACCGCCTTGGCATGGAAACGCCGGTGCCAGTTCTCGGTGGCGGTGGTGCCGCACCAGGGCGTGAAGCGTGGGGCGCGGGGAATGTGGATCAAGTCGGCGCGTAGTGGGAAATGGTTGATCAGCACCGTCGGCAAAGCCGGGTCCAGTGCCGCCAGTCGGTCCTGGGTGTAGCGCAGGCGGTCGGCACACCAGTCGTCGCGGCTGGCGTAGGGTGTCGGGTCCAGCAGCATTTCGTCGGCGCAGACATTGCGCATTTCCGCGGCCCACGGCACCACCCGGTCGCGGGTCACCTGGGGCGGGCGGAAGCTGTAGTCGTAAAGCACGAACAACGGCGCCACCACGCAGGGGCCGCCGGGGCCGTCCCACAGCGGATAGGGATCTTCCGGGGTCAGCACGTCCATGGATCGCGCCATCTCGACCAAGGCGTCGTAGCGGCCCACCCCGCGCCGGGGCGGCGTGCCGTCTTCTTCGGGAACGCACCACAATTCGTGGTTTCCCGGCACCCACAAGACGCGGGCGAAGCGGCGGCGGCAGTGCTCGAACGCCAGCCGGACATGGTCGAAGCGTTCGGCCACGTCGCCGGCCAGGATCAACCAGTCGTCGCCATGGTCGGGCAGGCTGGCCAGGGCGTCGCGGTTGACGGCGCTGGCCAGATGCAGGTCGCTGATCGCCAAAAGCCTCATGCTTCAGACATAGCAGAGCCGCGCCCATCCTGCCAAGCCGACGCCTTGACGCCTTCCACCACATGGGGGAGACTGCCCGGCGATGTTCGTCCTGTGGTATCGGTGCGCACAGTCATCCAAACCGGGGAAACTGCCGATGCAATTCGCTTCCTTGCCCGATGGCCGCACCATCGCCTGCGTCAATCCCTATGAAGTCGATTTCTCGGTGCACGAGATTTTCGCCGAGGATCTGGCGGTCCACGGGCTTTCCCTGGCGGCCGATTCCACCGTTTTGGATGTCGGCGCCAATATCGGTCTGTTCGCGCTTTATGTCCGCGACCATTGCCCGCAAGGCCGTGTCGTCGCCTTCGAGCCCATGCCCGAGGCTTTCGCCGCCTTGGCCCACAACATGGCCGCGATGTCGCCGCCCGGCGTGGCGGTGCAACTGGCACTGGGGGCCAAGCCCGGCTGGGCCGATTTTGACTATTTCCCCGGCGTGTCGGCGCTGTCCACCCAGGATCACGCCTTGGGCGAGCGCATGGCGGGCGGCCTGCGGGCGTTGCTGGCCGGTGGCCAGGCCGCCCCGGTGCAGGACATCCTGGACAAGACCGGCGCCACCGAAGTCGCTACCGACACCGCCTTCGTCGACCAGTTGCTGCGCCCCCAAGTGGTCCGCGCCGAGATCGACACCGTGTCGGCGCAACTGGCCAAGCTGGGCCTGGACAGCGTCGATTTACTGAAGATCGACACCGAAGGGGCCGAATCCGAGGTGCTGGCCGGGCTGGCCGAAGCGGATTGGCCGAAAATTCGTCAATTGCTGGTCGAAGCCCATCATGGCGAGGACGCCGCCCGCCAGTTGGAAGAAAACTTGCGGGGGCGGGGCTACAAAACGCAGCTGGCCCGGCATCCGTTGTGCCAGCCGGGGGCCGAGGTTTTTCACATCTACGCCGCGCGGCCCTAGGGCCGCCGTCACGAAGGGGGACGTTCATGGCCGAGACGTTGGTGACGGGTCACGATTGGTGGCCGATGTTGCACGACCAGGCTTTCCTGGAAAATCCCTATCCGCAATTGCGCGACCTGCAGCGTCAGGGCGCCATCCATCTGGATCAGCAATCGGGCGTGTACTTCGTCCTTAGCCACGAAGCCTTCGCCCAGGTGGTCAGATCGCCCAAGATCGGCCGCGACACCCGCTATTGGCAGCCGGGCTGGAACAACGACGAATACCGCCGGCAAGACCCCGTCGGCCATCAGCTGTTCAGCGGCGTCCAGGCGCAGATGATCAATGTGGACGGCGCCGACCACCAGCGCATGCGCGGCATGTGGGAACAATCCTTCAAGGCGCCGTCCATGAAGGACGTCACCCCCTTGATCGAGGCCGAGGCCCAGACTCTGTTGCGGGCGTTGCCGGACCAGGGCGAGATCGACATCATCCGCGATTTCGCCGGCCCCATGCCGCTTCGGGTGCTGTGCAAGCTGATGGGGGTGCCGGCGGCCATGGACGCCGACATCTTCCGTTGGAGCGAGGCGCTGATCCGCATCGCCGACATCATGCTGACGCCCGAGGACAAGCAGCACGCCCTGGATGCCTTGATCGAGTTCAAGCAGTACCTGCGCGGTTTCCTGGCGGAAAAACGGGCCAATCCCGATGGCAGCCTGACCGACGTCATCGTCACCGCCCACGCCAACGGCGTGTTGAACGAGGACGAGACCCTGACCAACATGGTGTCCATGCTGATCGCCGGCCATGAAACCACGGTGACCTTGATCGGCAACGGTCTGTGGCTGTTGTTGCGCCATCCCGACCAGATGGAACGGTTGCGCGCCGACCGCTCGCTGCTGCGCACGGCGGTCGAGGAATTCCTGCGCTGCGAACCGGGCGGCAACATGATCCTGCGTGTCGCCCGCGAGGACGTGGACATCTGTGGCGTCGCCATTCCCGCCGGCAGCCCGATTCTGGGGATGATCGGCGCCGTCAACCGCGACCCGGCCCGCTTTGCCGATCCCGACCGCGTCGATGTCGGCCGTGCCGGCAACGCCCATTACACCTTCGGCGGTGGCCCGCATGTGTGCCTGGGCGCCCCCTTGGCCCGGCTGGAAGCCATGGTGGCGTTCAACACGCTGTTGGACCGCTGGCCGTCCATCGTCGCCAACGGCCCGGCCCGCTGGCGCACCGACCGCATCAACGCCCGTGGCCTCGCCACTTTGCCGGTCACGGTGGGGCCGGGCTGATGAGCATGTCCGCCGGCATCGAAGCGTTGAACGTCTACGGCGGCGCCGCCAGCCTGGACGTACGCCAATTGTGTCTGCATCGCGGCTTGGACATGCCGCGTTTCGACAATCTGCTGATGCGCGAAAAGACCGTGGCGCTTCCCTTCGAGGACCCGGTGACCTTTGCCGTCAACGCCGCCAAGCCGCTGGTGGACGCGCTGTCCCAGGAAGATCGCCGCCGCATCGAGATGGTGGTCACCTGCACCGAATCGGGCATCGATTTCGGCAAGTCGCTCAGCACCTATATCCATCATTACCTGGGGCTGGCCGGCAATTGCCGATTGTTCGAGATCAAGCAGGCCTGCTATTCCGGCACCGCCGGTCTTCAGATGGCGGTCAACTTCATCTTGTCGGGTACCTCGCCGGGGGCCAAGGCGCTGGTCATCTGTACCGATTTGTCGCGCTTCGCCCTGGCCGATTCGGCGGCCATCCAGGAATGGGCCTATTCGGAACCCAGTTCTGGCGCCGGCGCCGTGGCCATGCTGGTCAGCGACACCCCCCATGTGCTGCGGATCGATCAGGGCGCCTATGGCAACCATGGTTTCGAGGTCATGGACACCTGCCGCCCCGGCCCCGACACCGAGGCCGGCGACGCCGATCTGTCGCTGATGGCTTACCTGGATTGCTGCGAACGGGCCTTCAAGGATTACGCCCGCCGGGTGGACGGCGCCGACTTCCGCGACACCTTCGCCTATCTCAGCTTCCATACCCCGTTCGGCGGCATGATCAAGGGGGCGCACCGCCACTTGATGCGCAAGTTGTACAAGGCCAAGCCCGACGACATCGAAGCCGACTTCGCCCGTCGGCTGTCGCCCAGCCTGACCTTCGGCCAGCGCGTCGGCAACACCGCCGGGGGATCGGTGTTCCTGGGGCTGGCTGGATTGCTGGAAAGCGTCGATCTGGCCGCACCCTGCCGGGTCGGGCTGTTTTCCTATGGCTCGGGCTGCTGTTCGGAATTCTTCAGCGGCGTCGTCACCCCGGACGGACAACAGCGCCTGCGGGCCCAGGGGATCGCCGCCCAACTGGATCGCCGTCATGCGCTCAGCCTGGACGAATACGAGGATATGCTGAAAGGCGCCCAGGTCATCCGCTTCGGCCAAAAGGACGCCACCATCGCGCCTGACACCATTCCCGCCGCCTGGGACGCCTATCAGGGCCAAGGCCGGCTTGCGTTGGAGGGCATGGTGGGCTACCACCGTCAGTATCGGTTCGTTTGATCAAGGGAGTTCGGCTGTGGATCGCGACACAATCCTGGCGGTGATCGTCGGCCAAATCCGCGAGGTGGTGCCCGAATTGGCCGACCGCCCCATCACCGAGAGCGAATCCATGGCCGAGTTGGGGCTGGATTCCATCGAACGCAGTGAAATCATCATGAACACGCTGGAAGCCATCGGCCTGGACCTGCCCATGGTGCAGATGCACGGCCCGAAGAACCTGGGCGAACTGGCCGATCTGCTTCATGCCAAGCGCCACGCCTGACATCGTCTTCGCTGGACTGGGCGCCGCCAGTGGCTTGGGCTATGGCAAGGCCAGCCTGATCGACGGCTTGCTGGCCGGGCGCGATGTCTTTGGCACTTTGCAACGGCCGGGACGTCAGGCCCCGGAAGGCGTGGCGCCGTTCCTGGGAATCGAGATGGCGGAGCCGCCGTCGCTGTTAACAGCGCGGGTGGAACGCACCGTCGGTTTCGGGGCGCGGGTCGCCGTGGCGGTGGTGGACGAAGCCTGGCGCGAGGCCGGGCTGGATACTGTCGCGCCCGAACGCATCGGCCTGGTGGTCGGCGGTTCCAACCTGTTTTCCCGCGAACAGGCGCTGCTGGCCCGCGATTACGCCGCACGACCCAACTTCCTGCCGCCGCGCGCCGGCCATGCCTATCTTGACAGCGAGATCGGCGGCCTGTTGGCCAACACCTTCGCCATTCGCGGCTTCACATTGGGGGTGGGCGCCGCCTCGGCCAGCGGGGCGGTGGCGGTGATGCAGGCGGCGGATGCCATCCGCAGCGGTCGCGTCGATGCCTGCATCGCCCTGGGCGCCCTGCAGGACGTGTCGGCCATGGATCTGTTGGGCATGCGGGCCTTGGGGGCGCTAGGCGCCCCACGTTTCGCCGATTGCCCCGGACAGGCGTGCCGCCCCTTCGACCGCGACCATGATGGTTTTGTGTTCGGCGAAAGCTGCGCCGCCTTGGTGCTGCGCCGCGCCGATCAGGCCGGGCCGGGCTATGGTTCCTTGGTTGGCGCCGCCCAGGTGGCCGACGGCCAGCGCGGCCCCGAACCCGACGGCGCCGGCCAGCGCCGGGCCATCGCCCAGGCCTTGGTCCAGGCCGGCTTGCGCCCCGGCGACGTGGATTACGTCAACGCCCACGCCACCAGCACCCCCAAGGGCGACGACGTCGAGGCGGAAACCCTGGCCGCGTCCGGCCTGGGACACGCTTGGGTCAACGCCACCAAATCCGTCATCGGCCATGGTCTGGCCGCCGCCGGCGCCATCGAGGTGGCGGCGGTGTTGTTGCAGATGCGCGCCGGCCGCTTGCACCCCACCCGCAATCTGGACCATCCCATCGCGCCGCCTTTGCGGCATGTCATCGGGGCGGCGCAACCGCATCAGGCGCGGGTTGCGCTGAAGACCTCGTTCGGTTTCGGCGGCATCGACACCGCCATGGTGATCCGGGGGGCGCCATGATGGTGTTGGACGACCGCGACGGCATCCGTACCGTCACTTTGAGCCGACCCGAGACCGGCAACGTGCTGAATACCCGCTTGGTGGCCGAATTGTCCGATGCGGTGGCCGGGTGCGAGGCCGCCGATGGCCCCAAGGTGCTGGTGCTGCGCGGCGCTCCCCAGGTGTTCTGCGCCGGCGGCGACTTCCAGGCGGCGGCGGCCGGCGACGATTTGGACCCGGCCAGCCTTTACGATCTGTGGGCGCGGCTGGCCCATGGCCCCTTCGTCTCGGTGGCGGTGGTCAGCGGCCGGGTCACCGCCGGCGGGGTCGGCCTGGCGGCCGCCTGCGATCTGGTGCTGGCTGACGAAAGTGCCAGTTTCACTTTGTCGGAATTGCTGTTCGGGCTGTATCCGGCCTGCGTCCTGCCATTCCTGACCCGCCGCATCGGGGCGCAGCGCAGCCATTACATGACATTGTCCACCCAAGCCATCGGCGGCGCCCAGGCCTTGGCCTGGGGTCTGGCCGACGCGGTGGAAAGCCCCTTGGACGGTCTTTTACGCAAGCATCTGCTGCGCCTGCGGCATTTGGACAAGGCGGCCATCGGCCGCTACAAGCAATACCGGGCCGAACTGGATGGGGTGATCGACGGCGCCCGCCCCCTGGCGCTGGACGCCAATCGCCGGATGTTCGCCGATCCCGCCACCCGCGCCGGCATCACCCGCTATGTGGTCGAGGGCAAGTTCCCCTGGGAAGCCTAGGCCCGGCTGCGCAAATCCACCATGCGCATCAAGGGTGGCGCCGGACGTTGCAGCCCATGGCCGGGCAATTCCTGGCGGGCGACGAAGGCATGGTGCAGCAGCGCCAGCGACAGCAGGAACAGGAAGGTTTGGTTTTCCTTGGTGCTGATCTCGGATGCCGGCTTGGTCAGCACCTTGGCGCACAGACGTTTTGCGAAACCGGCATCCAGGTAATCCAGCTTGGCCAGTTCGGAGTCCGACAGCAGCAAGTCCATGTAATCGGGGTGGGCGGCGGCGAAGGCGGCGGCATCGGGGGCGCGATAGGGGAATTTGCGCTTGTTGACCACGCAATCCGGCAGGCGGTCGGCGAAGGCCTGGCGCAGCAGGCGCTTTTCGTCGAAACCGTCGTCGAAGCGCAGGTTAATGCTTGAGGCCAGGTCCAGCACCGCCGGGTCCAGGAACGGGCAGCGGTTCTCGACGCCATGGGCCAGGGCGGCGCGGTCGCCTTGGGTGGACAGCAGATAGCCGGGTAGCAGGGTCTTGTATTCCAGCCATTGCGCCTTTTGCACTGGGCTCATGGCCTGCAATTCCGGATGCTGGGCGACCAGGGCCGTGATGGCTGCGAAGGGATCGCCCGCCCCTTTGACCAGACGGGCCGAGAAGCGGCCGTTCTGGAACTTGATCTCGTGCGAGAACAGGCCGGGCATGGTCTCGCTGGCGAATTGCTGGTAAAGCCCGGTCAGCGCCGCGATGTCCTGCGGGCCATAATGATCCAGATGCGGATAAAGCCGCCCCAGCCGCTGGCGGCGGGTATCTTCATCCATGCTGGTCCAGGTGCTGCGCAGCAGGGTTTCCTTGAACAGGTCGTAGCCCAAAAACGCCTCGTCGGCGCCTTCACCGCTCAGGATCACCTTGATGCCGGCCTGTTGCGTCGCCCGCGACAGCAGGAACATGGGAACGAAGGCGCTGCGGAAGGTTGGCACTTCGGCGTGGTAGACCGCCTGCGGGCAGGCATCGACGATGTCGGCGGCAGCGATGCGAAGCGCCTGGTGGCGGGTGCCCAAGGCGGCGGAAACCGCCTGTTGTTCGGGCGATTCGTCCAGGCTGGCATCGTCGAAGGTGACGGAAAAGGTGGCGGGGGGGCGTCCGTTCAAGTCGGTGGCCAGGGCGGCGACGATGGCCGAATCGATGCCGCCGCTGAGATAGACCCCGACCTCGACGTCGCTGCGCAGCCGCAAGTCGACGGCACGGGTCAGAGTCTGGCGGATCATTTGCTTGGCTTCGGTTTCGTCGGCCGGCGCCGGCCCATCGGCGAAGGCCAGCGGCGCATAGCTGTGCTGTGTCATGCCCTGGGCGTCGACGCTCATCCACATGCCCATGGGCAATTGGGCGATGCCGGTAAAGCCGCTTTGGTCGGGCAGCGGCGTCCAGGTGCCCAGGATCGAGGCGATCTGTCCGGCATCCTGGCGGAAATGGAAACCGGGAACCGCCAGGAAGGCCTTCATTTCCGACGCGAACAGCAGCGCCCCGCCATGGCGGGCAGTGAACAGCGGCCGTTTGCCGAAACGGTCCCGCGCCAGGATCAGCCGGCTTTCCAAACGGTCGTAAAGGGCGAAGGCGTAACCGCCGTTCAGGCGGTCCAGGCAGGCTTCGCCCCAATGGATCCACGCCTGCAACAGCACTTCGGTGTCGCATTGGGTATGGAAGTGGGCGCCCGACGCTTCCAACTGGGCGCGCAGTTCCCGGTAATTGTAAATCTCGCCGTTATAGGCCAGCCAGAAGCGGCCGCTGTCGTCGGAAATCGGCTGTTGGCCGGCGGCGATATCGAGGATGGCAAGGCGCACCGCGCCCAAGGCCCAATCGTCGCCGATGACCGCCCCCAGGCCGTCGGGGCCGCGATGGCCGATGCGGGTCAGCATGGCGGTGGCGATGTCGGCCAGGTCGTCCTGTCCGTTCCACCCCACCAGCCCGGCGATGCCGCACATGGGCTAGCCCGCCTTGCCCAGGGCCGCGACCTTGGCGGCGACGGTGTCGCGGATCTGGCTCAGGCTGACCAGCACGTTGCCGGTCATCTCGGCTTCGCTGAAGGTGATGGCGAATTCCCGTTCCAGGAACCGGCACAATTGCACATAGCCGAAGGAATCCATGATCCCTTCCTTGAACAGGTTGGTGTCTTCGGGAAAGTCCTCGTCGAAGCTGACCAGGAACTGGTCCTCGATGAAGGCGCGGATTTTGTCCATGGCAGAAATTCCCCTTAATCGTCGGCGGTCGAGGCCGGTTCCATCATGGTGGCGGCGGTGATGTTTCCCAAGACGTTCAGGCTGGTGAGAATGGGGTCCAGGATGGGGTCCAAGGCCACCAGCAGCACCACGGCGACTTCGATGGGGACGCCGAAGGGCGACAGCAGCATGGCCAGCAGCGTCATCGAGGCGACGCCGGGCGCCCCGCTCATGGCGCAGGCCACCAGGATGCCGCCGATGCCGATCACCAGACCGGTCTGCAGATCCATGGGCAGGTCGTAAAGCTGCAGCACGAACAGGCTGGCGACCACCACGTGCAGCACGTTGCCCACCGGGTACAGGCTGACCCCCAAGGGCAGCACCATCTGCGCCGTCTGGTGCTTCAGGCCCAGGCCGCTTTCGCACACTTTCAGGGCCGAGGGCAGGCTGGCGACGCTGGAACCGGTGCCGAAGGCGGTGAACAAGGTGGTGCGCAGCCGCGACAGCACCTGGGCGGCGGGCAGCCGGGTGCGCAGGGCGACGATGATGACCATCACCGCCCCCATGGACAGGGCCATGCCATAGATGGTGCCGACCAGACGCCCCAGTTTCAGGAAGGTGTCGATGCCGTTCTGCGCCGTCTGTCCAGCCATCAGGGCCAACAGACCGAAGGGCAGGGCCAGCAGGATCCAGCCCATGACCTTGATCAGGGCGTTGTAGAAGGCGTCCAGCAGGTCGGCGGCGCGTTCCCCCTGGCCATCGCCCAGCGAGCCCAGGCCCAGGCCCAGCAACAGCGAGAACAGCAGCAGCGCCAGCATGTGGCCGTCGGCGGCGGCGCGGATGACGTTGCTGGGGATGACCATCTGCACCAGCGACCACAGGCTGAGCCCGGCATTGCCGCCGGATGTTTCCTCGTGGCGCAGCATCTCTTGCGCCAGATAGACGCGCTGGTTCTGATCCAGGCCGCTGCCGGGCTGGATCAGCAGGCCGGCGGCCATGGCGACGATGGCGCTGAGCGCCAAGCCGCCCAGGAACAACAGGGCCAGCCGCGGCAGCGCATGGGCGTTGTCGCCACGCATCAACCGGGCGATCGAGGCGGTCACCGCGCTGATGATGATGGGCAGCACGCACATCTGCATCAGCGCCAGATAGGTTTCACCCGCCGGGGCCAAGGCGATCCCAATCGCCGGCTGCCAGGTCCCCAGCACCGCGCCGGCCACCAGTCCCGCCACCGGGGACCACGGATTGGTCAGCCACTGCAGACGGTTCATGGCCGTTGCGCCCCAAGATAGCGGTTGATGATCTTGTCCAGGGTGCCGTCGTCCAGGCGGTCGGCGATGTAGGTGTCCAGCCATGACAGCCATGAATGGTCGTCGCGGTGCACGGCCATGGCGATGGGGTCGTGGGCGCCGCTGAGGATCAGCACCTTGACGAACAAGGCCCAGTCGTCGGGCACCTGATAGCCGGGAACCCCGGGAATGGGATGGTTCAGGGTGTACGAAAAGGCTTCGTCCACCACCACCCCATGCAGCTTGCCGGCCAGCAGGTCGTCGATGGCGGAATCCACCGACGGATAGGATCGCACCTGCGCCTTGGGGAAGCGTTCGGTGGTGAAATCCACATAGGCGCTGCCCGCCTCGACGCCGATGGCGACGTCGGGGGTGTTCATCACCTCGACCCGCTCGCTGCCGCGAAACAGCGGCGCCGTCTTGGTACGGCTCAGCATCAGGGTCTGGCGCAGCCGCACATAGGGTTGGGTGAAGCGGACGATGGCGGCCCGGCGAAGCGTGCGGCTGAGATAGCCGATGGCGACGTCGGCCTTGCGTTCGGCCACCAGGCGCGGCATGTCGTCGAAGCTTTCGGCGACGCGGGCGAATTCCAGTTTGACGCCCAGGCGCTGGGCGATGTCGTTGGCCAGATCGACGTCGATGCCGCCGGGGCGCCCCTCGGAATCCACATAGAACAACGGCGGCATGTTGTGCACGGTGGCGACCACCACCAAGGTTCCGCGCTTCAGAATGCGGGCGATGTCGGGGGCGGTCACCGGATCGACGGCAAAAGCGGCGCCAGTGGCCCCCAGCCAAAGTAAGACCGCAAGAAAAGCGCGACGCCCCATACGCACCAGCATTTCGACCATCGTCGCTTCCGTCATATGCATGTGGCGGAATTCTATCCGAAATTGCCCGGTCGGGCTACGCCATACAGATTTGGGCGCCGGCTGGTCCCGGCCTGTCGGCCATCTGGGGCATCGCCGACGTTCTGGAAAGCCAATCGGGACGGGTGAAGGCCCAGGTGCGGCTGGCCCACCTGCCCCAGGACGTCTGGCGCGGCCGCGTCGACTACATCTATCCCGAACTGGCCGAAACCACGCGGAGGCGACCGAGTGGTCCAGGCCCTGGGCTGGCCGGCCATGACCATGGACTTCGCCGTCGCCGAGGGCGTGGACATCAGCAAGCTGAAGGCTGGCGACAAGGTGGATTTCGAATTGGTGCGCGGCGCCGACAACATCTACATGGTCAAAAGCCTGACCAAGAAGTAACCCCATGAAAAGCCCCCCATCCGAGGGGACGGGTGGGGGGCTGAGGTTGGGAGGCACCGGAAGGATTACAAGATGGAACGATAAAGCCCGCAGACGTCGTCAAAGCTCATGTCGCGGGGATTGGGGGCGATCAGACGCTGAATCTGGGTCACCACTTCCTCGGCCATTGGCGGGATGTCGGCATCGGTGATGCCCAGATCGCCAAGGCGGGTTTCCAGGCCGCCACAACCGGCCATGGCTTCCAGGGTTTCGACGAAAGCCAGGGCCGCTTCGGCACGGGACGAATAACTGCGTCCGGGCAGCACGCTGGGGGCCAGTTCGGCGTAAAGGGTTTCGGCGGCCGGCAGGTTGAAGCGCAGAATCGGCCCCATCACCAGGGCGTTGGAATGGCCGTGGGGAACATGGAACCGCGCCCCCAACGGATAGGCCAGGCCGTGGATGGCGGCGACCGAGGAATTGACGAAGGCGATGCCGCCCAGCATGGCGCCTTCCAGCATGGCGGCCCGCGCCGTAAGGTCATGGCCGTCGGCCAGCACCTTGGGCAGGTTGGCGGCCAGCAATTCCAACGCCTTGCGGGCGAAGCTGTCGGCAATGGTGTTTTTCTTGGTGCGGCTGGTATAGCCCTCGATGGCGTGGACCATGGCGTCCAAGGCAGTGGCTGCCGTCACCTTGGGCGGCATGCCGACAGTCAGCTCGGCATCCAGCAACGCCACGTCGGGCAGCAGTTGCGGCGTGTAGATCACCTTTTTCTCGTTGGCTTCGTTGGTGATCACCGACACCCAGGTGACTTCCGAACCGGTCCCGGCGGTGGTCGGTACCTGGACCAGCGGCAGGCGCGGGTCGCGGGTCATGTCCACGCCGAACAGATCCTCGATGGGCTGGCGGCATTTGCCCATCAGGGCCACCACCTTGGCGGTATCCAGCGACGATCCGCCGCCCAGGCCGACGATGCCGTCGGCCTGGGTGTCATGGGCGAAGTCAGCGGCTTGCTTGACCATGGCGATGGGCGGGTCGGCCTGCACCGCATCATAAAGGATCGGCTCCAGGCCGGCGGCCTTCAGGCTGTCCATGGCCTTGGCGGCGATGCCGCATTTGACGATGCCGGCATCGGTGACGATCAGCGGCCGTTTGACCCCCAGTTCGGCCATGATGGTGCCCAGATCGGCCAGTCCGCCGATGCGCGATATGATGCGCGGCGCGGTGCGAAAGGTGATGGCGTTCATGGCTGCCCCCTTACTTGATGCCGCCCAGGCACAGATATTTGACCTCGACGAAGTCATCCACGCCGTACTTGGAGCCTTCGCGGCCGATCCCCGATTCCTTGACGCCGCCAAAGGGGGCGACTTCGGTGGAGATGATGCCTTCGTTGATGCCGACGATGCCGTATTCCACCCCTTCGGCCACCCGCCAAATGCGGCCGATGTCGCGGGAATAGAAATAAGCCGCTAGGCCGAATTCAGTGTCATTGGCCATCTGAATGGCCTCTTCCTCGGTCTTGAAGCGGAACAGGGGGGCCACCGGGCCGAAGATTTCCTCACGGGCCACGCGCATGTCGGGCGTGATGTCGGTCATGATGGTGGGCTCGAAGAATCCATGACCCAGTTCGTGACGCTTGCCGCCCAGGATCACCTTGGCCCCCTTGTCCTTGGCGTCGGCGATCAGGCTTTCCACCTTTTCCACCGCGTCCTGGTTGATCAGCGGACCCTGGTTGGAATCTGTGGTCAGGCCGGGACCGACCTTGAAGGCCTTGACCGCTTGGGCCAGCTTGGCGGCGAAGGCGTCATAGACGCCGTCTTGCACCAGCAGGCGGTTGGCGCACACACAGGTCTGGCCGGCATTGCGGTACTTGCTGGCCAGGGCGCCGGCCACGGCGGCGTCCAGGTCGGCGTCATCGAAAACGATGAAGGGCGCGTTGCCGCCCAGTTCCAGCGACACCTTCTTCACCGTCTTGGCGCATTGCGCCATCAGCAGCTTGCCCACCTCGGTGGAGCCGGTGAAGGAAAGCTTGCGCACCAAGGGGTTGGCGGTCAGTTCGCCGCCCACCGGGGCGCCGTGCAGCGAGGTGACGACGTTGAAGACACCCGCCGGAATGCCGGCCCGTTCGGCCAACACCGCCAGGGCCAGGGCGGAAAGCGGCGTGTCTTCCGCCGGCTTGACCACCACCGGGCAGCCGACGGCCAGGGCCGGGGCGCATTTGCGGGTGATCATGGCGATGGGGAAGTTCCACGGCGTGATGGCGGCGACCACGCCGATGGGTTCCTTGATCACCACGATGCGCTTGTCGGCGCCATGGGCGGGGATGACGTCGCCATAGACGCGCTTGGCTTCCTCGGCGAACCATTCCAGGAAATTGGCGCCATAGACCACTTCACCGCGTGCTTCGGCCAGCGGCTTGCCTTGCTCGGCGGTCATCAGCACGGCCAGGTCTTCCTGGTTGGCCAGGATCAGGTCGTACCATTTGCGCAAGATATTGGCGCGTTCCTTGGCCGTCTTGGCCTTCCAGGCGGGCCAGGCGGCGTTGGCGGCTTCAATGGCGCGGCGGGTCTCGGTGGCGCCCATGTCGGGGACCCGGCCGACCAGGGTGCCGTCGGCGGGATTGGTGACGGCGAAATCGGCACCGGAATCGGCACCCACCCAAGCTCCGCCGATATAGGCCTTGTCAACCAGCAGCGAGAAATCGGACAGCTTCATCTTGGACTTCCTTGTTTGGAATTAGATCATCAGGGCGGCGAAAGCGTCGCGCATGGCGTCAGGCACTCGGACCGGGCGGTTGTCGGGGCGTTCCACAGTGACGTGAACGAAATGCCCGGCGGCGGACACCGTGTCTTCGTCATTGCGGAACAGCCCGACCTCGTAGCGCACCGAGGAATTGCCCAGCTTGGCGACCCGCAGGCCGGCATGGACCACATCGGGAAAGGCGATGGGGGCGAAATACGAGCACGAGGTCTCGATCACCAGGCCGATGACCTTGCTGTTCAGGTAATCCAGCAGGCCATTTTCGATCAGCCACTGGTTCACCACCGTGTCGAAGTAACTGTAATATTCGACGTTGTTGACGTGCCCATAGACGTCGTTGTCCATCCAGCGAGTGGGGATGGCCAGGAAATGCCGATAGGCGGCGCGGGTTTCGTCCTTGGACGGCATGGCGCGGCTCCTTCCTAGAACACCGAGGCGTACATGGCGGCGACATCGGCTTCGCTGACGTCGCGGGGGTTGTTCACCAGCAGGCGCTGGATGGCCATGGTGTCCTTGGCCATCATGACCAAATCGCCTTCCGACACGCCGACGTCGCGCAGGCGTTGCTCGAACGGCATTTCGGCCACCAGCGTGTCCATGCAGTCGATGAAGGCTGCCGTGGCTTCCGCGTCGCTGGCGAAGCGGCGTTCGGGCATCACCACCTGGGCCAGTTGGGCATACTGGCGTTCGGCGGCTTGGGCGTTGAAGCGCAGCACCGGGACCAGCACCAAGGCGTTGGAGTGGCCGTGCGGTACGTGGAAATGTCCGCCCAGGGGATAGGCCAGGGCGTGCACGGCGGCGACCGGGGCGTTGGCGAAGGCCATGCCGGCCAACAGCGAGCCCTGCAGCATGGCATTGCGCGCCGCCACGTCGGAACCGTCGGCGATCACCTTGCGGATGTTAACGTACAGCAATTCCAAAGCCTTCAGCGCCAAGCCGTCGGACAGCGGGTTTTTTTTGTGCCGGGTGGTGAAGGCCTCGATGGCGTGGACCATGGCGTCGATGCCGGTCATGGCGGTGATCTTGGCCGGCAAGCCGATGGTCAAGGTGCCGTCCAGCAGCGCCACGTCGGGATACAGCAGCGGCGAGACCACGCCCTTCTTTTCGTGGGTCGGCGTGGTGACGATGGCGATGGGGGTGACTTCCGAACCGGTGCCGGCGGTGGTCGGCACCTGGATCAGCGGCAGGCGCGGTCCCTTGGCCAAACCGATGCCGTAAATGGCGGGCAGCGATTGGGGATTGCCGACCAGCAGCGCCACCAGCTTGGCGGTGTCCATGGACGAGCCGCCGCCCAGGCCGATGACGCCGTCGATACCGGCGGCTTTCGCGGCGGCCACTGCGGCCTCGACCGATTGTTCCGGCGGATCGGCCAGGACGTCGGAAAACAGCACGGGTTCCACCCCGGCGGCCTTCAGGCTGTCCAGGGCGGGGGTGATGACGCCGGCCGCCACCAGGCCGTGATCGGTCACCACCAGGGCCTTCTTCATGCCCAGTTCGGCCGAGATGATGCCCAGATGCTTGGCGGCGGCGTTGGTTTCGCACAGGATGCGGGGCGTGGTTTCGAAGATGAAATCGGTCATGTCGGGGGGGCTTCCTTGCTAGGCGGCTTGGGAGGTGACGACGCCGCGTTCGATGCGGTAGACGCGGTCGACCAGGTCAGAGGAATGGGTGTCGTCGGATTCCGACAGCACCACGGACAGGCCTTCGGCGCGCAATTTGCCGATCACTTCCGTCAGGCGGCGCGACAAGACCGGGGCGACACCCTCGAAGGGTTCGTCCAGCAGCAGCAGGCGGTTTCCGGGCATCAGCGAACGGGCCAGGGCCACCAGCTTTTGCTGGCCGCCCGACAATTGCAGGGCACGGCGGTCGCGGAAGTCGCGGACTTCCGGCATCAGGCCGTAAATCCATTCCAGCCGATCCATGAAGCCGTCGATGCGGTTGGCCCAGGCCGGCATCAGGATGTTCTCCTCGACGGTCAGCTGGGGGATCAGACGGCGGTCTTCCGGCAGATAGCTGACGCCCATGGCGGCCCGCTTGTGGCCGGGGGTGTCGGTGACGTCGTTGCCATGGATGTGGATGGTGCCGCTTTTGGCCGGCAACAACCCCATGATGGACCGCATCAAGGTGGTCTTGCCGGCGCCGTTGCGGCCGATCAGCCCGACCATGGCGCCTTCGGGGACCACCATGTCCACATCGCGCAGGATGGGGATGGATTCGATGAAGACGTTCAGTTTGCTGATGGCGAGCGTCATGCCATGTTCCTTTTCTTGTCGGTCGCGTGGCCATGGCCGATGACCAGTTCGCGGACCTTTTCGTCGGCGAAGACCTGGGAGGGCGTGCCGTCGCTGATGATTTCGCCGCTATAGAAAGCCAGCACGCGGCTGACATAGCGTTCGACGATTTCCATGTCGTGTTCGACGAACAGCACGGTGACGCCGTGACGGCGCACGGCGCGCATGACGGTGTCCATCAGACCGAACTTTTCTTCCACCGACACGCCGGACGTGGGTTCGTCCAGCAGCAGCATGCGCGGCGTGCTGATCAGCGCCATGGCGATGTCGATCAGTTTGCGCGCCCCTTGCGGCACGGCGCTGACCACCGAATCACCGAACCGTTCGACGCCGAATTCTTCCAACAGGTCCTTGGCCTGGCGCACGCGCTTGGCGGTGGCCATGGGCAGGATGAAGGATGGACGCGGACCTTCGGCGGCGACCAGGGCGATCAGCATGTTTTCCAGGACGGTCAGTTCCGGGAACAGCTGCGCCACCTGGAACGACCGGGCCATGCCCATGCGGATGATGGCGCGCGGCGGCTTGCCCAGGATCGAGCGCCCCTCGAACAGGATCTGGCCGGACGAAGGCGGCAGATAACCGGTGACCATGTTGATGAAGGTGGTCTTGCCGGCGCCGTTGGAACCGATGACGCCGACGATTTCACCTGGGGCGATCGTCACGTCCAGATCGCGGGCGGCGGTCACCGCGCCGAAGGAACGGCACAACGCCTTGGTTTGCAAGATGGGGGTGCTCATGCCTTGGCCCTCCGCTTCGATTGCACAAGGCTCCACAGGCCCTTGGGCAGGAAGACGATGATGCCCAGCAGCACGAAGCCCAGGATCATCTGCCAGGTGTGGGGGGTGAACTCGATGGCGTAGGTGCGCACGAAGGCGAACAGGATGGCGGCGATGAAGGGGGCCGCCACATGGGCGGTGCCGCCCAGAAGCGCGATGAAGACGAATTCACCCGACGTGGTCCAGAACGCCATTTCCGGGTCGATATGGCCGGTGGCCAAGGCGGTCAACCCACCGCCCAGGGCGGCGAAGGCGGCCGCCAGCAGGTAGTTGGCGTAAAGCAGCCAGCGCGGCGACAGGCCCAGATACTCGACGCGGATCTCGTTCTCGCGGATGGCTTCCCAAATGCGGCCCAGACCGGAATGGTGGACCATATGCAGGATCAAGGCGCCGCCACCGGCCAGGAAGACGGTCAGCAGGTAAAGCACGCTCTTGTAGGATTCGTTGCTGAACGAATGGCCGAAGAAGGTGGCGGGGTGGACGTTGAAGCCGTCGGTGGACCCCAGGTCCGAGCTTTTGACCAGGACGCCGAACAAGATCATCGACAGCGCCAGGGACAGCATGGCGAAGAAGATGTCGCGGTAGCGGGTCATCAACAGGCCCAGCACCGCCGCCAGGGCCACCGCCGCCAGGGCGCCGACGACCAGCAAGAGGGGGGCGTCGTGGATGCCGAAGAACTGCCCGCCCATGCCGACGGCATAGCCGCCGACGCAGAAGAACAGACCTTGGCCGAAGGACACCAGTCCGGCCCGCATCTGCAGGACGACCCCTTGCACCACCAGCGCCTTGGCCAGGGCAAGGGTCAGGATGAAGGCCAGCCAGTCGGGCACGAAACCGCCCATTGCCGCCAGGATCAAGGTGGCGGCCGCCAGCCCCACCATGCTGCGATCGATGTGGATCATTAGATTTTCCTTGCCAGGGTGCGTCCGAACAGGCCTTGCGGGCGTACCGCAAGCACCAGCGACATCACGCCGTAAATCACGAACAATTCGATTTGCGGGGCCAGGTGGACAGCCAAAGACCGGGTCATGCCCACCAGCAGGGCGCCGACGATGGCGCCTTCGATGCTGCCCAGGCCGCCGACCACCACCACGGCGAAGGCCAGGACGATGACTTCGACGCCGATGCCCGGCGACACCGAGATGGAGGGCGCGGTCAGCGCCCCGGCCAAGGCGCCCAGGGTGGTGCCGAAAATGAAAGTGCCAGCGAACATCAGCCGCACGTTGACCCCCATGGCGACGGCGACTTCGCGGTCGTGGATGACGGCGCGCAGCACCTTGCCGATATGGGTGCGGTTCAGCACCAGCCAGCAGAACAGCCCGATGGCGGCGGACACCACCACCAGAAGCAGGTCGTAATTGGCGAAAGCCAGGCCGCCGATGTCGGACCGGCCCAACAGCGCATAGGGCTGATAGGTGAAATAGGGGTCGACGCCGAAGGCCAGCTTGGTGGCGTCTTCCAGGATCAGCAGCAACGCGTAGGTGATGATGATCATCAGCAATTCGTTGCGCTTGTACATGAAGCGCAGCAGCCCTTGTTCGATGACCACGCCGACCACCAGCCCGGCGACCAGGGCGCAGCCGATCAGCAGCAGGTAACTGAGATAGGGGTTGCCGTCGAAATCGCTGAAATACCAGCCCACCAACGAGGCGGCGCAATAGGCGCCGATGGCGTAGAAGCTGCCATGGGCCATGTTCAGGATGCGCATCACCCCATAGATCACGGTCAAGCCGGCGGCGACGAGGAAAAGCCAGGATGCGTAGATCATCCCGTCGATGAAAATGGCATAGAATGTGGTCATGACTCTCGCTCCGCGTCTTGGAAAGACCGGTCAGGGACGTGTTTGACGGATGGGGGGAACCGGCCGCGGGCGGCCGGTTCCTTCAATCAGGCGATCAGCCGCCGCACTTGGCGCCGGGGAAACCCGCCTTGATCCACTCGGTGGCAGTAGTGCCGTCGGGCGGGGTCACGCATTCGCCGGCATAGGCCTTGACGTTCTGCAGCGAGGCCTTCTTGGTCTTCTTGTCGAAGTGGTATTCGCCATAGGCGATGCCCTGCAGGGCCTGGTGGCCATTGGCGCGGGACATGTTCACGGTGCCGGAAACCGATTCGAAGGTCAGGCCCTTGAAGGCGCCGACCAGGGCGTCCTTGTTGGGCACGGTACCGGGCTTGCCGGCGGCGGCCTTTTCGGCGGCGGCCTTCAGACCCAGAATGGCCTGGACCATCTTGTAGGCCGGATAGGTGGGCTCCATTTCGTTCTTGGCCACATAAGCGGCATGGAACCAATCGGACAGGGTGTTCTTGGGGGCGAAGGCGCCGAACGGGCCACGGGCGCCGACGATCAGGCCGTTGGTGGCCTGGCCCTTGAAGCGGTCAAGCGCCGATTCGCCGCAGGTCAGGATGGTGGTGCGCTTGTCCAGCAGGCCACGGGCGTTCCCCTGCAGCACCAGGGCTTCCATGTCGCCACCCCAGAACGAGGAATGGATGACGTCGGGATTGCTGATTGCCAGAGCCGAGATTTCGGCCCCGTACTGCCCCTGGAAGATCTTGGGGAATTGTTCGGTGGCGATCTTGACGCCCGGCTTCAGCTGCTTCATGGCGGCGGTGAAGTCGCCCCAGGAATCCTGGCCCCAAGAATAGTTCTGCTGGATGCCGGCGATGCTGTCGACCTTGTGGCCGGTGTCGATCAGATAGCGGGCGGCGCCGATATTGTCGATGGCGGCGTCCAGACCGGTGCGGAAGACGTAGCGGGGTTTGTTGTTTTCTTCGAACAGGCGGGACGTGCCGCAATCGAAGAACACGGTGGGCACGCCCAGTTCTTCGGCCACCGGCGAGATGGCCAGGCAATCGCCCGACGAGATATAGCCGACGACGGCGTCGACCTTGTGGCGTTCGGCCAGGTTGCGGAACTCTTCCACCTGCTTGGTGGCGCCGCCGTTTTCGTCGATGACGACGGCTTCGATTTCCAGGCCGTTGATGCCCTTGACGTTATAAGGAGCGGGAACCTTGCCCTCGTTCAGGGCGTCGACCAACACCTTGGCGCCGTTGATGGACGGAACACCGAAAGGACCGGCGGCGGCACCCGACAGGAAGGTGACGACACCGACGCGGAACTTGCCGTTTTCGGCGGCGTGAACCGGCATTGCGGCCAGCGTGCCGGCGGCGGCCATCACGGCCAGGCTTTTTTGGACGATATTTTTCAAAGGTTCCTCCTGTTTTGGTTCTACTCACTCATCTCGACCGCCTCCGCCGCTTTGGCGCGTCGGCTGCGGACCAATTCGGGCGGAGGTCGCAAATCCTCGGCCCTGAATACTGTCCAATTGCCCAGCATCACCTTGGCCGGCGGGAACGAGGTGTCGGGGACGACCTCGCCCACGGCCTGGGCCTGGACGATCTGGTGGGTGTCGGGATCGATGAAGGAACTGAAGCCCTCGGGGTCTTCGGGCAGCTTCAGTTCAAGATTTTCCAAGGCGCGCACCAGGGCGTCCGGGTCCTTGGCGCCACCGGCTTTGACCACCGCCTTGGCGGCGGCCATGATGCCGCTATAGGCACCTTCCGCCGCATAGGTCGGATAGCGCCCTTCCATTTCATGGAAAGCGTTGACGAAACGGCGGTTTTGTTCGGTGTTGGGCCAGTTGTTGTGGTGGCGCGCCGACAGGATCAGTCCCTTGGGCGGATTGGTGCCCAAGGCCAGCATCACCTCGTAATTGCCACCGGTGTCGAAATTGGCCAGCCGGCTGTTTTCGAAGAAATCGGTGGTCTGCGCCTGATTCAGGAAGGCGACGAAATCGCCGCCCCACAAAGCGGTGACCACGATGTCGGGTTCGCTTTTCCGCAACGCCTGGATGTAGGTGGAATAATCAGGTTCGTACAGCTTGGGCCAGAAGGTGCCGACCACCTCATAGCTGACGCCCAGGCGGTCCAGCGAGGACCGGAAATCCGACCACGACACGTGGCCGTAATCGTAATCGGGGCCGATGAAAGCGATACGCTTCCACTTGGTCTTGGCTTGAATTTGCGCCAGATAGCGGGCGCCGGCGGCCATTGAGATGTAGGAATCGTTGGAGACCCGGAAGTAATAAGGGTGCAGCCCCTCGATGGTCAGGCGCGACGAGGCGTGGTCGGTGCCGATCATCACCACCCGGTGCTTCATGGCCACCTTGCTGACCGCTTGCGCCACCCCCGAGCTGACCATGCCGCACAGGAACTTGGCCTTGTCGTGGGCGATGTAGTCCTCGGCCAGGCGCACGGCGAAGGACGCCTTGGACCGGTCGTCGTCGACGATCACCCGAATCCGGGGATAACCGCCTTCTGCGGCCAGGTCGGAGAGCGCCAGACGGATGCCGGCGACGCTGTCGCGGCCATAGATGGCCGCTCGCCCGGTCATGGGATAAAGGCAGCCGATGGTCACCTCGGCCTTGTCGGCGGAGACTCCCAATTCGACACGTCCGCGCGCCGGGGCACCGGTGACGGTTCCCGCGGACAGGCACGCCAAAACAATGGCGGCGGCACCAAATTGTGCGCGTCGATGAACGAACAAGACAACCTCCCGATTCCCGATCCCGTTTGTTGAACGGCCCGGCGCTTTTGGGATCGGAAACGCAAGCGCCATGCCAAAGCCGCAATACCGCCCCAGGGGCGGCATTGCGGAAAACCGATATCTCTATATGGAATGATGATGAGCGGATTCCGCGCATGATGCGCGCGGGGGCGAGCGGAAACCGCTCAGCCTTCCATTCCCAGACGTTGCAGGCGCCGTTTCAGCGCATGGCGGGAAATCCCCAGGATTTCCGCCGCCCTGGATTTGTGGCCGCCGGCCTCGGCCAGGGCGTCTTCCAGAAGCGCCCGCTCGGTGTCGGCCAGGGAATGGCCGATGGGGGCGCGGCCGCTGGCCGATGGGGCGCTCAGCATGTCGGCGGGCAGGTCGTCGGGGGTGATCAGCGCACCGCCGCGCAGGATGGTCAGGCGTTCGATGAGGTTTCGCAATTCCCGCACGTTGCCGGGCCAGGAATATTGACCGAGGCAGCGCTCGGTGGCCTCTGACAGGCGGATGGGCGGGGCATTTTCTTCCTGGGCGTAACGCTCGGCGAACAGTCGGGCCAGCAAGGGCACGTCCTCGGCCCGTTCGCGCAAGGGGGGAAGCGCCACCTGGATGACGTTCAGGCGATAGAACAGATCCTCGCGGAACAGGCCCTGGCGCACGTCTTCGGCCAGATTGCGGTTGGTGGCGGCGACGATGCGCACGTCGGCGCTTTGCGCGTTGTTGGAACCGATGGGGCGGAACTGGCCACCTTCCAGGAAGTGCAGGAACTTGGCCTGCACCGCCAGGGGCAACTCGCCGATTTCGTCCAGGAACAAGGTGCCGTGGTGGGCCAAGGACACCAGTCCCACCCGCTTTTGATGGGCGCCGGTATACGCCCCCTTTTCGGCGCCGAACAATTCGGCTTCGATCAATTGTTCGGGCAGGGACGCGCAATTGACTTCGATGAATGGGCCTTCGGCACGCGGGCTTTGGCGATGGATGGCGCGGGCCGCCATGGTCTTCCCGGTGCCCGATTCGCCCAGCAGCAAAACCCGCGACGAGGTGGACCGCGCGATCTGTCCCAGGGTTTCGGCCAGGCGCAGCATGGCCGGGCTGGTGCCGATCCAGCCATCCTTGCCCAGGGCGTCATGACGGTGAAAGGCGATTTCGTCATCCATGCGCTTGCGGTCCAGGGCGGCGGCGATGACGTGGAACAATTCATCCAATTCGAAGGGCTTGGTCAGGTAATCGGCGGCGCCCAGCTTCACCGCCTTGACGGCGGCGCGGGTGTCGCCATGGGCTGAGATCATGATCACCGGCAGGTCGGGATGGTCGGCGCGGATGCTTTCCAGCACCTCCATGCCCGACATGTCGGGCAGGCGCAGGTCCAACAGCACCACCGAGGGCTGGTTCTGGCCCAGCATCTTCAGTCCCTCGGCGCCGCTATGGGCGCCGAAGGCCCGATAGCCTTCGCCCTTCAAGGCGAAGCTGATGGACCGCACCAGGGCTTCTTCGTCGTCGATCAGCAGAACCGAGGCGGTCATCGTTCTTCCTTCCACTTCGGCAATTGCAGGATCACCAAGGTGCCTTGCGTCGCCTTGGCGGCGATATGCAATTCGCCGCCATTGAGTTCCACCAATTGCCGCGAAATGGCAAGCCCCAGACCGGTGCCCCGCGACTTGGTGGTGAAGAACGGATCGGTCACCTTGTCCAGGATGTCGGGGGCGATGCCGGTGCCGTCATCCTCGACCTCGATCACCGCGAAATCGGCGCCGTCCTCGCGCATGCGCAAGGTGACGCGGCCGCCGGCCCGGCCGGCCTGGATGGAATTGATCACCAGATTCATCAGAACCTGGATGATCTGGTCGCGATCGACATCCAACACCACCGCGCCCTTGTTGATGGGCGTCAGCGTCAGTTGGCGTTCCTCGGCGGCGCTGTTCATCAGCACCGAGACCCGGCGGAACAACTCGACCACCGGGACGGCGGAACGTTGCGGCGGGTGGGGACGGCCAAAGGCCAGGACGTCCTCCATCACCCGGGCCAGGCGGTCGATCTCGCTTTCCACGTCACGCAGGATGTCCTTGCGCTCGCGATCGGCTTCGCCGCGGGCCAGGGCTTGGACACTGGTCTTGATGGTGGCCAGCGGATTGCGGATTTCGTGGGCGACGCCGGTGGCGAATTCGCCCAAGGCCGCCAAGCGTTCCACCTTCATGGTGCGTTCGACGTTTTCCCGCAAGCGCCCGGACATGGCGTTGAAGGTCTTGGCCAGACCGCTGATCTCGTCGTCGCCGGTTTCGGCGATGCGGTAATCCAGGTTGCCGGCGGCCACCGCCTCGGCACCCTTGACCAAGGGGGTGATGCGGTCGCGCAATTTCCCCGACAGCCGGGCGAACAACACGAAGGTGACCACGGCCACCAGGGCGCCGGTGACGAACAGCCCCTGGCGGGCGGCGACGAAGGGGCTGATCAACTGGTCGGGGTCGATGACCAGCATGGGTTGCCAGCCGGGCAGGATTTCCGGCCCTGCCGCCAGCTTGCGGCCCGGCACCACCGGTTTGCCGACGCTGTCGAAGAAACCCACCGGGGTTTTCAGCACGGGTTGGATGATTCCGGCCAATGACGTTCCCCCCATCAATTCGGTGATGGAGGCCAGCCGCACGTGCAGGGCGATGCTGCCCTGGCTGGCGCCGCTGGACGAAGGCCGCATGGTCTGGCGCATCAGGATGTAACCCGATTGGTCTTCCGAGGGCGGCACAGGGCCGATCACCTCGGTGTCGCCGGCCCGCGTCACCGGCTTGCCGGTCAGGTCCAGGGACAGATTGGACCAATAAGGGGCACCTGATGCCGCTTGGCCGGCGACGATGCGGATAGGTTTCGGGCCCTGGTCGAACAGCAAGATGCCGTAAAGGTCGGGGACGTCGGCTTCGATGCGCAGCAACGACCCGATCTCGCCGCCGGGGTCATAGCCGGTGCGGGCGAAGACCGGCAGGGCCGGATAGTTGGACAAGGTCTCGATCTGGTAGGTACGCACGTCGATGAAGGCGGTGATGCGGCTGGCGGTGGCGGTCAATTGCGCGGTCAGACGCTCTCCGGTGATCTGTTCCAACAGCGCCCCGGCATAGCGGTCGTAAAGGGCGCCCACCGCGATCATTGGCGCCACCGAGCCCAACAGCGAAATCAGCAGGTACTTGCGGACGATGGAAGAACGCAAACGCATGAAACTATCCCGGCAAAGCTTTCGGCGGTCGCGGACGGATCAAATCCACCGGCCGTCATGGGTCAACTGGGTGACCAGATGCAACAATTGCGCCTGCACGGCGCCGGCGGCAACGGATAAGGGGCGGTCGCTGGCATGGGCCAGGGAAATCACTCTTTCGATAGCAGGGCGGGTGATGGGGGTGATGGACAGGCGTTCCGCCATGGAACCGTGGCGGGCATAGCGCTGCGACAAGATGGTGTAGCCGATGCCGTCGGCCACCAGCGCCTTGATCTGGGGCAGGGCGTCCAGTTCGACGATGACGTTGGGCGGGCGACGGCGGATGGTGGCGGCGCGCTCCACTTCCTCGCGGACGCCGTGGGGGCGGCTGGGCATGATCAGCGGCAGGTCCAGCACCTGGTCCATCTCGATGGTGGTGTCGCCCGACAGCGCCGGGTCGTCGTGCGGGCCGACCAGGCACAGGCTTTCCCGGGCCAGGAAGTGGGTAGTCAGGCCGGGCGGCGGTTCGGCGCCGAAGATGATCGCCATGTCCACTTCACCGGACAACACCCATTCGCGCATGTGGCCCGACAGGGCTTCCAGCACTTTCAGGCGGATGTCGGGGAACTTTTCCCGCACCCGTTTGACTAGCGGCACCGTCAGGATGGTGCCCACCGACGTGGGGATGCCGATCATCGCCGGTCCCGACGGGGTGGCTTCGAAGCCGCGCACCTCGTCCACCAGATTGGCGGTCTTTTCCAACAGGGCACGCGCCTGCTGGGCCAGGCGCTGGCCGCTTTCGGTGGGGACCACGCCCCTGGTGGTGCGGTGCACCAACTGACAGCCGAACTGGGCCTCGAGCCGTTTCAGGTGCAGGCTGAGCGCCGGCTGCGCCACGTGCAGCACCTCGGCGGCGCGGCTGAGCGAGCGGTGTTCGACGATGCTGAGGAAGTAACGGAGCGGGCGCAGTTCGATCATGGGGTATAATTAAAAATTATATCGTCCATATGAAAGATATTTTTCCAATGATAGCCGGGTTGCGGCACCTTGTCGGCAACCGAATACCAAGGAGACGGACCGTGCAAAGCTTCCAGTGGGATGACGCCTTTCTGATCGAGGACCAGCTGTCGGAAGAGGAAAAGATGATCCGCGACGCAGCCCGGGCTTATTGCCAGGACAAGCTGCAACCGCGTGTGATCAGCGCCTTCCGCGAGGAACGCTTCGACCGCGAGATCATGACCGAGATGGGCGAATTGGGCCTGCTGGGCCCGACGGTGCCGGAAGAATACGGCGGGCCGGGCGTCAACCACGTGGCTTACGGCCTGATCGCCCGCGAAGTGGAGCGCGTCGATTCCGGCTATCGTTCGGCCATGAGCGTGCAATCGTCGCTGGTCATGCACCCCATCTATTCCTATGGCTCGGAAGCGCAGAAAAAAAAGTACCTGCCCAAGCTGGCCACCGGCGAGATGATCGGCTGTTTTGGTCTGACCGAGCCCGATTCGGGGTCCGACCCGGCCAGCATGCGCACCCGGGCCAAGAAGGTGGACGGCGGCTATCTGCTGACCGGCCAGAAGATGTGGATCACCAATTCCCCCATTTCCGACATCGCCGTTGTCTGGGCCAAGTCGGAAGCCCATGACGGCAAGATCAAGGGCTTCATCGTCGAGCGCGGCACCAAGGGTTTCAGCACGCCCAAGATCGAAGGCAAGCTATCGCTCCGCGCTTCCATCACCGGCGAAATCGTCCTGGACGAAGCCTTCGTCCCCGAAGAAAACCTGCTGCCTGACGCGTCCGGTCTGGGCGGTCCCTTCGGCTGCCTGAACAAGGCCCGTTACGGCATCGCCTGGGGCGTCATCGGTGCCGCCGAGTTCTGCTGGCACGCCGCCCGCCAGTACACGCTGGACCGCAAGCAGTTCGGCCGCCCGCTGGCCGCCAACCAGTTGATCCAGTTCAAGCTGGCCAACATGCAGACCGACATCACTTTGGGCCTGCAGGCCTGTCTGCGGGTTGGCCGCATGATGGACGAAGGCACCTGGTCGCCGGAAGCGGTGTCGATGATCAAGCGCAACAACTGCGTCAAGTCGCTGGACATCGCCCGCATCGCCCGGGACATGCACGGCGGCAACGGCATCGCCGACGAATTCCAGGTCATCCGCCACATGGTCAACCTGGAGACCGTCAACACCTATGAAGGCACCCAAGACGTCCATGCCCTGATCCTGGGCCGTGCCCAGACCGGCATCCAGGCTTTCTGCTGATCATGGGGGCACTGTCGCATCTGCGTGTCCTTGATCTGTCCCGCGTGCTGGCCGGTCCTTGGGCCGGTCAGCTGCTGGCCGATCTGGGGGCCGAGGTCATCAAGGTGGAGAAACCCGGCGAAGGCGACGACACCCGTCGCTGGGGGCCTCCGTTCCTGAAGGACAAGGACGGGCGCGATTCCAAGGAAAGCGCCTATTACCTGTCCACCAACCGGAACAAGCGCTCGGTGGCCATCGACATCACCCAAGCCGCGGGCCAGGACCTAGTGCGCAAGCTGGCGGCGCAATGCGACGTGGTGCTGGAAAATTTCAAGGTCGGGGGCTTGGCCAAATACGGCCTGGATTACGCTTCGCTGAAGGCGGTCAAGCCCGACATCGTCTATTGCTCGATCACCGGATTCGGCCAGGACGGCCCCTATGCCAGCCGCGCTGGCTATGATTTCCTGGTGCAAGGCATGGGCGGGCTGATGAGTCTGACCGGCGAGCAGGGCGGCGAGCCCATGAAGGTCGGCGTGGCGCTGACCGACATCTTCACCGGCATGTACGCCTCGGTCGCCATCCTGGCCGCCTTGGCCCATCGCGACCGCACCGGCCAGGGCCAGCATGTGGACATGGCGCTGCTGGACGTGCAGGTGGCGGTGCTGGCCAACCAGGCCAGCAACTATCTGGTGGGCGGCGTCATCCCCGAACGCTTGGGCAATTCGCATCCCAATATCGTGCCCTATCAGGCGTTCCCCACCGCCGACGGCCACGTCATCCTGGCGGTGGGCAACGATACCCAGTTCCAGCGGTTCTGCGGCGTCGCCGGCTGCCCGGCGCTGGCGGAAGACGCGCGTTTCGCCACCAACGCGGCGCGGGTGAAGAACCGCGACATCCTGGTGCCGTTGCTGAAGGCCAACATGGCGTCACGGCCCAGCGCCCAATGGATCGAAATGCTGGAAGCCGTCGGCGTGCCCTGCGGCCCCATCAACAATCTGGCGCAGGTCTTCGACAACCCGCAAATCCGCCATCGCGGCATGGTCGCCCATATGGACCATCCGGTTTCCGGTTCGGTGGACCTGTTGGCCAATCCCATCCGCCTGTCGGAAACTCCGGTCACCTATGACCGGGCCCCGCCGCAATTGGGTGCCGACACCATGGACGTGTTGTCCACGCTGTTGGCCTTGGATCAGGAAACCGTCAACGCCTTGTCGGCCGATGGCATCGTCGGAGTCTCGTCATGAAAGTCCTCGTCGCGGTCAAGCGCGTCATTGATTACAACGTGAAGATCCGGGTGAAGTCGGACCACACGGGTGTTGAAACCGCCAACGTGAAGTTTTCCATGAACCCGTTCGACGAGATCGCG